>Ga0068855_100013005_pt1 | contig 10043 bp, 7 predicted proteins | sample KBSCornC52_FD_66592 | JGI IMG/M metagenome (GOLD analysis project Ga0068855, IMG submission 66592) | Corn rhizosphere microbial communities from Kellogg Biological Station, Michigan, USA - KBS Corn C5-2 | ecosystem: Host-associated > Plants > Roots > Rhizosphere > Soil ... | reverse complement strand
TATGGCATCGGCGTGCTGCGCGCGGCGCTGAGCTTTCGCTTGGCGCGCATGGGCCTGTCGAGGCCGCGATTTTTGAGCCCGAGCGGACGCAAGCTCGAGCTCTGACGCGCTCGCGCACTCTGTGGCGACAGAGCGCTAGTGCGTCGCCGTTGCGGCGTTGGTTTCCCAGCGCCCGCGCTGCCAGACGTAGCGCACGCCGTCCCAATGCCAATAACCCCGCACCCAAGTGGCGCCGGGCTTCACGGCGGACGGCGGCTCGTCCTCGTCCGGCGGCGCGCTGTGTGGCACGACGGGGCTGCCCGTGACCGGCGCTGCCGACGGACCTTGCGCCGACTCCGCTTGCGAAGGCCGCGTGGGCCGCCCGAGCACACAGCCGGATCCGAGCACGGCGAAGAGCAGCGGGAAGAGCCGCGCGTTCGGACCCAAGGGCGCTTGCACGAGCCCAATCTAACATGGGTGGTATAGTCCAGAGCGAGCTCAGGATGCGCTTTCGTCCCAAAATCTACGTAGCCGCCATCCTTGCCTTCGCGCTGCCCGCGCACGCCGACGGCCCGATCTTGCACGAGTACATCGCGCCCGACGCGAGCGAAGATTTGCGCATGGGCGCCACGACCGCGGACGGGCAGATGCCGGCCGCGATCGACACGCGTAGCGGCGTGCTGGCCGCGCCCGCCGAGCAACGCTCGGCTCCCAATCAGGTCGCCTACGGCGGCAGCGCCACGCCCGACAGCATCGACGCGAGCTACCGCATCGATCGCGATACCTCGCGCCCGGAGTCCGTGCGCTACGACGATCCCTTCATCCCCGCCGTGACGCCGTTCAAGCGGCTGTATGCGTACGATGCGCTCGATGAAGGCTTCGAGCTGGTCGTGCACGATAAGCTGCTCCGCCCGCTCGAGATCGGCGGTGAAGCGCGCCCGGACGACGATCAATTCTATGGGGATTTGTTCGTCGATGTCGTCCCGGGTGTGCCCGTCCGCGTGCCGAGCGTCGGTCCGGGCGCACGCGTGCTCGTCGCGCGTGCCGAGCCGGCCCTGAAATTCGAGCTCGTGCGCGACGGCGCGGACAATTGGTTCATCATCGGCGATCGCCGGGAGCGCGTGCGTTTGGTGCTCGAATTGTCGATTGCGCGTCGCGTGTTCGGCTCCGAGTTCGGTGAAGCGTCGTGGTCCGAGCTCGCGCGCTCGGTGCCCGCGCTGCCGCCTGCGGCGCGCGCCGCCGCGCTGGACGTGCTGGGCTCAATCGGTGTCTCGCAAAACCAGCGTCCGCGCGAGGCGGTGCGCGCGCTGGTCAATTACTTTCGCACCTTCGCGCCTTCGGATGACGCGCCGCACGCTTCTTCCGGCGCCGCGCTGTTCTCCGAGCTCGCGCTCTCCAAAAAAGGCGTGTGCCGTCATCGCGCCTACGCCTTCGTCGTGAGCGCACTGGCGCTCGGCATTCCGGCGCGTTTGGTACGAAATGAGGCGCACGCTTGGGTCGAAGTGTCCGACGGCTCTTCGTGGCACCGCGTCGATTTGGGCGGCGCAGCCAGTCACATCGAATACGAGCAACACTCGAGCGAACATCAGCACCAGCCGCCGGCCGATCCGTATCAATGGCCGCCGGGCGCTGAAAGTGGTCAAGATCTGTCCGCGCAGGCCTCGAGCGCCGGACCGAAGCCGACCTTGTCCGCGCCGTCCGCCGGCGCCGCACTTCCACCGCACGCGCCGCGTCTGCCGGCTCTAGCTGGCTCTGCCGCAAACGAACCCCCGGCGCCGCGCGACGAGCAACGCCTGCACGCCGAGGTATCGCTCAGCGCCGAGGAGCACCAACTGCGACGCGGCGCGCGGCTCCACGTGTCCGGCGTGGCGCGGACGGACCAAGACGTGTGCCCGTACTCGCGCGTCGACATCGCGCTCCGCGACAAGACCGGCAGCGAACATTGGCTCGGCGCGCTCGCCACCGACCAAAGCGGCAAATACGACGGTCGCGTCGCATTGCCCTACGAGCTCGAGGTGGGCGACTATTCGGTCGTCGCTTCGACGCCGGGCACCGCCCAGTGCCGCCCAGGCGCGCGCTGAGCGCGTCGCGATTCAGTTCGTGATTGGGTTGATGTCACGCGGCGCGTCGCTCGGCGGCGCAGCCTTCGGCGTCGCGTTTCGCCTGCGCGGCCAGTGTGCCGCCGCGGCGTGCGACGTGTGCATGAGCGCCGGAACAGCGGCTGTTACCCGTCAGCGGGGCGCTCTGCCGGCACGCACTGGTGCACGCGCGGGGCCTTCGGGGCAGCCAACCTGAAGGCCAAACAGCGGGCTTCAGGCGACGGACTTCTTCATGCGCTCGGTGCTGGTGATGAGATCGCGGAGGGCGTGATCCTGGCGGCGCGCGGCTTCTTCGATTTGTGCGGCGGCGGTGAGCGCGCGTTCGGAGCCGCGGGCTTGCGAGCGGTGCGCGGAGTTGAGCTGATTGACCAAGTTGTTGATGGTCTCGATCGATTGCGTGATTTGACGGCTGCCGCGTGATTGCTCTTGGCTCGAGCGCTCGACCTGCTGCGAGATCGTGCGCATCTTTTCGCCGCTCTTCATGATCAGTTCGGAGCCGCGCGCTTGTTGCGCGGTGGCGGCGGCGATCTGCTGCACCGTGGCGGCGATGCGACCAATCGCGTCGGTGACCTGTTTGCTGCCTTTGGCTTGCTCGACGGTGGCGCGGGCGATCGCGCGCACCATGTTCGTGCTCTTTTGCGAGCTCTCGAGGATCTTCTTCAGCGCCCGTTCGGCCTCGTTCGACACTTCCACACCGCGGTCGACGTTTTGCGCGCCACGCTCCACGGCCTGGATCGCGTTCTTGCTCTCGGCCTGGATGGTCTTGATGAGATCGGCGATTTCTTTGGTGCTGGCGCCGGCGCGCTCGGCCAAATCTTTGATTTCGTCGGCGACGACCGCGAAACCCTTGCCGTGCTCGCCCGCTTGCGCGGCGATGATCGCGGCGTTCAGCGCGAGCAAATTGGTTTGCTCGGCGACGTCGTCGATCACGTTCAGGATTTGGCCGATCGCGTCGATGCGCGAACCGAGGTTCGAGATCACGGCCACCGCTTCCTGGCTGCTCTCCTTGATGCGGTAAATTTCGCCGATCGTCTTCAGGATCGCTTCGGCGCCGCGCTCGGCGTCTTGCGCCACCTCTTCGGACAGGCGCGCCGTCTCGTTAGCGTTCGACTGCACCTGGTCGATGGACACATCCATCTCGTTCATGCTCGAGGAGGTTTCCTCGGCCGTGAGCGAGAGCGCGTCCACGTTCTTGGCGACTTCCTTGATCGAGTACGCCATCTCTTCGATCGAGGCGACGGTCTCGCGCACGCTTGCCGCGAGCTCCAAAATGTTGCCGCCGACCTGCTCGTTCGTGGCCGTCATCTGCAGCACCGAGGAGCTCGATTCCTCGGCGTTGGCGGCAAGCACCTCGACGTGCTGCGCGATTTCACGGAGCGCGTTCGTGACTTCTTTCACGTACTTCGCGGTCTCGTCGCTGGCGTTGAGCTGGGCCGCGACGCCTTCGGTGAGCGTGCGCACGGCCGCTGACAGCGAGGTGGCTGCGTCTTGCAGCTCGGTCTCGTTGCGGTTGCTACGCGCGCTCAGCTCTTCGAAAGTCTCGTGCGCCTCTTGCAGCTCTTGGTAGACGAGCTGCACCGCGAGCGGCGCGCCGACGGGCGGCTCGGGCTTCTTGCCGTCGAGCACGCGACGGACAGCGGCGCGGAGCGCGTCGAACGACTCGGTCGATGCGCCCTCGGCGGAGCCACCGAGCACGGCGACCAATGCCGCCATGAACACGATCGCGGCCGTGCCGTTGCCCCCGACGATGCCGAAGCGTGAAAGAACAGCCGCCAGGAGCGCGACCGCCCCGAGCGCGATGATGATGATTAGCTGACGCGGTGAAATGCGGATCATGCGTGCGGCCCGTTCCCGGAAGAGCCGAGACAGACGAGCCTAACACTACTCGCAAGAGCAACACACTCCGTGCTCGGAGGCCGAACGGCGGGCCCTTCTCTACTGCCCGCTCCCGCTTATTGAACCGAGCTCAGCTGCCGGGTTTCGTCGGGGCCGGCAAGAGCTCGGGCTTTTGTTTCTCCGCCTTTGGGTCCGGCGTGCGGCGCACGGGTGGCGCGGGGGTCGGCGTCGGTTGAGTGGCGCTGGGCGGCGCGCTGGGCGCAGGTTGAGCGACAACCGGTGGCGGCGCTGCACTCGGTGCGGGCACGACTGGGTGCACGGCCTGCCCGGGTGCCGGCGCGCGCACGACCGTCGGCGGCCGCACGGCCGAGACTGGCGGACTCGGCGCTGCTGCGGGCGTATGTGAAGCAACGGGAGCCGGCGTCGCAACCGGCGCAGCCGGTGCGTGCACCGGGCGTGCGGCCGGCGGTGGTGGATTCACCGCAGCGGGCGCCGCAGCTACTGGCACTGCTGCGGGTGCGTAATAGCCGTAGCCGCTCGCGGGTTGCGGCGCGGTTTGGATGGTAATGGTGCAAGCGTTCAGCGCGCCGAGGATCAAGCCAAAACAGGCGGTGCGGTAGGCCACGCCTACTTATAACACTTTGTGCGGCGTTTCCTTCCTCCGCACCGCCGTGGGCGATCAGGAGCCCGATTCGGGAGGGGCTTCTTGCAGCAGGGTTGGACCGGAGAGCGGCAGCTCGACGCTGAATGTCGCGCCGACGCTCCCGGCCGCACCTTCCACGTACTCGATCTGTCCGCCGTGCTCGATCGCGATCCGTTGCGCGATGGCTAAGCCGAGCCCAGTGCCTTCAGGTTTGTTGGTGGCATACGGCTCGAACAGCCGCGCGCGCATTTCTGGGGCGAGCCCGGGACCATTGTCGCTCACCACGATGCGGATCTTGTCGGGACCTGCCGGGTGCACCTCGAGGCTCACGCGCGGCTGCGGGTTGCCGTTCGACTCGGCTGCATACTGCGCGTTTTGAATCAAGTTCGTCGTGAGCTGCACGAGCTGGTCGCGATCGGCGTTGATTGGAGGGCACTCGCTGCTCGTGAGCACGACCGGGGTCCCGCTCGCGTCGTGCAATCGCACCACGCCGCGCAAGAGCTCGACCACGTCGACCGTGGTCGGGTTCGGTGCCGGCAAACGCGCAAAGCGCGTGAACTCCGTGACGATGTGCGTAATTCGCTGCACCTCGTCGAGCACGGTGCGCGTGGCTTCGTCGAAATACTCCTCGAACGCGGGATCTTGGCGGGCGTGCAGCCGGCGTAGCGTCTCTACCGCGGCGCGGATCGGGGCCAGCGGATTTTTGATTTCATGGGCGACGCGCCGCGCGATCTCGCGGCGTGCCGCGATGCGTTCGGTCGCGGCGAGCCGCTTGCGCAGTGCCGTCAGATCCGCGATCGCGCGATTGAACGCATCGGCGAAGGCGCGGATCTCGCTCGCCCCGCGCGCGGCCACGGGTTTCGGCTCGCCGTGCGCGACCGCGCCCGCTTCGCGTGCCAGTTCGACCAACGGGCGCGAGAGGCTCTTCGACAACCACAGAGCGAGCACTAGCGCTGCGCCGAGCGTGCCCACGCCGATCAGCGAAATGGTCACGTCGAGATCTTCGAGTGAAGAGAGCAAGGGCACGCGCGAGCGAAACGCACTGATGCGGCGGTGCGCGAGCTCCGGCAAATCCAGAACCTCCACCATGCGTTCTTCGGACGGCGCGAGCGACTCGAAGCTCAAGCTCACGTTATAGGCCGCGCCAATTTTTGCGAGCAGCGGCTCCAAATGCCGAGCCGCATACACGCCGACCCAGAGCGCGCGATTTCCTTTGGAGCGGTGAACACAGCCGTACTCGACCGCGAGTGGCGGCGCTTGCCGGACCTCGGCCTTGGTCGCGTGCTCGAGATACGAGGCGAGCTTGGGGCCGGGAGTGTGCGCGCCGGGGGTGTGCGCGCCGAGCACTTCGCCCGCCGAGCTCACCACGTACAGCTCGTCGAGCCGCAGCGCCTGAGCGAGCTCCGGCACGCGCACGCTGATCGCCAAGCGCCGCTGATCGAGATCGCCTGCTTCGAGCCCGACCAAGGCGCTATCGATCAGCGGGTCGTGTCGGCACAAGGGCTCGGTGAGGAGCGGCAGGCCTTCGAGCTCGTCCGAGAGCTCGCGCCCGAGTGGCTCGAGCGCCTGCGCGAATTGATCGCGAAAGCGTTGTTCCTCGCTGCGCCGCCACGCTTCGCGCACGCCGAAGCCGAGGGCGAAAATCGTCGCCAGGCTGAGAGCGCCAACGGCGAGCAGGAGGCGCTGAGCGAGCGTCACTGAAGTAATTTCACGCTAGCATCTCGCCGCGCGCGTTTCGAGCGCGCTCAAAGCAGCGGCTCGCTGTCGTAGGCGCGGAGTAGCCCGCGGAAATTGTCGCCCTCGGGGATGCCCGTCGCAAGCTCGAGCCGCGCGACGTGCGCGACGCGATAGCGCGCGGCCGCCGCTGCCACCGTGCGTTCGGCGCGTGAGAAGCGCTTGCCTCGCGCGGCCTGGTAGTCTTCCAAGAATGCTTTGGCCTCGTCCGGCGTGGGCGTCAGCAGCGCGGGAATGTCCCATTGCGCCGTAAATTGCGCCGCCGCGCGGCCCGCGCACTCTGCCTCCGAAGCGGCGCGTAGCGAATCCCAGTCGTATACCGCGCACACCGTGTCGTCGCGAAAACGCACGTTCTTGGCGCCCCAATCGAGGTGTGCGGCAACGCGCGGCAATTTGCTTTTCTTGATCACTTGCTGCGCGCTGGCTGCATGCGCGTCGATGAAGCGCGCGTCCTCTTCGTCGAGCGCGCCGCGATCCGGTAGGCGCTGCGGCGGTGGCCACAAGGAATCGAGTCGCGCGGGAGTGAGCGGCAACTCGCTCGCGTCCACCGGAGCGAGCAATGCCGTGAGTTCGGCCAAACTGCGCGCCAACTCGCGGCGCACGACGGGCGTGTGAGCATCGCGCTGCTCGCCGTCGAGATAGGCGTAAAACGCGCCCCAAAGCCCAGGCGCCGCTTCGAACAGCTCACTGCGCACGCGCGGCACGGGAAAGCCCTGCGTAGCAGCGATGGTCATGAAACGGTGAATCGCCAAAAGCTCGCTCGTGCTGAAGCTGGGGCTAAACAGCTTCAGCACGGCGCGCTCGCCGTTTTCGAACACGAGCCCAAACACCGCGCCGGCGCTCTTGATCGCAAATAGGCCGCCGCTCGCGCGCGCGCCGAGCTGCGCCAGGGCAAGCTCTTGGATGAGCTGCTCGACCGCCTCGTGGCTCGGCTGTCCGACCAGCGCGGAAAGCTCACTCATGTACGCGCGATCGCGAAACTCCTCGGCCAACACTTCGACCAAGGGTTGGACGCGCCGGCCGCGCACTACCGCTTTCATTTGTGAGAGTGTCCAGAGCCCACGGCGCGGGCGTCAATGCCCGCGCGCAGTAGTGCCGGAAAAAGCCGGGATTTGCCGGGCGCAGAGCCTGGCCAAATCTCGGGCCGAGCTCGCTGAACCGATGCGAGCAGGCCAAGGCGCCGCGCCGGTGCGCGTTCGGGTGGGGCGAAGCGCCGCAACTCGGGGATGCGATGCGCCGAGCAAGAGTGGGCTCGAGGACGGACTCTTAGCCGCGAGGCAGATCTCGAGCGAGCGTCGACTTGCGGTAGCGAAGCGGCGACGTCTTCTTCAAGGCCAGAAACTGGCGATTGAAGTTGGACAGGCTGCCGAAACCCGTTTCGATCGCGATGTCGGTGATCGTCCGCGATGTTTCGCCGAGCAAACGGCAGGCCTGCTCGACGCGGACCTCCGCCAAGTACTTGACGAAGGTCTTGCCGAAAAGCCGTGGAAAGGCGCGGCCGAACGTCGCGCGCGACATGCCGAGAGCGCGCGCGGCACGATCGAACGAAAGCTCGGGGTTTTGCGCGTGCTCGTGCACGTAGGCCAGCAAGCGCGCGGCCGTTTCTGCCGACGAAGTGTCGCTGGTGCGCGATAGATCCGAGAGCGCAAGCTCGCTCAGCTGCGAGCTCTCCGACAAATCCGCCAAGATGGACAGCAAGCCGGCATAGCGATCGAGCGGACGCACCCGCTCCGTGAAGAGGACGCGCATGGCCTCGACGGTCCGCTCCTTCGCGGCACCTTGAATGCGCAGGCCACGCTGCGCTCGTTGAAACAGCGTGCGGAGCGGCCGAAACGTTGCGGTCGTTTGGATCGACGTGGCGATCGACTCGGGCAGAAATTGGATCACCCGCGCATGAGCGCGCCCGGAAAAGCCGAGCTCGGTCAGCCAGCAGTGCGGGGTCTCGCCGCCGATCAAACACAAATCACCGTCGGCAAAGGGCTCGATGCTGTCGCCCACGTAGCGCAGGCCGCTGCCGTGGACGATGTGCGTGAGCTCGAGCTCGGGATGGAAATGCCAAGGGTACTTCAGCGCGTCGCACGAGACATCGCGAAAGAGAATGCCCAGATCGCGGTCGTGATTGACGTGCTCGAACAGGGCGCGACGCGCTCGGCTCGCGTTTTCGGCTTCTTCACTCCGCTGCTCGCGAAGTGCGTGGAGCTGGCTGACACTGAGGCACAGCGCTGGCATGCTTTGAATGCATACCACGAAATCACTCTCTTCGCCGCTTTCGCTGGGCGCTGAGCAGCGGGAAGTAAACGGAAATAGCCTCGGTTTTCCAGCCATGATTCCGTTTTGGGCCAGAGCTGGAACCGGTTACACAATCGGCGGCGTTCGGGCGCAGTGGCCCGGCAGCGGTCGACGTGGTGTTACTTGGACGCGCGCACGGCCTGGGTCCGGTCGCGGCTCGTTCTGGGACGAACTCAGGCGAGCTGGCGGATGAGCTTTTCGACCGCGCGCATTACCGAGCGATCGCTGGTCGTGGCGTCGACGTCAGCGAGCGGCAGCCAGCGCGCGTCCGCGACCTCTTCCGAGCGTTCGAAGGTGCGCGTCCCAGAAACGAACGCGAAGCGTACGTCGAAGTGCTCGTGCGCGGGCTCGTCCTTGCGCGCCGGGATGGGATGGATGTCCACGTCGAAGAGCGCGCCTTCACGCAAGAGCGGCTCGAGGTCGCGCAGCCCGACCTCTTCGCTCACCTCGCGGCGCGCAGCGGATTCGAGATCGAGATCGGTCGCGTCGATATGGCCGCCGGGTTGCACCCAAATGCCGAGCTTCCGGTGATGGATCAAGATGAGCTCACGACGATCGGGGCTGAGCACGAAGGCACTGGCCGTGAAATGTCCGGGCGAGAAGTGCGAACGAGCGCAAGCCGCATCGGTTTCAGTCAGCGCCCGCATCCGCTCGACGAACCTCGCCTCCGCCGGATCGGCGGGCTGGTAACGGTCGAGCTGCGCGCGGAGAGCGGAGAGACGCATGGCCGAGCCCTACTCCCAGCCCCTGGCGATTCGCAAGAGCCCCGACTTAGCCCGTAAAACGCCTCCGAATCCGGCCGCCCGCGCCGCGGGGATGGAAGGGCGTCGAGGCGCGCGATTCACGGTTGACCAGCGCCAGCTTCTGTGGGAGATACGCGCACTCCTTTTCGGCGTTTTCTCCGTAAAGACGGGTCATTAGCTCAATTGGTAGAGCAGCGGATTCTTAATCCGTTGGCTTCAGGTTCAAGTCCTGAATGACCCACAACGAAACGGCCTTCGCGACGCTTGGTCGCGAAGCCGATAGCCCCTGACGCGGCCACCCTAAGGCCTCTCCGCTGTGGTGGCCGCGTGTCCGTTGGCTTGTCGTGGCGATTTCTCGTGGTGGTCGCGGTCGGCTCGGCTCTCGGCTGGGGGTAAGGCTCTGAGTGTCGTTAACCACCTTCGCTGGCCCTGGCTGGCTTACCATTCCAATGGAACGGCGCGATCAGCTCGCAGAGCCTACGCACGCGTTCAGACGCAATCGCGCGAGCGGGCTAACTGTCGCTTTCGCCTTCAAGCGCTCGATATACCGAACGAGTATTTCATATCGAGCGGGGTCGGCGTCGGACAGATAGCTTAGCCATCCTTGGATAGAATCGAGATCTGAGTCGTCGGCTCCGACATGTGCTCGATGAAGCACCGCGCGAAGTTCGCGAAGGCGTTTACGTCCGATCCCGACACTATTCTCAGCCAGGACAAACC
>Ga0068855_100013003_pt1 | contig 10044 bp, 9 predicted proteins | sample KBSCornC52_FD_66592 | JGI IMG/M metagenome (GOLD analysis project Ga0068855, IMG submission 66592) | Corn rhizosphere microbial communities from Kellogg Biological Station, Michigan, USA - KBS Corn C5-2 | ecosystem: Host-associated > Plants > Roots > Rhizosphere > Soil ... | reverse complement strand
GTCCTTGGCGATCTTCACCGCCTCGTCGGTCGTCGCGATGTCGTCGAGCCAGCCGGGCACGACATTGACCCCGGCATCACGCGCGAGCTTCTTCGATTCGATCTTGTCGCCCATCGCCGCGATCGCCTTGGGCGGCGGGCCGATGAAGGTGATTCCGGCCTTGGCGAGCGCTTTCGCAAAGCTCTCGCGCTCGGAGAGGAAGCCGTAGCCCGGGTGCACCGCCTCGGCGCCGGTCGCCTTGCAGGCGTCGATGATCAGCTCGGCCTTCAAATAGGATTCGGACGCCGGCGGCGGCCCGAGCCGCACCGCCTCGTCGGCCATCTTGACGTGCGGCGCGCGCGCGTCGGCGTCCGAATAAACCGCGACCGTCTCGATGCCCATGCGCCGGCAGGTGCGGATCACCCGGCATGCAATTTCACCCCGGTTGGCGATCAGGATTTTAGAGAACATTCTTCCGCCTAAGGTCACATTGAGTCACTTGGAAGACGGGCCTTGCGGCCACTCTAAGGCATCCAACTTTTCGCGCACTCCCGGCGCTGTCTTGTCCAAGACGTACCAAATGGCTTGCTGAGGATTGCTATTGGCACGGGCCAATGTGAGTCGCTCGACGACACCTGAAATCGGATCAGACCACTGGAGATAAAATGCATGGTCATTCTCGTCCACAGGACGACCGATTTCAGTCTCGATCACCGGCTTGAGTATAGCGAGTAGCTGTTCGCCCGTGCGCCGTTGGATGCTGCCAACAGACAATGCACATTGCGAGAATTCTGAACTGACATTGAGGATCAGATAAGCGTAGTTCGATTTCCAAGTGAATGAGCTTGGGTTGTTATTTTCGTGTTGCGGAACATATCCGAAGTTGGAAGCCTGCACGGCTTTCTGCACGTCAGCCGCAATCAATCCCGGCCGAAGGCAGACGTCCATGAACTCAGCAACCGTGCGTTCTACGCTGACGCCTTGCACCGCAAGATGGACCAAGTTTTCCTCTGGAGTACTTGGCTGCGCAGAGGGTGGTGCGCCGGATAGCGCTAAAATGAGCGCAATCATGCTCACTCCACAGCCTCGTCGAGCGGCGGGCGGTTGTGGCCGAGCAGGCGCAGCACTTCGTCGGCGGCGTCCGCGAGGTTGGTGCCGGGGCCGAAGATCGCCCCTTCGCAAATCCTCATGCGGCGCGGCTGGCCGCTGGCGCGCCGCGCAGCAAGCCCTCGGTGCTCAGGTCCTCGTCAAGCTCCGGCCAATGGATGCCGTAACCCGCGCCCGCTTTTTCCCAATGGGTCCGCTGCTCTGAGGTGGCGTGAAGAAGGCGGGGATACCAAGCAAGCGGGACCGAGATTGTGCGGCCGTCCATCAGGTCGACGATCAGGCTGGCCTCATCGAAGCGGACGTCGAGCACTCGCTCGTCAGTCACCTTAGCCGAAATGTTCATGCCACGCCTCCAGCAACTGTTCGCGATGCTCTTCGACCATCTGTGAAATACCTCCGATCTCGTGCGCACGGAACCCGCGGCTCTTGGCGACCTCGACCGGTTCGAGCCAGATTTTGATCGTCGCATCGCCGCGATCGACGTGCACATGCGGCGGCTCGTTCGGTTCGTGACTGTAGAAGTAAAAGCGGAATGGACCAACCTGAGAACCGTCGGCATCTACTCCGCCGCCTCATCCAGCGGCGGGCGGTTGTGGCCGAGGAGGCGCAGCACCTCATCGGCGGCGTCGGCGAGGTTGGTGCCGGGGCCGAAGATCGCCTGCACCCCCGCCGCCCGAAGCGCGGCATAATCCTGCGGCGGGATGACCCCGCCCGCGACCACCCTGATGTCCGCGCGGCCCATGTCTTTCAGCGCCTCGATCATCTCGGGGATCAGCGTCCGGTGCCCCGCGGCGAGCGAGCTCGCGCCGACCACGTCGACGTCTTGCTCGACCGCCATCCGCGCCGTCTCGCGCGGGGTCTGGAACAGGGGCCCGGGGATGACGTCGAAGCCAAGGTCGGTGAAGGCGCTCGAGACCAGGTTCGCGCCGCGGTCGTGGCCGTCCTGGCCCATCTTGGCGACCATGATGCGCGGCTTGCGGCCGAGCCGCTCGGCGACCGAGCGCGTGCCTTCCTCGGCGGCTTTCCAGCGGCTGTCGCCCCTCGCGGTGCCGTAGATGCCGCGCACCGGCTCGGGCGTGGTGCCGTAGCGGCCGAAGGCGCGCTCCAGCGCCTCGGAGATCTCGCCGAGCGTCGCGCGGGCGCGGGCGGCTTCGACGGAGAGGGCGAGGAGATTGTTCTCCAAACCCTCTCCCTGGAGGGAGAGGGCAGGGTGAGGGTGTTCGGCGCTGGCAAGTTCACTCGGAAGTCGAGCCCCCTCATCCCGACCTTCTCCCCCACGGGGAGAAGGAGTTTGCCTCGCAGCCGCCGTCAATGCATCCAGCGCCGCGCGCACTTTCGCCTCGTCGCGCTCCGCCCGCACCTTCTCGATCTTGGCGATCTGCTGGGCGCGAACCTTGGCGTTATCCACTTCGAGGATGTCGACCTCGGGCTCGTCCTCGAGCCGATAACGATTGACGCCGACGATCACCGTCTCGCCGGTGTCGACCTTGGCCGCGCGCGCCGCCGCGGCTTCCTCGATGCGGTGCTTGGGCAAGCCTTGCGCGACCGCCTTGGTCATGCCGCCGTGCGCCTCGACTTCCTCGATCAGCGCCCAGGCCTTGTCCTCCAGCTCGCGGGTCAGCGCCTCGACGTACCAGCTGCCGCCGAGCGGATCGGCGACCGCGGTGACCCCGCTTTCCTCGGCGAGGATCAGCTGGGTGTTGCGGGCGATCCGCGCGGAGAAATCGGTCGGCAGCGCGATTGCCTCGTCGAAGCTGTTGGTGTGCAGCGACTGCGTGCCGCCGAGCACCGCCGCCAGCGCCTCGATCGTGGTGCGGACGATATTGTTGTACGGGTCCTGCTCGGTCAGGCTCACGCCCGACGTCTGGCAGTGGGTGCGCAGCCGCTTGGATTCGTCCTTCTGCGCGCCGAGTTCGGTCATGATCCGGTGCCACAGGGTGCGCCCGGCGCGCAGCTTGGCGACCTCCATGAACAGGTTCATGCCGATGCCCCAGAAGAAGCTGAGTCGTGGCGCGAAGCTGTCGATCGGCAGGCCCTTGGCCATCGCCGCGCGCGCATATTCCATGCCGTCGGCGAGCGTGTAGGCGAGCTCCTGCACCGCCGTCGCCCCGGCCTCGTGCATGTGATAGCCGCTGATCGAGATCGAGTTGAACTTCGGCATCTCGCGGGCGCAATAAGCGATCACGTCGGCGACGATGCGCATGCTCGGCTCGGGCGGGTAGATGTAGGTGTTGCGGACCGCGAACTCTTTCAGAATGTCGTTCTGGATCGTGCCGGTGAGCTGGTCGTGCGCGACGCCCTGCTCTTCGCCCGCGACGATGAAGAAGGCCATCACCGGGAGCACCGCGCCGTTCATGGTCATCGAGACGGACATCTGGTCGAGCGGGATTCCGTCGAACAATTGCTTCATGTCCTCGACGGTGTCGATCGCGACCCCGGCCATGCCGACGTCACCGGCGACGCGCACATTGTCGCTGTCGTAGCCGCGGTGGGTGGCGAGATCGAAGGCGACCGAGAGCCCCTTCTGGCCGGCGGCGAGGTTGCGGCGGTAGAAGGCGTTGGATTCCTCCGCGGTCGAGAAGCCGGCGTACTGGCGGATGGTCCACGGGCGGCCGGCGTACATCGTCGCATAGGGGCCGCGCGTGAACGGCGGCAGGCCCGGCCAGCCGCTGTCGATCCCGGCCGCGTCTTCTGGGCCGTAAACGGTGTCGAGGCGGATGCCTTCGACCGTCTCGCGCGCGAGGTCCTTTCCGCGCGACTCCTTGTCGGCGAGCGTCTTCCAGTCCGATTTCGACGGCGTGTCGGCCATGCGCGCCTCTGTAATCAGCTGAGACCGCCGGTCCAGCCCTGCGTCATGGCTGCCTCACCTCGATCCGCATCCGCAGGCGCATTTCCTCGCCGCAGTCGAGCACCCGCATGCCGAGCTCGGGCCATTGCTCCTCGGGTGCGTTGAGCGCGCAATTGGCATGGCTGACCGGCTCGGCGACGAAAATGCCGCCGGCTGGCGGCGAATAGAGCTGGAAGAAATGCTCGCCGGGCGAACTCATGGCGATGGTGCCGACCGGTTCGCCGGTGATCGTCGCGACTCCGCCCCAGTCGCTGAAGCCGTTGTCGAGACCCTGGCCGCAGACGGCGCGGTCATGAAGGTCGTAGCGCCCGGTCGCGGGCACCTTGGCAACCGGCAGCACATGCTCGTCGACGGTCCACGCACACGCGACTTTCGTGTCGATGCGCGTCTCCGACCCGCATTCGAAATAGGGATGCATGCCGAGGCCGCACGGCATCGGCTCTTCGGATAGATTCTCGCAGCTGAGAGTCACGGTCAGGCCGTTCTCATCCAGCGCAAATTCCTGCCGCGCGGCGTAGCGCCACGGCCATTCGCCGGGTTCGTGCCGATAGTCGAGTGTCGCGCTGGCGCTCGACTCAGTGACCGCCGACCACGGGTTCATCCAGCCCTGCCCGTGCAGCGGGCTGGGATCGCCGGCCATGTTCGGCGTCAGCCGCACCTCGCGCCCGCGAAAAGTGAAACGTCCGCCGCGAATGCGATTGGCAAACGGCACCAGCGGGAAGCAGGCCGCGTCGAGCACGTTGTCGAGCGGGTCCGGGCAGGGGCGGAGAACAGGGAGCCCGTCGCGCTCGAAAGCCGAGATCGCGCCGCCAATCGACGGCGTCAGCTGGAGCCGCAGCGCTCCTGCCGTCATCACCACCTTCGTCTGGTCGTTCATTCCTGACCCTCCGCTGTCCACGGGATTCACAGTCCGGCAACTTCGCTGGGGATAAATGCCAGAACCACGTTGCGCGGGAATTCGCGCCACAGGTATGAAACGCCCCGAGGGCCGGGGAGGGTCAGCAATGAGTAGACGCGTCAAGGAATTCGTCGATATTCCCGATCATCTGTCGATCGAGGAATTGATCCAGCAACTCTCGCAAGTGCGCGATTCGCTGCCCGACGGCGCCGCCGCCGAGCTACGGCTGCGCGGCGACGAGGTGTTCGGCCGGCGAATCACCATCAGCTATTTGCGCGAGCAGACGGTCGAGGAAGCGGAGATCGACAAGCGCTACGACGAGGCGAGCCGCGAGGCGAAGCAGCGCGAACTCGAACGGCTTCAGGCCGAGCTGGGAGTGGTCTGCTATGCGGCGCCCGGCAAGCGCGGGAAGCTCAGGATCGTCGCTTAAGGCGTACGCCGGGCGGAACTGCGGCGCGACGTCCGTTCATGCACTAAAGCAGGCCGGTCGGCCCCATCACATGAACGGATCGACGACGTGCCAGGCGGTCGACACCGCCTCGGAGAAGTGCGTCGAATTGGGCGTGAATCCGCCGGTCGACGTGCCGAGCCAGTTGGTCATCTGGCCGCTATTGCTGTCGCGCCACAGGATGTCGTCATTGGCATCGCCGTTGAAGTCGCCGATCCCGACCACCTGCCAGTTGAGCGCGACATGCTCAGAGAAGCTCGCCGAATTCTGCGTGAACCCCCCGGTCGAGGTGCCGAGCCAATCGGTTAGCTGGCCGGTCGTCGTGTCGCGCCACAGCAGATCGGTGATGCCGTCGCCGTTGAAGTCGCCGGTCGCGATCACCTGCCACTCGTTGACGACGAACTCGGAGAAATGGCTGCCGTTCTGGGTGAAGCCGCCGTTCGAGCCGCCGAGCCAGTCGGTCAGCTGCCCGCCATTCTCGCGCCACAATATGTCCTGGTAACCGTCACCGTTGAAGTCGCCGGTCGCGATCACGTGCCAATTGGTGGCGACGAACTGGCTGGCGTTCGCCGAATTGTTGCTGAACGAGCCGTTGGCGGTGCCCAGCCAGTCGGTCAGCTGGCCGGTGCTGTTGCGCCACAGGATGTCGGCATGGCCGTCGCCGTTGAAGTCGGCGACTCCGACCACGCTCCAGTCGGTCGGGACGTTGACCGTCGCCGCTCCGTTGGTCGACCAGCCGCCGTTCGCCGTCCCGAGCCAGTTGGTCAGCAGTCCGCTGTCGTTGCGCCACAGCAGGTCCTCGCGGCCGTCGCCGTTGAAATCGCCGGTGCCGATGATGTGCCAGTCGGTCGACACGTTGGCATAGGCATTGGTGCTGTTGGCGGTGAAGCTGCCGTCGGCATTGGCGAGCCAGTTGGTGAGCTGGCCCGTGCCGTCCTGCCACAAAATGTCGCTGCGCCCGTCGCCGTTGAAATCGTTGTGGGCGTCCTCCTGCAGCCGGATTTCGACGCCGCCCGTGCTGATCGAGCGGATCACCAGCCGGCCCGGGCCGATGTTGTCGATGGAGACCGATCCGCCATTGTAGGACAAGGTCGAGCCGCTGAGGCCGATCTCGGCCGTGGCGAGGCTGAGGTCCGTGATCTGGATGCGATCGCCGGGCAGAAAATCGGTGATGTGATCCGTGTTGAGCCCGGCCGCGGTGTCGCGGAAGATGTCCGCATCGAGGCCGCCGGTCAGCGTGTCGCTGCCGGGCCCGCCGGTGATGATGTCGTTGCCGGCACCGCCATCGATAATGTCGTTGCCGCCGTTGCCGGAAAGCTGGTCGTTGCCGCCGAGGCCATCGATGATGTCATTGTCGGGTCCGCCCGAAAGAACGTCCTGCCCGTTAGTTCCGGTAAATGTCGCCATTGATCGACCTCGCTCCCAAGACGCTACTTCGCCAGGCCGGCTTCCGCTCTCGCAATCCCGCCCGTTCGCGGCAAAACGGCCCAGCCTCGCGAAGTTTCCGCAGGCGCTCCATCAAAGCATAATTTAACGGGAATTGCGGGTGAATTCCGGGACCTGCACGGGCTTGGTCCGTCCCAACGCGGGACGGCGCTCGTTCAGGCGGTGGCAAGTCGCGCAATCTCAATGCGTTATTTCTTTCGCCTACAAAGTAACGTAGGCAAGAAGCGCGGGCGGACTACAGCGGAGAGCCGGGTAGCCGCCTGCGTGCGAGCGATGGGGATTTCGACATCGGCGACCTGGCTCATGAGCGCTCGCTAGCCTCGCGGCTGATCGGCACCGAGCTGCCGCCGGTGCTGGCTGACGCGCTGCGCGACTGCCGCCAGCATTTCGTGGCCGCGGCCGGTTTCAGCCTGCTCATCAACATCCTCTACCTCGCGCCGACCCTCTACATGCTGCAGGTCTATGACCGGGTGGTTCCGACCGCCGGCAAGACGACCTTGTTTTTCGTGACTCTCGCACTGGCATTCGCCTTGCTGACGCTGTCGGTGCTTGACATGGTGCGCAACCGCCTGCTGATCCGCGCCAGCGAGCGGGTCGATGCGCTGATCGCACCGCGCATTCTCAAGCAGATGACGGCGTCGGATTCGGGTGCCGCGGCGCAAGCGATGCGCGACTTCGATTCGGTCCGCTCGGCCATGGCGACGCCCGCGATCGCGTCGATCTTCGACGTTCCGTGGACGCCCGTGTTCCTGCTCGCCTGCTTCATGCTGCACTATTGGATCGGGATGCTTGCGATCCTCGCCTCGGTGGCGCTGGTGACGCTCGCCTGGGTCAACCAGCGCGCGACCCAACGGCGGATGGAGATCGCGACCTCGGCGTTGGCCGCGGCGCACAACAGCCAGCAGGCGGCCGCGACGCAGGGCACGACGGTGCGAGCGCTGGGCATGGGCGGAGCGCTCGTCGAACGGCAGCTCGCCCATCGGCGTATCGCGCTCGCCAACATGATTCACGCGCAGTTCGCGGGAAGCCGCCTGACGGCGACCAGCCGCTTCTTCCGGCTGTTCATCCAGTCGGTCGCGCTCGGCGTCGGCGCGCTGCTGGCGATTGCCGGCGACATTTCCGCGGGCGCGATCATCGCGTCGTCGGTGCTGCTGAGCCGTGCGCTGCAGCCGATCGAAAGCATCATCGGCGCATGGTCCTCGCTCGCCGCCGGCCGCGCCGCCGCGATCCGCCTCGCGCACGCGTTCGGCAAGCTCGACGAGCCGCGCATCTACACCACGCTGCCGGCGCCCGAGTGCGTGCTCGACGTCGAGGAAGTCGGCGTGCGCGGCCGCGAGGGGCGCCCAATCCTGGTCGGGGTGAGCTTCCGCGCCGATCCCGGTCACATCCTCGGCATCATCGGGCCGAGCGGATCGGGCAAGACAACGCTCGGCAAGGTGCTGGTCGGCGCGCTCCAGCCGACCATCGGCACAGTGCGCATCGACGGCGCGCGCTTGACCGACTGGGACCAGGACGAGCTCGGCCGCCACTTTGGCTACATGCCGCAGGAACCGTCGCTGTTCGAAGGGACGATCAAGGAAAATATCGCCCGGTTCGACAAGCCGGCCAGCATCGACGAAGCCAAGCGCATCGACGAAGGGGTGGTCAGCGCTGCGCAGGAAGCCGGCATCCACGAGCTCATCCTCCAGCTGCCCAAGGGCTACGATACCGAGCTCGGCCTGATGGGCTTTGGCCTATCCGCCGGTCAGGCGCAGCGGGTCGCGCTGGCGCGCGCGCTCTACGGCGAGCCGCGCCTGATCGTTCTCGACGAGCCCAATGCCTTTCTCGACCAGGACGGCGAATCCGCGCTGGTGGCGGCGATTGCCCGGGCCCGCGCGCGGCGGGCGACGGTGATCGTCATCGCCCACCGTCGGGGCGTGCTGGCGTCGGTCGACCGCCTGCTGGTGCTCGAGGACGGCCGGCCCAAGATGCTCGGGCCCGCGCGCGAGGTGGTTGCTCGGCTGGCCGGCCCCAAGCGCTCGGAGAATGCGGCATGAGCGACGCGCTCGTCGTACGTTCGGCGCCGCACAGCGAGATCGGCAACCCATCGCGCGAGATCCGCATCGGAGCCGCGGCCGCAGCCGCCTTCTTCGTCTTGTTCCTCGGCTGGGCCGCGCTGGTCCCGCTCGATGCCGGCGTCAACGCGGCCGGCGCGATCGCCGTCTCCGGCAACCGCCAGACGGTCCAAAGCAAAGACGCCGGCGTGATCACCGCGATCCGCGTCCGCGAGGGTCAGCACGTGCGCGCCGGCGATGTGCTGATCGAGCTGTCGGCGCCCGAGCTGCGCGCGTCGGAGCGCGCGCTGACCAGCGACTATCTGACCTTGCTCGCGCAACGCGCGCGGCTGCTCGCCGAGCGCGCCGGCCAGCGCGACTTCGCTCCTCCGGCCGAATTTGCGACTCTCGGTCCCGCTGACCGAGTCATCGCCGACCAGGTCATGCAGCTCCAGCGCTCGGAAATGGCGGCGCGCGGCGGCGCCGTTTCGGCGCAGCAGTCGGTCCTCGGCCAACGCGCCCAGCAGCTGGTCCAGCAGCAGGGCGGCTATCAGCGGCAGCGCGCATCGCTGATCGAACAACAGCGGCTGATCGGCGAGGAGCTCGACGGGCTGAAGAAGATTGCCGAGAAGGGCTTCGCCTCGATCAACCGGGTGCGCGAGCTCGAGCGCGCCGAGGCTCAGCTCCAGGGCCAGCAGGCGCAGATGGAGGCCGAATATGCCCGTGCCGGCGAGGGCATCGGCGAGACGCGGATGCAGTCGCTGAGCGTCAGCCGCGATCGGCTGGCGCAGGTCGAATCCGACCTCAAGGACACCCAGGCGAAGATTTCCGAGACGCTACCCAAGCTCGTCGCCACGCGCGAGCAGCTCCAGCACTCGTTGGTCCGCGCGCCCGCCACGGGCCAGGTCGTCGGGCTTCAGGTGTTCACCGTCGGCGGGGTCGTCGCCGAGGGCGAAAAACTGATGGACGTGGTCCCCGACGGGCGCGAGCTGGTGATCCAGGCGCAGCTTTCGCCCAACGACGCCGACGACGCCTTTCCCGGCCAGGAGGCCCAGGTGCGCTTCGTCAGCGTGCACGACCGGTCGCTGCCCTTGTTCACCGGCAAGGTGCGCACCGTCTCCGCCGACAGCTTCACCGACGAGAAGACCGGCCGCTCTTATTTCCGCACCGAGATCGTCGTCCCCGAAGCCGAGCTCAACCGAGTCCGCAAGGTGCTCGGCCAGGGCGAGCTTCGGCCCGGCCTTCCGGTCGAAGCCATGCTCACGGTCAGGAAGCGCACGGCGCT
>Ga0068855_100013001_pt1 | contig 10045 bp, 9 predicted proteins | sample KBSCornC52_FD_66592 | JGI IMG/M metagenome (GOLD analysis project Ga0068855, IMG submission 66592) | Corn rhizosphere microbial communities from Kellogg Biological Station, Michigan, USA - KBS Corn C5-2 | ecosystem: Host-associated > Plants > Roots > Rhizosphere > Soil ... | reverse complement strand
CGCACCGGCAACGGCGCCGGCTCGCGCTTCGGCGCGCAGCACTCTCAGTCGGTCGAGAACTGGTGCATGATGATCCCCGGGTTGAAGGTCGTGGCGCCGTCGAACCCGACCGACGTCATCGGTCTTCTCGCCGCAGCCGTTCGCGATCCCGATCCGGTGATCTTCTTCGAGCACAAATCGCTCTATGCCACCAAGGGCGAGGTGCGCGACGGCGAAATCGTCGACACGCTCGGCACCGCCAAGATCGCGCGGCCGGGTAGGGACGCGACCATCCTCGCACTGGCGCTGATGGTGCCGCGCGCGCTCGAGGCCGCAGAGACGCTGGCCCGCGAGCACGGCATCGACGCGGAAGTCGTCGACGTGCGCTCGCTGGTGCCGCTCGACACCCAGACCATCCTCTCGTCGGTCGCGCGCACGCATCGCCTGTTCACGGTCGAGGAGAATCCGCGGCTGTGCGGTTGGGGCGCCGAGATCGTTTCCATCGTCGCCGACGAGGCCTTCTACGATCTCGACGGACCGCCGGTGCGCATCACCACGCCGCACATTCCGCTGCCGGCGGCGGACAACCTGGAAGACATCGTGCTGCCGACCGTGCCGCGCATCGTCGAGACGGTGAAGCGCTCTTTGGGCGGCTGATCGCAACCCGCTCGTCCCCGCGAAAGCGGGGACCCAGCGCTGAGTTAGAGCTGGATTCCCGCTTTCGCGGGAATGAGCGGAGCAAGTTGAAAGGTGAGTGCCATGGCCTACGAAAATCTCCTCGCCAACGTTCCGACCGATCTCTGGATCGGCGGCAAGTGGCGCAAGGCCTCCGACGGCGGCCGCTTCGACGTCACCGATCCGGCGACCGAGAAGACCATCGCCTCGGTGGCGAGCGCGACGGTCGACGACGCCATCGCCGCGGTCGACGCCGCGCAGGAGGCGTTCGCCGACTGGGCCGGCCGCAAGCCGCGCGAGCGCGCCGAGATCCTGCGCAAGGCTTACGAACTGATCATGCGCGACGCCGAGCGCTTCGCGAAGCTGATCACGCTGGAGAACGGCAAGGCGCTACCCGACTCGCGCGGCGAGGTCGCCTATTCGGCCGAGTTCTTCCGCTGGTACGCCGAAGAGGCCGTGCGCAACATCGGCCAGATCTCGACGGCGCCGGCCTCCGGCGCGCGCATCGTCGCGCAGCACAAGCCGGCCGGCATCGCCGTGCTGGTGACGCCGTGGAATTTCCCGGCGGCGATGGCGACACGCAAGATCGGCCCGGCGCTCGCCGCGGGCTGCCCGGTCGTGCTCAAGCCCGCCTCCGACACGCCGCTCACCATGCTGGCGCTGATGCCGGCGCTCGAAGAGGCCGGCGTGCCTGCCGGCGTCGTCAACGTCATTCCGTCACGCTCGTCCGGCAAGGTCGTCTCGGCCATGCTGCACGATCCGCGCGTGCGCGTAGTCTCGTTCACCGGCTCGACCGAGGTCGGCCGCAAGCTGCTGCACGAGGCCGCCGACCAGATCCTCAAGCCGGCGATGGAGCTCGGCGGCAACGCGCCGTTCCTGGTGTTCGAAGACGCCGACATCGACGCCGCGATCGACGGCGCGATGATCGCGAAGATGCGCAACATGGGCGAGGCCTGCACCGCGGCCAACCGCTTCTATGTGCACGAGAGTGTCCATGATGAATTCGCCAAGAAGCTCACTGCGAAAATGAACGGTCTCAAGATGGGCAACGGTCTCGACGACGGCGTTGCGCTCGGACCGCTCGTGAACAAGGAAGGCCGTGACAAGGTCATCGAACTCGTCGACGACGCGGTCGCGAAGGGCGCGAAGGTCCTGACCGGCGGCAAGACGCCGACGGGCCCGGGCTTCTTCTATCCGGCGACCGTCATTACCAACGTGCCGGACTCGGCCAAGATGCTGAACGAGGAAATCTTCGGGCCGGTCGCGTCGATCCAGACGTTCAAGACCGAGGCCGAGGCGATCAAGCGCGCGAACGACACCGAATACGGTCTCGTCGCGTACCTGTTTACCAAGGACCTCTCGCGCGGCATGCGCGTCTCCGAGAAGCTCGACTTCGGCATGATCGGCTTGAACCGCGGCCTCGTCTCCGACCCGGCGGCGCCGTTCGGTGGCACCAAGCAGTCCGGTCTCGGCCGCGAAGGCGCGTCGGAAGGGATGAAGGAATTTCTCGAGACGCAGTATGTCTCGGTGACGTGGTAATTGCGGCAAGGAAGCAGGGGACGCGCGTGGACGTTTTGATGCCGCAGCTCGGCGAGACGGTCGCCGAGGGCAAGATCGTGAAATGGTTCAAGTCGGCCGGCGACGCTGTGAAGCCGGGCGACAACCTATTCGAAATCGAGACCGACAAGACGTCGATGGAAGTGCCCGCGACTTTCGGCGGCACGCTCTCGGCGATCAATTTCCAGGTCGGCGAGGTCGCCAAGGTCGGCGCCGTGGTCGCGGTGATCGCAGGCGAGGGCGGCGCGGCGGCGCAGCCGAAGGCGCCCGAAGCGCCGAAGGCCGCGCCAGCGGCGCCGAAGCCTGCCGTTCCCGTTGCCGCGTCACCCGCGCCGCGCGCACGGACCGATGAGCAGCGCCGCTCGTTCGCCTACGCCAACATGGACCCATTCCGCGAGGTGCGCACGCCCGAGCGCAATTTCGGGCCCGCGCGCATTGGCGGCATCACCGTCACGCCGCTGGCGCGCCGGCTCGCCGGCGAGCGCGGCATCGACATTGCCAACATCAAGGGCTCCGGCCCGCACGGCCGCATCGTTGCCGCCGATGTCGAGACCGCGCAGCCGATGCGCGGCGCCATCGCCACCGGGCCGACCGCGGCGCAGGTCAAGGCCCTGTTCGACGGTGTCGCCTACGAGGAAGTGCCGGTCGATTCGATGCGCGCGACCATCGCCGCGCGTCTCACCGAAGCGGTGCAGACCGTCCCGACCTTTTATCTGATGTCCGACATCGACATCGGTCGACTGACGGCGATGCGCGAGGAGGCGAATGCGTCGGCCCCGAAGGCCGCCGACGGCCAGCCCGTCTTCAAGCTGTCGCTCAACGATTTCATCATCAAGGCCTGGGCGGCCGCGCTCAAACGCGTACCGGCCGCCAACGCGGTGTGGGCGCAGGACCGCATCCTGCGTTTCCAGCGTGCCGACATTGGCGTGGCGGTGGCCCTCGACGGCGGGCTGATCACGCCGGTCATCCGCAATGCCGATAGCAAGTCGGTGACCGCGGTCTCGGCGGAAATGCGCGATCTCGCCGCCCGCGCCCGCGACAGGAAACTCAAGCCCGCCGAGTATCAGGGCGGCGCTTCCGCCATTTCCAATCTCGGCATGTATGGCACACGCGAGTTCACCGCCATCATCAATCCGCCGCACGCAACTATCCTGGCAGTGGGTGCAGCACGCCGCGCGCCGGTGGAAACCGCAGACGGCGGCGTGAAATTCGTCACCCAGATGACTGCCACCGTATCCTGCGATCATCGTGTGCTCGACGGCGCGCTCGGCGCCGAGCTGCTGGCGGCATTCAAGACATTGATCGAAAATCCCGTAACTTTCCTGGTTTGATTGGAGTTTAAAGCGATGGCCGACAAGCCCGACGTTCTCCTGGTTGGCGCCAGGAAGCCCGTAATGATGAAGGGCTTCGACGGCAAGGTGAATTTGCACCACTGGCTCGAGCAGAAGGACAAGGACGCCTTCCTGAAGGAGCATGGCGGGAAAATCCGCGCCATCGCCATCGCCTACACCGCCAACAAGGTCGACGGCGCGTTCATGAGCCAGTTTCCCAAGCTCGAGCAGATCTCGAGCTTCGGCGTCGGCTACGATCACATCGACGGCAAATGGGCGGGCGAGCATGGCATCGTCGTCACCAACACGCCGGACGTGCTCAACGAGGAGGTGGCCGACACCGCGCTCGGCCTCCTGCTCTGCACCGTGCGCGAATTCCCGCAGGCAGACCGCTATCTCCGCGCCGGCAAGTGGCCGTCGGCGCATTATCCGCTGACCAAGGCGACCTTGCGCAATCGGACCGTCGGCATTGTCGGCATGGGCCGCATCGGCAAGGCCATCGCCAGGCGCCTCGAAGCATTCGGCGTGCCCGTGGTCTACCATTCGCGTAATGCGCAGGCCGGCGTCGCCTACAAGCACTATCCGAAGCTCCTCGACATGGCGCGCGACGTCGACACGCTGATGATCATCGTGCCGGGCGGCGCCTCGACGCAGAACATGATCAATGCCGAGGTGCTTAAGGCGCTCGGCCCGAACGGAATCGTCATCAACATGGCGCGCGGCTCGGTGATCGACGAGCCGGCGCTGATCGAGGCGCTCAAGAACCGCACGATCTATTCGGCCGGCCTCGACGTCTTCGCCAAGGAGCCGCAGGTGCCGCAGGAATTGATCGACATGGACCATGTCGTCCTGTTCCCGCATCTCGGCTCGGCGAGCGAAGCGACGCGCGCGGCGATGGACCAGCTCGTGGTCGACAACATCCTCGCCTGGGCCTCGGGCAAGCCGCCGCTGACGCCGGTCGCCGAGACGCCCTATCCGCCGAAGAAGAAATAGCGCCATGCGGGGCCTCGTCCTCGTCGCGGCAATGCTGGCGGCCAGTCCGGCGGCGGCATTCGACTTCGAGCCGGTCAAGCCGCTCGACACGAGGCAGGTCGATGCGGCGCTGCTCAAGGACGTGTTCGGCGCCTGGGAAATCCGCGACAGAGCGGGCAAGAAGCGCTGCCGCATCGTCCTCCTGCGCGAGCCGGCGATCGGCGGCATGGGGATCGAGATCGGGGAGCAGTGCGCCAAGGCCTATCCGGCGATGGGCGACGTCGCCGGCTGGCGGTTGCTGGAGGGCTGGACCGTCGACCTTATCGATCCCTTGCGGAAGACGCGCATTCGCTTCGAGACCCCGGACAATCGCTACGTCGCCTTTGGTGAGCCGAGCGATATCGCCGGCATGGACGATCTGGTAAAATTGCCGGATGCGCAGAAACCCCGCCGCTGACCTCCCTCTGCCGCGACTGTTCGCGGCCGCGCTCGGCCTCGCGCTCATCTGGCCGCTCGCGGCCGCGGGGCAGACGCCGCCGCCCGCGAGCGCGCCTGCGCCTGCCATGGGCGATTTCGCCAAGGCACTGGTCGGCTCCTGGGAGTTCTCGAACGCCGACCGCGACAAGCGCTGCACCGCGACCTTCACCGCAAAGCGCACCAAGGCCGGCTACGAGGTCACGTTCAACGAAGGCTGCAACGCGCTCTTCCCGCTGGTGGACGACGTCGCCGGCTGGACCTTCCCCGACAACGACCTGCTGCGGCTGGTCGACGCCGACGGGCGGGCGCTGATCGAGTTCAGCGAGGTCGAGGACGGAGTCTACGAGGCGCCGACGCCGGGACTCGGTGTGCTGTTCCTCCAGAACGCCGCATCGGCGGCGGGCACGCCTGCCAAGCTCCCGGACCAGCTTGCCGGCGGCTGGGCAATCCGCCGCGGCGAAAAGGCGGTCTGCTCGGTCAACCTGTCGATGGAGCCCGCCAAGGAAGGGCTCGCCATGACGCTCAAGCCCGGCTGCGATGCGGGCGTAGCACGGCTCGCGTTCACGCAATGGCGGCTCGACCGCGGCGTGCTCATCTTCAGCGCGGCGCGCGGCACGCCGTGGCGCTTCGAAGAAATTGAGAATGACAGTTGGCGGCGCCTGCCGGAGAGCGCCGACCAGATCACTTTGGTGCGTGAATAGCTTTATCCCTCCTCCGCCTGCGGGTGAGGGATAATGAAGCGTCAAATCAGTTTCAGCCCTTTCAGGCTGGCATGGCCTTCCTTGCCGACGATGATGTGGTCGTGCACCGCGATGCCGAGCGGCTTCGCCACGTCGATGATGGCTAACGTCATCTGGATGTCGGCGCGCGACGGCGTCGGATCGCCGGAGGGATGATTGTGCACGAGGATCAGCGCCGTCGCCGACAGTTCGAGCGCGCGCTTGACCACCTCGCGCGGATACACCGGCGTATGATCGACCGTGCCGCGCTGCTGCACCTCGTCGGCAATGAGCTGGTTGCGCTTGTCGAGGAACAAGAGGCGAAACTCCTCCTTGTCGGAGAAGGCCATGGCCGTGCGGCAATAGTCGAGCACGTTTCCCCATGACGACAGCACCGGCCGCTTGCGCAGTTCGCCCTTGGCGAGCCGCTGCGCCGCCGCGTGCACGATCTTGAGCTCGCTGACGGCGGCTTCACCAAGTCCCTTCATCGCCACGAGCCGGGCGCGCGGCGCGCCGACGACCTCGCCGAACGAGCCGAACGTGGCGATGAGCTCCTTGGCGAGCGGCTTTACGTCGCGCTGCGGAATGGCGCGGAACAGGATGAGTTCGAGCAGTTCGTAGTCGCTTAGCGCGTCGGGACCGGCTTCGCGGAAACGCGCGCGCAGCCGCTCGCGGTGGCCGTGATAATGCGGCGCGGATTCCGAAAGACCGTCGCTGTCGTGCTGTGTCGCCATGCAATCCGCCGCAACCCTGGGATGCAGTCTAGAGCAGGCCGGGCGCGAGGGGGAGGGCTTTAAGTCTTCGGGCGGTAAGGCGGCTTGTCGAGGCCGGCGGGCGAGAAGGTGAAGACCTCGACCCCGGTTGGGGTCACCGCCACGGTGTGCTCGAACTGGGCCGACAGCGAGCGGTCGCGCGTGACCGCGGTCCAGCCGTCCGACAGCACCTTCACGTGCGGGCGGCCAAGATTGATCATCGGCTCGACCGTGAAGAACATGCCGGGCTTGAGCACGATGCCCTCGCCGGGGCGGCCGACGTGGACGATGTTCGGCTCGTCGTGGAACAGCCGGCCGAGGCCGTGGCCGCAGAAGTCGCGCACCACGCTCATGTGCTGCGCTTCGACGAAGGCCTGGATGGCGTGGCCGATATCGCCAGTGGTGGCGCCCGGCTTGATGACGGCAATGCCGCGCATCATCGCGTCGTGGGTCACCTCGATCAGCCGCTCGGCCCGGCGCGGGATCTCGCCGACCGGGTACATGCGGCTCGAATCGCCGTGCCAGCCCTCCAGGATCAGCGTCACGTCGATGTTGACGATGTCGCCTTCCTTCATTGGCTTGTCGTTCGGGATGCCGTGACAGACGACGTGGTTGAGCGACGTGCAGGTCGACTTGCGGTAGCCCCGGTACATCAGCGTCGCCGGCAGGGCACCGTGGTCCATGGCGAAGTCGTAGACGAGTTCGTCGATCCTGGCCGTCGGCACGCCCGGCGCGATGTGCTCGGTCAGCATGTCGAGGCAGCGCGCCGTCAATTGCCCGGCTTTGCGCATGCCTTCGAAGGCAGCGGAACCGTGGATTTTGATCTGGCCGGTTTTGCGGAGGGGCGCCAGAGTGGCGTCGACGTAGGTCATGGGCGCAATTTAGGGATTGCGGCCGGGGGCGGCAAGTTGCCCTGCTTGTCGTCCCGGCCGAGCGCCTTCGCGAGGGCCGGGACCCATACGCCGTGCGCTCTCGAGGTGGCACGGCGTACGGGCCCCCGCTTTCGCGGGGACGACATCTCAATCGGCGATTTTCCCGCCCAGCTCGTCCTCGATATGGGCTTTGACGATCGCGTCGAAGTCCTTCTCTGCCTTGAAGCCGAGTTCGGCGGCGCGCTTGGCGTCGAGGCGTTCCGACCAGCCGGAGACGATGCGCATGATGAGCTCGTCCGGCTCGCGCCGGATGCGCGCGGCGACCTTCGGCCCGGCGATGCGGGTCAGCGCTTCGATCTGCTCGGCGACGGTGCAGCACACGCCCGGCATCGCCAGATTGATGCGGGGCCCAAGCTGCTCGCGGGTCAGGCCGGCGGCGTGGATGAGGAAGCCGACGGCGGCGCGCGGCGAGGCATGCGTATGCCGGACCGTATCGGCGACCGGCAGGATTGCCTCCTGCCCGGCGAGCGGCTCGCGGATGATGCCGGAGAAGAAGCCGGAGGCCGCCTTGTTCGGCTTACCCGGGCGCACGCAGATGGTCGGCAGGCGGATGCCGACACCGTCGAGAAAGCCGCGGCGGTTATAGTCGGCGAGCAGCAGTTCGCTCATCGCCTTCTGCGTGCCGTAGGAGGTCAGCGGGGTCAGATGGAAGTCGTCGGGAATGGCGTGCGGGAACGGCGCGCCATAGACGGCGATCGACGATGTGAAGACGAATTTCGGCTTGTAGCCGCCGCCGGCGAGGCGCACCGCCTCGAGCAGGGCGCGCGTGCCGTCGAGATTGACGCGGTAGCCCTTCTCGAGATCGATTTCGGCCTCGCCCGAGACGACACCGGCGAGGTGAAAGATCAGATCCGGGCGCTCCGAAACCGCCTTCTCGGCAACGCCGGGATCGGCAAGGTCGGCGGCGCGCGCCTTCACGTGATCGGAGAAGCCCGCCGGCCGGGTCGGCGCGACGACGTCGATCAGGGTCAGCTTCTCGATCGTCTGCCCGCCGATCGCCCGATCCATGATGAGCCGCTCGGTCAGCTTGCGGCCGATCATGCCCGCGGCGCCCGTGATCAATATGTGCATCTCAAACCCTCTCGCTGTCGTTCGCCGGCTGGTATCGGTCGATGCGGCGTAGTGTCGGGAATAATAGCATCCAAACCCCGGCGATCAGCAACGAACCGATGCCGCCGATCAATACCGCCGGCACCGCTCCGAGCCAGGCGGCGACCGTGCCGGACTCGAAGTCGCCGAGCGTGTTCGACGAGCCGACGAACAGGTAGTTCACGGCGCTGACACGGCCGCGCTTGTCCTCCGGCGTCTCGATCTGCACCAGCGTGAAGCGGATAACGACGCTGATCGAGTCGGAGGCGCCGAGCACCGCCAGCGCGATGAGCGACAACGGCATCCACGTCGAAAGGCCGAATATAATGGTGGCGATGCCGAAGACCGCCACCGAGGCGAACATCGCCGGGCCGATGCGCCGCTCGATCGGATAGTGCGACAGCAGGATCGTCATGGTGAGCGCGCCGACGGCGGGCGCCGAGCGCAGCAGGCCGAGGCCGATCGGGCCGGAATCGAGGATGTCCTTGGCGTAGATCGGCAACAGCGCGGTGGCGCCGCCAAGCAGGACGACGAACAGATCGAGCGAGATGACGCCGAGCAGCCGCTTGCGGTGGCGGATGAAGTCGAACCCGGTCAGCGCCGAGCGCAGGGTCGGCGGCTCGCGCCGCTCCGGCTGGCCGTGCGGGCGCACGAAGGTCACGAAGATCACGCCCGCGGTGAAGAAGCCGGTGCACAGCGCGCTGACGATAATGGGGTTGAACGCATAGATCAGCCCGCCGATGGCCGGGCCGCTGATCACCGCAACCTGGTTCGCCGACGCCCAGGCGGCGACCGCGCGCGACAACAGCTTCGGCGGCACCAGCGAGGGCACCAGCGAATGCCCGGTCGGCAGTTCGAAAGCGCGGGCGCAGCCGATCATGAACACCGCGGCAAACAGGAGATCGCGCGTCAGCGCCCCGCGGGTCATCGCAATGGTGATCATCAGCGCGGCGAGCGCGTAGACGACCTGTGCGGTGCGGACGATCAGGCGGCGGTCGTAGCGGTCGGCGGCGTGGCCGATCAGCAGGGTCAGCACCACCGAAGGCACGAACTGGATGAGGCCGACGAGACCGAGGTCGAAGGCGCTGCCGGTCAGGGCGTAGACCTGCCATCCGATCAGCAGCGCCATCATCTGCGAGCCGACCGTCGCCGCGACGCGCGACAGCCAGAACAGCACGAACGGCCGCTGCTCGAGCAGGCGGAGCGTGGGAGCTTGAGCGGAGTCCATGAAGGCGTGCGCGCCGCCGGACGATGCCCGTACGGAACCCAATTGGCGGGACCGGGACTCTAACCGGATTTGGCCACCGCGCCTATCGGCGCGGCGGCATGGCCGCCCGTCACGGCGCGCCGTTCAGCCGGCCGAGGCTCTCGATCTGCCGGCCGGCGGCGTCGAAGTTTGCAGGGCTCAGCCAGCGTTCGAATGCTGCCTTGCGCGCCGGCCAGTCGCCATCGAGGATCGAGAACCAGGCCGTGTCCCGGTTCCGTCCGTTGCTGATCATGTGCTGGCGGAAGATGCCCTCGGACTGGAAGCCGTAGCGCAGCGCCGCGCGCCGCGACGGCGC
>Ga0068855_100013000_pt1 | contig 10045 bp, 8 predicted proteins | sample KBSCornC52_FD_66592 | JGI IMG/M metagenome (GOLD analysis project Ga0068855, IMG submission 66592) | Corn rhizosphere microbial communities from Kellogg Biological Station, Michigan, USA - KBS Corn C5-2 | ecosystem: Host-associated > Plants > Roots > Rhizosphere > Soil ... | reverse complement strand
AGCCTATCGTCACGCGCATCGGCTGCGGCGGCCATTCCGCGCGCGGCTTGCACCAGCCGCGCGCGCCTTCGCCGGGTGCTTCCCAGCGGTCGATCTCGCCGCCCGACATCGTCACGCCGAGCAGGTTCTCGTTGATCGTGTAGTGCTTCTGCTTGGCGCGCACGGCGAAGCCGCGCTCTTCGAGGTACGCCTGCTCGTACGCGCGCGTCTGCGTGTGCTCCTTCTGGATCTCGCGGATCGGAGCGACGATCTCGTAGTCGCCGAGCGCCTTCACGGCGAGATCGAAGCGCACCTGGTCGTTGCCCATGCCGGTGCAACCGTGCGCGATCGCGCGCGTGCCCAGTTCGTGCGCGCGCCGGATCGCCGCGTCGACGATGAGGTAGCGGTCCGAGACGAGCAGCGGGTACTGGCCCTGGTAGCCCTCGCCCGCCCAGATGAACGGCTTGACGAAGCCGTTCCAGATCGCCGGGCCGCCGTCGACGGTCACGTGCGAAGCGACGCCGAGTTCGTGCGCGCGCTGTTCGATGTAGGCGCGCTCGTCGAAGTCGACGCCACCGGTGTCGGCGAACACGGTGTGCACGGCCCAGCCGCGCTCCTTGAGGTAGGGCACGCAGAAGCTCGTGTCGAGGCCGCCGGAAAACGCGAGGACGATGTCTTTGCTCATGATGGATGTCTCGAAAGTCGGGGTGGTTTCGTCACGCAACCGTCAGGAGGCGAGCTTCGCCATCACCGCCTTCTGCACGTGCAGGCGGTTCTCGGCCTCGTCGATCGCGATGCACGCGGGCGAATCCATCACCGCGTCGGTCGCCTTGACGTTGCGGCGCAGCGGCAGGCAATGGCTGAACACGCCGCCGTCGGTGAGCGCCATCTTGCGTTCGTCGACGATGAAGTGCTTGTGCGCATCGCGGATCGGCTTCTCGTCGGCCCAGCGGCCGAAGTACGGCAACGCGCCCCAGCTCTTGGCGTAGACGACGTGCGCGCCGCGGTAGGCGCTGTCGGGATCGTGGCTCACGCTCAGCGAGCCGCCGTTCTCGGCGACGTTCGCGCGCGCGAAGTCCATGTAGCGCGTATCGAGCACGTAGTCGGGCGTCGGGCACAGCAGGGTCACGTCCATGCCGTAGCGCGTGGCGATCTGCAGCGCGGAGTTGGCGACCGCGGTGTTGAGCGGCTTCGGATGGTAGGTCCAGGTCAGCACGTACTTCCTGCCGCGCAGGTCGCTCGTTCCGAAGTGCTGCTGCAGCGCGAGGATGTGCGCGAGCTCCTGCATCGGATGCGTGATCGTCTCCATGTTGATCACCGGCACGGTCGCGTACTTCGCGAACGCGCGGATCACGCGATCCTCGCGATCGACCGACCAGTCCTGGAACTTCGGGAACGCGCGCACGCCGATGAGATCGACGTAGCGCGAGAGCACGCGCGCGACTTCGGCCACGTGCTCCTCGGCCTCGCCGTCCATGACCGCGCCGACGTCGAACTCGATCGGCCACGCGTCCTTGCCGGGCGCGAGCACGATCGCGTGGCCGCCGAGCTGGAACGCGCCGAGTTCGAAGCTCGTGCGCGTGCGCATCGACGGATTGAAGAACAGCAGCGCGATCGACTTGCCGGCGAGTTCGCGCCCCGCCTTCGTCCGCTTGAACGCGGCGGCCTGCGCGAGCAGCGCGTCGAGGTCGGTGCGCGACCAGTCCTGGGTACTCAAGAAATGGCGAGTTGTCATCGGAACCTGCTGTCAGTTGAAAGTCCGGCCACGGAGGGCCGGTTCGTTCTTCGCGCGGAGGGAGCCGCGCACGGGTACATCTCGGTTTGTTCTTCGCGCGGAGGGAGCCGCGTACAGGCAATAGATCGTGGAAAAACAAAAAAAAACCCGGCGCGTAGGCCGGGTTTTTCGTCGATTCGTGTGAAGAACGCGCGACAGGCTACCCGGCGGAATGGCACGGTTCCGGTCGACGCGCGCGCGAGGTCATGCCAGCGGCCATGCGGGCGCTGGTGACGATCTGCGGCTGGACGGCGATTCGGGACATGTGCTCGTGGGTGGACTCGGATGAGGTCGACGGACCTTAACGGCAAATCTGGTGCGGCGCAATACATCGGTGCGAAAAATCCGACGCCGCAAACGAAAAGGCCGGGCGCAGCGGCCCGGCCTTGATCCGTCGGTGGTAGCCGCCCTACTCGGCAGGCTCGACGCTCACGCGCACGCGCAGGCGATCGCCCGGATCGTAGTTGAGGCGCGACATGTAGACGTCGCCGCGATAGCGGTACTGCACGTCGTAGGCGACGATGCGGCTTTCCTGCGCGCCGTCGTCGACCATGCGGCAATGGCGCTCGACACCGTCGACGTAACGGTCGTCGCCGCGGGCGACGTTGTTGCCGACCGCGCCACCGACGACTGCGCCGGCGACCGTCGCCGCGCGCCGACCGTCACCCTTGCCGACCGTGCTGCCGAGCACGCCGCCGACGATCGCGCCGAGCACGGTGCCCGCAGCCCGGTTGCCGTTGTCGACGCGCCGTTCGACCGGCACGTCGTCGCAGACTTCACGCGGATCGCTCACGCGCACGCGGTCGTAGATCGGATCGACCCGCAACACGTCCGCCCACGCGACCTTCACGTTGTCCGCGGAACCCGGCTCGTCCGCGACGTAGCCACGCTCCTGCGCGCCGACCTGGGTTCCCGCCAGGAGCAACGCCACCGCCACCATCAATTTCATGTCGCCTCCGCTGAATTGCCGCGTACGCCGATCGCTCGCCGGCTCCTTTCCGGTACGCAGCCCATTGATCCTTGGCCGCCATTACAGCAGTCGATCGCTGAACCCAACCCTAAGCCTTTCCCCTGCCTGACAAAAAATGTGCCGGAATATCACTGCCGGCGACACCCCATGGCCGCGCCGTCGGGGGTGCCGGGTCGCGCTGGTATCATTCAGGGTCCACAGAGGCCCCGACCGATGCCGCTCCGACTCCACAACAGCCTGACCCGCCGCACCGAAGACTTCGTCCCCGCCGATCCGCAGCGCGTGACGATGTACCTGTGCGGTCCGACGGTCTACAACTACGTGCACATCGGCAACGCGCGCGGCCCGGTCGTGTTCGACGTGCTGACCCGGCTGCTGCGCCGCCACTACCCGCACCTCGTGTTCGCGCGCAACATTACCGACGTCGACGACAAGATCAATGCTGCAGCGCAGGAACTGGGCGTCCCGATCGCGACGATCACCGACAAGTACACCGCGATCTACCGCGAGGACATGGGCCGCCTCGGCGTGGTTCCGCCCGACGTCGAGCCGCACGCGACCGCGCACATCGCGCAGATCATCACGATGATCGAGCAACTCATCGCCGCGGGCCACGCCTATGCGGCCGAGGGCCACGTGCTGTTCTCGGTCGCGAGCTACGCCGACTACGGCAAGCTGTCGCGCCGCCCGGTCGACGAGATGATCGCCGGCGCGCGCATCGACGTCGCCCCGTACAAGCGCGATGCGGGCGACTTCGTGCTGTGGAAGCCGTCCAACCCGCAGCAGCCGGGCTGGGAGTCGCCGTGGGGCGTCGGCCGCCCCGGCTGGCACATCGAGTGCTCGGCGATGGCCGCGGCGCACCTCGGCGAAACGATCGACATCCACGCCGGCGGCAACGACCTCATGTTCCCGCATCACGAGAACGAGGTCGCGCAGAGCACGTGCGCGCACGGCGGCAAGGTGTTCGCGCGCTACTGGCTGCACAACGGCATGCTCGACTTCGGCGGCGCGAAGATGTCGAAGTCGCTCGGCAACGTCTGCGTGCTGCACGAACTGCTCGACCGCTACCCGGCCGAAGCGCTGCGCTACGCGCTGCTCAGCGCGCATTATCGCCAACCACTCGACTGGTCGGACGCGCTCGTCGAGCAGAGCATCCGCACGCTCGACCGCCTGTACGGCACGCTGCGCGGCCTCGTCGACGTCGACGCCGGCGCGGGCACCGTGCCGGCCGAGATCGAAGCCGCGCTGCAGGACGACCTCAACACCCCCGAGGCGCTCGCGGTGATCGCGCGCCTCGCCGGCGAAGCACGCGCCGCGGCCACGCCCGACGCGCGGCGTGCCGCGAAGGGCGCGCTGCTCGGCGCCGCGGCCCTGCTCGGCATCCTGCAGCAGGATCCGGAGGCGTGGTTCAAGCACGCGGCCGGCGGTCCCGCGCTCGACGAAGCGGAGATCCAGCGCCTCGTCGACCTGCGCGTCAGCGAGAAGAAGGCGCGCAATTTCGCCGAGGCGGACCGCATCCGCGAGCAGCTCCTCGCGATGGGCGTGGTGGTCGAGGACACCGCGCAGGGACCTCGCTGGAAGGTGGTGAAGGCCGATGAACGCGCTGCCTGAACCCGCGGAAGCGAGCGCCGAACAGGCGCAGGCGGCGATCGCCGAGGAATTCGCGTTCTTCGGCGACTGGACCGAACGCTACCAGTACCTCATCGACCTCGGCCGCAAGCTGCCGCCGTTCCCCGAGGCGCTGCAGCGCGAGGAATTCAAGGTGAGCGGCTGCCAGTCGCAGGTGTGGCTGGTGCCGTCCGGCGATGCGCAGCGCCTCGATTTCCGCGCGATCAGCGACTCGTCGATCGTATCGGGCCTGATCGCGCTGCTGCTGCGCGTCTACTCGGGGCGTGCGGCCGCTGAGATCCTCGCGACCGAACCGCGCTTCATCGAAACGATCGGCCTCGCCCGGCATCTCTCGCCGACGCGCTCGAACGGGCTCGCGGCGATGCTCGCGAAGGTCAAGCAGTACGCGCGCGACGTGTCGGCATAGAACGCCCCGAAGCGGCGCGACCGCGCCGTGGCCCACCCGACACCGTGCCACGCGCCGGCGCGGCCTGAACTCCCCTGGACCCGGCGCACGCCGCGGGGAGCGCAGTCCCGGCGGATCGACTGCTAAGCTTGGGCCGTCTCGCAGGGGGAGGCGATGGACAAGAAGACCGTGCTATCCGGCAGCCCGCTGTTCCGCGACCTCGCCCCGGACGCGCTCGAAGCGATCGCCGCGCGTTTCGACGTCGAGGAACTGCGCGGTGGTCGCACCCTGTTCCGCGAGGGCGACCTCCCGGACTACCTCTACGTCGTCGCGACCGGACGGCTGCAGGCGCAACATGCGGACGGCGTCGTCATCGGCGAGATCGGCCGCGGCGAGCCGGTCGGCGAGATGGCCCTGCTCTCCGGCGAGACGCGCGGCGCCGACGTCGTCGCCCTGCGCGATTCGCTGCTGCTGCGGATCAACCGCATGGCCCTGCTCGACCTCGTTTCGCGGCACCCGTCGGCGCTGCTCGCGCTGTGCGGCACGATCGCGCGGCGCAGCCGCCGCAGCGCACGCGGCGCGCGCCTGGACGCCGCACGCGGCAACCGCACGATCGCGGTGATCCGCGCGCAACCCGGGATCCGCCTCGGCCCGGTGGTCGAGCGCGTGGTCGGCGGCATGCGCAAGACCGGCAAGGTCGTGCGCTGCCTGGGCGCGGCCGACGTCGACAAGCAGTTCGGCGAAGGCGCCGCGCAGACACCGTTCGGCGCCGGTGACCGCCATCGCATCATCAGCGCGTGGCTCGAGCGGCGCGAACTCGCCGGCGGGCATCTCGTGCTGTGGAGCGACGCCAGCGGCGAGCAGTGGACCGAACGCTGCCTGCGCCAGTCCGATCGCGTCATCGTCGTCGTATCGAGCGACGGCGGCCAGCCGGCGGTCGCGCTCGCGCGCACGCTGCGGCAACACGCGCCGCGCACGCCGGTCGACCTGCTGGTCCTGCGCCCCGACGGTTCGCAGGCGGGCGACGTGCTCGAGTGGCGCGTGCTGTTCGGCGCGCGCTCGCACTATTTCGTGCGCCCCGACGCGCAGGCCGACCACGAGGCGGTCGCGCGCCAGCTCAGCGGGCACGGCCTCGGCGTCGTCTTCGGCGGCGGTGGCGCGCGCGGCTTCGCGCACGTCGGCCTCGTGCGCGCGATGGAAGAGCTGCGCGTCGGCGCCGACATCGTCGGCGGCACCAGCATGGGCGCGTTCTTCGCCGCCTTGCACGCGACAGGCGCGAGCAGCCGCGACATGCTCGCGATCGGCCGCGAGACCTTCGTCGACAAGAACTACCTCAACGACTACGTCTGGCCGAGCGTGTCGCTGATCCGCGGCCGCAAGTTCCTCAAGCGCCTGCGCAGCGTGTTCGGCGACACGCGCATCGAGGACCTGCGCGTGCCGTACTACTGCATCAGCACCAACCTCACGCGCGGGCGCCAGGAAGTGCACGACAGCGGTTCGCTCGCGGTGTGGGTCGGCACGAGCATGTGCGTCCCCGGCATCGCGCCGCCGGTCGCCTGGAACGGTTGCCTGCTCGTCGACGGCGCCATCGCCAACAGCCTGCCGATCGACGTCATGCACGCGCTCGGCCGCGGCCCGATCGTCGCGTCCGACGTCGCCGCCGGCGGCGGCCTCGATGCGCCCGGCATCGTCGGTCCCGATCCGGAAGCGCTGCTGCACCGACGCAGCAATCCCTCGCGCGTCTCGTTGTTCGGGCTGCTGGTCAGCGGCTTCACGCCCTCGCGCGAGGACGCCGGCACGCGCGAGGACCTCGCCGACCTGCACCTGCGCATGCCCGTGCACGGCGTGCGCATGTTCGGCTGGCGGGAAGTGCAGTCGCTGGTCGACCGCAGCTACGAATACTCGCTGGCGGCGCTCAAGGGATTCTTCGACGAACGGCGGCGCAGCGAACTCGCGCGCACGGATCGACGCGAAGGCGTCGCCACCCGCGCGCGGGCCGCCACGGCGGCGGCGGCGCGGAGCCCGAAGCCGACCGCCGTCTCGCGACCGTCACGCTGATCGACGCACGCGCGACGGGTCGGCCGCGAACGGGCCTGCCATGCCGGATCTCGCGACCAAGCCGCCGCAGCGACTACATCGTGTGGGTCGGGCGCTCCTGGCCCATGATGCCGGCGAGGATCGACTCGATCTTCGTGCGCGCGGCTTCGCCGTCCGCGGATTCGTTGAACTGCACGCCGATGCCGGCCATGCGGTTGCCCTGCGCGCCGGCCGGGGTGATCCAGACGACCTTGCCGGCGACCGGCAGGCGGTCCTTCTCGTCCATCAGCGAGAGCAGGATGAACACTTCGTCGCCGAGGCTGTAGCGCTTGGTCGTCGGCACGAACAGGCCACCACCGCGCACGAACGGCATGTACGCGTTGAACAGCGCGCCCTTGTCCTTGATCGCGAGCGACAGGATGCCCTGTCGCGGCGCACCGCCCATTGCCGGCGTTGCCATCAGCCACCCCTTCGCTCGTGCGTGCCCGCGACGACCGCCGCAGGCGCGTTCCCATCCGGCATCCTGCCGCAAACCCGCGAAGCGCGCCGTGCGCCCCGCCGCATCATGCCGGCCTGTCGCCCGGCGACCACGCGCGCAACAGTTCCAGCAGGACCAGATCCGCGCGTACGGTGGTCGTGAGCAGGCCACGTGCCTGGTTGGCACGGCCGAACCATGCGACTAGCTTCGGGATTTCCTCGCGCGCGGTCAAGCCGAGCTTGCCCGCGCCGCCGCCCGCGATCGCCTGCGCCTCGTCGCGTGCGAGCACCGCGGCGAACCAGAGGCGCTCCTGCGGCCGGTCCGCGGCCCAGGCCTCGGCGACGTCGGCCGCGGTTCGGCGCCCTCGCGCAAGCGCGGCCAGGTCCTCCGCGCAGGCCTTGCGCAGCGGCAGCGTGTCGTCCGCGCTCCAGACGAGCGCGAGGCCGGGATTGCCGAGGCTCGCGTCGAGCGCAGCCGTAGCCGCCGCGGCGTCGACGCGTTCGGCGCGCAACCAGGCGAGCGCCTCGTCGCGCGTCGGCGCGCGCACGTCGATGCGCTGGCAGCGGCTGCGGATCGTCGCCGGCAGGCGCGCCGGGTCGTCGGCGACGAGCAACAGGATCGTCGCCCTCGCTGGCTCTTCCAGCGTCTTCAACAGCGCATTCGCCGCGCTCGCGTTGAGGCGGTCGGCCGGGTCGACGAGCGCGAGTTGCAGCCCGCCGAACTGGCTCGACAGGGCGAGTCGCTGCGACAGCGCACGCATCTGGTCGATCGTGATTTCGCTGCGCAGCTTGCCGTCGTCGCGCAGTTCGAAGGTGACGCGCGTGAAATCGGGATGGCTGCCCGCGGCGAACAGCACGCAGCCGCGGCAACGGCCGCAGGCGTGACCGTCCTCGCGGCGCTGCTCGCACAGTGCCGCCGCCGCGAGCGCGGTCGCGAGCGACCGCTTGCCGTAGCCCGCGGGCGCGGCGAACAGCAGGCCGTGGTGCAGGCGCCCGCGCACGAGCGCGCCGGCGAGCTGGCGCCACGGTTCGGCGAGCCACGGTTGCAGGCTCATGCCTGCTCCCGCACGGCCGCGACGAAGCGATCGATCTCGGCGACCGCGGCGGCGCGCACGTCGTCGACCGCGCGGCTCGCGTCGATGACGCGGAACCGCGCCGGGTCGGCCGCCGCGCGCGCGCGGTAGGCCGCGCGCACGCGTTCGAAGAAATCGCCGTTCTCGCGCTCGATGCGATCGGCCTCGCCGCGCGCCCCCGCTCGCGCGAGGCCCTGTTCGACCGGCAGGTCGAGCAGCAGCGTCAGCCCGGGCACGACCGGCGCGGCCCAGCGTTCGAGTTCGGCGATGCGCTCGAGCGGCTGGCCGCGGCCGCCGCCCTGGTACGCGTAGCTCGCATCGGTATAGCGATCCGACAGCACCCAGCGTCCCGCGGCGAGCGCGGGCTGGATGCGCTCGCGCACGAGTTGCGCGCGCGCGGCGAACATCAGCAGGAGCTCGCTCTCGGCGCAGACGCCGTGCCGGGCCGGATCGAGCACGAGCGCTCGCACGGCTTCGCCGAACGCGGTGCCGCCCGGTTCGCGCGTGACGTCGACGTCGATGCCGTGCTGTTCGAGGCGATCGCGCACCGCGGCGAGCACGGTGCTCTTGCCGGCGCCCTCGCCGCCTTCGAGCGTGATCAGCCGTCCGTTCATTGGCCGCGATGCAACTGGTATTTCTGCACGGCGCGATTGTGCGCGTCGAGCGTCGGCGAGAATTCGTGGCTGCCGTCACCGCGCGCGACGAAGTACAGCGCGTCGCCGGGCGCGGGATGCAGCGCCGCCTGCAGCGCGACGCTGCCGGGCAGCGCGATCGGCGTCGGCGGCAGGCCGTCGCGCGTGTAGGTGTTGTACGGCGTGTCGGTCTCGAGGTCGCTGCGGCGGATGTTGCCCGCGTAGTTCTCGCCCATGCCGTAGATCACGGTCGGGTCGGTCTGCAGGCGCATGCCGAATTTGAGGCGGCGCACGAACACGCCGGCGATCTGCGCGCGCTCGACCGGTTGCGCGGTTTCCTTCTCGACGATCGAGGCGAGGATCAGCGCCTGGTACGGCGAGTCGAGCTTGACGTCGGCCGAGCGCTGCGGCCACAGCTGGTCGAGCGTCTTCTTCATCGCCGCATGCGCGCGCTGCAGCACGTCGAAATCGGATTCGCCCTTCACGAACGAATAGGTTTCCGGCAGAAACCAGCCTTCCGGTTTCGCGTCGGCGATGTCGAGCCGGCGCGCGATGTCCTCGTCGCTGCTGCCGGGCAACGTCTGTTGCAGGCCGGCTTCGTTGGCGAGCGCGAGGCGCAGCTGGCGGAAGGTCCAGCCGTCGACGATCGTGAAGCGGTGCTGCACGACCTCGCCCGCCGCCATGCGCCGCAGCAGCTCGCGCGGCGTGATGCCGCGCGGCAGCGCGTACTCGCCCGCATGCAGTCGGCCGCCGACGCCGAGTTCGCGGCCGAGCGCACGCCAGTAGGCCATCGCGCGGAAGCCCCCCTCGACGACGCCGGCGCGGCGCAGCTCGGCGACGATCTGCGGGTAGTTCGCGCCGCGCGGCACGTCGACCGTCATCGCGTCGGTATCGACCGGGAGCGCGGCATTCGTGTAGCGCTGGTAGTCGAACCAGGCGGCCGTGCCGCCGCCGACGAGGCCGATCAGCACGAGGGCGAGGACCATGCGCAGGACCGCGCCACCGCGCTGGGCATGATGAAACGGTCGTCGGGGCGTCGCGGGCATCATCCGGGCAGCGTAACCGGATTCGGCGCGAGCTTGAAGCGGC
>Ga0068855_100012998_pt1 | contig 10045 bp, 8 predicted proteins | sample KBSCornC52_FD_66592 | JGI IMG/M metagenome (GOLD analysis project Ga0068855, IMG submission 66592) | Corn rhizosphere microbial communities from Kellogg Biological Station, Michigan, USA - KBS Corn C5-2 | ecosystem: Host-associated > Plants > Roots > Rhizosphere > Soil ... | reverse complement strand
CCGTTGCCATTGATCTGCGGGCCGAGGCGGCGACGAAGCGACCAGCCGTCAGCGCGGCGGTCGGACTCAAAGTAGCCGTCATCGGCTTCGACAATGAGCCGCCTGCCGTCGGGAGATGGAAGGGCCTCGTATTCGTTACCCGGTCCGTTGACTGCGGGTCCCAGGTTCTCGACACGCCATTGTCCGTCAGCTGCCGCTCGCGCGCGCCAGATGTCAGTTTTCCCTTGGCCTCCAGGCCGATCGGAGCCGAAGTAAAGCCAACCATCCGGGGCCGGGCGGGGAAACCACTCCGCACTGGGAGAGTTGACGGGCTCCGGTAAGCGTTCGGGCGCTTGCCACTTGCCCGCGCGGTTGCGTTTGATTCGCCAGATGTCGAGGTCCTTGGCGCTGGAGCTCCCGGTCGCCCGCGTGGAGATGAAATACAACCAGGTGCCATCCGGGGTAAAGAAAGGATCGGCTTCGAGCCCCGGAGCAGCGAACCCAGGGGGCTGAGGTTCCGTCCAGCCCTGCGCACCACAGTGGCTGGTGAGAATGTGCCAGCCTCGAAACTCCTTGGAGCTGCGGACAAAGAGCAGATCCCCGGTGATCGGGTCGAAAGCTGCGTGTGATTCGAACAGGGGACTCGAGATGAGCGGCGGTGCCCAATGAACGACGTTGTCAGAGGCGACGGCGGGCGAAACGACCGCGGCTGCCGCGAGAGCCAGTCTGTTGACGAGAAAGGTGATCCTCTGTAATACATTCATGAGGATTGCACGCCGGCGTCGATTGCGATGGCTACATCATACACGCTGGCCTCTCATAGAGGATCATATGCGTATTGCCGAGTTGTTTGAGCCCCAGGTCCCGACGCGCAAAAAGAAGAAACGCGGGGCTACGGTACCGGAAGTTTTCATCGTCGAGTCGTTAGGTCTGAGCGACGAGGCAAGCGAGCGGCGCGAGGGCGCGGTGCTCGCGGCCGTGCTGAAAATGTGCGGCAAGAATCCGCTCTACTACTACATTCGTACCAGAGCCGAACTCGAGCTCATGGCGAGGGAGTTCGAGGATTCCGGTTACCGCTATTTGCACATTTCCTGTCATGGGACCGTGAAGTCGTTGGATTTGACGCTCGACTCGGTGAGTTATCAGGAGTTTGCGCAGATTTTTCGCCGCCGGCTGAGCAATCGGCGGCTATTCGTCTCCGCCTGCAGCGCCGGCAATGAGCAGTTCGCCGCGGCCGTCACCGCGAAGAACAAGGACATCAAGTCGATTGCCGCTCCATCGAAGGACATCCAGTTTGATCACGCAGTCGCATTCTGGAGTGCATTTTATGTGAAGACGTTCTCCCTCAATGCGGATTCCATGAATTCGGAGCGGATCGTCGGGGTCCTCGGGCCCATTGCCACGCTCTTTGGGGAGCCGATGCATTTTTCCAGAAGAGGCGGCAATGGGCGGTGGACTCACGAAGTGATCGCGAGGGACGCGGGGCGCCTGGAACAACGTCGCAGGCGGCGACGCGCGCGGGAATGAGCATTGCGGTGTTTGTTCTCTAGGAGGCGCGCCGCACGCGGGCGCGCAGCGGCGCCTCGCTCTCGAATGCCAGCAGGTCTCCGGGCTGACATTCCAGTACTTCGCACAGCTTCTCCAGCGTGCTGAAGCGAATTGCGCGCGCGCGCCCCGCGTTCAGGACAGAAAGGTTCTGCGGCGTTATCCCGATGCGCTCAGCGACGGTGTTCAACTGCAACTTGCGTTTGGCAAGCATCACGTCGAGGTTCACTATGATTGGCACGTGATCGGATCCCGACAACCTAGACGACCAGATCCTGTTCGTCGCGCAGCTCGCGTCCCTCGTTCATGATCCTGCTGGCCAACAGAAAGACGCCGCCCCCGATGAGTGCCCCACCGGGAAAGGACGGCATGATTTTTACCCATTGATCCTCCATGGCGGAGATCTGCGGCCACGCGGCTAGCAGTACGACGAGCCAGAGGGCCGGTGCGCACATCATCGTCAGGGCGATCTGGCGGATCTGCGAGACGTTCTGTGCTGTGAACAGCTGGCCTTTGGCAAACAACCCCATCAGCCGGATGAGGTGATAGAGCACCTTTAGATTCAGTGCGGCACCTGCTACGACCTGGATGAGCCACAGCGCTTGAACCTTGGTCGTGATCGCTGCGCCTTGAAAAGCGACACCCGCCACCGTTCTTACACCTGAAGGGAACGGGTGCGTCAGATTGTTGAGCGTGCCCAACACGAGAATGGCGCCCAGGAAGATGAAAAAGAAGCGCAGCGCCCGGCTGGCGCGCCGGATGGCACTCAATCGGTTTGCAGTCATTGCCAACATCGAGAGATCCCCCTCCTTCGCGATTTGGATCTAGCGGTCCATGCGGGTATTAAACGATATCTAATTATCGTTTGTCAATAATTACATAATGATAATCAAGTGATCGATGGAGAGGGGTGCTGTATGCCGAGGGGGGCCGATCACTGCTGCAGGGCACCGAAGACCTTTTTGACCAGCGAGCTCGCCTGGCCGAGCGGGTCCGCGCGGATGGCGCGCTCTTCCTCGCCGATGACATCAAACAGGCTGTCCAGCGCCTTGCCCGTCACATAGTCGTTGAGATTGGCGTCTTGCGCGCGGACCAGCCCGAACTGGGAGGCCTGGCCGGCATACTTGTCGTACAACTCCCTCACTTTCATCTTGTCAGTCGCGCGCGCGACAATCGGTTTGAACCGGCTCGCCAGGGTCGCACCGGTGGCCTGGCGGAAATATTGCGTCGCGGCGGTATCGCCGCCGGTCAGAATGCCTTTTGCATCCGCCAGCGTCATGCGCTGCACGGCTTGTTTGAATACAGGTTTCGCGTCGGCTACGGCGGCCGCGGCTGCCTGATTCATCGCGGTCTTGAGCGCTTCGGTATCGCCTGACATCCCTACCAGCTTCAGAGCCCGGTCCACCTTCTCCAAGGCCGGCGGCAGGGGGATGGTGTATTTCGCGTTGGCCAGAAACCCGTCTGGCGCTCCGAGCCGCGCGATGGCTTTGTCCACCCCTTGGGAAAGGGCTGCGCGCAGCCCTGCGTTCGCATCCTTCGAGCTCAGCATGTCGAGCGATCCGGCGACGACCAGCGCGGGCGCAAGGATCAGGAGCCCGCAGCCTAGAATTCGGCGGCGAAGAGAGTAAGGCGCCATATGGAGTGACATGCGAATCTCCGTAGCAGGAAAGCAACGACGGAGATTGCCGAACTACGGCCCGTCTGTCACGCGAGGCGCGCCTGGAAGGGGGAACTGCCCCGGGTCGGCCGCGCAGCACGCGGACTGAAACCGGGCGTGGACCCTCAGGCTCGGGTCAACAGCGATGCCCGCGGCGGCGGAATGGCTACGAGAATCGGCGGCAGAGTGATCGCCGTGCCCGCGTGCGGCGCGTCGCCCGAAGAGGGGCGAGTGTTGGAATATCGAACGATATGTTGTTGGGCAAGGCCAGGAGCTCGAAATCACTCGCCGTCCGATCCGCCGTTGTTGCAGCTGGGGGACAACTCGTTCCCGTGGATGTTGTGTTTGTTCAGATGTGCGGCGATCGGGCTGGAACACGCATTTTTCCGAGAATGCTTCCGCGCGAGAAGCTCGCGCTGTTACCGTCGAGGCAGGGGATCGGCCGGGGCTCGCGCTGCGCAGCGCCGGTGGGGAGCACAACATGGATCATTCAGGGAAGATCCGGCAAGGATGTCGCCGGATTCACGCGCTGGGCCTGATTGCGTCCGCAGTCATGGGTGGCGCGAGCCTGCACGCGCAGCAACAGGCTGCCGCGCAACAACCCAACCTCGAGACGGTGGTCATTACCGGCTCGTATATTCGGCGCACCGACGTGGAGACACCCAGTCCGGTGCAGGTGGTCAGTGCGGCGGAGCTGCATCAATCGGGGTACACCAGTACACAACAGGTGCTCAGCACCCTGACAGCCAATGGCCAGGGAGCGCTGTCGCAAGGCTTCTCGGGCGCATTTGCCAGCGGAGCCGCTGGCATTGCGTTGCGAGGTTTGAACGTCGGTGCCACTCTGGTCCTCATCGACGGACATCGCTCGGCGCCGTACCCGATCGGTGATGACGGCTATCGATCTTTCGTCGACGTGGCCAGCCTGCCATTCGATGTGATCGAGCGTATCGAAGTGTTGAAGGATGGTGCTTCGGCAACCTACGGCTCGGATGCGGTGGCGGGAGTAGTCAATATCATCTTGAAGAAGAACTATCAGGGCGCGCAGCTCACGGCCGAAGGGGGAGTTTCCGGGCATGATGACGGTTGGCAGGAGCGCTTTTCGGGTATCTGGGGGCATGGGGATCTGGATGCGGACGGCTACAACGCGTATGTCTCGGCCGAATTCCGCAAGCAGAATGTCATCACTTTCCTCCAGCGCGGCGGCACTTTCGAGAATCGCGACTACTCGGGCCTGGGCGGCATCGATGGCAATCCGGGTGCTGCGAACATCTTGAATGGCGGGCTGCCGGGATCGGCCACCGGTTATGTCACGGACCCGAATGGCCACATCGTTGGATTCATGAAGGGCTGTAACGCAGCAGCGTTCGCAGCGAATCAGTGTACGTACAAGGATAGTTGGAGCCAGATCCAACCGCCGACCGAAAACACCAATCTCACGGCACGGTTCACCCACAAGTTCGCATCGAGCTGGAGCTTCGATGCGCAAGGCGGGTTCTTCGAGAGCAAGTCCCAGCAAGTCAATCGTGCGGATGGCCCGCTTCAATATGCGAACGGCTATCAAGGTATTGCATTCGGCCCCGGCGTGGGGCCGACCCTGCTGCCGCCGGTGGCGCCGCTCAGTGTTCCAGCAACCAACCCGAGCTTCCCGAGCGGCACCGGTCTTCCCGGCGGGCTGCTGCGCTACACCTTTTTGAACCTGGGTCCGACAACCAACGATACGGATGCCAAGTCGTATCGGGCCGTGCTGGGTCTGCGCGGTGACATAGGGCGTTGGAGCCTGGATGCCACGGTGGGATATACCGAGGTGTCGCTCGACTTGACTGGACACAATTTCATCAGCGAAATCAATCTACAGTCGGCGCTGAACAGTACGACGGATCCGTTCCTGATCGGGCAAGCCAACAGTCCGGCATTGAACGCGTTCGTGGCGCCAGAGTTGAAAACGACGGATACCTCCAAGCTCACCTTTGCGCACGTTGGAGCCACTCGCGATTTGCTGGCCCTGCCGGGTGGCGCTCTGGCCACGGCCTTTGGTGCTGATTACTTCGTGCGCGACCAGGACGCCTTGGCACCCCAGCAGGTGCAGAGCGGTTTGCAGGCGGTGTCGGATTTCAGTAACAACTTTACGACCGGGACTCAGCGGGTCGCCTCGGGTTATCTCGAGATCTACGCGCCGGTCATCAAGCAGCTCGAGCTCGATGCGGCCGTACGTTACGACCATTACAACCTGTCCGGCGGCAAGTCCAGCCCGAAAATCGGTTTCAAATACACGCCCATCCGGCAGCTTGCGCTCCGGGGCACTGCGTCCCAGGGGTTTCGCGCGCCCGGGCCGGGAGAGAACGGCAATGCCGGGCAGTCGTTCTTTGCCGGTACGTTCGCGGACCCGATCTTGTGCCGGCATAGCTCGGATCCGACCACGGCCGGCAATTTTGCCGGACAATGCGTCCTGCAGATTCCGGGTCTGCAGAAGTCGAACCCGCATCTGGCTCCGGAGACTTCCACACAATGGACGTTGGGACTGGTGGTCGAGCCGGTCCAGGACCTGAGCGCAACGTTCGATTACTACTCCATCAAGATCGATCACCAGATCGTTCCCGGGAGCGCTGCGGGAGTTGGGGTCGGGTCCATCGTCCGGGGCAACAACTTCACGCCTCTGCCGGAATATCAGCCCGACGGCTCGACCGTTCTCACGACGCCGCCGGTCGCGCAAATCGCGTACTACGGCCTCACCTATATCAATGCCAACAGGACCAGTACGAGTGGCTTCGACTTAGGACTGGATGTCCGCCACAAGTTCGACTTCGGCACCATCAAGTCGGCGCTGACCTGGTCCTATATCAACAAGTACGACATCACCATTGGCGGCACGACTTACGCTCTCGCCGGTACGCACGGGCCTTCCTTCTACTCCGGTGATACCGGCAATCCCAAGTCGCGCGTGCACTGGTCGCTGACATTCAGCGAGTCCTCGTGGGAGGTTACCGGGACCCTCAACTACATCAGCTCGTTCAATGTGACCGACCCTTCCGCTGCAGCCTTCGGCTTGGCCCCGCAAGCCACCTGTGTGGATGCGCTGAAAAACGGCGGCGGCTTTGCAGGGCTGGTCTATGCCAATCAATTGGCTGCAGGAAACGTCCCGAGTAATGTCGGATGCTCGGTAGGGCACTTCACGACATACGACCTCTATGCGCGCTACGACGTAAATAAAAACCTGAGCCTGCACGCTTCGGCCGTGAACGTGTTCAATGCGAAGGCCCCGCTCGATTGGGTGACTTACGGTGCCGCGCTCGGCAACGCGCCCTGGAATTCGACGTTGCATTCGCAGGGCGCGATCGGCCAGTTCTTCACGCTAGGCGTGACGTGGAGTTTGTGATTGGACCGCTGCCGCCCCGATCCCATCCAATGCGGTCACCAGGTGTTGCGGCAGCTGCAGGCTTGCGGACGCAAGGTTTTCTCGCAGATGCGCGACCGAGGAGGTGCCGGGAATCAACAGGATGTTGGGTGAGTGTTGTAGAAGCCACGCGAGTGCCACCTGCATTGGCGTGGCATCGAGCTCCTTGGCGACGGCGGACAACGCCGTGGACTGCAACGGGGTGAAACCACCGAGCGGGAAGAAGGGTACATAGGCAATCCCTTCGGCAGCCAGCGCTCGAATCAAGCCTTCGTCCCCGCGCTGTACGAGGTTGTACTGATTCTGGACGCTGACAATGTCTGCAATGGCACGTCCTTCCTCGATCTGCTTTGCCGTCACGTTGCTGAGGCCGATGTGACGGATGAGCCCTTGCCCCTGCAGCTTTGCCAGTGTGGCGAGTGGCGCCTCGATCGAGCCCTCAGCGGGCGAGTGAATGTCGAACATCAACCGGAGGTTGACGACATCCAGGACATCCAACCCCAGATTGCGCAGGTTGTCGTGCACCGCGCTGGTCAACTCCTCGGCGGAAAAGGCTGCGTTCCACGAGCCGTCCGCGCCGCGCTTCGCGCCGATCTTGGTGACGATCACCAGATCTTGCCGATAAGGGTGCAACGCCTCGCGGATGAGCTGGTTGGTGACGTGCGGCCCGTAAAAGTCGCTCGTATCTATGTGATTGACTCCGGCGCTCACGGCTTCTCGCAGCACCGCGAGGGCGCCTGCCCGGTCCTTTGGCGGTCCAAAGACCCCCGGTCCGGCGAGCTGCATCGCACCGTATCCCAGGCGGTTTACGGTGCGAGTACCTAAGTTGAACGTTCCGGCTTTGCTGATCTGATTCATCACTGATCTCCCGTTGAACTGGCCGCCAATGTAGCCCCAGTCCATCCGTGCGATAATCCGGTCCAATCAGTACAGGCTGTGCGGAATAGCGAACAATGATGGCGGATCTCGGCGACCTCGCAGCGTTTGTGGCGGTAGCGCGCTCCGGTGGGTTTCGAGACGCGGCGCGGACCAGCGGTAACAGCGCCTCAAGCTTAAGTGAGGCTGTTCGCAGGCTGGAAACGAAGCTTGGCGTCCGCTTGCTCAACCGCACCACGCGCAGTGTGGCGCCTACCGAGGCGGGCGCGCGACTCCTGGAACGGCTCGGTCCGGCGCTGGTTGAAATCGAGTCGGCGGTCGACGTGGTCAACGGCTTTCGTGACCGGCCGGCCGGCACTCTCCGCCTGAATGTACCGGTCAGCGCGGCTCGCCTGGTCCTGCCGCGGATCGTGCCGGGCTTCCTCGCTGCCTATCCGGACATCCGTCTCGAGGTGATCACCGAGGAGAGCTTTGTCGATGTGTTGGCCGCCGGCTGTGATGCGGGGATCCGCTACGAGGAGCGGCTCGAGCAGGACATGATCGCTATTCCCATTGGCCCGCGTGAGCAGCGCATGGCTGCCGCGGCAGCGCCGCGCTATCTCGAGAGGCATGGCCGTCCCAACCATCCCCGCGACTTGCTCAGCCACGCTTGTCTGTTAGGCCGGTTCGCGAGTGGTGCCATGGCCGCTTGGGAGTTCGAACGCGACAGGGAAGTCGTGAAGTTGGATCTGACCGGCCCGCTCATCGTTCGGGCCGGCGGAGCGACCGATCTTGCCGTCGAGGCAGCAGTTGCCGGCTGCGGTGTGGTCAACCTGTTTGAGGATTGGTTGCATCCCTATTTTGCCAGTGGCGCCCTGGAGCCCATTCTGGAGCCTTGGTGGCAACGCTTCTCGGGGCCGTTTCTCTATTATCCCGGTCGTCGCTATCTCCCGGCGCCCTTACGTGCGTTCGTCGACTATATCTCTCACAGGAGGAATCCGGTCAACGACTGACTCCAAAAGCATAGCGTAATCGCAAGCTCCCGTCCGGTTACGACGCGTTATGACGCGTCGGGCCTTTCCTGCCGCCGCGGCCTGCTAATGTAGTTCCAGAACGATAAGGGGTAGCTGTCATGCTTTTGCGGGCAGCGTTCTGGTGCGGAATTTGCGTGCTTCCAGCGACTACGATGGCCGGGCCATCCAGCGGGCCTACACCGCTGCCCCAATCCACCGAGGTTATGTTATATGTGAGCGTGCCGGTCGGCGCCGGGAGCAGAGGATTCAAGCTGCCGAACTTGAGCCTGCGGGTGGGCCAAGCGCGTATGGGCGGTAATTCAGGCAGTCCAGCCGCGGGAGATCCGATGCAGCATCGTGAGCTCCTGAGGCTCGAGGTTGCAGGTCGTCAGCGCGACCCCACCGTCGATATGCGAGTGGAGCTCGGAGCCCGCGTCACCTATGACCTCAACCGTGGCGTGTTCGGTTTGCGCGCGGACAATTGGAAACGACCGTCCCTCGCGCCGGCGACTCCGTTTGCTCTCAACGCCGGCGAGTTTCAGAAGCGCCTCATGCCCCACTCATCGCAGGACAGCGGCTCCAAGCGCGACGCACCGGTTTCAGCCCGCATTTTCTCTCCATTCGCTCGCGACGTCTCAGCTGCCGCCGCTGGGCGCAGATAAGGCACCCACCGGAACCAGCGTTCCCGGGCTGGAGGCTTTACCATGGGACTCATGAGGACGCGCAGCTGTTCGCTCGTCGTGGCCGGTCTGCTGGTCGCATGTTCCGGCACGCATCAGTCGGCGCCGCAGCCGCCTGGCCCGACGCCGCCAACGGGGCTGAAGAAAGTAAACCACATCATCGTTTTGATGATGGAGAACCACTCGTTCGACAACTATTTCGGAGCGCTCGCGTATGCTCCCGGCAGCCCCTATCACACAGCTTCGGTCGGCTGCGCGGCGGATGATCATCTTTGTGTGGACGGCTTGAATTGCAGTGTGGATTCCGCCGGCGGGCTGAGCTGCACGAATGCGAATCCGGACGAGGGGAGTGCGCCGGTCGCCGCGTTCCACAGTGTCAGCCGCTGCGTAGTGCCCGATCTGGCGCATTCCTGGTCGCAGTCGCACCTCGAGGCGAATTTCAGCAATCCCAACTCGACGCTGAGCAACTCCCCGAACGACGGCTTTGTGCGCATCAACGATACAGTGGAGCAGCCGGACAACGGCATCGAGACGCCCGCCGAGGATCCGACCATGGGTTTTTATACCCAGGACGATCTGCCGTTCCACTACGACCTCGCCCGGAAATTCGCGATCGATGACCGGTATTTCGCCGCAGTGATCGGACCGACGTTCGCCAACCGGTTCTACTTGATGGCCGCTACGTCCTTTGGCCACGTGATACAGGATTCCCTTCCGGCTGAGGGTTTCAAGCCCGTAGCCGGCACGATCTTCGATCTCCTCGACAGCAGAGGTGTCTCGTGGACGGACTACTATCAAGACGGCCCACAGGCAATCCTGTTTCGGCATCCGACCGGCACCCCGACGGACCCGCACTTCCAATCGGTCGATGTTTTCCTGTCGACGGCCGCCGGCTCATCCGGAGCCGCACAATTACCGCAGGTTT
>Ga0068855_100012997_pt1 | contig 10045 bp, 10 predicted proteins | sample KBSCornC52_FD_66592 | JGI IMG/M metagenome (GOLD analysis project Ga0068855, IMG submission 66592) | Corn rhizosphere microbial communities from Kellogg Biological Station, Michigan, USA - KBS Corn C5-2 | ecosystem: Host-associated > Plants > Roots > Rhizosphere > Soil ... | reverse complement strand
GTTTGCCTTGCAGAACGAGTGGCGCAGCCGCGTCAACGGGCCGTTGACGCTGGTGGCGGCCGACACTTGGTTGGGCGGCAATATTGCCATTTACGCAGGTCGCGACGTCAATGTGCTGATCGATGGCGAACTGGAGAAGTCACAAGGGGTGACGGCAATGCAGGCCGAATCATGCGGCATGTTGTTGGCGATCGACCGTAGCAGCGCGGCGGATGGTGTGCCGAAAAAGGTCGGGCAATTGATGGTGCGCGCCAATTGGCGCGGCGTCTTGAGATTGCCGGCCACGCGCAATCTGGATGGGCCGCAGGTGGTGGTGGAATGGGGAATTATCGCGCCGACTGATGCTTGCAGGCCGGGTGCTTAGTCTGTAACTAAGCTGTAACCAAGCTGCAATTCAAAACAACATGAACAGCACGAACGAAAGAATTCCATGATCAAGACTTCCTACGCAGTTTTCCCGGAGCGACCGCAGCAAGCTTGTATCTCCTGCGTAGTACCGGCCTTCAACGAATCGGCGCATCTGCCAGCTTTCCTGGAAGATCTGCAGTGCACGCTCGGCACGTTGGGCGCGACTTATGAAATCATCGTGATCAATGATGGCAGCAGCGACGCCACCGACGAAGTGATGCGCGCCTATGCCTCGCAACCCGGTATCCGTTATTTGAGTCTGTCGCGCAATTTCGGCAAGGAAGCTGCTCTTACCGCCGGCATCGACTGCGCGCGCGGTGACGCCGTGATCCTGATGGATGCCGATTATCAACATCCCTTGGAACTGCTGCCGCAAATGGTGAATCTATGGCGCGCCGGTTACGACATGGTGTACGGCGTGATCGCCGACCGTCGTGAAGAATCCTTGGGTAAGCGCTGGGGCACCAATTTGTTTTACTTGCTCATGGAACTTGGCACATCGATCAATATCCCGCGCAATGCAGGCGATTTCCGTTTGATGGACCGGCGCGTGGTGGCTGCCTTGCGGCAACTGAGCGAACGCGATCGTTTCATGAAGGGCCTGTATGCATGGGTCGGCTTCAACAGCGTAGCCTTGCCTTTCACGCCGAATGAACGCGCTACGGGCATTTCCAGTTTCGGACTGCGCAATCTGAGCCGTCTGGCGCTCTCTGGGTTGACGGCGTTTACCACGCTGCCGTTGCGTATCTGGAGCGCCGCAGGCGCGGTGATTTCATTTATTGCGCTGGGGTATGCACTGGATATTGTGGTCGACACGCTGCTGTTCGGTAATCCTACAGCCGGCTGGTCGACACTCGCGGTAGGCCTGATGTTCTTTTCCGGCGTACAACTGATTTCGATCGGTATTCTCGGGGAGTACATTGGGCGAATCTATGATGAAGTCAAACGGCGTCCGCTGTATCTGGTGGCGCAGGATGTCGACAATGGTCTGGCGATCGTCGCGAATGCAAGCGCCGACTCCGCGACGCAGCGGCAGCATTCCAGGTCCGACGATGCGCACTCCTGAGTTGCTGCGCCTGGCGCGTTTCGTCACTATTGGCGTGGCTGCCGCTGCAATTCATTACGCGCTGGTTGTCGCGCTGGTGGAAATGCTTGGCGTGAAGCCGCTGCTGGCCAATATTGCCGGGTTCTCGCTGGCATTTTGGTGCAGCTTTTTCGGCCATCGGCGCTGGACGTTCGGTGATCGGACAGTGATTAGCGAAAGCAGATCCGCGTGCCGGTTTCTGACGACCGCGCTGCTCGGTTTCGGACTCAACGAGGGTTTGTTTTATGTGCTGTTGCACACTGGTCTTCGTTACGAGGCTGCATTGGCGATTGCGGTAGCGGCGGTGGCATGCATGACGTACGCGTTAAGCCGCTTATGGGCATTTCGGCAGGAAGCGTCCGTTGCCGAAGAGGGGGGGGATCCGCTTGGTCTACCTGGGGAGCGCCCATGATGACGCCGCTGACTTCCCTGGTGCCGATTGCACTGTGCGCCGATGACTACGCACAGAGCGAAGGCGTCGATGCCGCAATCGGTGAGCTGTTGCACCTGAAACGGCTCAGCGCCGTCAGTTGTTTCAGCACCGCGCCGCGCTGGCTGTCGCACGCTGCGCCGGCGCTGCGGGAATTGCCCAAAGGATGTGCCGATATCGGTTTGCATTTCAACCTGACAGAGGGCTTCGGTCAAGCATCCCCCTATCGTTTGCCGCATCTTATCTTACGCAGCTTTGTACAGGCGCTCGACCCTGGCTGGATGACCCGTATGCTGCATGCGCAATTGGATGCCTTTGAGCAAGGCTGGGGAGATGCACCGGATTTTATCGATGGTCATCAGCATGTGCACCAATTGCCTGTTGTACGGCAAGTATTGCTGCAGGTGGTAAAGGAACGTTATGCCGGCCGGCCGCTATGGATACGCAATACCCTGCCGGCCGATCCCCGCTGGGGCGGCAAGGCTCGTATCCTGCAATGGCTGGGAGGCGCAGCGCTGGAGCGCGATCTGAAACGCGCCTCGCGTCACAGCAATTCTGGTTTTGCCGGCGTCTACGGTTTTGATCGGCCTGATTATGATGTCTGCTTTGCCGCTTGGTTGCAGGCGGCTGCACCGGGCATGTTGATCATGTGTCATCCTGCAGCTGGATTACATGGGGGGGATGTGATCGCCGCCCAGCGCTTGGTTGAATATCGCTTTCTGCGCTCGGATGCCTTCGTCGATATGCTGGATCGGGCGCATGTGCAATTGACCCAGCTATCCGCCATGCAGTGATAATATCCTCGGTTTACATGTGCTGTCGCGTGTCTTTTTTTGTGTCTAGGGCGTGCCCCAGTTAATCCTCCTTATATTTGTCTTCCTCATGCCCGGTCAGACTTCTCCTTCTCTCTCTGCTGTGGATAAATCCGGCATGTCCGGCGCCGAAGTCCGTGCCAGCGCCTCGCTGGCATCGATTTTCGCCTTGCGCATGCTCGGTTTGTTCCTGATCCTGCCGGTGTTCGCGGTCCATGCCAAAGGCATGTCGGGCGGCGAAAGCGCGGCCATGGTCGGACTGGCCATGGGCATCTACGGCCTGGCGCAATCGTTCGGCCAGATCCCGTTCGGCATGGCGTCCGACAAATATGGCCGCAAGCGTGTCATCGTGGTGGGACTCGTGTTGTTTGCGCTGGGTTCTTTCATTGCCGCAGGTGCGCAGGATATCGGCTGGGTCATCGCCGGTCGCGCCATTCAGGGTGCGGGGGCGATTTCGGCGGCGGTGACTGCCTTCATCGCCGATTCGACGCGCGAAGAACATCGCACCAAAGCTATGGCGATGGTGGGTGGCTCGATCGGCCTGACCTTCGCGGTGTCGCTGGTAGCCTCGCCGTTGTTATATAAGGCAATCGGCATGGGCGGCATCTTCGGGCTCACCGGTGTGCTGGCGCTGGCTGCCATCGGCGTGGTGTTGTTCGTCGTGCCTGATGCACCGATGATCAAGGCGCGCCGCGTGCCTTTGGGCGAAGTGTTGCGCCATGGCGAACTGATGCGCCTGAACTTTGGCGTGTTCGCATTGCACATGACACAGATGGCAATGTTCGTGGTGTTGCCGGCGGCACTGGTGCAATATGCCGGTTTGCCGGTAGCCGAACACTGGAAGATCTACCTGCCGGTGGTGCTGGCCTCGTTCGTCTTCATGCTGCCGCCGGTGTTCATCGGCGAAAAGCGCGGACTCATGAAGCAGGTTTTCGTCGCCGCCATTTCGCTGTTGCTGCTGGTGCAGATCGGCATGTGGCTGACCTTGTCGCATTTTGCTGCGCATTGGTGGGTGCTGGTGTTCCTGCTGTTCGCGTTCTTCATCGCGTTCAATATCCTGGAAGCCTGCCAGCCGTCGTTGGTGTCGCGCATCGCGCCGGCCGCCGCCAAAGGCACCGCACTGGGCGTCTACAATACGCTGCAGGCGCTCGGCCTGTTCTGTGGCGGCGCCTTGGGCGGATGGTTGAAACAATATGCAGGCGCACCTTCGGTCTTCGTAATGTGTGCAGTGGCAACACTGACCTGGCTTATAATCGCGTCTAACATGAAAAATCTGCCGCGCCGCGGCGTCCAGCCTGCAAGTGCAACGGCTTAGGTATCAAATCAGTTATCAAATTTAGTGAAATCCAGGAGAAACAATGGCATCGGTCAATAAAGTCATCATCGTCGGCAACCTCGGGCGCGACCCGGAAACGCGTTACATGCCCAATGGCGAAGCCGTCACCAACGTCGCCGTCGCCACGACCGAAAGCTGGAAGGACAAGAACAGCGGTGAAAAGAAAGAACTCACCGAATGGCACCGCATCACCTTCTATCGCAAGCTGGCTGAAATCGCCGGCCAGTACCTGAAAAAAGGTTCGCAAGTCTACGTCGAAGGCCGCCTGCAAACACGCAAGTGGACCGACAAGGACGGCGTCGAAAAGTACACGACTGAAATCATCGCCGACACCATGCAAATGCTGGGCGGCCGCCAGGGCATGGGCGGTGGCGCGTCGGATGACGGCGGCAGCGGTAGTTATGGCGGCGGTGGCGGCGGTGCGCCGGCGCGTCAGAGTGCGGGTGGCGGTGCTGGTGGCGGAGGTGGCGCAGCGCGCGCGCCGGCGGCAGCTCGTCCGGCGCCGAATTTCTCGGATATGGATGACGACATCCCATTCTGATCGATTCCTCGGCACAATAAAAAACCGGCCCTCGCAAGAGCGCCGGTTTTTTTATTGCCGTAAGAATATCGAACGTCAGCGCGCCGGATGAAAACCGTCGAACGCCACTTGCAGCATGTGGCGCACGATATCCTCGTTGCTCATCTTGCTGAAGCGCTGCAGGTATTCCACCGCGGGGTCGCAGGTGCGCGCGTAATAACTGAACAGGATGACGTCGCTGGGCAGCGCGGCGTCGAGTTCGCCGCTTTTCTGCGCCGCCAGTACCAGCTTTTCAATCTGGCCGTTGAGCTTGAGCACGCGTGTCACATACTTGAGATTGCGCATGAGCATGTCGCGCACATGCGCGCTGGTTGACGGCAGGAACGGCAGGCCGCCGTCCAGCCGCACGCGCAAGGCCCACTCCAGCAGTGCCGCCAGCTTGTTTTTCGGACTTAACGCAGCATCGAGTTGCGCCAGATAGTCCACCGCACCGTCGATCAGACGGATCAGCGCTTCGCCGACCAGGTCTTCCTTCGATTTGAAATGCTTGTACAGGCTCGGTTTGGAGATCCCCACCGCACCGGCGACGTCGTCCATGGTCATCAGGTCGTAACCCTTGGTACCCAATACGGACGTGGCCGCATCCAGAATGGCGTTCTCGCGCAGCTTGAAGGCTTGATCCTTGAAGCTTAATTTTCCAAAAATACTCATTGGTAGCTTTAGTTACTAATTGGTAGATTTTATTTTATATTGGTAGTAATCTTAGCACCGAAGCGGAAAAACCGACAGCACGAGAACATCTCCGCACAACGCAAAACGACACGAAAGGTCGGCAATGACGCAAGCAAGGCAAAAAATCGCAGTGATCGGGGCCGGCATATCCGGCCTCGCGAGCGCGTATTTCCTTGCCCGCAAGCATGACGTCGTGTTGTACGAGGCCGGTAGTTATATCGGCGGCCACACCAATACGGTGGAGGTGACGCTGGAAGGCCTGAGCTTTCCGGTCGATACCGGATTTCTGGTCTTCAATGAAGCGACTTATCCGAATCTGATCGCCTTGCTCGACGAACTCGGCGTCGATAGTTACGCCACCGACATGTCGTTCGGCGTGTCGCTGGACGGCGGCGGATTCGAATGGGCCGGCACCAGCCTGGACACTGTTTTTGCGCAGCGCCGGAGATTGATGTCGCCGGCTTTCCTGGGCATGTTGCGCGACATCCTGCGTTTCAATCGCGCGGCGGAAAGCAATCTCGCCGCCAGCCTGGCGTCGCCGGCGTCGCTGCAGCAGCTGCTCGTTGCAGGCGGCTATGGCGCGATGTTTCGCGACGCCTATCTGCTGCCGATGGCGGCGGCGATCTGGTCGAGCGCGCCGGCGGACATTCTCCAATTCCCAGCCGCCACCTTCTTGCGCTTCTGCATTAACCACGGACTGCTGCAGGTCAGTGATCGTCCACAATGGCGCACAGTCAAAGGTGGCGCGCGTGAATACGTCAGGAAGATCGTCGCCACGCTGCCGACGGTGCGATCCAATACTCAAGTGCGTGCCGTACTGCGTGGCGACGATGCGGTGGTCGTTCGCACCGACACCGGTGATGAACAATTCGACAGTGTGGTGTTCGCCACGCATGCGCCGGATACCTTGCAGATGCTGACCGACGCCGATAGCCGGGAGCGCGATTTGTTGTCGGCGGTGCGCTATCAGGCCAACACTGCGTATCTGCACACCGATCTGTCGCTGATGCCGCAACGGCGCAAGGTATGGTCCTCGTGGAACTACCTCGGCGGCGGAGCGAAGGAACAAGGCGGCGCGCGCGCCGTTTGCGTCAGTTACTGGCTCAATCAATTGCAGGACTTGCCCTGCCAAAGTGCCGTGATGGTGACGCTCAATCCGTTCACGGCGCCTGCCGCCGACAAGACCATCGCGAAATTCGATTACGAACATCCGGTATTCGACCAGGCCGCCATCTCTGCACAGGCCGCGCTGGCCTCGCTGCAGGGAACGCGACGCACCTGGTTTGCCGGCGCCTGGACCGGCTACGGCTTCCATGAAGACGGGCTGAAGTCGGCCTTGCGCGTGGCTGCCGATTTTGGCCTGGCGCCGGTGTGGGCGAAGGTCTGATGATGCCGGCCCCGCGCGCAGCAGCCTACCTTGTTCGCGGCCAGGTCATGCACGAGCGGCTGCGCCCGGTGCATCACCGCTTCGTTTATCCGGTGTTCTGCGTACGTCTGAATCTGGGCCGGCTGTCGGATGCCGACAATGCCTGGTTCGGCGTCAATCGCAGGCGGTTGATGTCAGTGCGCACGCGCGACTACGGTCCGCGCGACGGTAGCGATCTGGATGGCTGGATGCGCGCTCAATTGGCCGAGGCGGGATTGCCGGCCGACGGCGAAATCTGGCTGCAGACATTTCCGCGCATGTTCGGATTCGTTTTCAATCCGGTCAGTTTCTGGCTTTGCCACGACAGCGGCGGCGCCTTGCGCGCCGTGCTGGCAGAAGTAAACAGCACCTTCGGTGAAACCCACCGTTATCTGCTGGCCGACAGCGAACGCAAGGCGATTACGCCCGACACACGGCTGGTATGCGCCAAAGCCATGCATGTATCACCGTTTTGCGAAGTGCGCGGCGCCTACCATTTCCACTTTCGCGATACGGCAAGAAGCACATTGATCGGTATCGATTACGACGACGAAGCAGGCGATCATCCTGACGCCCGGACGTCGGACAACGCCGGTGTACTGATTCGCACCACCGTCGGCGGTCGTTTGCAGGCGATGACTTCCGATAGCGTCTTGCTGGCGTTGCTGACACAGCCATTCATGACCTTCGGCATCGTCGCCAAAATTCACTGGCAGGCCTGGAAACTGTGGCGCAAGCGCGTGCCGTTTTTCCGCAAGCCCGACCGGTCAAAGGACAGCGCGGTTGCGACCGCCAATTTCAATAAGGAGATGTCACCGTGAACCCGACCGAGATGAAGCGCTTCAGCACATCCATGCCCGAAGCCGCGCTATCCGAATCATCGCGCCCCGAAGACGCCTCCGCGCCGCCGGCCACGCGTCTGTTCCTGCGCTTGCTCAATTGCCTCGCCCATGGCCATCTGCAATTGATTACGCCGCACGGCAATACGTTGATGTTCGGCGACCTGCATCAGCCGCCCAGCGCGCAGATGCACATTCGCGACTGGCGCGCCTGCGCCCGCATGCTGCAATCGGGCGATATCGGTTTTGCCGAAAGCTATGCCGCCGGCTGGATCGACACGCCGGACCTGAGCGCGCTGCTGCGCCTCTGCCTGCGCAACCAGGCGGAACTGGAGCGCATGATGTTCGGCGGCAAGCTGGCCGGACTGTGGTATCGACTGCGGCATCTGCTGCGCGCCAATACGCGTGCCGGCAGCCGCAAGAATATCCATGCGCACTACGACATCGGCAATGCCTTCTATCATCAGTGGCTCGACAACAGCTGGACCTATTCGAGTGCGATCTTCAACGGCGATCATGGGCAAAGCCTGGAGGCGGCGCAGGCGCAGAAGTATCAGCGCATCATCGATCAACTCGGTTTGCAGGCCGGCGACCACGTGCTGGAAATCGGCTGCGGCTGGGGCGGCTTTGCCGAGCACGCGGCGCTGCTCGGCATTCGGGTGCATGGCGTGACGATCTCGCAGGCGCAGCTGCAGGTGGCGCAGCGGCGCGTCGCCGCGCGCGGGCTTGATCGTCTCGCCACGTTGGAGTTGCGCGACTATCGTGACTTGACGGGCGAATACGACGCCGTGGTCTCGATCGAAATGTTCGAGGCCGTCGGCGAGCGTTTCTGGCAACAGTATTTCGATACCGTGTCGGCGCGCCTGAAAAAGGGCGGCCGCGCGATGATTCAGTCAATCACGATTGCCGAGCAGTACTTTGAACGCTATCGCAGTACCTCCGACTTCATCCGCCAGTACATCTTTCCGGGCGGCATGCTGCCGAGTCCTGAACGTTTCTGTGCCAAGGCCCGCAGCGCCGGCCTGCAGACACTGGATCAATACCGTTTCGGCTTCGACTATGCGGAGACGCTGCGCCGTTGGCACGCTTCGTTCATGAGCGCTCGCGACGCCATCCAGCAGCAGGGCTTCGACGAGCGCTTCATGCGCCTGTGGCAACTCTACTATGCCTATTGCGAAGTGGGCTTTGACGAGGAGCGCACCGATGTCATTCAGTTCATGTTACGGAAAGGCTGATTGCATAAGCGGGTGTTTCTGCAGAGGTGTTGCAGCATGCATCTTGCTCGCGGTCGCATTGTTCGCCGGTCCTGCACAGGCGGCGGGCTGGCGTGACGATCTGCCGCAGGCGCACCTGCAGGGTAGCGCCGGACTGCGCTGGTTCGGGCTGAAAATTTATGATGCATCACTGTGGAGCGCCGCGACGCCGTTCGATCCCGAACAGCCGTTTGCGCTGGAGTTGACCTATCAGCGCAGCCTCAGCCGCGCGCGCATCGTACAGACCAGCATGGATGAAATCCGCCGCCTGTTCGGCGACCGTTACAGCAACGAGCAATTGCAGCGCTGGGAAGCCGACATGACGCGCGCCTTCACCGACGTCAATGAAGGCGATCAGCTCACCGGTGTCTATCTGCCGGGCATCGGCTGCCGTTTCTACAGCCGCACGCGCTTGCTGGCGGAGGTGCGCGATGCGGAATTCGCGCGCGCCTTCTTCGCCATCTGGCTTGATCCGCGCACCAGAGATACGCAATTGCGTAATCGCCTGCTGGGAGCAGAAAAATGAAGGCAGTCCAATGAACAGCGAAAGCCGGCTTCGCTATCTCGCCTACGGTTTGCTTGGCCTGCCGTTGGCGATGTCGGCTTTGCCCGTGTATATCCAGGCGCCGCTGTACTACACCTCCTATCTCGGCGCCACACTGGCGGGCACCGGCTGGGTCTTGTTCCTGGCGCGCATCGTCGATACGGTGCAAGACCCCTGGCTCGGGCAATGCATCGACCGATTGCACGGCGCGAGGTTGACTTTATGGATGACGCTGGCCGCGTTGTTGCTGGCGCTGGCGTTCTTCGGCATCTGGTTGCCGCCGCAGAGCGTGCGCGCTTCAGGCGGCTATCTGCTGGCGTGGCTGGGCGTCATGCTGATCGTTGCCTATACCGCGCATAGCATGCTCAATATTGCCTATCTGGCGTGGGGTGCGCGCTTGTCGGAAGACGCCGGCGGCTTGCTCGGCGCTTCTGCCTTGCGTGAGTCGATGGGTTTGCTGGGTGCTGTCCTGGCGAGTGTGATTCCGGGCTTCATCATGGTCAGCGGGGCCCGCAGTCAAAGTGGTTTCGCGCTGTATTCGGCCGCTTTCGCCGTGGCATTGGCGGCGTCGCTAGCGGCCTTGCTGTGGCTGGCGCCGCGCTGGAACAAAGTCGCGGCGCAGGCGGGCGGCTGGCGCAATGCCGTGGCGACGATGAAATCCAATCCGGGATTTCGCCGGCTG
>Ga0068855_100012995_pt1 | contig 10048 bp, 8 predicted proteins | sample KBSCornC52_FD_66592 | JGI IMG/M metagenome (GOLD analysis project Ga0068855, IMG submission 66592) | Corn rhizosphere microbial communities from Kellogg Biological Station, Michigan, USA - KBS Corn C5-2 | ecosystem: Host-associated > Plants > Roots > Rhizosphere > Soil ... | reverse complement strand
GGCGCATGCCCAATGGACGGAACACCAGCTCGTGCGCGAGGTCGGAATACCTGCGGCGTGTGGTGCGTTCGATCGCGAGCTGCAGCAACGTGTAGCCACCACCCGAGTACTGGAATTTCGTGCCCGGCGCCGCGAACAGTTCCACCGCGCCGCGGCCATTGGTCTTGCCGGCGAGGGATTCCTCGAGTGTCGGCAGTTGCGCGTAGTCGAGCCAGCCTTCGTAACCGCCGAGGGTCGTGCCCGCGGTGTGCGACAGCAGGTGGCGCAGCGTGATCGCATGCGGATCGAACGCGCTCGCGGCAAGGGGCCACGGCGAGACGAGATCGGCAACGGGCTGGTCGAGCCGGATCGCCCACTGCTCGACCAGCCGCATCGCGACCCACGCCGCGATCGGCTTCGAGAGCGAAGCGGCGACGAAGACCGTGTCCGGCGTCACCGCCACCTTGCCGGCATGGTCGGCGAATCCGAAACCCTTCGCGTACGCGAGCCGGCCGTCGACGACGAGGCCCACCGCCACGCCTTCGATGCGAGCCGCGCGCATGATCGCCGGCACCTCGCGCTCGACGACCCTCGCGAATGCGGGAACGCGCGCCACGGCCGCGCATGCTCCGTCGGCGAACGCCAGCCCCGCGACCAGCGCGAGTGCGGCGAACATGCGCGTCATTGGCGTGCGGCGCGCGCGGGTGAGCGCGGAGTCCGGGTGTCGTGGATTCGTCATGAATGCGTCGCTCGGCGGGCGGATGGACCGGCTTGGATGCACGCCTCGCGTGATCGGTTAGGCGCCGAAGACGCATTCCACGCATTGCGCGGTCGCGGTAAGGTGCGGCATGGACACCCGCAGCCTGCTCCGATCCGTGCGCATGAAGCACTATGCGGCGTCGCTCGTGATGGCGCGGCATCGGCACCCCGAGCCTTCGTTGTGCCTCGTTGTCGATGGCGCCTATGCGCAGTACACGCATGGACGCGAGGAACGGCACGCGATCGGCCACCTGATGTTCTGCCCCGCCGACGAACCGCACGCGCAGGCGTTCGCACGCAGCGGCGCGCTGAAGATCCATCTCTCGCCCGGGCCGGAAATGCTCGACGTCCTTGCGCGACGCGTGGCGTTGCAGAGTGCGCCGTTCGCCTGCGCCGACGCACTGGTCTCGATCGCACGGCGCATCGCGACGGAGTTGCTGCGCCCGGATGGCTGTTCCGCGCTGGCGGTCGAAAGCCTCGTGCTCGAAGCGGTCGACCGGTTCGGTCGCGCCGAGCCAGCGGATGCTCACGCCGCCTGGCTGCGGTCGGCACGCGACTACGTCGAAAGCCGCGCGTTCGAGGCATTCACGCTCGCCGACGTCGCGGGCGCAGTGGACCGCCACCCGATCCATGTCGCGCGCGAGTTCAAGCGGGCGTACGCGTGCACGGTCGGCGACCATGTACGCCGACTGCGGGTGCGCACCGCGGCCGCATTGCTGCGCAGCAGTCGCCGGCCCATCGCGGAGATCGCCGGCGAGTGCGGTTTCTACGACCAGGCACACCTGACGCGTTCGTTCCGCGCCGTGCATGGCATGACGCCCGGCGCCTATCGGAATGCCGTCTCGGCCACCGGCGCTAATCCCGTGCAATCCCTTTGATGGGGATGCGCACAAGCTTGCGCGTACCGCTTCACCGCTTCGGAGGCCGTCGTGTCCGAAATCCGCAAACCGTCGCGCTGCCGGACCCACGCCGGCCTGCTCGCGCTGTCCATTGCGTCTGCCAGCGCCGTCGCCACGCCGCCGGATCAGGCGACGTTCGATCGCGCCGCCTGGCAAGGCGACTACGCCGCGCTCAAACGCGAGCTCGAGCAGCGCTATGCAAATCTCGCCTGGTTCGCTTCGTCCGAAGGCGGCGTCGACCTGCCGGCGCTCGACCGCTACACCACCGCCGCGCTCGCGATCGCGGGCAACGACGACGAGGCGGCGTCGGTCCTCGCGAATTTCGCGCGCAGTTTCCATGACGATCATTTCTCGGCATTGCCGAAGGTGGCTCCCGGCAGCGCCGGACCGACGCCACCGAAGGTGTCGCTGGCCGGACTCGATGCCGCGGCCGGATGCGCCGCGCTCGGCTACAACCCGGACACGCGCGTGTCGTTCTCGGCACCGTTCGAATCGCTGCCGGGCTTCCGCCTCGACGCGGATGGCATCTCCTCGGCGTTCCGCGCCGGTGAAATGCAGCTCGCTGGCGGCCCCCGCTTCGGATTCGTGCGCATCCGCTACTTCCGCCAGAACCAGTCGCCCGCGCTCTGCGTCACTGCATGGAACGCCTTGCACGCGCACGACGACGCGATCGACGTGGACGCGCTGAAGCGCGCGGTCGACGAAGCCTGGTACGCCGAGCTCGCCGCTCGCCTGAAGCGCTTCCACGACGACGGCGTCACGGTGGTGCTCGTCGACGTTGGCCAGAACAACGGCGGCAACGACAGCGGCGATTTCACGGCTCGCCTCTTCACGACGCGCCCGGTGCACTCGTCGCGCCTGCTCGTGAGCCAGTCCGTCGATGCCGCCGGGTACCTCGACGAGGAGCTTGGCGAGATGAACGCGGCGCTGGCGATGAAGCCGTCACGCGCGATCACGAGGGTCCTGCGCGAAAACCTCGCTGCGTTCGAACGTGCGAAGGAGACTGTCGCGACACCCTGCGCGATGGACTGGGCCTGGAAGACACGGCGCACTTGGAACGGCGACGAATGCAAACGCCTCGTTGCTGCGGGCACCGCCGGCGGCCCGCTCGGCTACCTGGCACCGGTCGGCGACGCCGACTCGGAGAGCGCACGCCGCCTGCACTGGCCGCTCGCGGTGCAGCGCCACTGGGGCGCATGGAACGGTCCGGTCTATCTGTTGACGGATGCGAAAACCTACTCCGCCGCGGAAATGTTCACCGCGGTGATGCGCGACAACAGCATCGCGCGCACGGTCGGCGACACCACCGGCCGCGCCGGCTGCGGCTTCATGATCGACACCAATCCGGTCGTGCTGCCGCATTCGCAGTTGCGCTTCCGCATCCCCAATTGCGTGCGCCTGCGCGCCGACGGCAGCGATGAAGTCGCCGGCATCGCACCGGACCTGCCGCTGTTGCCGGCCGAAAACGAGGATCGGCGCGCCTGGGCCGCGCGCATCCTCGTCGCGGTCGGTGCCGACCTGCACGCGCGCGCGGATGATCGCGAATCCCGTTGATTCCGATGCGCACGAGATGCGCATCGGCGACCTGGAACGCGCAAGCCGAACGCATCATTCGCCGCGTGGCAACGTCACCTTCGGCGCAGGCGTGAACGGCTCGATGCCGAACTTCGGGTACACCTCGGACGGGTAATAGAACGTGCCGTCCTTGACCACCATCGCGATCGTCTTGACCGCCTTGAGGTCCCTGGTCGGATCGCCCGGCACGAGGAAGAAATCGGCAAGCTTGCCTTTCTCGATCGAACCCATGCGCTGGTCCTGGCCGAGGTAGCGCGCGCTCTCGAGGGTGGCACGCGCGAGGATCTGCGGCGCCGTCATGCCGACCTTCTGGTACAGCTCGAGTTCGCGATGGTAGGTGAACGAGCCGCCGGTATCGGTGCCGAACACGATGAACACGCCGCGATCGTGCAGCCGGCGCACCACCTCGACGAGCTTGTCGAATGCACCTCGATACGCGGCGTCGTCACCGGGCGCGGAGGTATCGGCGAGCTGCTTCATCGCGTCGCGGCGCGCACCGACCGGCAGGTGATCGAGGTAGTCGACCGCGCCGACCGGCGGTTTGCCGTCGCGGTTGAGCAGCAGCATCTCGTGGATGCCGAGGGTCGGATCGATCGCCTTGTGCCCCTGCACCATCAGGTCGATCGTGTGCTGCACCTTGGGGCTGTCCAGGTCGAGCGCGGGCAGGCGCTTCAATGCCGTCAGGCGAAACAGCGTGCGCGTATCCTCGCCCTTGCCGATGACCCAGCCGAGCGCGAACTGGTTGATGTGGGTCATCTCGTCGTAACCGGCCTCGATCATCTGGTCGGCGCTGGAGAATGCGGGAACGTGTCCGGCGACGCGCATGCCGAGCCGATGCGCCTCGGCGACGATCGCGGGCACCCACGCCGGATTCATGCTGTTGTAGACCTTGATCTGCCAGAACCCGCGCGCGCCGTACCAGCGCACCGCGTCGAGCGCCTTCTCCTGGCTGTCGACGACGAAGCCGTTGTTTGCGCTGAACGGGCTCTTGCCCTCGATGAAACCCGAACGCACGACGTGCGGACCGGCGACCTCGCCGGCGTCGATGCGGTGGACCAGGGTGTCGAGCACGGCGTTGTCGTTGCCCATGTCGCGCACCGTCGTGATGCCGGCGAGCAGGTTGAGCATCGCGCCGTCTTGGCCGACGTGTGCGTGCATCTCGTACATGCCGGGCACCAGCGTGCCGCCGGCGCCGTCGATGCCGACTTCACCCGGCGTGGCCGGACTGTCGAGTGCTTCGACCGCGGCGATCTCGCGCCCGCTGACGAGCACGCTGAGCGGATCGGTCAATGCACCCTTGTGCGGATCGAACACGCGCACGTTGCGGATGCGCACCGGCGCGCCGTAGGCGTGCGCGGCATCGCGTTGCATCGCCACGCTGCGTTCGGTAGTCCAGTCGGCCGCGAGCTTGCGCAGGCGCACTTCCTCGCCTTCGTAACCTTCGCGCACGACGATGCCCGTCGGCGACACCGCGGCGAACAGCTTGCCGTCCGGATCGAGCAGCATCGTCTCGGGCGTGAGGTCGATGCCGGACAGTTCGTATCGCGTGACCTGCAACGGACCGCCGGCACCGTCGACCTCGAGTGTCGTCCCCTTCTCGAGGCGCAGCGTGCCGCCCGGCAATGCCGGCATCGTCATGCCCGGGCGCTGGAGCAGCGCACTCGCGTATATCTGGTCGGACCAGGGGCTGCCGCTCTGCGCGACGTACACCGCCGGCGCCGTCAGCGTGGTACCGCCCTTGCCGGTCGAATCGGTCCAGCTCGCGCGCGAACCGCTGCGCGAGAAATGCTCTTCGACCTTGCTGCCGAATGTCGTGGTGCCGCTGATCGTCCACGAATCCGGCAGGCCGTCCTTGCCGAACGTGATCGTCTCGGCCATCGTCGGACCACGCCCGTTGTTCTTCACGTCATAGGCGATCGTGCTGCGGTTGCCGACGGTGGTCACCCACACGTGACCGACGTTCTTGCCGCCGAAGATGCTCGAATAGCGCGCGCCATCGGCGGCGTCGGCCGCAGGCGGAACGAACAGGCACGCGACGGCGAACGCGAGGGACTTCCTCATGGCGGAACACTCCGGCATCGACGGGGACTCCACCATTGTGGACGAAGCCGGGGCACGCGTCTCCGTCAGATGTCCCTAGGCGCGCTCGACAGCACGCTCGCGCGGTCGCCACCGGTTGCCGCGCCGTGTCGCAACGCGCGGTGCAGCACCACGCCGAGCAATGCACCGCAGGTTTCGGCCGCGATGAAGCGCAGCCCGCTGGCCGGTGCGATGCCGGCGAACGTGTCGCTCCACATGCGCCCGAACGTCGCGGCCGGATTCGCGAACGAAGTCGACGAGGTGAACCAGTACGCCGCGCCGATGTAGGCCGCAACCAGCGCAGGCGCACGCGACGGCGGCGCGCGCAGCACGACGAACAGCAGGCCCGCGGTTGCGACGACCTCTCCCAACCAGATCCCGGCACCGTCCCGGACGTGTCGCGACGCCTCGATGATCGGCAACGAGAACATCGCATGCGCCAGCCAGGTCCCGCCGAGGGCACCGCCAAGCTGGACCGCGGCATACGGCAACACCCAGCGGCGCGGCATTCCGCCGCGCCAGCCGACCACGGCGCTCACCAGAGGATTCATGTGCGCGCCGCTGACCGGACCGAACACTTCGATGAGGACGAACAACGCAGCCATCGTCACGGCGGTGTTGGCGAGCAAGGCGATCGCGGCGTTTCCGCCAGCGAGGGACTCCGCCATGATGCCGGAGCCGACCACGGCGCAAAGCAGCGACGCGGTGGCGACGAATTCCGCCAGCAGGCGCGACGGCAATTCCGTCACGAGCGATACGCCTCGCGATGACGGCATTCCACGCGGGTCACGCATTCGCCGCGATGTCCCGCAGCTTCCCCTGCACGGCGAGGCGATCGAGTTTTTCCACCGGCAGCGCGACCAGCAGCTCGACGCGGCGGCGCAGCGTGGCCATTGCGACGACGAAGGCGTGACGCCGTGCCTTGTCGTCGCCGTTGACGGCTGCAGGATCGGGCACGCCCCAGTGCGCGGTCGCCGGGTGCCCCGGCCAGATCGGGCAGCTCTCCGCCGCGGCGTTGTCGCAGACCGTGATGACGATGTCGATGGCCGGCGCGTCGGTTACGGCGAATGCGTCCCAGCTCTTGCTGCGCAAACGCTCGACCGGATAGCCGAGTTCGCGCGCGAGTTCGATAGCGATCGGCTGCACGCTGCCGGCGGGTTGGCTGCCCGCGCTGAACGCGTTGAAGCGTCCTTGCCCGAGCGTACCGAGCAAGGCTTCGGCGAGTATGCTGCGCGCCGAATTCCCGGTGCACAGGAACAATACGTTGACCATAGCGAACCTCAGCCGCAACGAGCGGCGGAGGTCGCGCCTGGCCCGCAGCACTTCGTCGGCGCCGCTGCCGCGTCGACGGGACCACAGCACGCGGCGTCCTCGGCGGGTGCGAAGTACGTCGGCGCGGAGCCGTGCGTGAGGAAACTTTCCCAGCGGATGCCTTGTGGATCTTCGGACCAGTACTTGTCCGAACGGGCGTAGCAGCAGGTTGTATCGACATTCGCCTGCCTGATCGCGTCGGCTGCGGCGAGGCGTGCGCCGATCGCGGCGAGATCGGTGGCGGTATCGACCTGGATCCCGAGGTGATCGACGCCGGATGCACGGTCGCGTCGCGAGATCGCGAAGTTGATGCGCGGATCGTCGAGCATCCATTTCGCGTAGTCCGACTCGACCACCGTCGGCGTCGTCGCGAACAACTGCGAATAGAAGGCGATGCTCGCGTCGAGGTCGGTCACGTTGACGTGTACGTGAAAGCGTTTCATGGGCGTTTCCTCATCCCGGGTTTCGGCTTGCAGGTGACTGGCGTGCAGGCGGCGCCGCCGCAGCAGTTCTCGGTCAGGTATCCGACGAGCGCGTTCATGCGTTCGAAGTCGGCGCGCACGCGAATGACGCGTCCTTCACGCTCGTCGGTGACGAGCGCCGCGCTGCGCAGCACGTTGAGATGGGCGGTCAGCGTGGCAGGTGGTATGTCCAGCAGGTCGCGCAAGGCACCGACGGCAAGACCCGCTGGCCCGGCCTGCACCAGTGCGCGATAGGCCGCCAGGCGACTCGCGTGGGCGAGCGAACGCAATTGCAGGACGATTTTCGATTCCATATTTCGAGTATTAACGAAATATGGAACGAACGCAAGGTGGCGCCATGCCGTCTGCAGGAGCGCTGCAGGCGCGACCCGAGTATCCCGCCCCCCGTCAAGCTGTCGCGGCTGGGCCGCTTCTGCAGGAATCCGGTGCAGCGAAGCGCGCGGTGGAGCGCCGTTCGGCTAGCGCGCGTCCGTGCCGTACACGCGCCGCCCGCCGACCCAGGTGCCGAGCACGCGCGTTTTCCAGATGTCGCGCGACGCGACCTTGAAATAGTCGCGGTCGACGAGAATGAAGTCGGCCCACTTGCCCGGCTCGAGCGTGCCGAGCGTCTTCTCCGCGTGCGCCGCGTAGGCCGCGTCGAGGGTGAACGCGCGCAGCGCTTCGATACGCGTCATCGCCTGTTCGCGATGCCAGCCGCGCGGTGGATGGCCCTCGTGATCCTGGCGCGTGACGGCCGAATACAGGCCGTAGAACGGGTTTGGCGATTCGACCGGAAAGTCCGAGCCACCGGCGATCACGGTGCCCTGTCGCAGGAACGTGCGCCATGCATATGCCCCGCGCAGGCGATCGGCGCCGATGCGGTCCTGCGCCATGTTCATGTCGGAGGTCGCATGCGTCGGCTGCATCGACGCAATCAGGTCGAGCATCTTGAAGCGCGGGATGTCGCCGAGTGCGACGACCTGCGCGTGCTCGACGCGGTTGCGCAGCTCCCTGCCGCCGTGTACCGCATAGGCGGCACTGAAGGCATCGAGCACTTCGCGGTTGGCGCGATCACCGATCGCGTGGATGCAGACCTGGTAACCCTTGCCGAGCGCCTTGCCGATCATCGCCGTGAGTTCCTCGGGCGCATGGAACAGCAGGCCGCTGTTGCGCGCGTCGTCCGAGTAGGGTGCGAGCAGGGCGGCGCCGCGACTGCCGAGCGCGCCATCGGCGTAGAGCTTGACGCTGCGCACGGTCAGCAGGTCGTTGCCGTAGCCGATCAGCGGGCCGTTCGCGCTGATCGCGTCGAAGTCTGCGCCGACTTCACCGATCATCGCGTACAGGCGCGCGCTGAGCTTGCCTTCGTCGGCATAGCGACGGTAGAGCTCGTACGTCGCGCGATCGATGCCGGCGTCGTGCACGCCGGTGAGCCCGACACGGCCCATTTCGGCGAGCGCCGCGTCGAGCATGCGCGCCGCATCGGCAGGCGTCGGCGCGGGCACGTGCCGCTCGACCAGGTCCATCGCCGCATCGACGAACACGCCGCTCGGATTGCCGTGCGCGTCGCGTTCGATGCGCCCGCCAGGCGGGTCCGGCGTGTCGTGGTCGATACCGGCGAGCTTGATCGCCGCACTGTTCGCCCATGCGGCGTGGCCGTCGACGCGCTGCAACCAGGCCGGGCGGTCGGCCACCGCCGCGTCGAGATCCCGTGCATTGGGGAAACTTCCCAGTTTCCAGATCACCTGGTTCCAGCCGCGTCCGAGCACCCATGCGCTGTCGGCATGCGCTGCGGCGAACGTGCGCGTCGTGGCGAGCGCCTCGGCGAGCGTGCGCGCCCCGGTGAGATCGGCGCGCATCTTCATCTCGCCGAGGCCCATCACGTGCCCGTGCGCGTCGATCAGGCCTGGCAGCAGGGTGCGTCCGCCGCCGTCGATGACCTGCGCGCCGCGCGCGCGCGGCGCGAGGTCGGCATGGCGGCCCGTCGCGACGACCTTGCCATTTTCGATCAGCATCGCCTCGAAATGCTGCAATTTGCCTGCGCCGTCGAGGGTCTGGCCGTTGACGTGGTCGACCAGCAGGTCCGCCGCCGCAGCGGGCAGGCTCAGCGTCATGGCGACGGGCAAGGCGAAACGGGCGAGTCGGATCATCGGCGTTTTCCCGTATGGCAGCGGGCAACGATACGTGATCCGCAGGCATGCCTGAAAGCGGCCGCCCCGGGTCGGCGCGCGACGCGCTTGCGCCCGGCGCGAGGTCGGCTGCATCCTATGGCGAACGGCGCCGGCACGGGCCGCACGCGCCGAGGCGCCGGCCCCAAGGGAAGAAGACGTCCTGCGCATGATCGAATTCGGACACAGCACCCACGTCGGCCTGCGCCGCGAGCACAACGAGGACACCTACCACGCCGACGCCGAACTCGGCCTCTGGCTGGTGGCGGACGGCATGGGCGGGCACGAACACGGCGAAGTCGCCAGTGCGCTGGCACGCGACACGCTCGTGCGCGAGGTCGGCAAGGGCACGGAACTCGTGCGCGCGATCCAGCTCGCCGACGAGGAGATCATCCGCCATTCGACGCGTCGTTCCGAAGCGCTGCCGATGGGCACTACCATCGCGGCGTTGCGCCTGTCGAAAGACGGCGCATACGAGGTCGCCTGGGTCGGCGACAGCCGCATCTACGTCTGGACCGATACGCTCAAGCAACTTTCGCAGGACCACTCCTACGTGCAGGAGCTGATCGACCAGGGCGCGATCACCAGCGAACAGGCGCGCAACCATCCGCACCGCAACGTGGTGACACAGGCGCTCGGCGTGACCGATCCACAATCGCTGCGTGTCGAAAGCGTGCGCGGCGAGCTCAAGCCGGGCATGCAGCTGCTGCTGTGCAGCGACGGCCTGACCGAGGAAGTCAAGGACGCGACGATCGCATCGATCGTCGGCCGCACCGAGCTGTCGGCGCAGGAATGCGTCGACCACCTGATCCTCGCCGCA
>Ga0068855_100012994_pt1 | contig 10048 bp, 8 predicted proteins | sample KBSCornC52_FD_66592 | JGI IMG/M metagenome (GOLD analysis project Ga0068855, IMG submission 66592) | Corn rhizosphere microbial communities from Kellogg Biological Station, Michigan, USA - KBS Corn C5-2 | ecosystem: Host-associated > Plants > Roots > Rhizosphere > Soil ... | reverse complement strand
TTTGGTGCGCCCAGCATGGGCGCACTCTTACGGGTGTAAGTCCCGTCACGAGCTGGTCACGGTGAGTGAAGTGAAGCGCAACTGCATGAGGGCGACCGAGTGTGGGGAGGAAGCGTGGATCGAAACTGTGGGCCGATGAACAAGAACCGGATAGAAGGCGGTGCCGATCAGGGCGAGCGGGCCAATGGCCGCGAAGCTGTCGTGATCAAGGTTCGGTGGCGTAGATCCGGCGGCGGTGCAGTGAAGGAGTGCGTTCTTACCTGGGGAGATCTCGTCTTGTGCCTGAAAGGGCAACAACGCAAGTTGGAGCGAGAAGTCAGCCGAGGCCGTAGTAGCTGGTCGTGAGACAAGCGAAGGGCTGAACGAGGAGGAGTGGAATCCGCCATGGCGATGCGGAGGGCAATGCGTCAGATGTCCGCGGAAGCGGAGCGGTCCGGCAGCGGGCAAGGTGAAGCCTTGTCTGCACCGGTCAGCGACGAAGCCCTGCGCCCGCGCCTTGAACCGGAGGACACGGGGCCGGGACTGCTCACGGCGGTTCTGGCCAGAGAGAACATGCAGCAGGCATGGAAGCGGGTACGGGCCAACAAGGGCGCGGCTGGCATCGACGGTCTTGGGATCGACGAAACGGCCGAGCGCCTGATGTGGGAGTGGCCAGTAATACGCGACCAACTGTTGCATGGGACGTACCGGCCTCGGCCGGTGCGCCGGGTGACGATCCCTAAGCCGGATGGAGGCCAGCGCGAGCTTGGAATCCCGACGGTGATGGATCGGCTGATACAGCAGGCACTGTTGCAGGTGCTGCAACCCCTGCTTGACGCCACCTTCAGCCAGCACAGCTACGGATTCCGTCCGGGTCGCAGTGCGCATCAGGCCGTGCACGCGGCTCAGGCGCATATCGCATCGGGCCGTCGCGTGGTTGTGGACGTAGACCTGGAGAAGTTCTTCGACCGGGTGCATCACGATATCCTGATCGACCGCTTGCGCAGGCGCGTCGCCGATGCCGGAGTGATCCAGCTGGTGCGGGCGTATCTGACCAGCGGCATCATGGACGGCGGGGTGTTCATGGAGCGAAGCGAGGGGACGCCGCAAGGCGGCCCGTTGTCTCCGCTGCTGGCCAACGTGTTGCTGGATGAGGTGGACAAGGAACTGGAACGAAGGGGCCACCGCTTCGTGCGCTACGCCGACGATGCGAACGTGTATGTTCGCAGCCGCCGCGCGGGTAAACGAGTGATGGCTCTGCTGGTGAAACTCTATGGCCGCTTGCGTCTCAAGGTAAATGAAGCCAAGAGTGCGGTGGCCAGCGTGTTCCAGCGCAAGTTCCTGGGGTTCAGCTTCTGGGTGGCCGCGGGCGGCAAGATCAAGCGCCGCGTGGCTGCCAAGGCTATGGCAACGTTCAAGCATCGAGTGCGGAAACTGACTCGGCGCTCGGGCGGCCGCAGCCTTGAACAGGTGGTGGAACGGCTACGCAGCTATGTGTTGGGATGGAAGGGCTATTTCCGGCTGGCGGAAACTCCGAAGGTCTGGAAGGAACTGGACCAATGGATACGCCATCGGATGCGAGCCGTCCAGATCAAACACTGGCGGTATGGCCGAACCGCATATCGGGAACTTCTGGAGCGGGGAGCAAGACCGGAAGTTGCACTGATGGTGGCGGGAAATCTTCGCCGTCTGTGGCGCAACAGCGGAACCCCGTTGAACGGAGTACTCGATCTAAGCTGGGCTGATCAGTTGCGAATCCCTCGGCTCTGTTGACCTCAACTTCTCGAACCGCCGTATGCGGACCCGCTTGTACGGTGGTGTGGCAGGGGAGAGCGGCTATCCGCTCCCCCTATGCCGATCCTTCTTTGCGGGCACAGGAGAAGCCCGGTGAAAGCCTACTGCTGAATGCCGAGGTCCTGCAGGACTTTCGGCTTTTTCTCGTCGACGACCAGCAGGTTGTGGCAGGCAGCGCAATCATTGCTGATGGTCTTCTTGCCGTCTTTGGTGTTGTGGTCGCCGTCATGGCAGCGGAAGCATCCCGGATAGTTCATGTGCCCGATGTGGTTGGGATGCGTGCCCCAGGTCACCTTCATTTCAGGAAACACATTGTGAGTGAAGATTCCGACGAGGCTTGCGCCCGCGGCGTGGATGTCTTTCGCCCTTGCGGCGTACACATCAGGATGCTGGGTGCGGTAGAAGGCTTCGAGGCCGGCGGGAATCTTCTGCTCCGCTTCGGCCGTGCTGGCGTAGTTGGCCTTGAGCAGCGCGAGGCCTTCCTTGTGGACCCAGGGCAGATCGGGACTGATGGCGCGGTCGGCCATGTCGCGGTTGATGGCATCCTCGGCGGTCTGCATCGTGTGCGCGGCGCGATTGTGGCAATCGATGCAATCCATAACGCGGCGCTCGCCTTTGGGCATTTCGCCCTTGAGAGCTGAGGATGTGTAGACGGTCTTGGTGCCGTCAGGGTTGGTGCGCTCGATCCACGGGACGGTGGTGCGGCTCTCATCGGTGGTTATGTATTCAATGTGGCCGGTGTGTACGCCGTGGATGCCGAGCAGGTTGGAGAGCGAATCGCGTCCGCCGAGGTGGAGCACCACAACGCTTTGCGTTTCGGTGTTTTGCTCGTCATCGGCGAAGTTCGACTTGACCAGCAGCTTTTCGCCATAGAACCGCGTGGGCGTATGGCAGCCTTCGCAGGTGTAGCGTGCCGGGCGCAGATTGTGCACGGGGGATGGGATCGGCTCGGGATAGGTGGGGATGAGCTTAGGGGCGACGCCGTGCATGGGCCGCAGCGTGACTTCAATGAGCTGCTTGGTGCCGTTCACCTTGGCTTCGAAATAGGAGCTTGCGCCGGCGCCGATGTGGCATTCCACGCAGGCTACATGGGCATGTGGCGACACCTGGTAGGCCGCATACTCGGGATGCATGACGTGGCAGGATTGGCCGCAGAACTGGGGAGAATCCATGTAGGACGCGCCGCGGTAACTGGCGACGGACACAACCAGCAGGTTGACCACGGTGGCGACGAGAACGATGTCGATGCCGTGGCGGAAGATGCGGTCGTTGAAATCGATTTTGGGAAACGCGGCCGGGATGGTTCCGGCCTTGAGCAATTTCCTGCGGCGGAGATAGATGCCGACGGGAATGAGCGCGAGCCCCAGGATGAAGAGGGCGGGAAGAATGAGAAAGAAGATGATGCCGAGATATGGGTTATCGTTTTGACGTCCGATCAGATCGAAGAGCCAGTAGCCGATCATGGTCGCGCCGGAGGCCGTGGTAATGGCGCCTCCGAGAAGACTGACAGGGTTGTTGCCGAAGAATAGAGCGGGGCGAACCCAGTTTTCGCGGAATCGTTCGAATAAAGGCAAGTGACCACTCCCAAATCACTGCATGAAACTGGCCCGCTCCATCGCGCCTGCCTGGCAACCGAGCGAGCCAGGAGATGCCCTGTGCGGGCCATGGATGTTCACTTCAGGATCAAGTGCGTTACTGCCGAATCCTACTTCAAAGTGCGGAAATAGGCGACCACGTCCTTGATTTGCTCATCGGTGAGCTTGCCGGAGAAGGCCTTCATCTTGCCCTTGCCGTTCTTGACGGCCTCTTCCTGCTCCTTCGCGCTGTCCTTGTACTCCGCAGCGGCCTTGATGCCCATCATCTTGGCCATTCCGGCGTTCGGGGTGCCGGTGGTGCCGTGGCAGCTCTGGCAGTTAGCCTTGTAAGTCGCTTCGCCCGACTGGGCAAAACTCATAGTGCCGGCAACCGCGATTACCATGGCCAGCACCACCTGGGACCGAATCATCTTTGTCATTGCGTTCTCCTTGAAATTGAAAACCCGGCCGGCTATCGAGAGTTGCCTGCCCAGTTTGTGACGTACCGTCCTGCTATTAACAACAATGCGTGGGCTGTTAGCACGAGTCGCCGAACTGAAAGCACCATGTTACCGGCCCACGCAATCGTACTTGATTCAAGCCGAATGAAAGTTACTTGGCAAACGTGCGGAAGTATTCGACCGACTGCTTGATCTGGTCGTCGGTGAGCTTACCCTTGAACGCCTGCATCTTGCCCATGCCGTTGGTGACCGCAGCGACCATTTCGGCTTCAGTCATCTTCTTCACTTCGGGATCGGTGGCCGGCTTTACTTTCATCGCCTTCCCCGCTCCGCTGTCTGCCATGCCCGCGGCTCCGTGGCACATGGCACATTTCGCCTTGTATGTGTCTGCACCGCTCTGCGCGAGCACGGGCGCAACCGCCGATGCTGCGAGCAGGACCACTCCCGCCACTCTGATTATTCGATTCACTCTCGAGACTCCTTTCATTGCGTCTCTACCGTGGGGGCGCACTCCGATTCACAAGAACCGGCGACGTGGGCCCGGTGGCATATTCCGCCGGGAAGTCACGAAGCACTTCCCGGCGGGGTCTTGCTTGGGCGTCATCGCCCCGGTCGCGCTTCAGAACTGGTAATGCATCCCCAGTGTGTACATGTTGCTGTGGAAGTTGCGCGACGCGGTCGGACCCGAGGGGCCGTCCTCGCCGTAGCTGTAGTAGTTGTAGTCCGCCTTTGCGGTCCAGGCCGGTGTGAACGTGTAGGCCAGGTTCACGAACGGCGTCTGGTACTTGGAGCGGAGCGTGCCTGGAACCGCGAGCGGATTGAGAAGCTGCGTGGTGCCATACACATCGTTGACGCGATAGCCGAAGCCGCCGCGGAAGAGTTTGCTGGGGGTCCACACCAGGGCGGCAGAGCCGTACTGGGTGGGCGCATCGTAGTAGCTGTTGCCGTAGAACGCTGTGGGTGCGACGCCGTCCGCATTGACGGCGTTTCCGCAAGCCACGCCGACGGGCATTGCCGTGACACCCGCTGCCGGCGGCACGCTGGCGTCGAAGCAGTCGACGACGGTGGAGTAGTCATTGATGTAGCCGTAGCTCATGTCGAAGGAGAACTTCTCATTGGGCGCGAGCGTGGTGCTGCCGGCAAGCGCGCGATGATGCGCGCGGTAGTTGATCAGGAACTCGTTGTCACGGCCTTCGCGATCGGTAAATGAACCGGAGACCGTGGCCCAAGTGATCGGTTTGTAAGTGGCGCGAACCTGATACCGCTGGAACTGACGCGGATCGGTCTGCACGTAGGCTGCGTCGGCCCATCCTATCTCGGTACTGGCATTAATGCGGACGTCCCTCGTGGGGCGGATCACTGCATCGAGAATGCCGGCATTCTCGTGAATGGTAAGGCTGTAGCTCGGATCCTCGGGATCGGGCGGCAGCTTGGCCAGCGTGCGCTGGCGGAAGCGGTAACCAACCCCGATTTGGACTTTGCCAGAGGCCTCCCACTCGCCCATGACTGTGTTGGTGGCCATCTTCTGGCCGAGAGAGCTGTAGACTGCGGCAAGGTCCGGCCCGGTGGTAACGTCCAGCGGTGAGATCATCGACGCGGCGTAAAAGTCGATGGTGTTGAAGGTGGCCGTGGCAGGTTGATGCCAGTTCTGGAAATCGAACTGCTCGCTGAGGGCGAAATCCGGCGAAAGCTGCCAGACCAAACCGTAATCGGCGCCGAAGTCAAACCGCTTTGCGCTGGCGCCGCCGGCGACCACCTGTCCGGTGTGGCAATCCAAGCGGACGCCTTTGGACGTGGTGCACCAGCGAGTGGCCCCGTCGGGAGCCGGAGTGGTCACGCGGCTCTCCATGCCCCTGAACGACTCCCTGTAGGTGTCCAGCTTCATGGTGGCGTCGGTGTACAGGATGCGACCGGTCATCTGCACGTTTTTGATGGCCGAGGTCTGGAAGCGGAACTCCTCGGTTGGGAAGAGCGTCCGCGTGGGCGCGAACCGCGAGTAAGCGGTGTAGCCGTTGACGCATGGGTTCGCCGTGGGTGGATTGGTGGAGTTGTCGAGCACCGCCGGCTGTGAGCCGCAAAAGCTGGTGGCACCGGACGGCTTGGGGCTGGCGACCGTGTCAAAGCCGAGCGTGACGGGTGCGCCGTTGGGCAACTGCATGTTCTGGCCGGTCAGCCGCCAGAAGGTGTCGCCCTTGTACTGCACCACGTGCTGCTCGTAGGTGAAGGTGGTGCGCTGGATGGGCTTCCAGTCGATCGCGCCCAGCCATGTTTGCGTGCTGTTGCGCCAGCCCTGGTAGAGCAGTGCGTCGGCACCAATATGGATGGAGCTCTGTGACGGACCCTGCATGATGTTGAGGTTGTAGCCCACGCGGAAGCTCACCTTCGACACCGGCAAAAACGTGAAGTTCAGGTCGGTATTGCGGCGTACGGTATTGAAGAAATGCGGAGAATCGAGAACCTGCGGAAACGTGTAGCCGTTGGAGGTGGGTGCGAGCGCGCCGCCCGGAACTAGCGGGTTGCCCGACAGGTTGTAGTCGAAGAACTGGCGGTCGCGGCGGAAGGTGCCCACGAAGTCATACGCCTTGCCCTTGGAGGCGCGCAGCGTGCTGAAGGAATAGGGATCGCCGCCGTAGCCGGTGGAGTCCTCGAAGAGAGTGTCAAAGAGGGCGTGCCTGGAGCCCGGCGTGGCGTGCATCTGGAGCGTATGGTTCAGGATGCGCGGGCCGGATTCCATGTTGACGAGGGTGTCATACATGGCGGAACTGCCGTCCTTGGACAGGATGTGTCCGCCTAAATCGAAGGATTGGTGGATGTCGTAGTTGGCCCACGGCTTTCCGCTGCCGGCATCCTGAGCCGGAGCGGGCTGTGGTTTGGCTTGTTCCTGCGCATTGCCGCTGAACGCGAAAATGGCCGCGAGTCCGAGGCTTCCAGCAAAAACGGAAGCGCGGACGACGAAAGAATTGAAAAACAATCGCGTTTTCATCTTGGTCTCCTCCTTCCGTTCACTTGAAGAAAACTTCGCTGGCGTTGGAGCCGTGGATCTGCGAATGGCAGTTTGTACACGGCGTGTATTGCGCTGACTGGTTGTGCACCGGGCCGGTGGGCGCCACCGCGTGCGGGAACGCCGAGGTATTGGTGACCGAGTGGCATTGCAGGCAGAGCGTATTCACGTTGGCCACGTTGAGCAGGCGCGGGTTCTGCGACCCGTGCGGCGAATGGCAGGAAATGCAGCCCTCCGTCTTGACCACCGGGTGCTCGTAGACGAACGGGCCGGCGGTTTCACTGTGGCACTTGGTGCAGATGGCGTTCTGCGCGGAAGTCGTCTTCAGGTTCGAAGGATTGAAGCTGCCGTGCGGATCGTGGCAATCGGAGCAGTTGGTTACGCCTTCGAGCACCTTGTGGTGGAAGGGCATGCTGAACTGCGGCTTCACTTCGCCGTGGCACTGGAAGCAGAGGGCGGGCTGTGACGCTTTGAGAAGCTGGGCCTTGTCCTCGGTGTGATGGACACTATGGCAACTGACGCAGCTTACGCCGGCCTTGGCATGCGGCGAGCGCGCAAAATTCGCATGCTGGCCGGCATGGCACGAGAGGCATTTGGCGTCGACTTCCTTTGCCGGAGCCTTGGCGGGGTTGAAGATTTTGGAAGTATCGCCGCCGCCGTCGACATGCGCCTTGCCTGCGCCGTGGCAATTCTCGCAGGTGACGCCCTGCTTGCCGTGCATCAGGGCCATTTTGGTGTGCGGATTGGTGGCGAAACCCTTGGTAACTTCCTCGTGACACGTGGCGCAGGTTTCGGATCCGACGAATTCGGACGCGGCCGGTTGCGCATCCTGTTTTCCGGCGGCCTTAGCGCCGGGCGCGGCAAACGCGTGGAAGCCCAGAGAGAGCAGGCCCAGTAGAAATACGGTAGAGACTCGCAGCCCCGGATGTTTCTTCAGAACCGCACGATTCGGCGTGTTTGCATCTGACCTACCGTTGTGCATGAGAACCACCTTGCATCGGAAAAGCCCTTGTGAACCGTTCGCACCGTTACTTCGGCCGTGGTGATTTAGCTCCAGGCCGAAGCGTCGTTTTATTTCCCAATGAGGGGATTACTGTGCGGAGTATCACCTCATACGTCGAGGGTAAGTTCAGGATGGGTAGAGTCTCGGTGATGTTTATCACAGAGCTTTCAGATTCTTCGGTGGGAGTTCCTGTTTTGGAAGCGGGGAAAAACTCAGGACCGCCGTCGACTCCGGACAGTACCACCGGAATGGACGCGAGCCGGGATTTCGGGGTCTGCCGCTCCCGGGTGAGACCGGATCTGGGCAAAATGAGGCACTTTGGCACAACGACCGTGAGCGGCGTCACATTCCCCGAAGCCGGACCTGTCGGATAGTGGTACAGGGATAAATTTAATCGGGCCGGAAGTGCGTTCCAGGGCCGCAATGGCTTCGCGGAAACGGGAATTGGGAAACCAAGGGCGCGCCCGGCAGAATGAAGTACGATATGGCGGACACAGTGCAAGTTACGGTGCCTCACAATCGGCACCACTTTATTCCGCGCCAATCTCCGGTGGGGTGTGCGGCCTGTTCCAATCGCCGTCCCGGGTGGTTCTGCTCCCTGGGAAGCGCGGTGCTTGCTGATCTGGAACTAGCCACAAGCACAATTGCATTGCCGGCGCAGGCGCCGCTGTTCACGCAGGGCGACGATGCACGGTGCCTGTATCTGATCTGCAGCGGGTATATGAAGCTGACGGCGGGGCGGCTGCAGGACAAGCAGATGATTGTCCGGGTGGCCGGGCCTGGTTCCATGCTGGGGCTTTACGCGGTGTTGTCGCACGGGATGTACGAAGTCTCCGCCGAGTCGCTGACTCCGGCGCAGCTCAGGCCGGTGGAGCGGGATCGGTTCCAGAGCTTTCTGCGCGCGCACAAGGAAGCGCAAATGCGGGCGGTGCAATGCATCTGCCAGGAGTACCGGTTTGCGCTGCAGGATGCCTGCCGGATTGCGCTGGCGGAGTCGGTAGCGGGACGACTGGGGCACCTGCTGATCGACCTGGGCCACCAGATTGGCGAGCAGATGCCGAACGGGGAGTTCCGGTTCCCACTTTTGCTGACGCATGAAGAGATGGCGTCGATGACCTGCACCACGCGTGAGACGGTGACGCGCACGCTGGGGCAGTTCCGCAAGGATGGGTGGATCTCGATCGAGGATCTGATGGTGATCATCCACCGTGAGGAGCAACTCGCGACGCTGCTGTAGGCGTGGCGCATGGCAGATCTCGAACGGTGCAGTGCGCCGCGGTTCCGCGCATCCAAACCAGAGCTCCGGGAGTCAAAGAGATATCATTCAGGAAGAGGGAGTTCCTTGCCCGATGATGCGCAAATCTCTTTGTTTCATTGCAATTCTGCTCATATGCCCCGTTGTTGCGATAGCCCAGAACCCCGCGCCCGCGGGGGCCGCGGCGGCGGGAGTGACATCGACCTCAACCGGTGAGGTGCAGCAGTTCCAGAACATCGAGGACACGTGGGATAACGCGGTGAACACGCGCGACCAGTTCTCGCTGGAACTGGTGCTGTCTCCGCTTTACGTGGGGATCGCCGCGTCCGGGGACATCACGACGCGTAACCAGGAGATAGCGGACGCGATCAGCAATCAGGACAAGACGCTGCACCTGGAGCAGAAGGTGATCACGGTTCGCGTGCTGGGCGACATCGCGGTGGCGAACGGCACCTATGCGCTGCACCACAAAGGGGGATCGAACCAGGTGGACGAAAGAGGCGTGTTCACGCACGTGTTCGAGCGCCAGCATAACAAGTGGCAGTGCGTGAACTCGCAGCGCACGCTGGTGCGCGAAGACAATCCCGGCAAGGGTAAGAAGAAGAAATCGGGGCAAGCGGAGGAGCCGTTCCACATTCCGCTGTTTTCCAAGGGCGACAAGGACAAACAGTAGGCTGCGAGAATTCGCGGCGGGGGAGCCATATCACGACAAGGGCTTTTGCTTCTCGCAGCGAATGCAGCGATTGTGGGAACGCTGGTTTACCAAGTTCGGTCAGGCCAGCTTGCGGAGAAGAACCTGCCAGTTGTCACGGCTATCTGTGTTTTCGGAATTAACGGCCTTCTGTTATTCATGTTCCGGCGACGGAGGGGCTGAAGTCCGACCTGCTTCCCTCAGCGGTTGTACTTTTTCAGGATTCGCTGCAATTCATCATGCGGCAGGGCGGGGACGGTGTGGCCGTCGATGCCGGTCATGGTTCTCGC
>Ga0068855_100012992_pt1 | contig 10049 bp, 11 predicted proteins | sample KBSCornC52_FD_66592 | JGI IMG/M metagenome (GOLD analysis project Ga0068855, IMG submission 66592) | Corn rhizosphere microbial communities from Kellogg Biological Station, Michigan, USA - KBS Corn C5-2 | ecosystem: Host-associated > Plants > Roots > Rhizosphere > Soil ... | reverse complement strand
ACGAGTTGCGAGCCTTCATCCTGAATTGCTGTTTTTCCTTCGCGGAAGATTTGGGTCGCGCTGGCATCGCCAGAGGTCACGATTCGCGCCGTCGCCATCAGCGCGCCGGGAGTGAGTTGAATGCCTTGGGCGGCCAGAGTGGTTTCGTCTTCAGCGCTGCTCAAGCGCAGGACCGTGGCAGGAATGCGCTGATCGTATTCGCAGATTTTCTGCGCAACGTCCTGGCCGAAAAGCTTTAGCCATCGTTCCACCAGCCATCTTGGGTGCGCCAGAGAATAAGACAAATAATCGACGCCGCTTAATTTGAAAGCGTGCGGATCATAAGCCGCTGATTTAACTTTGCGCATTACGGCGTTGACCAACCCGGCAGCAGAAACCTTCTTTGCCTGTTTGACCAGTTCCACTGTTTCATTCACGGCAGCATGCGCTGGAATCTTGGTGAGAAACTGTTTTTGATAAACACCTATGCGCAAGGCCGTCAGGACTTCAAAATCGAGCTTGCGGAAGGGGGTAAAGCTGAGACGCGCTATGGTTTCATCGAGTATCGACCGCCAGCGCAGCACGCCCATGACGATTACCGTTGTGAGCTTGCGGTCGACAGCTGAGAGTTCATCGAGAAGAAATCCATGCAGCAGTTCCACCGCATAAGATGATTCGCGCTCTACCCGCAATAATATGTTGAAAGCGGCAATGCGAGCTGGAGAAACTGCCACGTCATGCTTCCTTAGGTGAACCCAGCCGTTCGCCCGCGCCAGGATGATAGCCGTTGATGAACTCGCGCGCCGCCATAATTTTCTTTCCTTCCGGCTGGACCTGGAGCAGTTGCAGTACGGTTCGCTGGCCGCAGCCCACGAAGAGCTTTTCGTCGCCCACACGCAGCTCACCCGGCGCGAGATTGGACGGCGTATCTTCCAGCTGGGCGCTGATCAATTTCAAAACTTTGCCGCGAAAATCCGTATACGCACCGGGCCAGGGCTGAAAGCCGCGCAGGCGATTGTGAATCTCTGTGGCTGTGCGGTTGAAATCCACGAGCCCATCTTCTTTTTTGAGAATCGGCGCCAGCGTGGCTTTCGCGTGGTCCTGCGGGACCGGTGTAACACTTTGGTCTTCCAGTCCGCGCAATGTTTCAACAATCATGTCCGCGCCCATCTCCGCCAGGCGCGGCGCATAAGTCACGGCAGTATCTTCCGGACGGATGGCCATCTCTTTTTGCAGCAGGATATCGCCAGTGTCGAGCCCTTCATTCAGCAGCATGGTGGTGACGCCGGAAACCGTTTCGCCCTGCGCGATGGCCCACTGCACCGGCGCCGCTCCACGATATTTCGGCAGCAGCGATGCATGCACATTGATATTGCCGTATCGCGGAAACTCCAGCATCCACGACGGAATGATTCTTCCGTAGCCGACGACGATGATTGCATCGGGCTGCAAGGCCTCAAGCTGCGAGCGAAATTCTTCGTTCTTCTTGATTTTTTCCGGCTGGATGACCGGGAGGCCAAGCTTCAACGCCGCCTGCTTGACCGGCGGCGCGGTCAGCGCCATGCCGCGACCCTGCGGGCGGTCAGGCTGCGTGACGACAAGTTGAATTTCAAATCCAGCAGCGTGCAGACGTTCCAGTGACGGCACGGCAAACATCGGCGTGCCGCAAAAAACCAGCCTCATGCCCACTCGCCGGCGCGCACCAGCTTTTTGATTTTGCGCTTGATCAGGTCACGCTTGAGCGCGCTCACGTGGCTGATAAACAGCCTGCCATTCAGATGGTCAATCTCATGCGAAAAGGCGCGGGCCAGCAGGTCGTCGCCGGTTTTTTCAAACCAGTTCCCTTCCACATCCTGGGCGCGAACGGTGACGATGTTGGCGCGCGCCACGTTTTCGCGAAAATCAGGCAGGCTCAGGCAGCCTTCCTGCCCGTTCTGTTTGCCTTCACGGCTGATCACTTCCGGATTCACCAGCACCAGCTTGGCGTTTGGATCTTCTTTGAAAGTGGTGTCAATCACGGCGATGCGCTTGCTGATGCCAATCTGCGGCGCCGCCAGCCCAACGCCGTGGGCCGCGTACATGGATTCAAACATGTCATCGACCAGCTTCTTCAGCTCTGCATTAAATTCAGTGACCGGTTCGGACGGCCTTTCCAGCACCGGGTCGCCATAGACTACGATTGGATAAATCATTCGTTCTGCTAGAACTCCCGCAATTGTTGTTGATAGCCCGCAAAATTCCGCTGCGTCTCCACGATGGAATCACCGCCAAACTTCTCCAGGGCGCAGCGCGCCAGCGTCAGCGCCACCATGGCTTCAGCGGCAACGCCGGCCGCCGGGACCACGCAGACATCGGAACGTTCATACGCGGCCTTGACCGGCTCGCGCGAGGCAAAATCCACCGAGCCCAGCGGACGACGCAACGTGGAAATCGGCTTCAGGTAGCCACGCACAAGGATGTCCTGCCCGTTGGAGATGCCGCCTTCAATTCCGCCCGCGTGATTGGAAGCGCGGGTGAAGCCAGTGAAATGTGACTCGCTGCTCTTGTTGTACCCGATCTCATCATGCACGGCCGAGCCAAATGAAAGCGCCGACTCAACTCCTGTGCCAATTTCAACCGCCTTTACGGCCTGCAATGACATTACGGCCATGGCCAGCATGCCGTCCAGGCGCTCATCCCACTGGGCAAAAGTGCCTAAGCCCGGAGGCACGTTGTGCGCCACAACTTCAAAGACACCGCCGATTGAGTCTCCTGTGCGCAGCGCGTGATCAACTTCAGCTTTCATGCGCTGCTCAGAGTCAGGATCTGCGCAGTTGAGAAGAACTTCCTGCCTGCCGTGCAGCTCCTGGAGTTTTTCCCACGGCACTTCCGCGTTCGCCAGAGTGGCCTTGCCCACGGCAATTACATGGCTCAGCACTTCCATGCCAAGCTCGCGCAGAAAAGATTTGGCAATTGCGCCAATAGCCACACGGGCAGCGGATTCGCGGGCGGAAGCGCGTTCCAGAATGTATCTGGCTTCAGGGAAATTGTATTTCAGCGCGCCGGCAAGGTCGGCATGGCCTGGCCGCGGAGACGCCACCCGCTTGTGCTTCTCAGGATCGCCGGACTCAACGGGCAGCGACTCTTCCCAGTTCTTCCAGTCTTTGTTCTCCAGCAGAATCGAAATCGGCGCGCCAATGGTCTTTCCGTGACGTACGCCGGAGAGGATATGGGCCCGGTCAGTCTCAATCTTCATGCGACCGCCACGGCCAAAGCCCTGCTGCCGACGCCAGAGTTCGCGGTTGAGAAACGCCAGGTCAATGTCCAGACCTGCTGGTACGCCGGAGAGGAAAGCCACAAGGCTCTCTCCGTGCGATTCTCCGGCAGTAAAGTAGCGCAGCATGCGTCAGGACGAACCATTGATTGTAGTCGATTATTATGTCGCTTCGCTTCAAACCGCTTGAGAGAATCCTCTTGGAAAACCGTGCTCTGCGCTTGCAGCAGGCGGCTCGGCACGCACGCGGCCTGCCATCCCCGCAAGCTAAAACCGGGCTTGCCGAGGGTCTGGCTTCACCGCTTATTCTTCAAAGGGGGGAAGAAAAAAGGCGGGCTGACGAGGCCCGCCGACGAGAAGGGTGCGAGGACATGAGACTTTAGAAGTGGCAGTTATGCCCGATGCGATCAGGCGGCGTGACGAATCTTGCTGCGTACTTTGTCGCGCGTTTCATCGTCAATAGAGGTCATGTTGTGCTGCTCACGGCCGTGTTGTTCGGCCTGACGCAGCACGTCGTCCGGACTGGAGCCTTTCGCTTCCCAGGAACATCCGGTAAAACCGGCATCGGCGCAGCGGAATGAATAATTTTCGTTTCCCTTATCAGTGCGGTTGGGCTGTGTGATATTGGCCATTTTTGCCTCCACTACTATTGTCCCGCGAATCCAGAGCTGAATGGGGCAAGATCGAAAGCTGCTGATGGAAAATCGTGAGCGGCTGGTGTGGTGTCTCTGAAATAACCCGACAAGGCATGCAATAAACAAATCATTGTGGACCGCAGCCGCCCTCGGCTGCGCGAGCAATATCAAGAAAATCGAAAGAACGGACAAAGAATCATTGGTCGGGGCGACAGGATTTGAACCTGTGACCCCCTGCGCCCAAGGCAGGTGCGCTACCAGGCTGCGCTACGCCCCGACAGGATAAAGCAGGGAGATTCTCATTCTAACCGATTTTCTTCTTATCGGGATTTGCCCCGTTTTTGATTTGGATTTCTCACTTTTTGCTTCCACCGTCCGGTTTCCGGAATAAACTCTCCTGTTTGATCTTCGGGCGAACTCAAAACGCTTTTTCCGCCAGTGTTACGAAAACCAAAACACGCTGGCTCAAACCTTTTATTTCCACTCAAGGCACGCCGGTTTTTGCGCACGCTGTCGCGCATCTTTTTTAAGGCGGCCACATTCGTTGGAAATTCGATAGCGCCCCTGCTATTACCCTCTTATTGATAGGAGAAGATAACCGTAAAGATGCCGTGGGCCTCTTTCCCGTATTGAACTTCCGTAAGGCAATTCTTTCTGCCTGAATGGGCTCTAATGTTCGAACGGATATCATCCCTCCCCTCCCGTTCCCATTTTGGGAAAAAGCTTTTCCGAATTCGGAAATTCCCAAATAAACCCAATGGATTCTTGCGGATAGAAACTTTCTAGCAAACTCGATTTTGAAAGCTTTTAAGGAGACTCTCGATAATGTTCAAACAAACCGCACGCTTTGTATCTTTAGCGCTTCTCATGTTCGCCGCGAGCGCAACCCCCTTAACCGCAAATTCCACAAGTATGCAGTTCGACGGGCCAAGTCCTTATCCCCCGGTTCCCCCCGCCAGCTGCCTGCCCGCTCCTTGTCTGGTGGGCGTGAGCTAACAGGAGTGGGTACAGGAGTAATGTAGGCAGTCGGCGCTAACGGCAAGAAAAGCTTGTTTGAGGGCTTCCTTACGCTGTATGCTCTTGAGAGCACTTATGCCGTTAGGGTCGCTCATTCCCGATCTATGGATTGCAAGCATTGCTCTGCAAGTGTTGCTGGCGGCGACCCTGCTGGGGAAGAGAGCATGGCGTAAGTATCCAATGTTCTCCGCCTACGTGTTCTTTACCCTGTTTGAAACTGCGGTGACCTTCCCGGGTAACAGGATGGGTGCTGCGTATTTCTATACGTTTTGGATTTGTGAGGCGATTGGCATCGTTCTTGCCTTGGCAGTGGTGCGCGAGATATTCACGAATATTTTTGCTCCCCATGCGGCTTTGCGCAAGCTGGCTACCTTAATATTTCGCGTGGCCGTGGTTGCTCTCATACTGTTGGCCTGTGGAGCAATCTACGAACAGTCAGGCAATGCCAGAAGCATCGCTCGTGTTGTGATGGTGGCGACGGACGGGACTCGTATTATTGAATTGGGCTTGATCATGTTCCTGTTCCTGTCTTCCAGTGCCTTTGGATTGCATTGGCGCCAGAATGAATTCGGGATTGCTTTGGGCCTGGGAACGTGTGCAGCCATAGAGCTGATTAACGTGACGTTGATGACACATCTGAGCCCGGAAGCTGGGCAGATACTTAGTTTGGTACGCAGCCTTTCTTTCAACGGCAGCCTTCTTATCTGGCTTGGCTATCTCCTGTTCCCGGAACGTGCAACCAGCAGCGGAGAGCTTCCCAAAAAGGCCCAGTTGGAGCAATGGAATCAGGCAGTGACGGAGTTAATTAACAGATGATAACCGTGATCGTAATTGCGCTTGCGTTGTGCGCTGTCGTGTTGTTTTACATGGCAGTACGCAGCCGCAGAAAACAGGCGGTGCAATCGCTCCGCCCGGTGGATTTAACCGCGTTTCACACCTTGCTGGACCGGGAGGATGAGCTCTTCATCAAAGAAAAGCTGCCGCGTTCAAAGTTTGTAAGCCTCAAGCGCCATCGTATTCGCGTGACCATGCGCTATGTGGGCAGGATTGCCTCGAACGCTTCCGCGGTCTTGCATGAAAGTGAGATTGCGCGCCTGAGTTCCACGCCTCAAGTGGCTTCAACAGCCGCGCAGGTCATGGAGCTGGCGGGACACATTCGCGTGCAGTGCATGCTGGCCATGTTCAAGCTGTCCCTTGAATATGCCTTGCCGTCATTGCAGTTGACCCCGGCAATGCTGGTGCCCAAGTACCAGACCTTGCGTGAGAACGTGCGTCGGCTCGGCGATCTGCAAACCCAGAATGCCGTCCCATTGGCCAACGCTATCTAGATCTTTTTTTCGAGCAAAGCCCTGTGCATGAGCGCAGGGCTTTTTTTCTTTTAACCCCATCCTTTAGCCACACAGGACACGAGGCAAACCTGAAAAAGCCCTATGTGCTCCTCTTGTGTCCTTTACGGTTCGATTTTTAGGTTTAGCGATTTAGAATAGACGCATGCTTCTCCAAGGCATTTTCCCCGCCGTAACTACCCCGTTCTACCCTGACGGAGCGGTGTACTACAAAAAAATTGAGCATAATATTGACCGCTATTCCCGCACGCCCATTGCCGGCATGGTGGTGCTGGGCTCCACCGGTGAAACGGTGATGTTGAGCGATGACGAGCGGCGCGAAGTGTTGCGCATCACGGCGGAAGTGGCGTCGCCGGAGAAGGTGCTCATCGCGGGTACGGGCGCTGAGTCAGTGATTGAAACGTTGCGCCTCACTGAGCTTGCGGCAAAACTCAAGTATGACGTGGCGCTGGTGCGTACCCCGCACTTTTACCGTCCGCAGATGAAGCCGGAGGCAATGCTGGCCTTCTATCGCACCGTCGCGGACAAGTCGCCGCTGCCCGTATTGCTTTATACGGTCCCGCCGTTTACGGCCTATGATCTGCCGCTGGAAGTGATTACGGCCCTGGCGGAGCATCCGAACATTATTGGCATCAAGGAATCCAGCGGCAACGTGGAAAAGGTAGCGGCCATGGTGCAGGCTACGCGCCATATTAAACGCGCCGCCACCGTCACAGAAGTACAGCAGGCGGTTACGGCGCGCATGTTGGCCGCCCCCGCTACCGGCGAAGATGGCGGCCAAATGGTAAGCGTGAGCCAGTTAAATGGAGGCCCGGAGGTTGCCGCTGTTGCACGGCCAAGAATCAAGACTCGCAGCAAGGAAGTTGGCTTCCAGGTGCTGGTGGGCGCGGCACACACCTTGCTGGATTCATTGCTTGCCGGCGCCAGCGGCGGCGTGCTGGGCTTTGCCGCACCCGCGCCGACGATCTGCTTTGAAATCCATGCCGCCTTTAAAGACAATGACATTGAGTTGGCGCGATCAAAGCAGGTCGCTTTGACTCCGGCAACCAAACGCGTAGTTTCCGAGATGGGAATCCCGGCAATTAAATACGCGATGGACCTGAATGGCTACTATGGAGGGCTGCCCCGGTTGCCGCTGCTTCCACCCACCCAGGCACAGAAGGTGGAAGTTGAAGCTATGATGAATTCCTTCCCAAATTAGCAGAATAGGAAAAGAAGATTCAGCCGCAATTTGTATTTGCATACTTTAATGCCGGAAGATGTTATATTCACCAGCTTAACGGGCGCTTGAACAATTGCCGGACTTCAGTGCGCGTGTTTTCATCTATTCGCCAGCGGGAACGGTTTGTTTACCCAAGTTGGCATCGTTAGGGTTAAACTAGAGAGCAGCTTCAGAGTGCATTGCCACTACACTTATAATCTTCCGGCATGAATTAGTAGAATTCTCTTGGTGCACTTTTGGCGGAAGTTGGATTCCGGCAATGGTGGAACAAGCTTGAGGACGTAGAACAGTGTTGTCAGCCGGCAAGAAATTACGCGATTTACGTGAGCAAATGGGCCTCACCCTTCGGGACGTGGAGCTCTCCAGCACATCCTTGGCTGAAATTCGAGGGATTGAAGAATTTGTCATCAATCCCAGCCGCCTGTCTGATATTGAAACCAAGGGCGTGATCCCCAGCATTTTCCGGCTCTATGTCCTGTCCGTAATTTATCGCGCGGATTTCACTGAGCTGCTCCGCTTATACGGAGTGGACCTGAGTTCCACGGCGGCCGATTTTGCCATTTGCCGTCCTGGTAGAACGCATCGCGTGGAAATTGCTGAAGGCCAGGGCGACGTGCACCTCCCCACCAGGCTCGATCCAGGCTTTGATCTTCTCCGCACCACTGACCTGGGCCGCATGATCCAGAAGTGGGGCCCGCTCCCCATGCAGTATCTTCAGGAACTCGCCAAGAAGAAGTACATCTACGCTTACATCGGCATGGAAGATTTCACGATGTATCCTCTGCTGCTGCCGGGTTCATTTATTCAGGTGGATGAAGAGCGCAGCCGGGTGGAAGAAAAGAAATGGCGCTCAGAGCTGGAACGCCCGATTTATTTGGTGGAAACCCGCGACGGTCATGTGTGCTGCTGGTGCTCCGTGCGGCGTGGAGAGATTGTGCTGCAATCCCATCCCCTTTCCTCGGTGCCCGCGCGCATACTCAAGCACCCGCAGGAAGCTGAAGTGGTGGGCCAGGTGGTGGGCGTGGCTATGCGACTTGGTGAGTGGTACGCTCCTGACGAGCGAGAGCAACGACAGAATCCTGAAGCAGATGTAAATGAGCCGAAAGAATTGCGTCGCCGTTGACCGGCGCTTTCAGCACGAATGAGTCCGGATCCAGGATGTCTGCCGCAGATCCGGAACGCGCAACCGCTTCCTGATATTCCTGGTAAATTTCACGGAGGGGCGTGTGGCTCAGGGCCAGCGCGGTTTCCATGTGCGCGGCGTAAATTGCGTCCTGCGTGGGACGATTGCCATAGGCGCGCATAAAGCCCCAGTGCATATAGCCGCCGCTGCCGCTTTGCAGCGAGCAGATATAGGCCACTTTTTCCAGTAGCGACGGCAGGGCGCTTAAAGTGCGTTTTTTGAAATCTTCAGCGGCTTTTAAAATCATGGCGCGCAATCACCTGATGACTACCTGGTTCCGAATGGTCTTGCAGCAACGGGGGATTGTTGTCTTCTCTAAAAAACATAGCACAAGAGCCGCGTTGCGGCAGCATTTTTAGCTTCTGTTCTGAAAATAAGAAATTTGGGTACCGGGGTAACTGCCGCCCTTTTCTGAGTGGTTTTTACCCGCTTCCAGCCTGGCCGCTGATAAATCATCGTTTCCGCGGTCAAATTCCTGGTTTGCGAATGGAAGCCTAAAAAAGCTACGCCCGGCTCTCCTTTTTGCGCTTTTATTTTGCCGCAGCGTTTCCGGGAGTTCTGGACTTAAGTCTTCTTCTTTAGGAAGTTCTCCACGCCCTTGCGGCAATCTTCCGTCTGCCGCGCAATCGCATTGATTTCAACCCCGGCCTGCAGCGCCGCTTCAAATGACATTGAATCCATGTTGTACAGCAGCCGCTTGGATAGCATCACCGCAGAAGCCGATTTTCCCGCCAGCTTCACCACGTAACTTTCAACCTCCACCGGGAACTGCTCGTCTGCAAACACGCGATGCACCAAGCCAAGCTCATGTGCGCGCGCGGCGGAAACCGTTCCCCCCGTCACTACCAGTTCAAGCGCCGCCTTCTCTGAAACCGAGCGCCGCAAAATTGCCATTACCATCGCCGGAACAAAGCCGATGTTTACCTCGGGGTAACCAAACTGCGCTGACTGCGCCGCCAGAATAATGTCGCACGCGGTAGCAATGCCGCAGCCGCCGGCCAGCGCTCGTCCCTGCACCGCTGCGATCACTGGACGAGGATGGTTGCGCATCATCAGAAACAGGTCGGCTGTTGCTCGCGCATCGGCCATGTTATCCAGCACGCTGCTTTGCGCTGTCTTTTCCAGATTCGCCAGATCGGCGCCAGAACAGAAATCCGTTCCAGCTCCGGTGAGCAACACCACGCGGCATGTGTCCTCAGACGCCGATGCGCTGAACGCCGCCTTCAGCTCCGCAACGATTTCCGCATTCAGCGCATTGCGCTTGTCCGGACGGTTCAGCGTGATCCGCGCGATTCCGTCGCGCAGCTCGTATAGGATCTTACGGTACATCGATCTCCATTCTCAGCAGCGCCGCGCCGTAAGTTTTGCCCTGGTTGTCCATGCGCAGTGAAACCAGACCGCCGCCATCCAACGC
>Ga0068855_100012990_pt1 | contig 10049 bp, 9 predicted proteins | sample KBSCornC52_FD_66592 | JGI IMG/M metagenome (GOLD analysis project Ga0068855, IMG submission 66592) | Corn rhizosphere microbial communities from Kellogg Biological Station, Michigan, USA - KBS Corn C5-2 | ecosystem: Host-associated > Plants > Roots > Rhizosphere > Soil ... | reverse complement strand
AAATTATAGGTTTTCACGATTACATTTCCTGCCTCGTCTTCTGCACTTATTTTTAACTGATGCGAACCCGAAGGGCATCTTTCATCAAAATAATAAATAAAGGCTTTTTCTTTATCATTGGTAAACCGCAGCCATTTGCCATCCAGTTCAGCGCGCACATTTTTAATATCCAGCAAATTGTCTTTTACCATAAATGCTATACGGCCGGCCCTGGCAAGGTCAGCGCCATCGGCAAACCCAATGGGTTCTATTGCCGGCGGTTCAGTATCAACTACCAGTTGAAAATTGCCAAAATCCCTTGAGTTGGCCGATGCCCAGTTACCCTGCCATTGTACTTTATACACATCTTTTTTTGTACCGGCAAACCATTGCATTACCGTACGCGATTTTTCAGCCTCCGTTAATGCACGTGTAGGCTGAATGCGAACGAGTAAAGAATCCCGTAAAGGAATATACGGAGCCCCAATACTATGCAACGATGATACTACCTGCGGATTGGTAGTAACCGTTTTATTATATCTTATATGCACTGAATCGTACAAACTATGCTCCCCAATATAAAACTCGCACTCGGGGCTTTCAAAACCATCCATCATTAACGGATAAAACAACTTGCCCGGGGCTTCCGGTCTTTTCGGATCTGTTCCCGTATATTGTACTTTATAATTGAGCGTACTGGTATTGCCGTAGGCGTCCTTAACCAGAATAGTAACTGAATGTACGGCTTCGTCGTGCAGGTTAATTACCCCATTACCGCTTTTACGCCTGTAAATTGAATTCTGGTAACCCGGCAACTCACACAAATGCTGTAACCAGGCTCCGCCTTGTTCTTTAAACTTATAATCTACATGAGCATTTACGTCGCGGGTATCGTCGTAACTGATATTATTCATTCTGAAAGCGATCACCGGTTTTTCATCTACCAAAAGGGTAGATTCGAAAATGCCGTTGTGGTTGGTTGAACCGTTTTGGGTATCATAGGCTCCTATAGCAAAGCTTACCAGGGGAGAAGATACTTTAATTACCGCAGGGGTGGTAATATATCCGCCGCCCGGTACGGGTTTAACCGGAAAGATCTTCGGCGATTGTTCATATACGCTGAGAAGTCTGTCGTAAACCGCCAACCGCTGCAATTGCGGACGTACATTATCTTCCAGAGGAAATCCGAACAGTAAAGGGTTCACATTTACATCGCCGCCGGTTCTTCGTATTTCAAAATGAAGGTGCGGCGCCTGTGATCCTCCGGTAGTACCACTGTTTGCCAGAAAATCACCTTTTTTTACAGGAAACTGATCGGGCGTTAATTCGAGAAAAACTTTCCACGATTGCCGCTGATACTGCTGTTCTTTTACCCATTTTTCCAAAGCAGGGTTAAACTCATTTAAATGCGCATATACTGTAGTATAACCATTAGGATGATTAATGTAGATAGCCCTTCCAAATCCAAAGGGTTCAATTTTTATTCTGGCGATGTATCCATCTGCGGCTGCATACACCGGTAAATTCTCCCGGGCATTTGTTTTAATGTCAAGCCCCATGTGATAATGGTTCGGTCGTAATTCACCGAAATTACCCGCGAGGCGCATAGGTATCGTTAAAGGATCTCTGAAATATCCATGGGGGTGCTCGGCCGGTGGAAAAATCTGAGCTGCCGCTGAGGCTGCATATAGTAAAAGAAATAGCGTAAGAAGTCTCATAGGTTCTTTGTATTGCCTGTTTTAATGGTATAAATAAGCTGCAAAACTAAAAGGTTAATAATAAATTTAAATAAGGGACTTAAATTTGCGGCCCCAATCCAATATGGCATAGTAAAATCAACACTTGCCGCTTTACCAGCCCGCTATTTGTATCGTGGTTGCAACGAATTAAAATAGTTTACGGTAAAATGCCTGCGACAGGAACCACATGAGAAATATCTGTACCAAAAATTATTAAACTACGGGTTACCTCGGTAGTCGAAACAGAATAAAATAAAAGAAGCAAAGAAGTGATGTTCGGTTTGTTAATTTTTTAAAAAATACCCACATAGTGGTATGAAATTTATAAACATTGGAACAGCTTTTGGCGTATATATACTGTCTTAAATAATAATCGCAAAGAATAATTTTACAAACTCGTTTTATGAAAACGCTAAGGAACAGAATGATCTTATTATTGGCCATCACCATAGGCGCAATAGTAGGTATCTTTCGTGGAAGTGAGGCTAAGCAAAAATGGGTATTCCGTATCAGGAGCCGTTTTGAAGAAAAACGCCAGTTAGCGGAGCAGAAAAAACTGGTACGGGGTGGGGGTGTTGCACTTGATGATATTGAATTGGCCGCTTTTCACAACAACTGATTATATATTTTATTCAGCCAGCAATTCGAAGCCTTTGCCGGATGGTAAAGGCTTTTTTATTTTTTTAAGAACGAAAGCTTTCGTTCTGCTTCCTTTATGTTTCAAATGTTATCTATTTGTTACCGCCTTCCTTTAACGAACGATCGTTCCAAATAAAGTCAGAAAGTCCGGTAGTCGGAAAGAGAAAAATTCAATCATCAGTTTTTTAGACTTTTAGCCTTTCGGACTTTACTGACTTTCGGGCTTTTCCGACTTAAATAAAATTAATCTTTAAAATTCCCCTCGCTGCCTTACTTTTGCGCAATTTATCCCGGCGCTACGCCTCAAAAATGCGGTAAAATCCTGTCTGGATAAAGGTTCAACAAGGTTTAATCAAAAAAATCGCTCTTTACTCAAAATGCCAAAAGACACTTCTATTAAGTCAGTACTAATTATCGGTTCAGGTCCCATTATTATCGGACAAGCCTGCGAATTTGACTATTCCGGTTCACAGGCAGCCCGCAGTATTCGGGAAGAAGGAATTAAAGTAATTCTTATCAACAGTAACCCCGCCACCATCATGACGGATCCTATGATGGCAGACCAGGTTTACCTGTTACCACTGACGGTAGAGAGCATTGAACAAATACTGGATGAAAACCAGATTGATGCGGTGCTACCAACTATGGGTGGACAAACAGCTCTTAACCTGGCTAAGGAAGCAGCTGAACTGGGAGTTTGGGAAAAATACAATGTGCGGATGATCGGCGTTGACATCGACGCTATTGATACTGCCGAAGACCGTGAAAAGTTCCGCCAGCTCATGTTTAAGATCGGCGTTCCGGTGGCACCTTCAAGAGTTGCCAACTCCCTGCTCGAAGGAAAAGAATTTGCCCAGGAAATAGGATTTCCACTGGTAATTCGTCCTTCCTTTACGCTGGGTGGTACAGGCGGCGGCTTTGTTCACGACAAAACTGAACTGGAAGCAGCCCTCGACAGAGGTTTAAAAGCATCGCCCATACATGAGGTGCTGGTAGAAAAAGCCGTTTTGGGCTGGAAAGAATATGAACTTGAGCTGCTGCGCGATAAAAACGATAACGTAGCCATCATTTGTACAGTGGAGAACGTTGACCCTATGGGCGTGCATACCGGAGATTCTATTACGGTAGCTCCTGCAATGACCCTGAGCGACACGGCTTTTCAGGAAATGCGCAACAAAGCCATTCTGATGATGCGCAGGCTGGGCAACTTTGCCGGCGGTTGTAACGTGCAGTTCGCATTAAATCCCGAGACCGAGGACATTATTTCGGTAGAAATTAACCCGCGTGTAAGCCGTTCATCGGCGCTGGCATCAAAAGCCACCGGTTACCCCATTGCAAAGATCGCCGCCAAACTGGCTATTGGTTATACACTGGATGAACTGAAAAACCAGATCACCAAAACCACTTCAGCCTACTTTGAGCCCGCGCTGGACTATGTAATTGTAAAAATGCCCCGCTGGAACTTCGATAAATTCAAGGGCGCCAATGACACCCTGGGATTGCAAATGAAAAGTGTGGGTGAAGTAATGTCCATAGGCAGAAGTTTTACCGAAGCGATTCAAAAAGCCTGTCAAAGTCTTGAGAATAACGCCGTAGGACTTGGCTACTATGGAAAAAGCCAGATGCATGCCGAAGAACTGATCGATTATATTAAAACACCAAAGTGGGACCGCATCTTCCGTATTAAGGATGCCCTGATGCAAGGTGTATCGGTAGGCACTATCTCCAAAACAACCGGTATTGATCGCTGGTTTATAAACGAAATCAGAAAGATCGTTGACCTGGAAAAAGAGATCGCAAAATATAAAATGGCTACCCTGCCCGTTGAACTGCTGAAAGAAGCCAAATTCCTCGGCTTCAGCGACGATCAGATCTCAAAGATCATGCAGGATGGCAGTGATGAAGAAATATACGCAAAACGTAAGGCCGCAGGCATAACCAGGGTTTACAAAATGGTAGATACCTGCAGTGCCGAATTTGAAGCCAAAACACCTTACTTCTATTCAACCTTTGAGTCGGGTAACATCACCGAAAGCAAAGCAAGCAATCGCAAAAAAGTAATTGTGCTGGGTTCGGGCCCCAACCGCATTGGTCAGGGTATTGAATTCGACTATTGCTGTGTACACGGCTTGCTGGCCCTGAAAGAATGCGGTTATGAGGCCATCATGATGAACTGTAATCCCGAAACAGTTTCTACCGATTTCGATATGGCCGACAAACTGTACTTTGAACCTGTATTCTGGGAGCATCTGTGGGAATTGATCGAGCATGAAAAACCAGATGGAGTTATTGTACAGTTAGGCGGACAAACAGCCCTGAAACTGGCAGAGCGCCTGACAAAAAAAGGTGTAAAGATCATCGGTACATCTTTCGATAACATGGATATTGCTGAAGACCGTGGCCGGTTCAGCGATATGCTGAAAGAGCTGGGCATCCCCTACCCCAATTACGGTACTGCTTTTACTGTTGACGAAGCAGTTGAAGTAGCCAATAAAGTAGGATACCCCGTACTGGTTCGCCCCAGCTATGTTTTGGGCGGTCAGCGTATGCGTATAGTTATTAACGATGATGAAGTTGAAAAAGCAGTAGTAAGTTTATTAAAACATATCCCCGGTAATAAGATCCTTATCGACCATTTCCTCGACCGCTGCCAGGAAGCAGAGATCGATGCTATCTGCGACGGCGAAGATTTTCATGTAATGGGCGTAATGGAACATATTGAGCCGGCAGGTATACATAGCGGCGATAGCAACGCAGTATTACCACAATTCAACCTGAGTCCGCTGGTTGTGGAAACAATGGAAGAATATGCACGGAAAATCGCGTTCAAACTGAATATTAAAGGACTTATCAATATCCAGTTCGCTATCAAAGACGGCAAAGTATACGTAATTGAAGCAAACCCCCGTGCATCACGCACTACACCGTTTATTGCCAAAGCTTACCAGATCCCTTATTTAAACGTAGCTACCAAAGTTATGCTGGGAGCTAATAAGCTGCGCGACTTCAAGTTTGTAAAACGCCTGAAAGGATACGCGATCAAAGAACCGGTATTCAGCTTTGAAAAATTCCCTGGTGTGAGCAAAGAACTGGGTCCTGAAATGAAAAGTACAGGAGAAGCTATCAGGTTTATAAAAGATCTGCGCGATCCTTACTTCCGTCAGTTATACAAAGACAGAAGTATGTATCTGAGCAAGTAATTCTGATATAGAAATCACTAAGAGAGGCAGCCGATGGCTGCCTCTCTTATTTTGATGCCGGCGGGGAACGTCTTATCTTTATTTAAACCGTTGCCATGAATAAAGAAGTACAATACCTTATCACTGCTTTCGAAACCACTTTACAGGGCCAGCCCTGGTACGGCCGTTCAGTATACGATATACTGGAAGAAATTAATCCTGCTGTCGCGTATATAAAACCAGGTGAAACAGAACATTCGCTTATCGATTTGCTGTATCACATGATATCCTGGGCTATATTTACCCAAAAACGCCTTGAAAAAGACAAGGGATGGGATGATCCATATATGGAGAAGATAGACTGGCGTACTATTGATCCCACTGAACACACCTGGCAAAACGGAGTGAGGCAATTAAAAGAAGCCCATGAGCAGATCATTAGTCTGCTGCGCGACAAAGACGACAGCCTTTTAAGTGAAATGGTGGATTTCAGGAAATATAACTTTCGCTTTCTGCTGAATGGCCTTATTCAGCACAATATTTATCACCTGGGGCAGATAGCGTATGTAAAGAAGTTGATAAGTTAATATGCGTTGGTTAACTTATTAGCCTGTTAACTAAATCTCAACCATGCTATGCTTAATAGCATAGATGACCAATCCTACACGCGTTTTAACGCCCAGCTTTTCGAACAATGAGTTGCGGTAATCGTCTACAGTGCGGGGGCTTACGAACATTTTGGCCGCAATATCTTTATAGGTTAGCTCGGTGCAAACCCATTTCAGAAATTCCTTTTCTTTTTCGGTGAGCGATACAGGCTCCAGCGGCTTATCCATGTCCTTATGCAAACCGCTGATAATTTTACCTGAGATCAGTTCAGAAAGATAAAAATCCTTATGCAGTACCGAATCCAGCGCCAGCTTCAGCTCTTCAGGTTCTGCATTTTTCATTATATATCCTTTGGCGCCCAGGCGCAACATGCGAATTATGGTGCCCTCGTCGCTAAACATCGACAGCGCCAATACTTTTACCTGTGGAAAGGATTTATAGATCCATTTGGCGGTTTCGTACCCGTCAATATCAGGCATATTTACATCCAGCAGAATAATATCGGGAATAACGTGTTTACTCAGCTTTTCCTTTACTTCCTGGCCGTTACTGGCTTCAAACAACACTTTATAATTTTCAAAAGAATTGATCAGTCGCGCCAGTGCACTGCGCAACAAAGTATGATCATCTGCAACTGCAACCTGTATATTTTTATTAACAGCCATTATCGCTTCATTCACTTTTTAGAGAGGGTAAAGGTAACTGAATGGTGACAATTGTACCGTGGCCAGGTTCACTTTGCATATCAATTTCTGCACCTATCAGCTTTGCCCGGTTGAAAATACTCTTTAATCCAACACCAGCAGCAGACGAAGTAGAATTTTTCTTTTCGGCCACGTTAAAGCCTATGCCATCGTCGGATATTTTCATCACGAACCTATCGTCAAGATAGGTTAAAGACACCTGTATTCTTTTAGCCTTTGAGTGTTTTAAGATGTTATTAAGGTTTTCCTGAAATATGCGGAACAACACAATGGATTTCTGCTCGTCGAGGCTTTGTTCTATTCCCGTTACGGAAAACTCAATTTCCAGCAGGCCGGTCCTGTTAATGTTTTCCAGTTCAAAGTGAATGGAATCAGGCAATCCTATCTGGGCAATACGATCGGTATGCAGGCTTTTGGTAAGGTTGGCCAGGTCTATCATGGCTTTATTTAGTATCTGCCGGGCTCCCTGAATTGGTTCCCAGGCTTCGTGGTTATCGTTCATGGGTAACACAGCCAGGGATAGTTTCACTACCGAGAGCATCTGTCCGATATTGTCATGCAGCTCCTGCCCGATATTTTTAAAGGTTTCTTCCTGAATTTCGAGTTGCGATTTGAGGGTTTCCCGTTCGTACTCCTCTTTCATATGGGTTAATTCCAGCTCCTGTTTGTGTTGCCTGCGCTGATAAAGGAACAGAATGGTAACAATAAAGCCCACGAGCAATACTGCCAGTATTGCGCCTAATACAATCACTATATAGATTTCCGAATTCATAACAAGACCATTGCCAAATGGCAATTTAGCATAAAGTTTTGCACTGTACCAACCGGTGAATAATTTGAAAATCCCCTACCGGGCGGCAAGATAACAAGTTATAAACTGAAATACCGGGAAAATCGGTGGTTATACAGCTGAATCAAATGTATCAGCTTTTATAAAGGATTTCTGTGCCAGGAAATGAAATATAAAAGCAACAGTAAACATGGAATAAGATGTAAAATATACAAAAGTTAAAAGAATGTGAAGTACTCTTAATTCAAAACGGGTACAATGCAATAATACCGGCCAGGGTATCACTATCGGTATGGTGCAACAATTGTACAATAGGATACCACTTGCTATCCAAAACGAAGGTTTCCGTAATAAATTCTCTTTACCTGGAACGCCAAAAAGCTCATACAGGAAATATCCGCTGTAAGAAGACAACATCACTCCGCCCACGAAATAAACAATGGAATTGTAATAATTAATTCCCTGTATAAAAAAAATCAATACAACAGCTACTACAAAATAAACGTAAACCGTATATAGAAGGCGCTTTCTTACGGTTTCACTCCCGATCATCTGGTACAGTATCAAACTATAAAAAAGATGCTGAATAATTAAAAAAACGTTGAAGATATTTTGATTGCTGCCGGTTATAGAATAACAATAGGCAACTACTTCTACGATAAATGTTAACAATACAAACCACGGTAAAATCTTTATATAGGCCGGTCCCTGATCATGAAAACCAACCGACACAACACCTGTTACAGTAGCGATCAGCAGTGCAGAAAGGTAAATATTGAACAGGAAAAAGATCATTTAGTTATATTGAGCAACATGCGGTCAATTAAGGTTGGGATTAAGGAACCTGAGGATACATCCAATACTTCAGCTGCAAAAGTTATAAGAATAAACCACGGCACGAGTTTTAAATAGAACGGCACATTCCTGTTCTTATAAATAGATATAACACCGATAATAAAACAAATAAAAAGAAGGAGAAGGTATACTTTGAATAGCATGAAGTCAATTTAAAGTATCAGGCTTCCGTATTTTAAGTCTGCACAAAAAACCTATCGTAAACATTATATAAAACAAAACTATAATTATCTGAAGAATATAATTTAAATTTTTAAATATTGTAGCTGATAGTTTTGCGACAAAATTGGTCAGACTAATAAACATAAAACTACAGCAATGAAAAAATAATAAACCCGAAGTAATCCAAAAAGCCTGGTCTCTTAACAGATTTATCGACTGCGGCAATTGAAATAATTCAAAAAAATAATAAATACATACAGTAACAATTATAAGGCAACCAAGTGCAAAACTTAAAAAATTAAATCTATGAATTTGTATAAAGTAAATATTAGTCAGGGCGGCTATTACTAAATAAACCCAAATTACACGTTGGATAATCGTCCTCACCTTCAAATTGTGAATAAATTTTTTGAGAATATATAAATAGAAAGTAGAAGTTACTACAGCAAATATGTCATATACCCCCAGAATCGTTTGACGATGTTTTGCGAATCGCCATCCAATCACTTCAACTACTACTGTTAGCAGCAAAAAAGGTGGAAACGATTTCATATAACGTGGAGTGCCCGCTTGAAAATATAAAGTCAAAGAAGCAAGGAAACTTAATGCTTCAAAATAAATATAAATCGGTATAGGCTTCATTAATCATCTAATATATACCTTTTTAATATTGATAATAAAAAAACCTTCGCTCACGCGAAGGTTCTATATCTAATACTAAATAATTAATTATACTACGGCCAAACCTTTATCTCCGCGATCTACAATAGTTATCCCAACACCTATTCCACCGCCATCTGTATCAGCCGGCCATGTTCCGCCCATATTATATGCCAGAATTTGTTTCCCGTTTTCAGTATTTACAAATACATTCTTTTCAACGTTGCCAGATTCTGTTTCTTTTCTAACGTTAGCCACCATTACTATAGTTTGCATGGTAGAAACTTCTGGTTTAGGTGCAAAATTTTCAGGATATACACCAAAATGCATTCTAATTCCATTGGCACCCGCCTCTTTTGCCCTTTGGATAAATTCTTCCATTTCTTCCACGCTATACCAAACGCCTAAGGAATCTTCTTTACCTATATGTTCAGAATTAGCAACCCATCTTTCCTGCTTGTATGTGCGAACCAAAGAGTCAACATGGTTGGCATCAACGTATTTTCCTACCCTTAAGGATTTTTTTTCAATTGTAGTCATAGCTTGTGAGTTTTGATATGAGTGATTGTGTTGTCGATGTAAAAGTAACCGGGAGATTGAGGATAACTTCGGCTACAAATGAGTGTTAGCCAACTGATTACAAATTAATTTTATCCATAAAGTGAAGGGGTTCAAGGAATAGTGTGGAAAAGACGGTCAAAATACCGCTAAAATAAGGGAGGAAATACCGTTT
>Ga0068855_100012989_pt1 | contig 10050 bp, 19 predicted proteins | sample KBSCornC52_FD_66592 | JGI IMG/M metagenome (GOLD analysis project Ga0068855, IMG submission 66592) | Corn rhizosphere microbial communities from Kellogg Biological Station, Michigan, USA - KBS Corn C5-2 | ecosystem: Host-associated > Plants > Roots > Rhizosphere > Soil ... | reverse complement strand
ATATCCTACCGCGTTTTTTCCTCTACTTTACATTTGGAGGACAGCACAATGGATTGGACCTCAGTGCGGCTTAGTGAAGCCTTTGCCGTAAGCCCTAGTCCCTAGCACCAGCGTGTGATTACTATCCAAGGGGGATCTGATTAACAACTTCTTGCCCGAACTATCGAGCTCAAGTGACGACGATTCGAGAATATGTCGGTTCCGGTTCTTCACATGAACGTCCAATTCGTCACTCTTGCCAATGCCAAACACTGTTTGGGCGACTTCATCCTCTGCCGCGCGCAATGTGCCAGCGACCATCAATCTGCCGAGCTCACATGCACCAAGATGTGTACTCAGCGCGGATTTATTCGTACCAAAATCCTTACGACATGCAGGGCAGCGAAATCCCATGGAATTTCCTTTCTTGGATGGCTACGCGACGCGAGGCCCGCCGAAAATTAGGTTGTATTTGGTAGCGATCTTGTACGCGTCGTCGGCATTCTGAAGCGGAAGAGTCGTCACAATACGGTATTTGAAGTTGGGATTTTCTGACGGCCCTACGTGAAGCAAAATCCCTCCATCCTTATTTTGGAAAACGAATCCGTTTCGTTCTCCATGGCGCGAAAGCAGAAAGTCTTCTCCTGCGTAGGCGAACCGGTTACTGTCGTCCGTCACTTCCCATCGCTCGAACTCCAGGCCCATCATTCTAAATGCGTTGATCAACAACTCAACTTGGGGGTAACGATATTCCACGTTTTTCCTAACTGTCATTCCGCTGCGATTTTAATAGGATCTTTTTTGGTAATATTGCCAAAAAAGATCCTATTCTCTGAAAGCCTTACTGAGTAAGGCTTTTCAAGCTGGCGCTACAAGAAACTACTCACAGCCGAATGGGTATTGCCACGACCTTCTTCGGATTCTCCGGAAGAAGACGCGCAATTTCCGCTTCCTCGCGGATGGCTACAATCTCCCCCTCACTACGCCCTGCTTTGATTGCATTCGCCAGAGCTTGTTCGATCGCGTTCAGTTCCGATTCTGGCTTACCAAGCACATCACAAACTACCGAGGGGTGTAGACTTAAGAGGTTCTGCATATTTTCCTTGATAATTTAACTGCTACAAACTTTCGACCACAGGCCGTACAGTCACTTATATTTCCCTAAACGATTGCCGCAATTCTTTCAAATTTGTAGAACACGCCACATGCAACGCGATTGCATATCAGGGGATGTTCGAACGATGCCGAATTTGAATCAAGGTGCTTTCGTCGTCCAAATCGTGGCACAAAATATGAAGAGCCGAAGGGATGATCGGATGTGGAACAACGCATTCGTAAGCTGCCGAACTTTCTAAGAACTGAAGGCCAGTGCCTTGTACCGAGAGTAGGGCAAGAACTTCATCCTCGTCAAAGCAATCGCCCAGCCAATTCGTCAGTGCGTCTTCAACATCATCCAAGCTTTTGAAAAGATAGACTGCCTCCGTGGTTTCCCCAAGTTCGGCACTGCGCGCACCGATTCGTGGGCGCAACCCATCTTCCAGTATGGAATTAAGATTCGTCGCCGGCGTCACGTGAAAATAAACAGCAGAAGTCATCATTTCTTTCGACTCTTAAACTCATGGCCGCGGCGAATTACTGCGGTCATTTTCTTCATCGTCGTCATCATCTTGACCTGGTGCATGGATCAGTTCCCACTTCTGCGCGACCGCGAGCACGTCCTTGAGATTCAACTGCACCGCACTCATGTTACCGATATAGCCGTGCAATGCCTCTTCAGCACGCTTCTGGATCTCGTCCGCCGAAATCTTGAGCGTCCAAATCAAACTTTGGATATCACCCATGTCAGGACCTGACAACCGTGCGATCTTGCTCACAATCAGATCGACCGGGCTTAGCACGAACACCTCAATGTGGTCGGTGTCCATCGGAACCCGAACGGCATCGTCAAGATAGTCTTCGTGCATCAAGGCGAAGGTGCTGTTGTAGTTCGCGTCCAGATACAGCATGTTCCCGGCCGTCGTCTCTACCAACAGATCACCAGGCACGATGAAACGCTTCGAGAACTCAGCGTCGACATCGGTCGTGACGCGCGCTGCCGTGTACAGGTGCACAGCCATGCCGCCGGCGATGTACATCTTGAGCGGCTCCTTCAGCTGAAGACTTTTATCCAGCTGATTCACCAGCTCGGTCAGGCCAATAGCAAGTTCCGTGTGCGTATTAAAATTGATTGCGTCTACCATGAGTTGTGTCCTGCGAGCTCACGCTCCATAAGATTTCTGAATCGAGGTAGATCTGTGACCAGGCCGGCACGGACAACATCGGGGTAGCTCTTCGGGTGCACATTGTGCGTCGTGTAATAAACCTTCGCCGCATTGGTCAAAGTAGCAGCTTCGGTTGGGAAGCGTGTTTTCACCAGCTGCGCGACGAGGCGGCATACGGCCGCCTCGTTATCATTGACGACGACGGCTCCACGCGCTGCCAGAAAAGCGCAGCGCTTCACCAAATCCTTTTCGCTATCTCTGGTCAACATCAGCGCACCCTAAGTCATTTCATACCGGCATTGGTAATCGGAATATTTTCACCCAACAGACGCCACTGCTCGTCGATCGACAGCAGCGGACATCCATGAGGATTGTTGACAGCAACAAGTGTGATTTTCTCGTCAATGTGCGCGCACTTCGACTCTGCTCTTGCCAGCACTTCCTTAAACGCCATTAAGGCGGATGAATTTGTTTGTGTCGGGACTTGATGGTAATACAGCTGGCCACCAAGCTCCTCCTTCTTGATGACATCGGTCATCATGGCACTATGGCCGGGCGGATTCAACAGATCAATCTTAATGGCAATGAACTCGCCTGTGCTGAGTTCGAGTTCCAATTCCTGTTCCATTATTTTTCCTTATGGGCGCGGCGGCAAACGATACGGAGTGCCCTCGCTGTCCAAGAACGGATCGACAAGCACACAGGTATCGCCGTTGTACGGCAATTCAGTTTGCCAGTCTTCACCCAGGGGCAAGCCCCAGAACGTAGAAATTTTCTTCTGGATCATTCCCGCGTCATTCATCTCACCAAACAGTTTTCCCGAGACAAGAATGCTTTTTGGCGTTCTGTTGGCCTGCTGACGGGCTTGCAAATCAGCCAGCAGTTTTTTCAGATGCTCACTCATTGTTCAAATCCTTTACTGTGATTGTTGTTGAACCAAGCGCCAACGCCCACGGCTGACAGGCTCAAAATCTGCGCACTTCTGTAATACATTGCGGACACGCGCGTCCCACGTTCTGTTTGCCAGCGACGGCCGGCGCGGCTCAACTGCGCGATAAATCGAATCGAGATCCGCTTCCCCGCCCAGCATTTTGAGAGCATAACGCGTAACTGTGCGCCAAGTCTCTGGCCTGCCCGATTCTTCGGCCAGCCGGCGGCAATCTTTCTGCATCAGCGCCACGTCGGCCGCTTCCGCGAAAAGGAAAAAACCAATCAAACGACGCGCGCGCTCCTTCCGAAATACCGAGAACACGATCGGTAGCTTCAGCCGCGGGAAAAGATTGCGCGGCAACAGCTCCTGCTCGATCGACCAACGCTGATTCAATCGCGTCACAACCGACGAGGTTTGCAAAACATATGCTGGCAGGATCAGCCCAGCGGATCCACCATCGTCCAGCAAGCCCCAAGACCGGTCCAAAAATTGACTGATCAGTTTCGATTCAAACGGCGGATTGCCGATGATGGCCGCCGCGCGGTCCGGAAGATCAACATTGCGGAAATCCCCGACAATGACTTCTCGACCGGTGTTCGCGCGGGCAAGCGCGGCCATTTCCGGATCAATCTCAATTCCCAGCGCCGGAACGTACGCCGGCAGTGCCGCCAGGAATCCACCATTGCCGCAGGACGGCTCGATGACCAGGTCATCGGGGCCGAGGTCTGAGAAATAGCGTCGCACGATCGCTTCAGCGGCCCAGCCAGGCGTAAAGTACTGATTCAGTTCTTTCGTGCGCGGTTTCGCCAGCGTGGCAATATCGGCATCAGCAAAAACCGGCAAGAAGCTTGATTGCGTCATATGCAGCCTATGCCTCTACGCAAAGTTCGCGCTCAACCGACGTGCTCTCATTGTGAATATTCGTCGTCACTTTGATTTCCTTCGTGTCGGTCGTGATCGTCATGATTTGCGGGCCCGACGGCAGCGCCCAGCGCGAGGCGACAAGAATTGCCGTTCGACGCGAAAACGGGCCGGCACAGTCACCCCAAAAACGACCTGTAGCTACCAGGTAACCATCTTCGGATCGGAATACCCCTACGTCGCCGGCGCGCTTCACGCGTTGTTTCAAGACCCGCAATCTGTTCAAGACTTTTCTCCGTTCGGTGTATCAATAGATGCCGACGGGCTGCGTCGACAACATTGCGCAGATTGGCACTTGTACGACCGCGCCAAATTTCTTGACGACCTCTTGCAGAGCGATATCGTCGCTTTCTACGCGCTTGCGATAGTGGCACCAACCAAAATTCACATCGTCATTCAGGGCGATCAGGAAATGTCCTTCATCGTCCACCAGCATGTCGGCGGAGTCCGGATTGCGCGTGAGCTCAAATGCGTACCAGAGAGCCACGCCGTTCAGTGCCGAGGTCATCACATCGACCTTGGCACGAGGCTCCATACCAGCCGCCAACAACCATTTCAGGTCGGCGCGACAATCGACGATTCCGTCTGTCATGATCGGCGAGGATTAATGCGTTGCGCCGGCGTCAATAGACGCCTGCCAGATAGCCTGCATCTGAACCAGCGGAGCGACAACGCGACGCTCGATCACATTGCCTTTACCGGCCAGGGCGACCCGCTCCATGTCTGCAAGCACCTTGGCGCTCGCGATTGCATCGGTCAAATCAGCCATGTTCTCTGCTTGGACCTCTCCGACAAAACGTTGCCGCGCAGCTGCTGATTTGAAAAGGGCTCTGAGCAAGCGGCCGGCGGCCACACGCGTGAACTTCAAGACCAGGTTTGCATCCGGACGGGCTTGGTTGCGATCCAGGTCAACGGAATTCGTGAACGTGGGTACCATGCCTTGCAAGTCGCGCGCTACGCGCAGCAACGTTGCCGATTGGTCCATGACGTGAACGGTAAATGGGTCGAAATCTTCAGCTACTGGCATAGGACACACTTTCAAATAAGGTTGAACGTGATTTTCAAAAATTAAGGACCGCAGTTCCTGCCGGCGCTTAGCTCAGTTTCATGAAAAGCTTGATGTTTGCGTTTTCAACAATGGTCTTCGCTTCTTCGGGGTACAGCGCCTTCAACTGGCTCGGGTCACTCCCGGCGAAAATGACGCTCACCGGTTGCTTGAAACCTTCGTCCAGGCGGCTTTGCGCCAAAACAATGCTGTCGTCACTGCTGCTGGCCTCAGCTTCCGCGACGGCCAGGCCCTTTGCCGCCAGACCCATGCCGGCGACAGCCTGATCCCAGGTCAACTTCGATTGTTGCGCGAAAGCAAACAGCTTCGCGGCAAATTCTTTAATTTCAGATTTTGGAGCAGACATTCACATATCCTTAGCGTGATTCGATGATGTATTTTCGGTGCACTTGTGCACCATGTCAAGAATCTTTTGCCTTCTTCCCAAAAACCTTCTCGGCGCGCTCCAAAAGGCGATCGTCGAAACGTCGCCAGCGATTCGAGTCACGATCTGACAGAAACGCCTTCCACCCTGAGACGGAATATGGTTTAAGCAAGCCTCGATTGAATAACGCAAGGGCATCTAATTGCGTCAATTCAGCGCGTTTGATGAGCTCGCGCAGGCGTTCATTGTTTATGTCATTTTCAGTGTTCATGTGCACCATCATAGCATTCACATTTCACCAGCGAAAGCGCAGTCTTGGGCCTGCGAAGAAGAACGGATAATGCCCTTTTTTGTTCACTTTCCGTAGATCATTCTTGATTGGTCGACCTTCTCATCCTATAATGAACATAATTGTTCACTTTCCGTATATCAAAATGCTAGTTCGAGACCTGATTCAACAACTGGACCGCTGGGACAAAGCCGGCATCTGGGCGTTCACGTCCGCGACATTGCAACAGCTCTTCCCTGAAGACAATCGCGCGCGCCTGAAGGCGCTGGCGCAGCACCAGAAGACCGGCTTGATCACCCACGTTGCGCGCGGGCTCTACATCAATCCCCGCGCTCGATCGCTGCCGAGCGATGTCCTGATCTCACTCGTGCAATTCCTGCGGCCATGGGATTTCAAGTATCTGAGCCTGGAGTCCGCTTTGTCTGAGACAGGCGCGATCTCACAGATTCCATCCAGGCTCACGCTGATGACTACCGGCCGGAGCCAAACCTTCGAAACACCTTATGGCACCATCGAGTTCGTGCATACCGCCCAGAAGCCGGAAAAGCTTCGCCATGAGGTCTTTTGGGACTCCCGCAGGAAACTCCCCGTCGCAACGCCCAAACGCGCTCTTGCAGACTTAAAACGTGTCGGCCGCAATGTCGGCCTTGTATCCACTTCGGAGATCTTCCATGCTGCGCACTAAAACCGACTTGCTGGACCTCGCCGGCAACTACGCCAACGAACGCCGCGTCCCGTCGAGCACCATCATCAAGGAGATCCTGCACTATGAAATCCTTTATGCATTGACACAGAGTGGTGCGGCCAGCCAGCTGACGTTTCAAGGCGGGACCGCTCTGCGCCTGTGTTACAAAGGCAATCGATATTCTGAAGACCTCGATTTCGTCTGCGGCGACAGCTTCAGCACCGACGCCATGAAGCCCTTCGCCGAAATGCTGCAAAAGGAAATCGCCGCAGCGTACGATCTCCAGGTCGACATCAAAGCACCAAAGGCAAAAGAAGAAGCCGCCGACGGCGTCAACGTCGCGCGCTGGAGCGCAAAGGTCCGCGTGCCGCAAGTTGATCCAAGCATTCCCCAGAATCAGGTCATCAACATCGAGGTTGCCAGTGTTCCGTCCTACGAACCTGATCTCGTCAGCGTCAACGCAAACTATCCGCACCTGCCGGCACCGTTACAGCAGATGATCATTGCCGCCGAAACGCCCAACGAGATCTTGGCCGACAAAATCGTCGCGCTGGGCGCACGCCCCTTCCTCAAGGCACGAGACATCTGGGACATCAAGTTTCTTCTCGATCGACAAATCAAACCTGACTTCGAGCTCGTAGGAAAGAAACTCGTCGACTATGGCTGGACCGAAGACGACTTCAAGGCCAAGATGGAAGAGAAAATCCAGTTGCTGTCAAAGCCAGAAACCGCCGAGGACTTCCAACAGGAAATGAGTCGATTCGTCGACGCCGTCGTCGCTCCGCAACTCAAGAACCCATCCGTCGCCGGTATGTTCTTGCGTAAATCAATGGAAATCGGCCGCCAGGTCCTAACGGAAGAACTGGCCATCGATGCACCGCGTGCAGCGAATCGCCCATAGCGGACACTAGCGCGATGGCTTGGCACTGCGGAATTTCACATCGCCGCTGCCATTTGCGACCACATGCTGACCAGACGGCTCTCCATGCACACGCAGATCGCCAGAACCATTTAACATCGCATTGATTGATGTCGTTGCATTGACCTCGACATCACCTGAGCCGCTGATTCTTACGGTGACATTGGCCGCTTCGAGTTCTGCAGCGTCAACGTCACCAGATCCATTTATTCCGACATCCAGTCTGTCAACTCGCCCATCAGCTTCAACATCGCCGGATCCTTGGATAGCGATGCTCAAATGAGGTTGCTTCAGATCCCGCAATTGAACATCTCCCGACCCAACAATATGAACCGCATCAACTGTGGGGCCGGTGGCGAGTACGCGAAGAGGTGCACTGGTCGAAAATGAGACATCATGCGTGAAGCCAAGGTGCAGTGTTGCACCTCTGTGCTCAACACTCACGTATTGAACCAGGTTGTCGTCGCCACGCACTTTCACATCGAAGTGTTCAGAACGAACGAATTCAACATCGATAGGACCGACCAGGTAAAGTTCGCTAAACGCGGAGGTCGACCGATTCTCGGTCTTCTCTTTCCCGCTTCCGATAATCCTGTTGCCGGCGGCATTTTGGCCGCCTTTGATAAGATCGCCGTTGACGATTGTCCCGCTTACCGAACCGTTGATGATGATGCTTGAATTGCCTTTGCCACGGATAATCATGACCGTCCTTTATTGAAAAATTAAGTTCTCTTTTGGTGATTAAAATGTCTGCCCATTCATCGTGACCACAGCTTGCTTGCCACTGCGATCAATCTGTAGCGACGTGATTCCATGCTCAAGCATCATCTTCATCACCGGGCGAATCTGATCTTTGAGATGTTCTTCAGTGACGCCGAAACGCTCGAAACATGCAGCAGAAGACTTCGCGCCGATATCGGTCCCAATGCCGCCTTTCCTGAGAGCGGCGTCGAGCACTGTAGGAACGAAAGATATATAAGGACGCTCTGGTGAGTCTCTCCAACATTCAACCCATTGGGAGAATTCAAGTGCGTCATCGTCAGAGGGAATTTCCCATTCCTCCGCCACGATCACACTTGAAAGCAAATTGGCATCTTGCCCCGCAGCCCAAACCAAACATTCGCGATTGATGACGGTAGCAAGCCAGAAAACCCAGCGCTCGCCAATCAATTCCACGTACGCACAGGTGCCTGCTTTCTTGCCGCGCAGCGCGCTTATCAATATTTCACACCCTTTCGCGAACGCCTGTTGGCCAATAGACGATTGTGGATTCGAATGTGGCATAGCGGTTCCTTTCAAGGGCCTATGGAGTTTTAAAAGATGGTCTTCAGTTCGCGTGCAAAAATACAGGTCGGTTATCAGGGCGCTTTCCAACACGATCCCCCAACGAATCAGCCAAGCGAGCAAATATATCTTCTTGATATCGCCAGTGCATTTGGTCGAATTCTGCTTGCGCACGATCAAAGTTTTTGAAGTCGATGTCGCTCCGTGTCGAAAAACTATGCGAGGGATTGACGATTGCGGTACCCGCTGACATCCATTCGTCTTCCATGCCCCCGTGCGCCAAGTATCTGATCGCACTTCCCAATTTGTGCCACCAATCCGGCTTCGCGACTTCAAGTTCAACCATCATGCTAATCAACGCTATCACCGCCCGTCGAACAAACACATCTGAATGCCTATTCATAATTTGAGGAATAATCGGATCGCGACAAATGAAGCTGACGTATGAATCATCGATATTCCCAGCGCAGTACGTCCATTGTTCTCGCAAGAGCGACCACTCTCCATAGCCTGTCCAACCTTTCCTGAAGCCGGCGGCCATTGCCCGAAGGATTGCACGTTCCCCCTTGAGAAAGCTACCGCCACTTGTGATCAAAAGGGAGCTCGGGCTTGCAAGTTCAGTCACGATGTCGGCGGCGAAATCGCATAGTCCCGAAAATGACTTCTTCGGATTCTGCATCTCTACAATCACTGAAGCGCTGTAGAGGTAATCTGTCGCCTGTGTTGGCTTCTCTTTGATGAATTTCGGAACGTGTTCCGAAAGCGAAGTAATACCTGCCAGGACAGCATTTGCACGCATTATGTGAATCTGCGCCTGTGCTTTTCGCAATGCCTGCTCGGCGGGATGTAGTGGCTTTTTAAACATACTGATTCCTCGATCAACTATTACGGACGGATTCCGCTATGCAGCTACGACAGCTTCTCGTGTCGCCGGCATGCTCCTGACCAACGCCGCAGCCATCTCTTTCTCCTGTTTTTCGATATCCTCTTCGCTTGGCGCTCCATCCGACAGCAAATCATGTTCAATCTTTTCCTTGTGCTTCAGCAACGTCACTACCTGTTCGTCGATCGTGCCAGGCACCACAGGGATCACCACCGTCACCGACCGCAGCTGGCCATTGCGGTATGCACGATCTTCAGCCTGACGCTTCGCGGCGTCTGTCCAGGGCAATGAAGCGAAGTACACGAAATTTGCGGCGGTGAGATTTAAACCTACGCCGGCGGCCTTCGTAGTGCAGATAAAATTGCGAACATCCGGATCGGTCATGAACGCGTCGACGGCTTTTTGTTTCTTCGTGGGTGAGCCGTCACCTGTATAGCCGACGCACTTGATGCCCGCCTTGGCGAACTC
>Ga0068855_100012983_pt1 | contig 10051 bp, 7 predicted proteins | sample KBSCornC52_FD_66592 | JGI IMG/M metagenome (GOLD analysis project Ga0068855, IMG submission 66592) | Corn rhizosphere microbial communities from Kellogg Biological Station, Michigan, USA - KBS Corn C5-2 | ecosystem: Host-associated > Plants > Roots > Rhizosphere > Soil ... | reverse complement strand
GACCCAGCACCTGCCCGCGCCCGTGCTGGCGCGCGCGAGCCTGCCGGCGGGCCAGATGGAACGGGGACGCGAACTCGTCATGCACGGCGACCCGGCGCTGAAGGTGCCGGCCTGCATCGCCTGCCACGGCCAGCGCCTGACGGGCGCCCTGCCCGCGATCCCGGGCTTGCTGGGCCTGCCGCGCGACTATATCAATGCCCAGTTCGGCGCCTGGCGCAACGGCACGCGCCGCGCCCACGCGCCCGATTGCATGGCCACCGTCGCCGGCCGGCTGTCGCTGGAGGACGTGACGGCGATCTCGGGCTGGCTGGCGAGCGAACCGGTGCCGGACGACGCCACCCCGGCGCCGGACGTGACCCACCCGATGCCGCTCGCCTGCGGCAGCCAGCCGGAGCGGCCATGAAACGGATCGTGTCCGGGACGCTCGCCGCGTTCGGCCTGCTGGCGCTGGCCGCCGTGCTCATCGCCTGGCCGCGCGCCGAATTGATCCCGGCGCGCTCGCCGCAGGCCTGGGCCGGCACACCCGCCAACATCGCCCGCGGCGCCTACCTGGCCCGCGCCGGCGACTGCATGGCCTGTCACACGGCACGCGGGAGCGCGCCCTACGCGGGCGGACGCGCGCTGGCGACGGCATTCGGCACCGTCTACGCCCCGAACATCACGCCGGACGCGGCCACGGGGATCGGCGCCTGGACGGCCGACGACTTCTGGCACGCGCTGCACGACGGCGTCAGCCGCGACGGCCGCCTGCTGTACCCGGCCTTCCCGTACACGAACACGACGAAGGTCACGCGCGACGACGCGGACGCGCTGTACGCCTACCTGCGCAGCCTCGCGCCGGTGCGCCAGGCGAACCGCCCGCACGCCCTGCGCTTCCCGTACGACCAGCAGATCGTCCTGGCCGGCTGGCGCCTGCTGTATTTCAAGCCCGGCGTGTACGCGCCGCAGCCGGCGCGGAGCGCGGCATGGAACCGCGGTGCCTACCTCGTCGAAGGCCTGGGCCATTGCGGCGCCTGCCACAGCCCGCGCAACGGCCTCGGTGCGACGGGCAGCCGGCTGTCCGGCGGCCAGATCGCTATCGTCGGCTGGTACGCGCCCGCCCTGGATGCGGACAATGAGGCGGGCCTCGGCAACTGGGCGCAGGCCCACATCGTGCAACTGCTGCGCACGGGCGTCGCACCGCGCGGCGCCGTGTTCGGGCCGATGGCGGAAGTGGTGGGACAAAGCCTGCAATACCTGACGGACGACGATGCCGGCGCGATGGCGGCGTACCTGAAATCGCTGCCGCCCGAGCCTTCCCCGCGCCGCCCCGGCGCAGCGCCGCCCGACGACGTCATGAAGGCAGGCCGCACGCTGTACGAACACCATTGCGTCGACTGCCATGGCGCCGACGGCCGCGGCACGAGCGTCGCCGGCCATCCAGCCTATCCGCCGCTGGTGGGCAATGGCGCACTGACGATGGTCGACCCCGTCAACGCCATCCGTATCGTGCTCAACGGCGGCTTCCCGCCGGCGACAGGCGGTAATCCGCGCCCGTTCGGCATGCCGCCCTACAGTCCGGTGCTGGACGATGCCGAGGTCGCGGCCGTCGTGACGTATGTGAGGAATAGCTGGGGCAATACGGCGCCGGCCGTCACGCCGCCGGACGTCAACCGGTGGCGGGCGGTGCCTCTGGACTGAACCAGGTCACGGGATGGCGCTGCAGGCAGCGCTGGCGCCGGCCACGGTCGCCATGAATCCCTGTCGAGAATCTTTACATTTGACACCGATCAAATGTCGATCATCATTTCAAGTAATTGATCAATAACAATATTTTCCTATTGGCATGAAATCTGCTTTTAGGCATGCTGCAATTACTACATGCAATATTGCCATCGATCTGGCGTGTTGCGCGGTCATCCGCGGCAGGTCGCCGCCACAACCACAACCCTGGAGTTTTTACATGCGTTTAAAAAACGTCATCATGACCATCGCAGCCGTGGCTGCATTTTCTTCGACCGTCGGTAACGCGACGGAACTGATCATCAACGGCAATTTCGAGACGGGCGACTACGGCCAGATCGATACCGGCGGCCGCCAGCTCCAGGGCTGGCATACGACCGGCTACAACTTCCTGTACGGCCCGTCCAACGTCGACACGACCGGCACGCCGGGCATCTACAATCCGGTGGCATTGTGGGGACCGAATAACGGTGCCGCCAACGGCTTGGGCGCCAGCCCCGCCGGCGGCAACTTCGTCGCCAACGACGGCGCGTTCAGCGTCGCACCGCTGACCCAGACCGTGAACGGCCTGGTCGTCGGCCAGAAATACAACCTGAGCTTCTACTGGGGAGGCGCGCAGCAATACACGTTCAACGGCGCGACGACCGAACAATGGAAAGTTTCGTTCGGTAACGACACGTACTCGACGGCCGTACTCGACAACGCCAATCACGGCTTTACCGGCTGGAGGCAGGAACTGGTCACCTTCACCGCCACCGGCACGAGCGAACTGCTCAGCTTCCTCGCGGTCGGCACTCCCGACGGCCTGCCGCCGTTCTCGCTGCTGGACGGCGTCTCGATGACCGCCGTTCCGGAACCGGGCTCGTTCGCCCTGATGGGCCTCGGCCTGGGCCTGCTGGGTTTCGCCGCGCGTCGCCGCAAGTCGAAACAACAATAAGCGTCGTCATCCATCGCTGCCGGGCGTTCGCGCCCGGCATTTGCTTTTTTTTCCCGAACATGTCCGCACACCTTTCCCCCTTCGCACTCAACGTGGCACGCCTGTGCGTCTGGCTGGCCTTGCTGTCGCTGGTGCTGGTACCGCTCGAGCGGTGGCTGGCGCTCAGGCGGGTGCGGGTAACGGGGCGCCGGCTCGCGGCGGACATCGGGCTGTATTTCTTCAACAGCATCGTTCCCGCCGCGATCCTGAGTGCGTTGTTCGGCGCATTCGCCATCGCGGTCCGGTCCGTACTGCCCGGCGCACTGCTTGCCACCATGGCGGCACTGCCATTCGCCGTCAAGCTGCCGCTCTCGTTCCTGATCGCGGAAACCGGATTCTACTGGGGACACCGGTTGAGCCACCGGCTGCCGTGGCTGTGGCGGTTTCATTCGGTGCACCATGCTCCCGAACATCTGTATTTCCTGGTCAACACCCATGCGCATCCGGTCGACATGATCGTGACCCGGCTGTTCGGCATGACGCCGTTGTACATCCTGGGACTGGCGGGTGCGGGCGCCGCGGCCAGCGGCGTGCCCGCGGCCGTCATCGTACTCGGCACGGCGTGGGGCTTTGTCATCCACTCGAACCTGCGTGTCCGCCTCGGCCCGCTCGAATGGCTGATCGCGACGCCCGCCTTCCACCATTGGCACCACACGAGCCTCGCACCGCTCGACCGCAATTTCGCCTCGACGCTGCCCCTGCTGGACCGCGTGTTCGGCACACACCACCTGCCCGCGCATTGGCCCGCTTCGTATGGGCTTGCAGACACCCTACGAAACGATGCGACGCCATAATTGGTGAGTATTTACACAGGGTTGACGGCATAGAATGATGCCTTCCGTGCGGCAACGTATGTAGGCACATTCCAATCCGGACTCACCCATGAACAACGCTTTTGCCGCATCCTCGCTCCGCCGTCTCTCCCGCATATTGACCGCCCTGTTCATGCTTGCGCCGCTGGCACATGCCCATGCCGGCAGCGCGAGCGGTCTCGTCGACAGGAACTGGATCGAAATCGACAGTCCGAACTTCCGGGTCGTCACGGAACAGCCGGAAGACGTCGCCCGCCAGATGATCGTCGACCTGGAAAACCTGCGGTACATCTCCAACAAGGTACGCGGCGCGCAATCGCTGGACGGGCCGCCGCTGACGATCGTCGCGATGGGCAAGGACAGCTTCGCGACGCTCGGGCTGCCCAGGAACTGGGCCGGCGTATTCACGCTGTCACGCGCCGGCTATGCGGCACTGGCGCGAATCGACCAGTACGCCAAGAGGTCCGATGAAAGCGATTTTTCGCGCGCGGTCATCCTGCACGAGTACCACCATTTCCTGATGCATTATTCGCCCGAGACCACATCGTATCCGACATGGTACGACGAAGGCATGTCCGAATACTGGTCGTCGCTGCTCATCCAGGATGGCATGGCCTGGTTCGGCCATGAGGTGGAACACAGCGGGCGTGAAGACTCGCTGTTCGACCAGTCGGGCAGCGTCCGTTTCGACACGAAATGGCTGTTCAGCTCGCCCAAGCTGACATACAACGAGACGCGCAGCAGCGACATCGAAACGGCGCACTTTTACGCACAGTCGAATTACGCGATCCACTACTTCAATTCGAGCCCCGAATTGCGTCGGCAGCTCGCCCATTACCTGCGCCTGCATAACATGGGATTATCCCAGGAGCAGGCCGTCCGGATTGCGTTCAAGAGGACCTACGCCGAGCTCGACAGCGATCTGCGGACGTACGTCAAGCGTCACGTGACGGTACGCGGTTTTTCGACAGGCAAGGATGGGCTCGATTTGCCGCAAGTCCAGATAAAGGTCGCGAAGCTCGACCAGGCGGCCACGTACGCCGTGCTGGCCGATGTGGTGCCGCGTTTCGGCAGTGCCGACCACAACGTAACGAAGGAATTGATCGAAACGAACGATTGATCGGCGGCCTCGGCACGACGGCGCACCATCGATAACCCATGAAAGGAAACCCATGAAATTTGCAGTCCAAGCCCTGCTGGGCCTGTCGCTGGCCTTGTCCGGGCCCGTATTTGCCGCCAACACGGTGCCTGCCGGACAGGCTGCGGCCCCTTCGCCCGCGCACATCAAGGCCGTGCAAGACCTGCTCGGCGCGATGCAGGTCGAAAATGTCCTGCGGGGTGTCGCTTCGCGCAGCCATTACCAGAACGAAGCGCAGCGCCAGGCCGTGTTCGCCAAGCTCGCGAAAATACCGCCCGCGGAGATTCATCAGCGCCTGGCGCCGCAACTGGTGCATGTCATTTCCGCCGATACCGCGAACGAGATGACCCGCTTCTACACCACCCCCTACGGGAAGAAAGTCATCTACGGGAAATACAATAGCCGTGGAGGCCTGGACATGCCGGGCATGGTGGCGGCCGTGCCGCCGGAAGAACAAAAAGCACGCAAGCGTGCCGCCTATGTCAAGGCAAGCAAGGAACTCGCGGATGCGGAACCGGTGATCGACCACGAAGCGTTCAAGCTTCTGCAAAAGATCGACAAGGAAAAGCGATGATGTGACCGCCTTTGAACAGCCCGTGCAACACGGGCTGTTTCACCGCCTGATCAGGCCGGGCGCCCGCTCACACCATTTCCGCAAACCCGATCCGGTCCGTCGTCGCGGCCCGGGCATCGTCCACGCCGACCTTGTGCGCGGCCAGCAGTTCTTCCAGCACGCTGTTCATCGTATGGCAGCCGGCACCGTGCCCGGCGTTCATGTGCGCGCGGATGGCGCCCAGGTCGCCGTCCTCGATCATCGCGGCAACCGAGGGGCTGATGGTCAGGCATTCCGTGGCGAGGTGGTAGCGGTTGCCCTGCTTCGACGGCAGCAGCGCCTGGCACAGCACGCCGCGCAGCGCATGCGCGAGGGCCTGGCCCTGCGCTTCCGAATTGCCCAGCAGGCGCAGCATCTTTTGCAGGCCCAGTTCCGTCGAGCGCGCGTGCAAGGTGGCCAGCACGAGCGGGCCGGATTCGGCCAGCGCCAGCGCTTCCTGCGCCGTCTGGGCGTCGCGGATCTCGCCGATGACGATCACGTCCGGCCGCTCGCGCAACGCGTCCAGCGCGCCGAGGTAATAGCTTTCCACGTCGCCGTCCACGCCCACCTCGCGCTGCGTGATGATGCATTTGCGTTGCGGGATCAACGTCTCGACCGGGTCTTCGATCGTGATGATGTGGCCCGAACGCTGCCGGTTGATCTCGTCCAGGATGGAAGCGATCGTCGTCGACTTGCCCTGGCACGTGTCGCCGATGATCAGCACGAGGCCGCTCGTCAGGCGCGCGAACTCGCGTTCGTCCGCGTGCAGGCCCAGCGTGTCCAGCGCCAGCGGCTCCTTCGGGAAACGGCGGATCACGCAACCGAGGCGCTTCTTGCCCTGGAAGCTGAAGCAGTTGGCGCGGATGCGCGCCGTATGCAGGTCGATGGAGCGGTCGAACGCACGGTCGGCGATGCGCTCGGACCAGTTCGGCTCGATGACGTCGAAGAACTCTTCCAGCTCTTCCTTCGTGATCGGCGAATCCGTCACCGCGACGAGTCCCTTCGGCTGGCGCAGCATCAGCGGACTGTTCTGGTGAATGATGATGTCCGAAAACACCAGCTTCGAATTCAGCAGGTGCAGGATCTGCTCGACCAGGGTCCCGAACACCGGGTGGTCTTCGTTTTCGATATACGACAGGGTGGGGATTTGCGAGGACTGGTGGTATTCCATCGTTCTTCGGTGCGTCTGACGGGCTCGGATGAGCGATCTGGTCATTATAAAACCAGCATCGCGCAAAAATTCCAATCGGAAAGAATTTTTTGCCGACGCCAATGTGTGCCCGTGCCGCGGCCGCCACAGTGGGATCCCGCACGGCAGACTGTTAGCGCACGACATTTTCGTGTTAGCATCTTTCAAAACCGACAAACCGAGCGTCGGCCCCTTCGGCCCGACTGCCGCGATAACAGGAGACTACGATGTTCGACCAACCGGCCCAGGCGGCCGCGCTCACTCACGCCCGTCCATTCGCACGACGCTTCTCCCTCGCCCCGCTCGCCCTGGCCGCCCTGTGCGCGGCAACGCCGGCGCCGGCGCAGCAGGCGCCCTGGCTCGACCCGGCACTGGCCCCGGAGGCGCGCGCCGCCGACCTGGTCAAGCGCATGACCCTGGAAGAAAAGGCGGCCCAGCTGGGCAACGACGCGCCGGCGATCCCGCGCCTGAAGATCCCGAAGTACAACTGGTGGAACGAAGGCCTGCACGGCGTCGCGCGGGCCGGCTTCGCGACCGTGTTCCCGCAGGCTGTCGGCATGGCCGCGACATGGGACGAGGCATTGATGCACGACGTGGGCGACGTCATCGCGACGGAATTCCGCGCCAAGTACCTCGCGACCCGCGCGCCGGACGGCGGCACCGACTGGTACCGCGGCCTCACGGTGTGGTCGCCGAACATCAACATCTTCCGCGATCCACGCTGGGGCCGCGGCCAGGAGACGTATGGCGAAGATCCGTACCTGACGTCGCGCATCGCCATCAACTTCATCCACGGCCTGCAGGGCGACGACCCTACGTCGTTCAAGACGATCGCCACGGCCAAGCATTTCGCCGTGCACAGCGGGCCGGAATCGAACCGCCACCGCGAGGACGTCCACCCGTCCCCGCATGACCTCGAGGATACCTACCTGCCGGCGTTCCGCGCCACCGTCACGGAAGGTAAAGTTGCCTCCGTCATGTGCGCCTACAACGCCGTCAACGGCATTCCGGCCTGCGCGAGCGACGACCTGCTGGATGCGCACCTGCGCCGCGCCTGGGGCTTCAAGGGCTTCGTCGTGTCGGACTGCGGCGCCGCCGCCAACATCTACCGCGACGACAGCCTGCACTACACGAAGACGCCCGAGCAGGCCGTCGCCGCCTCGTTCACGGCCGGCATGGACCTGATCTGCGGCGATTACCGCAACAAGATGACGACCGAGGCCGGCCCGATCGCGAACGCCGTGCGCCAGGGCCAGTTGCAGGAAGCCGTCGTCGACCGCACCCTCGTGCGCCTGTTCGAATACCGCATCCGCCTCGGCCTGCTCGATCCGAACCCGCCAAAAGCCTATGCAGGCATCGGGCCGAACGACAACGACACGCCCGCGCACCGCGCCGTCGCGCTGAAGTCGGCCCAGGAAGCCATGGTGCTGCTGAAGAACGATGGCCTGCTGCCGTTGAAGACCGCGCCGAAGACCATCGCCGTCATCGGCCCGAACGCGGACAGCGAGGATGCGCTGGTCGGCAACTACAACGGCCAGCCGTCGCATCCCGTGACGGTGCTGGCCGGCATCCGCGCGCGCTATCCACATGCAAAGGTCCTGTATGCACCGGGCACGGGCCTCGTCGGTCCGGCCGAGCCGCCCGTGCCGGATGCCAGCCTGTGCGTCGACGCCGCCTGTCGCACACCCGGCCTCAAGGCCGAGCACTACCCCGGATCCGACCTGGCCGGCAGCGCGACGAACGCGACGGAACAGAACGCCCGCGCCGCCTGGCAGGAAGGCGGCCGCGAGGCGTCGACGCGCTGGACGGGTTACCTGAAGGCGCCGCGCGCGGGCGCCTACAGCCTGCGCTACCTGAGCAATGCCGGTTACCGCATCTGGCTGGACGGCAAGCTCATCGTCGACGCGTGGGACGTCATGGACTCCCCGTCGATCGAGGCCGGCAAGGCCACGCTGCAGGCGAACAAGACGTATCCGATCCGGATCGAGGCCGTGCAGCGCGGCGCGCGCGGCGACCAGAAACTCGTGTGGAGCACGCCGGTCGATGCCGGCAAGGAAGCGGTCGACCTGGCCCGCCGCGCGGACCTAGTCGTGTTCGTCGCGGGCCTGTCCGCCAACCTGGAAGGCGAGGAACTCAAGCTGCAGGTGCCCGGTTTCAATGGCGGCGACCGCACGAGCCTCGACCTGCCGGCGCCGCAGGAACAGTTGCTGGAACGCGTCGTCGCGGCCGGCAAGCCGACCGTGCTCGTGCTGATGAGCGGAAGCGCGCTGTCCGTCAACTGGGCCGACAAGCACGTGCCCGCGATCGTGCAAGCCTGGTATCCGGGCGGCGAAGGCGGCCATGCCGTGGCCGGCCTGATCGCCGGCGACTACAGCCCGGCCGGCCGCCTGCCCGTCACGTTCTACCGCGGCGTCGACGGCCTGCCCGCATTCGGTGACTATCGCATGGATGGCCGCACTTATCGCTATTTCAAGGGCAACGTCCTGTACCCGTTCGGCCACGGCCTGTCGTACACGAGCTTCCGTTACGCGACGCCCGCGCTGTCGGCACCAATCATCGCGGCCGGGTCACCGGTCGACGTCGAGGTCGAGGTGGCGAACACGGGCAAGCGCGCTGGCGACGAGATCGTGCAGTTGTACGTGGCCAAGCCGGGCGACGCCGCCAACCCGACGCTCGCCGGTTTCCGCCGCGTGCACCTGAAGGCCGGCGAGCGTACCCGCGTCAAACTGGCGCTGGATGCGCGTGCCCTGTCGCAGGTCGACGCGGCCGGCGCGCGCAAGGTGATGCCGGGCGCGTACACGGTCTACCTGGGCGGCGGCCAGCCGGGCCATGCGCAGACCGTGAAGGCCCCGCTGACCGTCACGGGCACGCCGGCCGGGCTGCCGAAATGACGGCATGGCGGTCCGGAATGCATCCGGCTCAATCCGCGTGCATGCATTCCGGTCCGCCGTTCGTGCGTTTTGTCGCAAACCGGTACCTGGAGACCGGGCTCCAGCTTACGATGGGCACATCGACATCAAGCACTGACGGGAGACCATCATGATCAAGCCCACACGCCGCCATTTCCTGGCCGCCGCCGCCCTCGCCTGCCTCGCCATCGCGCCGCAGGCGCAAGCCGGCGACTGGACCTGGGGCAGGAACGAACAGGTGCAAGGCAGCGGCATCGTCCAGCGCCAGGCGCGCGACGTCGCCCACTTCAGCGGGCTCGCGCTGTCCTTGCCGGGCAATGTCGAGATCCATGCCGGCAGCGGCCGCGAAGGCTTGACGATCGAGGCGGACGACAACCTGCTGCCTCTGATCGAGACCGTCGTCGAGGACGGCACGCTGAAGATCCGCGCGAAACGCGACACGAACCTGCGCACCCGCAACCTGAAAGTCGTCGTGCAGGCACGCGACATCGACCGGCTGCTGCTGGCCGGGTCGGGCAATATCGATGCCGACGCCGTGCGCGGCGGCCGCGTCAGGTTCGACGTCGGGGGCTCGGGGTCCATCAAGGTCCGCCGCGTCGAAGCGGAATCCGTCAACGTCAACCTGGGCGGCAGCGGCAACCTGAAAGCCGTGGACGGCACGGCGCGCAACATCTCGATCTCGATCGGCGGCTCGGGCAACGTCGACCTCGCGC
>Ga0068855_100012982_pt1 | contig 10051 bp, 11 predicted proteins | sample KBSCornC52_FD_66592 | JGI IMG/M metagenome (GOLD analysis project Ga0068855, IMG submission 66592) | Corn rhizosphere microbial communities from Kellogg Biological Station, Michigan, USA - KBS Corn C5-2 | ecosystem: Host-associated > Plants > Roots > Rhizosphere > Soil ... | reverse complement strand
CAGCGGCGGCGCACCCGAAAAGAGGAATTGGACTAAACTAGCGCCGATTATCTCATCTTGTCCGCCCGAATTTTTCATGTCTTTGCCCCTGCCCAACGCCAGCGCCAAATTGAGCGCGCCCATCGATTTGCCCCTGGTGCGCCGCCTGTTCTCGGCGCCGGCGCGCGTGGCGGAATCCGATTTCCTGCGGCGCGAGGTGTCGGCGCGCATGCTGGAGCGCTTGCTGCTGATCAAGATCGATCCGCAGCGCGTGCTGGACGCGGGTTGCGGCGAGGGCGCCGACATCGCCGCGCTGCAAAAGCGTTTCACGGACGCCCAGATCGTCGGTCTCGACGGCGCCTTCAACATGGTGGCGCTGGCCCGTGAGCGCCAGATCGCCGCGCAGTCCGCGGTCAACCGCCTGCTCAACAAATGGCTGCCCGCGGCCAATGCCGGTGGCGGCGCCAGCCTGGCCTGCGCCGATTTTGCGCAGCTGCCGTTTGCGCCCAACGCGCTCGACATGGTCTGGTCCAACCTGGCGCTGCACTGGCATCCGCAGCCGGACCGGGTCTTCGCTGAGTGGCGCCGGGTCTTGCGGGTGGAGGGTTTGCTGATGTTTTCGTGCTTCGGGCCGGATACCTTCAAGGAGTTGCGCACGGCCTTCGAGGCAGTTGACGCCGATCCGCACAGCTTGCCCTTCGTCGACATGCACGATTTCGGCGACATGCTGGTCAATGCCGGCTTTTCGACGCCGGTCATGGACATGGAAGCCATCACAGTTACGTACGACACGCCGCAGCGCCTGCTGGCCGACCTGCGCGCCTGGGGCGGCAATCCGCTGGAAAGCCGGCGGCGCGGCCTGCTCGGCCGCAAGGCTCACGACCGCCTGCTGCAGGCGCTTGACCGGCAACGCGGCGCTGACGGCAAGATACCGCTGAGCTTCGAGGTGATTTACGGTCATGCCTTCCGGCCCGTGCCCAAGACCACGGCGGGCGGCGAGGCCATTATCCGCTTCGATTTGCCCAGAAAGTAGCCGGACCGTCGCCGAAGGAGCCGTCGATGAATGCCGTGAAGCCGAACCGCCGAGTCATTGCAAGGGGCGCCGAAGGTGGATTTCGGGACGCGGAAGCGGTTGTTTCAGGGCCTGAAAAGGCATTGTGTCAAGAGCGAAAAAGCGACTTTATTCCGCTTGATAACATTTATGGTTACCCCTTATACTCCGAGGGTTTTAGCTTGTGCGGACGTGCTCGGCCCAACGGCCTGGAGAATGTCCGATGGTAAAGCGGGAGTGGATGTTGAAGCGCAACTGTTCGATTGCGCCGCACCAATTGGGGCAGGTTTTCGCGATCCTCTGCGCGGTTTCGCTGACAGTAGCGTTCGTTTTCACTTTGCGTGGAGCCTGGTACATATTGGTTTTTTCTGTACTTGAGTTGTCCGCAGTCGGTTTTGCTTTTCTGATTTATGCACGTCATGCGACTGATCGCGAATATATCGCGCTGGTCGAAGATTGTTTGCTGGTCGAATTCGTACAGGCAGGAAAAACGAGTCGTTACAGGCTCGATCTGCAGCACGTACGCATTGGTCCGGCAGGGTCTCATGCAGCTGGGAAACTGGTGAGGCTGGAGTCCTCTGGAATACGAGTCGATGTAGGTCGGCACCTGACGGAATGGAAGAGACGCGAATTCGCACTGGAGCTGGAACGCGAGTTATCAGCAAGCAGTAACGTCAGGTAGTCGGCACAATTCTTATAATTATTTTGGGCTTTTGAGGAAATCATGATAATTGCGAAGCGCCTTCACTCTTTGCTACTTGGTGCATCGCTCCTGGCGGCTTCCGTGCCGTCATGGGCATGGGGTGATAAAGTCGTCGACAGCCAGGGTGGTCCGGCCGTGTTGCAGACCAATTTCCAGCCGCCGGTCACGCAGATCGCCGAACAGATCTACGATCTGCATCATCTGATGCTGATCATCTGTCTGGTGATTTTCGTCGCCGTGTTCGGCGTCATGTTTTACTCCATCCTCAAGCACCGCAAGTCCCTCGGCCACAAGTCGGCCAGTTTCCACGAAAGCACCACCGTTGAAATCGCCTGGACCGTTATTCCGTTCCTGATCGTGATCGGCATGGCGCTGCCCGCCACCAAGACCGTGGTCGCGATGAAAGACACCTCCAACGCCGACCTGACCATCAAGGCCACCGGCATGCAATGGAAGTGGGGCTACGACTACCTCAAGGGCGAAGGCGAAGGCATTTCCTTCCTGTCCAACCTGGCCACGCCACGCGAACAGATTACCGATCCTTCGCTGAAGAAAAACGACAATTACCTGCTCGAAGTCGACAACCCCGTCGTCGTGCCGGTCAACAAGAAAGTCCGCATCATCACCACCGCCAACGACGTGATCCACTCGTGGACCATCCCGGCGTTCGGCGTGAAGCAGGATGCGATCCCCGGTTTCGTGCGCGACACCTGGTTCAAGGCTGAAAAGATCGGCACTTACCGCGGTCAATGCGTTGAGCTGTGCGGCAAGGATCACGCCTTCATGCCTATCGTGGTCAACGTCGTCAGCGACGCCGACTACAAGACCTGGGTCGACGGCAAGAAGAAGGAAATGGCTGCCAAGGCCGACGATCCGACCAAGGTCTGGACCATCGACGAACTCAAGCAACGCGGCGAAAAAGTCTACACCTCCAATTGCGTGGTCTGCCACCAGGCCAACGGCAAGGGCGTGCCGGGTGCATTCCCTGCACTGGACGGCGATCCGGTCGTGAACGGTCCGCGCGCTGCGCAGATCGCGGTCGTGCTGAACGGCAAGAGCGCCATGCCGGCATGGAAATCGGTCCTGAACGACACCGAGATCGCCGCCGTGATCACCTATACACGCAACAGCTGGTCCAACAAAGCACAAGAAAACATCGTCCAACCGGCCGAGGTCCTGGCTGCGCGCAAGTAATTGAACTAAGTGAGAACCTGCGCGCCGGGAAGGTGCGCATGTATCGAATTGGGAGACTGAAATGAGCACAACAGTAGTCGATCACGGCCACGATCATTCGCATTCACATGATCACGCCGCACATGGTCATGATGATCACGGACATCACGATCATCCGCACGGCTGGCGCCGCTGGATCTTTGCAACCAACCACAAGGACATCGGTACGCTGTACCTGTGGTTCTCGTTCACCATGCTGCTGTCCGGCGGCGTGCTGGCGTTGCTGATCCGCGCCGAACTGTTCCAGCCCGGCCTGCAATTCTTCCGTCCTGAATTCTTCAACCAGCTGACCACGATGCACGGCCTGGTGATGGTGTTCGGCGCGATCATGCCGGCCTTCGTCGGCTTCGCCAACTGGATGATCCCGCTGCAGATCGGCGCCTCCGACATGGCGTTCGCCCGCATGAACAACTTCTCGTTCTGGCTGCTGCCGCCTGCGGCGCTGCTGCTGGCTGGTTCCTTCCTGGTGCCGGGCGGTGCGACTGCCGCCGGCTGGACCCTGTATGCGCCGCTGTCGACGCAAATGGGCCCAGGCATGGACATGGGTATTTTCGCGATGCACATCATGGGCGCATCGTCGATCATGGGCTCGATCAACATCATCGTCACCATCCTCAACATGCGCGCTCCCGGCATGACGCTGATGAAGATGCCGATGTTCTGCTGGACCTGGCTGATCACCGCCTACCTGCTGATCGCCGTGATGCCGGTGCTGGCAGGCGCGATCACCATGACGCTGACTGACCGTCATTTCGGTACCTCCTTCTTCAATGCAGCCGGCGGCGGCGATCCGGTGATGTATCAACACATTTTCTGGTTCTTCGGCCACCCCGAGGTCTACATCATGATTCTGCCGGCGTTCGGCATCGTGTCGCAGATCATCCCGGCCTTCGCCCGCAAGCAATTGTTCGGCTATGCATCGATGGTCTACGCGACTGCTTCGATCGCGATCCTGTCGTTCATCGTCTGGGCCCACCACATGTTCACCACCGGCATGCCGGTGACTGCACAGCTGTTCTTCATGTACGCCACGATGCTCATCGCCGTGCCGACCGGCGTGAAGATATTCAACTGGATCGCCACCATGTGGCGCGGTTCGATGACGTTTGAAACACCGATGCTGTTCTCGGTCGGCTTCATCTTCGTGTTCACCATGGGCGGCTTCACCGGCCTGATCCTGGCCGTGACTCCGATCGACATCCAGATGCAGGATACCTACTACGTGGTGGCGCACTTCCACTACGTGCTGGTAGCCGGTTCGCTGTTCGCGCTGTTCGCCGGTTTCTACTACTGGGGTCCGAAGTGGACAGGCTTCATGTACAACGAAACCCGCGGCAAGATCCACTTCTGGAACTCGCTGGTCTGGTTCAACGTGACCTTCTTCCCGATGCACTTCCTGGGTCTGGCCGGCATGCCGCGACGCTACGCCGACTATCCGGCGCAGTTCACCGACTTCAACATGCTCGCGACCATCGGCGCCTTCGGTTTCGGTCTGTCGCAGGTGTACTTCCTGTTCTTCGTGGTGATCCCGTCGATCAAGGGCGGCGTCAAGGCAGCAGACAAGCCATGGGAAGGCGCCGAAGGTCTGGAGTGGACTGTGCCGAGCCCGGCGCCGTTCCACACATTCGAAACGCCACCGACAGTTAAGTAAAAAAGGAGCGGCGGGCTGGTCCCGCCCACTTTGTATGACAGATCGTAAAAAGCCGAATAATCTGCGCACGGGTTTGTTGCTGGCGCTGGTGGCATTTGTGTTCTTTGCCGGTATCTTCATCAACCGTATCTGGTTCCGCTGATGAGCGACGCCGACAAGAACGACGCGTCGCCGGAAAGCAGCCTGAACCGCCGGATGCTCGGCAAGCTGCTGGTGATTGCGGTGCTGATGTTCGGTTTCGGCTATGCGCTGATTCCGGTGTATAAAAAGATTTGCGAAGTGACCGGCGTCAATTTCCTGACGCCCAAGGATGTGACGGTCGAAGCGCCGAGCAACAGCCAGATCGACAAGAGCCGTACCGTGACGATCGAGTTCGACGGCAATTCGCAGGGGCCGTGGCGTTTCCGCCCGACTGTGGCCAGCATGAAGGTCCATCCGGGTGAAATGACGCAGGTGGTGTACGAGGTGGTCAATACCCAGGCGCGCAGCGTCGACGCCCAGGCCATCCCGAGTTATGCGCCGCAACAGTCGGCAGCCTTCTTCAAGAAGGTGGAGTGTTTCTGTTTCACGCAGCAGACGCTGGGGCCGAACCAGGCCAAGCAAATGCCGGTGGTGTTCTACATCGATCCGGCGCTGCCCAAGGATGTAACGACGATCACGCTGTCCTATACGTTCTTCGAGATCGGCGGGCAGGCCAAGAAGGCCAGCTGAAGAGAAGTCGAAGAAAGTAAGTTGAGATAGGTCGTCGGCAACAGGAAGGAAGCGGCACATGAGCGACTTGAAGGATGCATCACAGCGCAAGGCGTCATTTGCGGCGACGATGAAGGCGGTGTTCTGGTCGTTCTTCGGTGTGCGCAAGCGCAGCGATTACGAAAGCGATGCAGCCAAGCTGAATCCGTTGCACGTCATCATCGCCGGTGTCATCGGCGCGGCGATTTTTGTGACGGTATTGGTATTGATCGTGAAAATGGTAGTGGGCTCGGCGGTTTCCTCGTGAAGCAGCCGCAGTCCGGCAGCAAGACATAACGGATGTGGCAGTGCAGGTCAGAAGCAGTCATTTATAAAAGATCCGAATTTTGTATTGGGAGATGGAGATGAGTTCTCAACACGCTAAAGCGCCGTACTATTTTGTACCTGGTCCCTCGCAGTGGCCGGTGCTGGCGGGTATTGCAATGCTGGTCACCATGGCCGGCGCATCGGCATGGGTCAACAGTTATGCCTGGGGCATGCCGCTCAACCTGATCGGCATCGTTGCCGTGCTGGTGGTGCTGTACAAATGGTTCGGCCAAGCCATCGGCGAGTCCGAATCCGGTCAGTACAGCGCGCGCATCGATGCCTCGTTCCGCTGGAGCATGGGCTGGTTCATCTTCTCCGAAGTGATGTTCTTCGCGGCGTTCTTCGGCGCGTTGTTCTATGCCCGCAGCATCACCATGCCGTGGCTGGCCGATCTGGATCACAAGGTGATCTGGCCCGACTTCGCTGCGCACTGGGGCAACATCGGTCCGGCCCGTACGATCGAATCGTTCCAGACCATGGGTCCGTTCCCGATCCCGACCATCAACACTGCATTGCTGCTGACATCGGGCGTGACGCTGACGATTTCGCACCATGCATTGCGCGCCGGTCATCGTGCGCAAACCGCGATCTGGCTGTTCGCCACCGTGCTGCTGGGCGCGATCTTCATGGGCTTCCAGGCTTACGAATACATGCACGCCTACAGCGAGCTGAACCTCAAGCTCACCTCCGGCATCTACGGTTCGACCTTCTTCATGCTGACCGGCTTCCACGGCTTCCACGTGACCATGGGCGCGATCATGCTGTCGGTGGTGCTGTACCGTGTGCTGCGCGGCCACTTCACGCCGGAACACCACTTCGCCTTCGAAGGCGCCGCCTGGTACTGGCACTTTGTGGACGTGGTCTGGCTGGGTCTGTACGTCGTGGTCTACTGGCTGTAACGACTACCCGCTCCGGCAACGAAAAAGCCGCACTTCGGTGCGGCTTTTTTACGGGCCAAACATTCATCGAAAAATCAGGAAAGCGCACGCCGCATCGTGTAAGCTGTGGCGGCTCGCGCAGTAGTGGCAGCAGCGGCGACAGCAGGTCAGCGAATGCCGGTCGGTTGTATCCAGCCCAGGCGATAGGCGATCAGCAGCAGGATGAACAGCAGCACCGAGAATCCCACGCGCATCGTCAGCGCATACACCGTGCGATTGCTCTTGCCCTTGTCGCGCATCATGAACAGCAGGGCCGATGCAAGGCTGCCGATGATGAGCACGAAAGCGATGGCGACGATGATTTTCATGGCGGGGGGCAGGTGGGTGAAAAGGAAGGCGCCGCAGCGTGCGGGGCGGCTTGAATAAAGTGACATTGTAATGCCAATCAGATTCCGTATTCGATGGATTCCGCTGCTGGCCACCGTGATCGTGGCGGCCATCGGCGTGTCGCTGGGCCAGTGGCAGACGCGGCGCGGCGACGAGAAGCAAGCGATCCAGGCGAAGATGGCGGCGCGCCAGTCGGCCCCTGCCATGACGCTGGAAAACGCCGCCGGGATTGACGTCGCCGGGGCTGAATTCCGCCACATCAAACTGCGCGGCCGCTTCGTGCCCACGTGGGTGACTTATCTGGAAAATCGCCCCTACAATGGCGTGCCCGGATTCTATGTGCTGATGCCGTTTAAAATAACCGGCTCCGCGGAGTCGGCAATCCTGATCGAACGCGGCTGGGCGCCGCGTGATGCAAATGACCGCACGCGCGTGCCGGTGGTGCCGACGCCGGCGGATGAAATTGAAATTGAAGGCGTGATCCGCAGCGACGCCGGCCATTTGCTGCAGCTCGGCGCGGCCGAGGCGCCGCGTCCCGGCGCGATCATGCAGAACCTCGACATCGCCGATTACGCACGCGCCAGTCAATTGCCGCTGGCGCCGTTTGTGGTGGAACAGTCGGGCGAAATCAAGGATGGCCTGGTGCGCGACTGGCCGGCGCCGTCGCTGGGAATAGACCGTCATCGCGGCTACGCCGTGCAATGGTATGCGCTGGCCTTGATGGCCGTGATTTTTTTCGTTGTCACAGGATTCCGAAGTGGAAAAAAACAAAGAGCAGGGTAAGAATCAATCGCAAGGTCAACAACGCAAGATCGGCCGCTGGAAGCTGCTGCTGGTGGTAGCGGTGTGCGCTGCACCGATGATCGCGTCGTATTTGACTTACTACGTGATCAAGCCGGAGGGCCGCACCAACTACGGCACGCTGCTCGACCCGCGCGACTACCCGATTCCACCGCTGGGCAGCACCGAACTCGACGGCAAACCGGCAAAGCTTGAGGACTACAAGGGCAAGTGGGTCCTGCTGCAAGTGGCTGGCGGCGATTGCGATCAGTCTTGCAAGACGCGCCTGTTCGCCATGCGCCAGCTGCGCCTGATGCAGGGTAAGGAAATGGAACGCATCGAACGGGTCTGGCTGATCACCGATGCCAAGCCGCTCGACACCGTGCTCATGCGCGAATACGACGGCACCGACATGCTGCGCGTCGATCCGAAACTGCTCAAGGCCTGGCTGCCGACCGACGCCGGCACCAGCGTGGATGATCATCTCTACATGATCGATCCGCGCGGCAACCTGATGATGCGCTTCCCCAAGGACGCCGACCCCAACAAGGTCAAGAAGGACATCAGCAAACTGCTGCGCGCATCGAGCATAGGATAAAACCGTCATGCTGATTCAACTTGCCATCATGGGCCTGCTGGTCGCGCTGATTCCGCTGACGCTGACCTGGGTGTCCAATGACGCCGACAAATACCGCAAGCTGGTCTGGATCACGCTGTTCCTGACCTTCGACCTGATCATGTTCGGCGCTTTCACGCGGCTGACCGATTCCGGCCTGGGCTGTCCCGACTGGCCGGGTTGCTACGGCCATTCGAATCCGCTGCTGGCGCATGAACATATCAGCGCCGCGCAGGAAGCCATGCCGACCGGACCGGTGACGGTCGCCAAGGCCTGGATAGAAATGATCCATCGCTACCTGGCGATGGCGGTCGGCGTGCTGATCATTACGCTGATGGTGATTGCATGGCGGCGCTGGATCAAGTCGGGACGCACCGAGCTCAAGTTCCGGCCGTGGTTTCCGACCCTGTTGTTCTTGTTCGTCTGCCTGCAGGGCGCGTTCGGCGCCTGGACGGTGACGATGAAACTGCAGCCGGTGATCGTCACGATCCATCTGCTGCTCGGCCTGACCCTGTTGGCCATGCTGACCTGGCTGGGCGCGCGTCAGCATGTGCATGCGCCGGTGTCGTTGTCAGGTTGTGCGCTGGCGTGGCCGGCATTGCTCGGCCTGTTGCTGCTGACCGTGCAGGTTGCGCTGGGAGGCTGGGTCAGCACCAACTATGCGGCGCTGGCGTGCAACGATTTCCCGCTGTGCCATGGCGCGCTGATTCCGCAGATGGATTTCGACAACGGCTTCACGCTGTGGCGCCATCTGGGCAAGACCGCCGATGGCGAATACCTGCCGTTCCCGGCGCTGACGGCGATCCATTGGGTGCACCGCACCTTCGCCTTCGTGGTGATCGCCTTCATCGCCTGGTTGGCGCACAAAGCGCTCAAGGACGGCGGCCTGCGCAAGACCGGGCGCGGGCTGCTGATCGTAATCGCGCTGCAGCTGGTCACCGGCCTGGCGACGATTTACCTGAACTGGCCGCTGGCCATTGCCGTCGTGCACAACGGCGGTGCGGCGCTGCTGCTGCTTTTGCTGGTCATGTTAAACTACAAGACCAGACACGCCCCTGCCGTCGAGGCCGCACGCGCCGTTCCCGCACAGTTTTGAAGACATGACCACATTGACCGCACAACCCAATCGCATCGCCCAGTACTGGGCCTTGACCAAGCCGCGTGTGACGCAGCTGGCGGTATTCTGCGCCGTCATCGGCATGTTCCTGGCGACGCCGGAATTGCCCGACTGGCGCAAGGTCGTGTTCGCCACCATCGGCATCTGGCTGCTGGCCGGCGCCGCTTTCGCGATCAACTGCCTGGTCGAACGCGAAATCGATTCGCGCATGGCGCGCACCGCACGCCGTCCGATGGCGCGCGGCGAAATCACCGTGCCGCAGACGCTGATGTTTTCCGGCGTGATCGGCGGCATGGGCATGTGGGTGCTGTACGCGCTGGTCAATCCGCTGACCATGTGGCTGACGCTGGCGACCTTCGTCGGCTACGCCATCATCTACACCATCATCCTCAAACCATCGACGCCGCAGAACATCGTCATCGGCGGCCTGTCGGGCGCGATGCCGCCGGCGCTGGGCTGGGCCGCGATCGCCAATGACGTGCCGATGCAGGCGTGGATCCTGGTCCTGATCATCTTCATTTGGACGCCGCCGCATTTCTGGGCGCTGGCGATGTACCGCCGCGACGACTACGCCAAATCCGGCCTGCCGATGCTGCCGAT
>Ga0068855_100012981_pt1 | contig 10052 bp, 3 predicted proteins | sample KBSCornC52_FD_66592 | JGI IMG/M metagenome (GOLD analysis project Ga0068855, IMG submission 66592) | Corn rhizosphere microbial communities from Kellogg Biological Station, Michigan, USA - KBS Corn C5-2 | ecosystem: Host-associated > Plants > Roots > Rhizosphere > Soil ... | reverse complement strand
CGGGTCCTTGGGCGCCTTGTCGGCCAGGAAAGCAATGGCCTTGGTCGCCTGGGCCTGGACTCCCATCGCCGCCTCGGGGTGGACCTTGGCCAAAATGGCGGTGCTCTGCGCGACCGACTGATTAAGTTTTTCCGGGTCGCTGGCCAAGGCCGTGACCTGGGCCGCGAGGTGGACCGCCTGCTCGTGCCGCTTAGTGGCCGAGGACGGCTCGCCGGCAAAACTCATTTTACCGAGGACGCCCACGGCAGCGGGGGCCGTACCCGCGGCGCTCTTAAAGGCGGCGCTCAGGTTGGTCGTAATCGTATTGCTGAAGCGCGCCCCGTGCTCGGCCAGGCTGCGCTCGAACCCGCCCGCGGACATGCCGGCGGAGATCAGCTTGTCCAGTGCGTACGAAACGCCGTACGTGAGCAAGAATGCGTGCGGCACGCCGGCCACCATGAGGGCGCTAGCGACCGCGAGCCGGGTCCGATGGTCGCCGATCACACGCTGGAGGAGCGTCTTCTTCTGGGAGTCCGAAAGTAATTTGTCGTTACGGATGGCCTCGGCGAGCTTCTCGTCATTGCCGCCCAAAGACTCGTGCAGGGCGTCCAGCTTGCCACGCTGACCGAGGGGCTCGTAGACCTCGTTCTTGAGGAAGCCGATCAGGTTCTTTCGGTTGTCCATCCACTCCTGGAGAACCTGACGACCCTTCTCGGCTTCCATCTTCGAAATGGGCCGCTCCGAATGAAGGTCGTTAATGAACTTGTAGACCTTGGCGTCGTCGAAGACAACGGCGTCCTCGTCGAGCAGCTCGCCCTTGCTCTGGAAGCGAGAACGGAGGCCGCTACCCTTACCTCCGAGTTCGATACCCTCAGAAACGAGCTTGTTCAGGTCGCGTTGAAACTTGCCGGCCTTGCCCCAAAGGTTTTCGTCCTGGAGCATGTTAATCGTTTCGGCCTCCACCTTACGCATGGCCGCCTGAAACTCGCGGGTGGCGGGGTTCTGCACGCCCTCACGCTTGATCCACTGCCCGACCTCGCGCTTGAACTCGTCCGCGGCCTTATTCGCCTGCGCGTCCGTGGTAGCGCCCTGGAGTTTCTCGAGGAGGTCGGAGCTGGCCCGCTGGAAAGCGCGCTGGGCCTCGGTATTGCCGGGGAGGTTTTCGGCGGTGTGGACGACGCTGGCCGCCCACTTGCCGAACTGTGCAAACTCCGGCGTGCCCTCGGTGACGACCTTGGCGCTACCGTTCAGCAACTGCTCGATGCGGGCGTACTTCGCGCCCGTCGAGTAGACCTCGCGGACGGTGTTCTCGGTACCGATGGCCGCGGACTGGAAAGAATTAGCCACACCGCGGGCCAGCTCCACCGGGTCTTTTGGCGCGAACGGGTGCTCGGTCAGCTCCGGGATTCGCATCTTGAGCCGGTCGAGGCCCTCGGCCGCCGCGCCCAGTCCAGCCCCGAGCGTTCCGCCCACAAGCGCGTTGACCCCGATGCCGGCCGTAAGTCGCTCCCAGGTCAGGGGCTCGTTATTGACCTCGGCATCCGAGGCGTTTTGCCCGAGTGTAAAAGGAACGGTCTCGGCCGCGCCCTGGGCCGCGTGCCCGAGGATGGACGACCCGGAAGCCTCCTCGACGAGCGAACCGACTTTCTTGCCCATGCCAAAGAGGGCACGGTTCGGCGCGGTAACGGTTTGGAGGGCCAGCTCGAGCGGGTGAGGGCCGGGGGCGCCAGGCGAAGATTCGGGAGAGGGAAGCGGCTCACCCGGCGGAGGGGCAGAAAAACGACCCGTAACCGCGCTCTCCGGGGCGCCAGAGGGCGTAGTCGGCGCCGGGGGAGGCTCGGGTGCGGCCTCGGAAGCAATACCTGTGGCGGGCTCGGGCTCGACGCCTTCCGGAATAGGGATTCCCTCTAGATTGTGAACCTCGTCCGGCAACGGCTCGTTCTTAGGCAAAAACTCGTTACGGGGTAGCGCTCGGCCGGACGGCGTTCGCAACTGGTCCGATAGCTGCCCGACCTCCGGAACCTCGCCCTCGAAATGCCCTAGCCGCTGCTGAACGTTGTGCCGCGCGTTCCAGTATTCGTCCTGTGCTGCCTTAATTTCGTTACGGTCAAGAGGCGAAAACCCCTCCAGCCGCTTCGCGGCCTCCTCTCCGGCAAGGTCTTCCGGAGTCAGCCCAAAAGGCTCCAGCTTCGCCGCAAGGCGCAGCTTTGCTTCGTGGTTCGCGGCCATCGCAGCATTGCGCGGCCCGCTCTGCTTCGCCACCTCGTCCAGGGCCTGATTGTAGGGGAGCGTGCTGGCTCCCGGCACAGGCTCTCCCGGGGGCGGGCGGGGAGCCGGGGTGGGCTCGCCGTTAGCCGTTACTGCGGGGGGCTCGCCCTCGTCCCGGAAGGCATCGGCCGGGTCGAACATCCGGCTACCGCTCTGGGCCGGAATCGGCTCGGGGGCGCCGCGAGGGGCAACCGTAGGCGTGCCACCACCGAAGGTCTTTTCCGGTAATGGGTCGGCCCGAGGGACGGCCGTGGTCTCGATCGGCTCGCCTACGGGAATACGGGTAATGTCTTGATCGACTCGAGGCAGCTCCGGCCCCTTGCGGTTAACCGGAAGCGGCTCGCCCACCGGCACCTTTGTCGGCGCCTCCGCAGACTCAGGCACGGGAGCACCGTGCGGAACCGCAGTCTTATCGAGCGGCCCGAGGTCGCCCGTCGGGATCTTGGTGATTTCGTCGGCGACGCTCTTGACCTCTGGCGCGGCCTTAGTGGCGGCCTTGAGCGCGGCGCCGCCATCTTCGGCGGCCTCCAGCGCGGCCTTGGCCTCGCCTCCGCCGGTCGCCATCGACGCCAGCAAACCGGCGGCGTTGCCCGCCTCATACCCGCCGAGCTGGCGGTGGACCTCGTACTTCTCTGGGTCGGTCGAGAACCGGTGCGCGAGGGCCGTAGCGCCGCCGAAGGTCAAAGAATCGGCCAAGCCCTCGGCGGCAGCCCCGGCCTGATTCGCCGCCCCAGTGCCGTAACGCTTCCGGATTTCCTGCGCGTGCGAGAGCGCGCCAAAGTCCTCGCGGGAAAGAGGCTGCATTCCGTTCGAACGGATGGCCTCGTAAGCGCTCTCCTTCGGGAACTTCCACAGGTCGCCGTTCTGGTCGATCATCGGCACCGTGCCGTCGTCGAGAACGTGGACCTTTACGCCGTCGGTCTGGGCCGGGGCGGGCGTAGGGGCGGCGTTAGCCGGGGCGCTCTCCGCCGCGCTCGGGCTTGCGCCCTCGGTCTTGTGGCGGGCCGAGGCGCGGGCCGAGTTCCGGAGCAGCTTCGCCTCCTCGGCGGGGTCGGCGCGGTATTCGTTCTCGTCCGGCTCCTTGACCGTCACGTCGGTCGAAAGATTCTTAATAGGCCGCCCCTGGTCGTCGGTGGGGGTACCGTTTCGCTTCATCGGCACGGGTGGCTCCGAGCTGCTCGAACTAGATGCGCTTACCGCCGAGTGCTTCGGGCGTACGATTCACGCCGAGCTGAGTAATCTCAGCGTCGTGGTCTTGCTTCAGCGTGCGGATAAGCTGCTCAATGGCCGCGTGCTGCGACGAACCGAGAGCGTTAGCGCCGGGCATGACCGGGGCGAGGAGCTTGGCCTCTTCGGGCGGCAACTTGCCCACCAACTCATTCAGGGCTGCCTCGTACGCCTGGTTGTCCGAGGGCGAGAGCGGGCCCGTGTGGTCGATCAGGCCCTGGAGCTGGTTCGCCGCTGCCATCTGCGTGGCGTTCACGCGCAAACGGTTATTGACCTCCGTGGCGACCTTCGGATCGCGCATGGCGACGGGCTTTCCGCCGTCGTACACGATGCCGTCCTGGCCCTGCTGCTGAAACTTCTGCCACTCCATGAACTTGTTGATCGGCCCCATACCGACTTCCTGGTAGGTGCGGGCCGCCTGCGCGTTCTGGTTGCGCGCCTCGGCGCCTTGGAGGGTGGCCTGGTTGTTGGAGTCGTGGATCTTGCGGATCTGCTCGACGGAATCTTTCTGGAGTTTCCCAATCGCGTCCATCATGGACGCCTTGATCTTGGGGTCCGCGTACTTGGAGGCAATGGCCGCCATTTGCGCGGTGACTTCCTGCGTCTTGGCGGCGTTGAGGAAACTCATTCGCTCGGCCGCGCTGTGGAAATACTTATCGGCCACGCCCGAAAGCGAGTTGTACCCGTCGGCCGTGGTCTTCAGGGCGTCGCGATTGTTGACCTGAGCCTCGGTGTCTTGGGCAATCTCTTTCTGAAGGAGAGTAAGGGCCTTATTCTCTCCGCCGCCAAGGCCGCCAAGAAAAAGACCGACGATATTAAGGATTTTCTGCGGCGTCGTCTGGTTGGCCCAGAAGTGCTGAGGGTCGATCTTGGTGTTCTTGTACTCGTCGAGCGCCTGTGCCGCCCGGTCCATGTAGCTGCCGGAGCGGTCCAAGGCGTCCTGCATCTTCGCCTTACCCTGAGCGTAGTTGTTGCCGTACTCCTGCGCCGCGTTGGCCGTGACACCCTTCATTTCCTGATTCGCGGCAAGGTCGGCGTCAGCGTTCTGCTGGGCGGCGTCCACGCGGTTCTGAAGCCCCTGCACCACAGGCGCCGTAGAGGTCTTCTCCATCGGCACCGGGCCCTGGTCTCCCGAGGACCGGAAAGCCGCGCCCGCACCCGCCGGACCACCGAAAGCCGCCAGCCACGCCGAGAGCGGGTCTTGCGGCCCTCCAGCGGCGTTAGGCCCGACGACCGCCACGTCCGACTTGGCCGGCTGTGCGGGCGGACCGAACTTGGTCGGGTCGTGGGGCATAGCCGGCGCAGGCTCGGGCATTGGTCGCACGGGCACCCGGGGTGGAGCAGCGCGCACGTCCACCGAGTTGGGGGAGTTAGGCGGCGCTACGGTGCTCGGCGGAGGCGGCTGATTCGGGTCGAAAGGGTTAGTCCCGGTCTGGATCGCCGTGTTGGCCTGAGCCGCGTTCACGCCGAGGCTAGGGTCGTTCGGGTTAAGTTCCTGCTGGAGCAGCGTGTGGATGTCTGTCGAGGCCATGTTACTTGCCCTCCAGCTTCTTCAGCCGCTCGTGCAAATTCGCCTGGGCCGCCAGCATCGTCGCGAGGCCGCGGCTGTAGGAAACCATTTTGCCGTTGGGCGTCTCGTCGACCATGCTCTTGCCGACCGGGCCAGCCTTCTCCAACTCCTGCGCCATAACCGAAACGTGGCGACCCGGAGCGGCACCGGGGGCACTCGGGTTCTTGTAGGCGTATTCGTGGGCCTTGAGTCGGTCGAGGAAGCTCTGCACGGACGACCCGCCGTCCTCGATATCGGTCTTCTGGCGCTCGTCAGAAAGCGCCGCCGCCCCTCCCACCGCCGAGGGCCCGCCCGACGTGGCCGCCTGAGTTGCCATCTGGGGAATCTGCGTCACGAGCCCGTTCCGCAACGCCTGGTCCGCGCCCTGCTTCTGGAGCGCGCTCGCGTTCTGATAGGCGTTGTACTGCCCCTGCTGGCCCGCCATCATGCTGTTGTAGAATTGGTTGGAGTTGGCGTTGAGCTGGGCCTGCGCCAGCGTGTTCTGGTTCTGCGCGGCGGCATTGAACTGATTATTGGCGAGTCCCATGTTCGCGTTGGCGAGGCTGGCCTGGTTCATTTGCCCCGTAAGGCCGGCAAGGCCCTGCTGCGCCTGGTACTGCTCCTGAAGCCGGGCCATAGCGCTCTGTCCGGCCATCGTCTGCGCGGCGCCGGCCTGATTCTGCATGGCGTTGTAGCTGGCCGACGCCGGGTTCCGGCCCGAGGCCGCGAGCGCCGCCTGCTGCCGCAGGTTCTGGTCGGTACCCTGCTGGAGCTGCATCTGGGCCAACGACGGACCCTTGCCCTGCGCCTGAGCCCAGAGTTGCGCCGCGAGCCCGGAGTTAAGGCCCTGTGCCTGCTGGTTCAGGCCGTTAATGCCCTGGCTCTGCGCCGCGGGGCCAACCTGAGTCTGCATGTAGCCCGGCGTGGCCGAGCCCATCCAGAACTTCTGGTTGCTGACCTGATCGTCGCCGACGAGACTCGGGTTGACGACCCGGTTTCCGCTATTCTGCACGCCCGCGGTGCCGTAAGGCTGATTCTGCATTGCCTGCTGCCGCTGTTGCGCGCCTCCCGCGTAGCCGTTCTGTCGAGCTAGGGCGTCCTTATCCGCGCCGCTGCCGGCCTGCTCGCCCGTACTAAGATCCACAAGCTGTGAAGACATTTACTTGGCCCTCTTGTTCGGCGCCACGCGGTAAGTACCGCCTTCGATGCCGACTCGGAACGTCACACCTTCAAGAACGAGTTTCGCTTCGGTCGGAACCGTCTCGCGAATCTGGAGGCCGATCAGCTTCTGCTTTTGATTACGGAAACGGCACTCCATGTCCGAGTCTCCGGCACCGCTGAGTACGACCGGATCAAGCGTGTAGGCCGGCGCGTCGCTGTCGGACTCGTACACGTCAACAGTGATCGTCGGATCGGAGCCTCCGGTGTCCCACAACAGGTTAGCGCTTCGGACCTTAGCGTACCCCTGAACGCCGTCGAGCCGCACCGGGGCAAGCCACACCGTCAGGCCATAGTCGCCCAGTACGTCGGCCGTGGTTGCGTTAAGCTGCCGCGAGATAGCGCCATTCGCGGTCGCCACCACGGCAACGCCGCCGTAGCTCCCGATCGAGCAGGCGTAATCGCCCAAGGCCAAGGCCAAAGTCCAGAAACTCCAGGCGTCATTGCCCCAGTCATAGACCCACACGTTGGAGCTGCCGCCGCCCGTACTCGTCACGAAAATGGCCTGTGGCGTGTACGGGTCCACGATGGCCGAGATCACGTCCCCCACGAAGTCGTTACGGATGGCCTCGCCAACGTACCGAACCGTGTAGTCGCGGCCGAGGAGATAAATGCCGCGCGAGTCCGACGACTGGAACAGCACGCCGACGGGCGTAGCCACCAGCGACTGCGGCTGCGTGCAGCCCACGTCCGTAGCGATAGGACGCACCGAGCTGAACGCCACGCCCGCGCCGGTATTGTCCGGCCCGTCGCCCTCGAGCACGGAAATGCCACTCTCTTGGAAAACGACTAGGGCGTCGTCCATTTGCGTAATGGCCGTGACGGCCCCCTTGGCCCCGTTCAGCTCGATAACCAGCTCGTCGGCCCAGGCCGCGCCGTAACCCTCCGCCACCAACTTCGACGGACAAAGAGCAAAAGGATTCTCGAGGTTATTGCAGACGAGCCGCTGATTAAACACGGCCATCGTCGAACAGGACGGAGGCGGCCTGTTCGGGTACTCCCCGGCGCCAAGCGAGCCCTGGTACAGCACGGCGCCCAGAGCCTGCGTGGTGTCCGGCACGCGGTCGACGAACCCGACGTAATCGATCGTGGGGTCGTTGGCGAGGCTGGCAATCTGCTGGAGCACTGTACCGTTACCTGCGGTACGGTAGATTTCAATTCGGACGTTGCTCTTATCCGTGAGGCGCAACGTCGTCACAACGAAGAGGATGTTGGCGCAGACGCCGAACCCGTCGGAGGTCGGCAACGTGGCGGCATCGAAAACGGACGCAGCGCTGCGGTGGAGCTGGCCGTTGTCGTCGACCCACGAGTAGACCGCGGCGTAGGTGTAGCCGGCCTTGGCGGTCAGGTAGTAATCCTTGGCGACGCACTTATAAGTGTAGGTGCCGTTGGTGACGCTGACGCCGACATGCGTGGGCCACACGGGTTCGGCCGCGGTAACGGTCGTATCGTCCGAGACAGAAACGCTGTAGAGGTAGCCGTTGGTCCCGGTGCTCGGCACCACGGTCTGGCCGCGATTGTACACCACGCCCGTACGGAACTTGCTCGGCGGCGGGAAACCCAAATCCAACCAAACCGCGGTGCCGTCGGGGGTCTTACCTCCGGTCTGATTTAGCACGACCACGCCAGAAGACGTGGTGCCCTCCTGGACGCACATATAAATATGCCCACCGTAGGTCGAATACGTGAGCGTGTCGGTGCCGACGGTATCTCCGACCAAATAGTGCGTGGCGCGAGCCATGCGCCCGGCGATAAAAGAAAACGACCCGCCGCTGCCCGGAACCTGTACGTCCACGATCTCCGGATAGACGTGAAAATTCTCCTCCACCGCGGTCGAGCCGTCGTAAGTGGCGGGAGAGCCTCCAACAGAGACAAAGTTGCGAAATGCCGAGACGCCGCGGGCCTGCTCGCTGGAGAGCGCGAAACGGACCAAAGCCACGCCCGTCAGCGCGAGCGCCGACTGGATGGTCGCCGTCTCGGCCTGCGAGAGAGCACACGCCGCGAACAAGAGGCCGGTGTCTCCGCCGCCCGTATAGACCGACGTGGAGCCGCGAGGCAGCGCACTGAGCACGGCCGAATCTCTCAGGCCGCGAGCGCAGACGTGGCCGTTCTCGTCGATAACGAAAACGGCCGAATTGAGCGTGGACTGCGACGCGAGGCTAGGGAATTGTGAAGAGATTACAGGTGAAACAGCCGCCGTAACGGGCGAGCAGTATTCGACCGGAATGTACGTGTGGCCGTCCGTATACTTGTAGGCGTCACCGAGCAGAGCCAGCCCTCGAGCAAAGACGAACGCGGAGACATTGTACACTCCGGCCCGGTCAATTTCGACTGCACAAATGTATGACAGGTTGGGAGTCAAATAGTTAAGATTGTCGTAGTACAGCCGGCAGTACCCTCCACCGGCATCTACCCCCGTAATATGCTGCACAGTCTGATTGAGACCCGGCACAGTGGCGAGCGTAACGTCCGTCGGGCCAATAGCCGTTCCGTTGAAAAGGAAACAGGTGGTATGAATCAGCGTGTCGGAATTGATGTACGCGAAAAGGTAATATGGCTGCGCATTGGACGTGCAAGTGACGATCGCCATCGCTGGCTGGTTTCCGCTCGGCGACTGGAAGGCCGTGGCTCGGTTGCTGACGCCCCAGCCGGGCGTAAGGGTCATGGTCGAAGCGACCATTTGCCCAAACCAAAGGCCGGTGCCCTCCGTGGCCGCCACCACGAAACAACCCGCGGTCTGGCTAACGATAGCCCGACTGCGCAACATCGCCGGGGCACCACCGAAGATTGTGGTTGGGGCATTGTCCCACAAAATCAGATTTCCGACGATGCGACAACGAACCGCGTGGCCCTCGGCGATAACGATAAAATAAATGGTTCCGGCGTTGGTAAAGCCCAGCACCTGCGGAAACACTGCGGAGACAGTGTTGCCGAACACGTCGCTGTTGGCGTTGGCAGTGACGTTATTGTTCTCGTCCAGAATCTGGGCCTGCACCTTGCCGGTACCATCTGTCCAGGCGAAACAAGTAAAGCCGTTACAACTGAAGGTGTCGCCGTAGAGCGAGACGTTGCTGCTCTTGGCCACGTACGAGTTTAACTGCGTCGAACGAAAGGTCGAGCGCGGCTCGAAGTTACCGATGGAGCTAGCGAAATCGTACAGCTTACCGGCCTGAGCGTAGAGCAGCCGGTCTCTGTAGGACATAAGCTGCCCAACGCCAGTACCCAGGGCGCTGGTGCCGAGTCCGTCGTCAAAACCCATGCGCTTGGCGATGCCGCCGCGCCGATTGAACTGGCCGTTGATGAGCAGACGAGGACGCCCCGGCGGAAGCGCCGTCTTTGCGTCGTTGTCGTTCATTCCCTGGCCAAGGGGAAGATCGAAATTCTGCCACTGAACCGGCATGGTGTTCTCCTAAAACTTTAGGGCTAGACCCTAGTTCTTGCTCGGCACAGGGAGGACTTCAAAAAAACCACCCGGAGCGCGCAGCGAGCGTCCCTGGAGATTGATTCGGTGCGTGTCGTCAGGGTCGACAAAAGCCCCCGCGTCGTCGGTGAGGTGAATGCCTAGGGCCAACTGCTCCCCCGCCTGCACCTTGATCGCTCCGCGCAACGTGGGCGAAATTTCGTAGACGTTATCGGCACCGCTCTGTGCAGCCTGGGCCCAGGCTCCTACTAACGAAGTATTGCTCACCGCACCGTCGAGCGTGGTGCGGATCAGATACAGGCTGGCCTTGTAGCCGGAGCCGATAGTAACGTCCCCGCTGCCGGTCGACCCCGAGCGCAGGGTCAGCATAGCGTTTACAAAAAGCTCTCC
>Ga0068855_100012979_pt1 | contig 10053 bp, 11 predicted proteins | sample KBSCornC52_FD_66592 | JGI IMG/M metagenome (GOLD analysis project Ga0068855, IMG submission 66592) | Corn rhizosphere microbial communities from Kellogg Biological Station, Michigan, USA - KBS Corn C5-2 | ecosystem: Host-associated > Plants > Roots > Rhizosphere > Soil ... | reverse complement strand
TTGCGCCAGAAGGACTAGGCCCTGCAGGGGTTGATCGGCTATGGCGCCGACAGCCTCCGTGACGTCGTCCCTGTCCGGAGGAAGCCCATCAGCGAGACCATCGGCGATTACTGCGGCATCCATGCTCTACCTCAATGTCTCATCTACCACAGGCAGACGTGAACCCATCCCTAATGAAAAGCAACCTGGAGTTGGCATCAAATAACGGGATCACAGGTCGCGTACTGCCTAGCAAATATAACCTCACCGCCCCTCAGCACGTACTTGCCTGCGCCTCTCGTCGAGGCAGAAGCGCAAATTTACGCATTGCCGCAACTTTGTTTCAGTCTGCGCTCAGGAAATGACAAAAACAATTAGTTGTCTGCGGAGTAGGTCTCACTAGCGTGACGGCATGGCTTCAAGAATCTGATGGCAGCTAGCCACGCCACCGTAGTGTCAGTTTTCCCTGACAAGCATCGACGGCATAGGCTGTATGCCTCACTCCAGGGAATTACCGGCGACGTCGATCGATATGGACCGCAGGTCGACTGCGGTAGAGGTTTGCTTCTGGGCGACGTCTGTCGGGTTGAAAGCTGCCTCTACCCTACCCCCGATAACGCGCCCTAATCGCCTGTCCTGACGTCTGCTATCGGCCGATTCTGTTGAAAAACTCGCTTTTCGCGCGGCGGTCATTTGAACGACGGCGCAATCGCCAGTCCATCGATGAAGAAAATGTGAGAGGCGAGCGCCCCTGGCAGCTATGCGGGGAGGCCTTTTGCTTCTTCCAGCACTGTTGGTATTAACCGCTTGGCCATTCGCCGCAGATTCTGTGCAATCGCTACCATCAGAAACTCATCGTGCGCCCCGTGCAAACCTCGCAGACGCAATCGATCCAGCCGCAAGATGCGTTTGAGGTGAGCAAACAACATCTCGACCTTCTTGCGCTCGCAGCGTGACCGCAGATATTAAGGCGTCGTGGCAATCTTGCGTGCGACCTCGCGGGCATGTTCATGAATGCTGCGCGCGATCTTGCGCATCGGGGTGTTCGGACAGCATTGCTCTTTCAGGGAGCAGTCTCGGCAGTCATGCTCGCTGGCGCGATAGATGATCGTGTCGGCTTTGGTCACCCCGGTGCGCGGCACCTTGAAGGCGCGCCAGTTCGAGCGCAGCACTTTGCCGCCAGGACAGCCATAGGTGTTGTCCTGCTCGTTCCACGCAAACTCAGTCCGGGAGAACGTGCCATCGGATCGCTCTGATTTATCCCATACCGGCACGTGCGGTTCGATTCCTTGCTGTTCGACCAGCCATTCCAGCATGGTGGCTGAGCCATAGGCTGTATCGCCCATCAGGCGCTTGGGCTTCATGCCCATGCGCGCTTCAGTCCGCTCCAGCATGGTACGTGTGGCATTCACCTCCGCCGTTCGATGTGCGGGGCTTGCTTCCACATCCACGATCACGCCGGCCTTGGTATCGATCAGGTAATTGGTGGAGTAGGTGAAAAACGCCGGGCCGCCTGGCGCTGCAGTCCACTGCGAGGCGGGATCGGTCAGCGACACATTCTTGGGCGGGGTACGTTCCTCCTCCGCAGCGTCCAACGCTTCAAGGTACTCGCGCACGGGTCGGGTTAGCGGCGTTGTCTTGTCCCAGTGCACCTCCGCGCCCGGCACGCCACGCTGACGGCTGGCGTCGGCCTTGATCACACTCGCATCCGTCGCGAATCCTTCGCCGCTGACCAGTCCCTCGCTCAGACAACGTGCAAGCACCTGTTCGAATACGAACCGCAGCGTGTCGCTGTTGCGAAACCGGCCGTGCCGGTTCTTCGAAAACGTCGAGTGATCCGGGATCGGATCTTCTAGGCCCAACCGGCAAAACCAACGATACGCAAGGTTGAGGTGCACTTCTTCGCACAGCCGACGTTCCGAGCGAATCCCGAAGCAATAGCCCACGATCAGCATGCGGATCAGCGGCGCTGGGTCGATCGAGGGACGGCCGGTATGGCTGTAGTGCCCGGACAAATGCGCGTGCAGTTCGCTCAGATCAAGGAACTGATCAATGCCGCGAAGAAGATGGTCGGCGGGAACGTGATCGTCAAGGTTGAAGGCGTAGAACAAGGGTGCTTGTGCAGCCTGCTGACGTCCCATCATCGCGAAAATCCCGCTTGATCGATGGGTGATCAGTCAATCACTTTCATCACGCCGCAGCAAGAGTGTTTTTCAACAGAATCGACCAAGATCAGACGGGCAGCTACCGATTGGATGAGCCACCTGCGAATCGCCGCCGTCAAACTGGCAATCGTACTTCCACGTACATGTTTCTTTAGAGAGGCGAGCGCAGAGCGTGCTTGCGTCGCGGGTGACGTCAAGTGACACCGGACTCTAAACCGTCCCGCTACTCAAAGCGGGGGGACGTCGGACTGCTTCCAGCAGCTCAAGACTTTCTCGCAAAGGTCGATATCTGCTGCTCAGGCCTTTTACGAGCAATAGAGAAAAGTCGTTTTGATCGATGATAGCGGCTCCGCAATCAGATCCATCAACACCAGGTGTCTGTCTTTCACCCATGTCGAAGGCGAACTAGAACCATGGATATCCAACTGCTCCCATCGCCGCCCACGGACAATCTGTATAAATTCATGGCGATTTTTGGCGCCTGGGTGCTACTGATCCTGGCTCTGTTCGTGATGGGCATTGGCTACCTCAGCTTCAAAAGTAGGGAAGAGTCTCAACAAGCGATCGCCTATACCCGTAGTGTCGGTACCGTACTGCACATTCAAGATCGCTTGGATGCTATCCAAGCAGGCCGACTGAACGACGCGATCGTAACGTGGTCCCCTTCCCAAGATGGATCAGACACCGAGAAAGCGTTCCTTCGGAAGGCTCTCCAGAACAATAAGGAGTACCTCGCTCACCATCAAGGCGATGCCGAACGCCACGAAGCTTGGACGTTTTGGCAGATCCTGGAAGCCACACACAGCATCGTCTTCATCCTGGCTCTTGGGGGAGTAGGTATCTTTTGCTTCATGTACGGTTTCCGTCGATGGTATAAGCGTGTTCAGCGCGTCTCCGATGCAATTCTTCTTGGCAAACAGACCTTCCAAGAAATGACTAACCAAAAGCTCAAATGCGAGTTGGAGGCGGCGGCTCAGACACCGCAACCACCTTCCGCTACCCTTTAATTTTGTCCAGGCACGCGCCCGGTGTGGTACGGCACGGAAGACTTGACTGGCCGAGATGATCGGCAAGATTCGCTTCGAATCAAGACTCGCCTCTGCCCTACCCTCGATAACACAGGCGCACCCTGCCCCGTAAAAGCCGACCACCCTCGGACGGACCTCATGCATCGCTCGCCTGTAGAAAGGCGAAGTCGATGGTCTGCCTCACGATGCGAACTGTAGCTTCGTAGGACATAACGCCCATACCGAAGAACAAAAAAATCAGAAACCCGCCAAGCACGTGCGCCACAGCTTCTTGCGGCAATGCGTCGCGCACTTGGTTCGTAAACGTCCATAATTGCTCCTTCTGTGCTCTCTCAACAGGCTGACGGCGCCTTCACAATACCGGACATGGCCTTGCCTCAAAAAACCCTAACTATGCATTCTTCGGCTTTCAGTCGCCGCACAAAAATCGACTAAGCGAAACTTTCTAAGAAGTAAGCTGTTACCCTATTTCAGACGTCCAATACTAAAGAGTCCAAAACATGGCAATCGATCTTAAGAACCTTTCTCCAAAAGAACTGCAGGCTCTCATCGCCGGCGCTGAAGCTCAGATGCAAGAAGCTCGCGCAACGCAGGTTCGCACCGTCCGCGAGAAGATTGATGCGATGCTCAAATCTGCGGGCCTGACCATCAATGAGGTCTACCCGAGCCGTGGCGGTGATAAGAAGGCCACCAGCAAAAAAGGTACGGGTTCGGTTGCTCCGAAGTACCGCAACCCCGACAGCGGTGAGACCTGGTCCGGCCGTGGCCGTCAGCCGCTGTGGTTTGCAAAGGCGCTTAGGAAAAGTGGCGTTACGGCCGAAAGCTTGTTGATAGGTGCCGTTGCGAAGAAGTCTGCGCCGGCCAAGAAAACCTTGGTAAAAAAGGCCAAGAAAGCTCCCGCTAAGAAGGCCTAAAACACACCAACATTGGGAAACTAGGGCACCCTTTTGGGGTGCCTTTTTCGTTGAGCAGGGTTTGGGAGAGTACACTGCAACCGTGCCCCAATTTGGACACCCATCGGCACCGGTACTACGGTTGCGCGAGGCATCCATATATTCAACAAAGTAACCATAACAAGCTGTCCGGTCACGACGGCGCGCCACGCCACGGTATGCGGTCAACCTAGGCTAGGGCGGTGTACATACGCGAGGGATGGGCTAAGGCATGAGGCACGGCTGTCCGGGAATGGCTTGGCGCGCGCTATTTGGACAACTTGGACGAGCTTGGCAAAGCGGGAAATTCGTCTGCGTAGGAGCCGCCGGCCTTTGGCACGCGGCTCTCGCCCTCTTGCTGGTCCGAGGGCAAAAATTCTGCTCGAATTCTGTAGACGCGATCAGCATCCGCGGGCTCAAGCCATTGGCTACAATTCTTGCATGGATCCTTCAGCAATTGGCCGTCGATCGCTTTCTTGATCCGAACGTTCTTTAGCTTTACGTCGTGAAATACGGTCAGCAGGTAGGCTGCGTTGACCTCGGCGCAGCCGAATACTGACCACTCCTCACGCTTCGGTAAGGCTTTTAGCTTCCTGTAAAAGGCGTTTTTGAAGCGCTCTAGACCGTATTCGTTTTCTCCCGTTCTGGAGGACTCGCCCATAAGTTCGGACGTGATGAATATCGTGGCACCATCCCATGCATCTACGGTGGTCATTCCCATGGCGATACCCTCAACAAATCCTAGTCAGAGCCGCGGAGATCTAGCACGGCCGCGGCCACCTGACGTGAAAAAAGGTCACTCCGATTCGTCGACTCCGTCCAGGCTAAATTCCATGTCAGCTTGGGTCTGACCAGCAGCCGGACCGGTCAGACCCGCAGCGCTGCCTACTCTAATGGCAGTCGCGTAGGCGCGCAAATCAGCAAGAGGCGATGTCCCCCACCCCCGCTTTGAGTAGCGGTCTGATCTGGAGTCCGGGTTCACTTCAACTGCGCATAGGCGGAGGGTGTCAACCAGCCCAGCGCCTTCTTCGGTCGCTCCTCGTAGTATTCCGCCGTCAACGTTCGATGGAGGCATTCTGGTTGGCTTGCCCGGTTCGATCAGGCGCAAGTGCACGCCACGGACCTGGGTCCAGGTGAGCATCGCCTTGCCGCAGAACTCTTTGTCGTTGTCGCTGCGAATCACGCGCGTTTTGGTGTTCACTGTGGGGATTGCTTTGTCTGCCTGCATGACGAAGTCACACAGCCGTCGTCAAGCACTTGTTTCAGTACACCAGAAGTATTCGGTTTAAGTCACCTCGGCGGTGTTCGGTTTAGGTCGGAACCAGCCCCGTACCCCCGATAACCCTCTCTAATCGTCTATGAGAGCTGGAGCGAACCCCTCCAAACCTGTTGCCGCTCAACACTTGGGGTGCCGCGGCGATGCTCTCTTTGGACAAATTCCAAATAACTGTCGCTTCCGGTAAGCATAAAGTGTCGGCAGACCGGCCGCTTTGACAAAAACTATACGGTTCAGAGCCACATAACCCGACAACGCACACGAGGTTGTCACGTCACCGGCAACTTGGGTTGCCCGATCCTGTCGCTTGGCGCGACGTTCCCGTCCCAGTCCATGCGACGGGCGTGGAGAATGCTGGGCCCAAAGCAGCTCCGTGAGGATCAGCCGTGACAATGCCAGACGAGAGAACCAGGGCACTCCTATGGGCAGGTGGCTTCCTGATCGAACTTGCCCGAGACAACAGGCTGCCCTTAGACATCCGGCAGCGTGCGGTGATGATCGCACGTCACTTCCCGACGATCGAGGACATCTCGGCAATGGCGCTGCTCAAGCATCCATCCGGTCTCGGTCCTGGGCTGGCGTCCCCTGAGATTTCGTGGATTGAAGAGTGTCGCTACGGCCCTCTGCGCTACTCCACCCGCATTGCTTGGCCTGAAGCGAACTGAGTTGGCTGTCGACCATCCTCAAAGGAGAGCGTGCGCGCACCGACGAAGTTGATCACTAGAACCAACCGATCATGATCGGTGCGCCGGCATCCTGATCTGCAAGATACCATCGGCCGCAACCGGCCGGAACCGGCCACGAACGGACATTGGCCAGCAATGCCAAGGCGGTCGGATCTGGACCGCATCTTGCTGCCAAGAGGCTATCGCGGGGGTTGAAGTCCGTTCACGGCTTCGGCTTAGCGATGCACTGGCCTGCGGCCGGCGCTTCCGCACCTTCAATATCCTGGACGACTTCAATCGCAAAGCGCTGCAGCACCTGCGGTCGTCCGTTATCGCGCTTGGTTTGTTCGAAGATGCGCGCCAGTCATATCGAGGTAATTTAAATCTCGACCTCGATTTGTAATCGGACAACGGCCCTGACTTCCTGGGTGAGGTGTTCACTCAGTGGCTCAAGGCAAACGGCTTCGCCATCCAATACATTTAGCCCGGCAAGCCCAACAGGAACGCCTGCATCGAGTGCTTCAACCAGGCCTTTCGTGAGGAGGTACTCGACCAGCACCTGTTCGTTCGCTTGGAGGATGTGCGCGAGGCGGCGTACTGGTGGATGGTCGACTACAACGGGAAGCGCCCCGACGAATCACTCGGCAACCTGGACGCCCGCCGAGTACCGCCAGCAAGTCGCCAGCGGTTCTATTGTTGAAGTGCCTGCTTGACGGGTGAGCTCTCGGCCCCAGCTCACCGTGTATCTGCCGGAGTTGCCGGTGGCGGGCACGCTCAGGCTCAACGCACTTGATGGAAGAAAGTGCTAGTGGCGATTTCAGATTTCCGTAGTGGCTTGTTTAAAAGTGTCCCTGAACTTGTCCCCGACAACTTTTCTTCGATTCGGTGCACGATGCCGCAGAAACCGGCGACCGGCGCCCCGGGTCGATGGTAGATTTCCGCAGCACTGCCTTCCTGCGCAACGGGATGCTGCAGACGTCGACCCTGCCGTCCGCCATGACGCAGGTGATGTTCAACCGTTACGACGTCGGCATACAGTACGGCCGGCACGTCGATGCCCCCGTGATGGGCGGCCTCGGCAGTGCGGTGCGCACCGACGTGGCGATCACGCTGTTCCTGTCCGACCCCAAAAGCTACACCGGCGGCGACTTGGTGGTGGAGAGCAACGGCGTGGAATACGGCTTCAAGCTGGATGCCGGCTCCGCCATCGCCTACCCGGCCAACTCCCTGCACCACGTCACCCCGGTCACCCAGGGCGCACGTTACTCCGCCATCATCTGGGTGCAGAGCCAGGTGCGCGATACCGGCAAGCGCGAACTGCTGTGGGACCTGGACAACGCCAAACGGCAGATCTTCGGCCGCGAAGGCAGGAGCGCCACGTTCGACACCATCAGCAAGTCACATGCAAATCTGCTGCACATGTGGGCGGAGGTGTGACTCCCATTGTCGATACACGACCGGAAGCAGGCGCCGGTAGGAAAACATAGCAGCCGTCTGCATTGGGAAACGCTCGAAAATTGTCCCTGACACCTTTTCCCCGATCTTGGCGCCGCATGAAACACAGCGGCGGATGGTCAGCGGCAAGATGGACATCTACCCTCGGCATCGCCGGGGAAGAGCCAGTGCGTGCCTATTGACCCCAGCGGCGAAATGGTGACACCTTTCCCGACACCCCGAGCACCGGGAAACGAGGATCAGGGCGCTGCAAAGGGCAACGGCAGCAGCCGCTTCATCGGTATACCGTATCGCGCGATCGGTCACACCCCTTGTGGCAAGTTCAAAACGGGTTTTTCAAACTGTTCCCATCTGGCTCAGTTTGGCCGAAAGCATCTGACGGCATTCATTGACCTCTGTTTTTGTACGGCCCAACCGAGTCTCGAACTCCCAATCGTCTATGCATTCCAATACCTCATTAAGCGCACTACATATTGTGACCAGTTCGTCTCGTGACAACTTAATCTCTATGCTAACCATGGCAACCTCTATTTTAGACCATTGAAATAATCCACACCACGAGTTGGGATAAAAGCAGTGCCGCCATCTGCTGAATTTGGATCATGAATTACTACCGTCCCGCTTTCGGCATCCCAATAAGCAACCCTACCTCTCTCTAGATTTCTAGTCGCTGTTGGATTCCTCATTACTCTGTCTATGTGTTTTGCGAATTGTTCCTGGGTATTTATACCAATATCAGCAAACTCTCCGCCATGCTTCGAAAAAGCGTGACCAGATGCTATTGCCCTAGCTTCCGAAGCTATACCTCTGAGCGGCAGTAATTCAACGACTCTGCCAAACAATTTTCCCAAGCCATCAGTGAATGCGTTTATCGCGATGAATTTGACGCCAAAGATACCCGCTTTTCTCTCTGCTTCCGCTTGATCTCGCATCATTTTATAGGCAGTACTCTTGACCTCATCGCATTCAGCACTACCATCGCATCCTGGCGCGTGTGGAGAGGAGAGTGCAAATACCTCTTCGCGCTCTGAACCGGAAGAGCTACCTCGACCGGAAGATCCGCTTTGATTACTGCCAGATATACATTGCGTGTTCCCCATGCAAATATCGTCCGTCGATGAGAGTCCATCGGGATCAACATTCGCGATTGGATTGTTATTGGCATAGTCGTAACGATTAAAGTGGAAAAAACCACCAGGACTCGGCCCCACCGGATCCACACTAACAAACCGCCCCATGCCCGGATCGTAATACCGCGCCTGCATATACACGAGTTCGGACTCCGGATCGTTCACATGCCCGGTATACCCCGGCCCATTCGGTGCCGGACTCATGCTCGCCACCGCCGTGCCATACGGCGCGTAGTCGTACGTGGCAACGATGGTGCCGCTGCTGTCGGCCTTGGCCAGCACCGTACCTTGCGGGTCGGTGTAGTAGTAGTGGTGCGCGCCAGCCCGTGCGACGGTCGCTACGCAGACCAGTAGCAACACGACGACATACTTCATGAAATTCATGATCGACGATCCCTGATCGATGGTTGCCGCATGGCCACGAGCGCGCAGGGCATACTCCCCTAGTCCACGCCGGCACCCTCGCCTGCGCAGCCAGGAGAGCAATCCGCCACCTGACGATTCAATTCCGGACGCGCGCCTACCCAGCTGCCGTGCCACCCATGCCATGGAGTGTGGTACCGGCTTCAAAACAAGCGCTCCCACGCCGAGCACCCTGCGTCGTTACAAGCCCTGAGGTCGTAGCTGTATTGCGGCTCGAAGCCGACAGAACCACTCTCCAACGGGGCGGACAAACCCGTTCCGCTATAGATGGTTGACGACGTCTGCACGCGCAGCACTTCGTAACGCGTTGCATTGCTGACTGCGCTCCAGCTGCCACCATAGGTCTCGATCTTGCCCGCGACAGTGTCGGTGACGGTTGGATTGGCGGGCGGTGCCGGCACGAGGGCGACACTGACGCTGCCGACGCCGCTCCACGGCCCGCAGCCCCCCGCGTTGCACGCCTGCGCTTTGTATCCGTACGTGCCGTCGCCCTTGCCGCTGGCGTTCCAGCTCGTGGCACTGCTGGCCTGCACCGCCGCCAAGGCTCCGCCATTGACCTGCTCCTGCAGCGTGTAGCTGGTCGCGCCGCTCACGCCGCCCCAGCTCACCGTATAGCTGCCGGTGTTGCTGGTGGCCGGCACGCTGAGGGCGGGCGCCGTCGTTGGCGGGACCGTCACCGCCACCGCGGTGCTGGCCTTGTACGCACTGCAGCCGCCCGCGTTGCACGCCTGCACTTGGTAGGTGTAGCTGCCGCTCGCCGTCACCGTGCGCGTGCTGCTGGTGGCCGTCCCGGTGTAAACCGTGCCCCAGCTGTCCGTCCCCAGGCGCTGCTGCAGCGTGTAGCTGGTCGCCGTGGCGCTGGCCGCCCAGCTCACCGCGATGCTGCCGCTACTGGTGGCCGGCACCGTGATGCTGGCCGGCGCCGCCGGTGGCAGCAGCACCGTAGTGGTCCCGGTGCTGCTCCACGGCCCACAGCCGCCGACGTTGCACGCCTGCACCT
>Ga0068855_100012972_pt1 | contig 10056 bp, 14 predicted proteins | sample KBSCornC52_FD_66592 | JGI IMG/M metagenome (GOLD analysis project Ga0068855, IMG submission 66592) | Corn rhizosphere microbial communities from Kellogg Biological Station, Michigan, USA - KBS Corn C5-2 | ecosystem: Host-associated > Plants > Roots > Rhizosphere > Soil ... | reverse complement strand
TTGGCCGAATAGACCTGCGGGATCAGGCAGCAGTCGGCCAGCGTCGGCGTCTTGCCGAAGGCGAAGCCCTGCCCGTACCGCTCGACCATCGGCTCCAGCGCATCGAAGCCGTCCTTGATCCAGCCCTGCGTCCATTCGAGGATCCCGGCCTGGTCGATCCCCATCTTGTTCAGCTTGCGCCCCACGCGCGTGTTGTTCAGCGGGTGGATGTCGCAGGCCACGATCAGCGCCATGGTCCGCACCACCTGCCGGTCGAGCGCCGACGCGGGCAGGATCGGGGGGGCTGGATATTCTTCCTCCAGCCACTCCAGGATCGCGACGCTCTGGGTCAGCACCATCTCGCCGATGTCGAGCGCGGGCGTCAGGCCTTGCCGGTTCACCTGGGCGTATTGCGGCGTGCGCTGGTCGCCGCGGATCAGGTCGACCGGAGAATAGTCATAGGGCACGCCCTTGAGCGCGAGGCCGATCCGCACGCGATAGGGCGCCGTGGCGCGCCAGGCGCTGTAGAGGGTGAAGCCCATCAGACCACCTCGAAGCTGAGCGCGCCCACGCCCTCGACCGCGCCCTCGACACGGTCGCCGCGCACCAGGGGCCCGACGCCTTCCGGCGTGCCGGTGTAGATCAGGTCGCCAGGCGCGAGCGTCCAGAGCTTCGAGGCCTCGGCGACGATCTCCGCGGTAGCCCAGATCATGTCGGCGACCGTCGCATCCTGGCGCAGTTGGCCGTTCACCGACAGCGTGATGCGGCCCTGCGGCGGCGGCCCCGTCCAAGGCTTGATCGCCGAGATCGGCGCCGAGCCGTCGAAGCCCTTCGAGGCCTCCCAGGGCTGGCCCTTGTCCTTGGCGGCGTTCTGCAGGTCGCGCCGGGTCAGGTCGACGCCCACGGCGTAGCCGAAGACAAGGTCCAGCGCCTTGTCGGCCGGCACGTCCTGGCCGCCGGCCTTCAGCGCCACGACCAGCTCGATCTCGTGATGCAGGTTGGCGGTCTTGGACGGATAGGCGACGTTCCTGCCCGGCGGCACGATGGCGTCGGCCGGCTTGGCGAAGAAGAACGGCGGATCACGGTCGTCGCCGCCCATCTCGCGCCGGTGGGCGGCATAGTTGCGCCCGACGCACAGGATGCGGCGCACGGGGAAAGCTTCGCGGCGGCCCTCGACAGGGACGGTGGTCACGACCGGCGGGTCGAAGACATAGGCGTTCATGGCCTGCGCTTACGCCGCACGGCGCGAAGCGTCCACCCCGGCCGCCGCTCCCACGCGCAACGAGGAGGAGTTGACACGAAGCGCCTGCGCCGGCTCTCCCTCCGCGCATGAGCACTCAATCCCAAGGCCCCCTCGCCGATCTCGTGGTGATCGAGATGGGCACCCTGATCGCGGGGCCGTTCGCCGGTCAGATCCTGGGCGATTTCGGCGCCGAGGTGATCAAGGTCGAGGATCCCAGGGTCGGCGACCCGATGCGCCAGTGGGGCCGCAGCCTGCCCAAGGGCCACTCGCCCTGGTGGCCGGTGATCGGACGCAACAAGAAGTCCGTGGGCCTGGACCTGCGCACGCCGGAAGGCCAGGCGATCGCCAAGGCGCTGATCGCCCAGGCCGACGTGGTGATCGAGAACTTCCGCCCCGGCGCCATGGAGAAATGGGGCCTCTCGTACGCTGAGCTCAGCGCCGAGAACCCCAGGCTGGTGATGGCCCGCGTCTCCGGCTTCGGCCAGACCGGCCCCTATGCCGAGCGCGCCGGCTACGGCCTGATCGGCGAGGCCATGGGCGGCCTGCGCTACGTCACGGGCGAGCCCGACCGGCCGCCGGCGCGGGCCGGCATCTCCATCGGCGACAGCCTGGCGGCCATGCACGCGGTGATGGGGATCACCATGGCCCTGCACGAGCGCGAGCGCACCGGCCGCGGCCAGGTGATCGACGCGGCGCTCTACGAGAGCGTCCTGGCGGTGATGGAGAACCTCGTCACCGAGTACGACATCACCGGCTATGTCCGCGAGCGCTCCGGCTCGGTGCTGCCCGGCATCGCGCCGTCCAACGCCTATCCCTGCGCCGGCGGCGAACTGATCCTGATCGGCGGCAACGGCGACACGGTCTACGCCCGCCTGACCGAGGCCATGGGCCGGCCGGACCTGAAGACCGACCCGAAGTTCGTGAGCCACGCGGCCCGCGGCGTGAACCAGCACGAACTCGACGCGATCATCGCCGACTGGACCTCGACCTTCGCGCTGGGAGACCTGCTGGCCCTGCTGGAAGCCAAGGGCGTGCCGGCCAGCCGGGTTTTCCGGGCGCCGGACATGCTGGCCGACCCGCAGTTCCAGGCCCGTGAGGCCATCGTCACCACCGAGCATCCGGTGTTCGGCCCGATCCGCATGCAGAACGCGTTTCCCAGGCTGTCGCGCACGCCCGGCGCCGTGCGCTGGCCAGGCCCCGCGCTGGGCGCGCATACGGAGGAGGTTCTGAAAGCCCGCGCGGGCTGCTCGGACGAACGCCTGGCGGAGTTGCGGGCGAAGGGCGTCATCTGACGAGGGCGGTCGGTCCGCGACCTCTGCCGCGGACCGTTCGAGGAAGCTGGGGGTCGCCTGACTCGGGCGAGGTCCCTTGGCCGCCGGTCCGGCCCCTGCGAAGGCCGCAAGCCCTCCTGCCGACAGCTTTTACTGCCCAGGTTGGCGCGGGCCGAGGCGACGCCTTGTCTCAGGGGCGGTTTCAGGGTGCGGCGTCTTGACCTGCAGCAGTTCCGCCACCGCGGCGGCGACCTGGGTCACGTCGTAGGGCTTGCGGATCACCGGCGCGTCGAAGTCGCCGGGCGCGCCGCCCGCATCGCCATAGCCGGTCGCGAAGACGAAGGGCACGCCGCGCGCCGCCAGCGCCTGGGCGACCGGCGTCACCGAATGGCCGTTGAGGTTGGCGTCGAGCACGGCCGCGTCGATCGGCTGGTCCAGCAGGGCCAGGGCCTCCTCCAGCTCATAGGCCGGGCCGATGATCTGCGCGCCGGCGTCCGAGAGGCCGTTCTCCAGCTCCATGGCGAGCAGCACCGCGTCCTCGACGATCAGCACGCGGGCGCCGCGCAGGCTGGTCGGGCCGGCGGAAGTCGCCACCGTCTCGACGACCCGGGGGGCCTCGGGGGTCTTCTCCGGGCGCGGAGCCACCGCGGCGGGGCCGGCCCGCAGCCGCGCCTGCACGCCGCTGGGGCGGAAGTCGATGGCGGTCTCGCCGTTCAGTTCGCGGCTGGTCACCTGCTCGAGCAGGGTGGAGCCGAAGCCGCGCCGCCCAGGGGCCGCAACCGTAGGGCCGCCGGTCTCCGTCCAGGTGAGCTCGAACCCGCCGTCGCCTCGCCTCGCCCAGCGCAGGTCCACCCGGCCGGTCTCCACCGACAGCGCCCCGAACTTCACGGCGTTGGCGGCCAGTTCGTGCAGACCGAGCGCCAGCGCATTGGCGGCCCGCGGCGTCAGGAACAGCTCCGGTCCCTCCCAAGCCGTCTGGCCGGGGGCCAGCGCCCCGAGTTCGGCGGCCGCGAGGTGGTCGATCGCCGCGCCGCGCCAGCGGGCGGCGGTGAGCAGTTCGTTGGCCGAGGCCATCGCCTTCAACCGGCCGCCGAAGGTCTGCAAGAACCCCTCCAGCGAAGTCGTGCGCCGTGCGGTCTGGACGGCCAGCGACTGCACGGTCGCCAACACGTTCTTCACCCGGTGGTCGAGCTCGGCCATCAGCGTGTGGCGCTGAGCCTCCTCGGTCTTGCGTTGGGTGATGTCCTCGACGATCCCCGTGGCGCTGAGCGGGCGCCCGGCGGCGTCGCGCGCCAGGACGCTGGCCACCCGGACCCAGACGGTGCGCCCGTCGTCGGGCCGGACATGGCGGAACTCGAATTCATACTGGCCGCCCGCCCCGCGCTGCTCCTCCTTACGCGCGCGGAACTCCGCCCGGTCCTCAGGGTGGATGAAGGGCTCGAGCGCCTTCGTGCCTGCGGCGGGCATGGGGCCGGGCGGGAAGCCGGTGATCGCCGCCATCCGCTGGCTGACGACGAAGACCCCGCCGGCCATGTCCCACTCGAACTCGCCAAGGCCCGCGACCTGGAGGGCAAGCTCCAGCCGCCGATGCTCCTCGCTGTGGCTGTGGTCGCCAGGCGTCATGCGGCGAACATAGGGCCCCGCGGCGCGGTTCGCGACAGGAACCGTGCGGAACCGCCGGCGTTTGGGCCAGCGGGCGGGACCATGGCCACGCCTTTGCGGGTAAGGCGGGAACCGGCTAGGGTGGGCGACGTTCAGGCCTACGCCTTCCCCCGTCGCCCGGCCGGGGCAAACCCTTCGGAGACCTCCCAATGCCCGCGAACGCCGTTGACAGCACAGCCGACGAAGCCAGGACCGCGGTGAACTCCGCCGCCGACTCGGCGACCCGGATGTCGAGCGAGGCGCAACGCTCCTTCGCCGACGCCGCCAAGCGCATCGAACGCGCCGTCGCCGAAGGGATCGAGCAGCTTCGCGCCCAGACCCGCGCCTATTCCGACACCGCCGGCCAGCAGATCGATCAAGCCCAGCAGTACGTCACCGAGCGCGTCAAGGAACGGCCGCTGGCCGCCACGGGCGCAGCCCTCGGCGTGGGCGTCCTGATCGGCCTGCTGCTCTCCGCCGCGTCCTCGCGCCGCTGATCGCGCCCGCCACCGACCGCTAGCGACGGGGGGCCGCCATTTTCAGGAAGTTCGTAGGCCTGGTCGCGGCCTTCGCCGCCATCGCCGCGGCCGCCGCGATCTGCATGGTGGCGCTCGCCTTCGCGCTGTACGCGGCCTTGCGCGACGTCGTGGGGCCAGCCTGGGCGTCGGCCGCGGTGGCCGGCGCCGTGGCGCTGATCGCGCTGGTGCTGGCCTTCCTGCTGACCCGCAAGGTGCGGCCCAAGCCGGCCAGGGGCGACAGCAAGAACCTGACCGCCCAGTTCGTCGAGCTGGCCCGCGAACGCCCGCTGGTGGCGGTGGGCGTGGTCGGCGCCGCCGCGGCGGTGGTGATCCGCAATCCTCGCGTCCTCGGCGCGGTGATCGCGGGCCTGTTCGCGTCGCGGGCCACGACCCCGAAACGTTAGGTTCGGAACGGCCGCGCTGCCGCCGGCGTTGACTCTGTCAATAGCGCCATAGAGGCGCGGATGGAGAAAACCCCATGCTCGGTTGGGCTCTTACATTTCTGGTGATCGCGCTCATCGCCGGCGTGCTCGGCTTCACCACCATCGCCGGCGCCGCCATCGGCATCGCCAAGATCGCCTTCTACGTCTTCCTGGTGCTGTTCGTGGTCTCGCTGATCATGAACTTCGTGCGCGGCGGCCGAGGCACGTCGCTCTAGTTTGCGCAACAAGCGCAGGCGAACTTCGGAATCGGGACACTAGCGGCGGTCCAGCGACCAGGTGCGATAGGGCTCGTAATGCGAGCCCGTCCAGGCGAGGGCGGCGATACGCATCGTCGCCTCGTCGACCTCGATCAGGTTGAATCCCGCCGGCGTCCCGCGCTCGCGCATCGACAGGGTGCCGGCCCCGACCGCATAGGTCCTCCGATCGCCGAAGGGGTAGGGCCAGGCGAAGGGCGCGTGGATGTGCCCCGACAGCACCAGGTCCACGCCGGCCTCGGCGAAGTCCCGCGCCGCCGCCTCGCCGCCCCAGACCCGCGCCGTCATCGGTCCGCCGATCATCTCGGTCAGCGGATGGTGGCAGGCCACGACCCGCAAGCGCTGCGGGCCTGAACCCCCGAACCAGTCCACGGCCGCCTGCACCTGGCGCCTGGAGATCTGGCCTTTCGACCAGTTGAGCCTGGGCTGGGCGCCGCGCGCGGTGTTGAGGCCTCGGACCGCAAATTCACCGCCGAGGCAGGCCTGGGTCGCCGCCGGACCGATGGCGCGCTCGTAACGCCGAAAGGGGGCGAACACGCGCTCCGCCCACGCGAGATAGGGCGCGTCATGGTTGCCGGGCGTCACCAGCTTCGGCGCCGCGATCCGCTCCAGCCAGGCGGCCGCAGCCTGGAACTCGTCCACCTCGGCGTAGCGGGTGAGATCGCCGGTCACCACCACGAGGTCGAAGGCCTGGCCGTTCAGCAGCTCCGTCGCCGCCGCCACGGCCGGCGCGTTCTCGCCGCCGAAATGGATGTCCGAAAGATGGGCGAGGCGAAGGGGCATGCTGCCTCAGACGTCCTTCGGTATCGCCAGGATGCGGGCGACCTTCGCTGTGTAGCGAACCTGCGTCAGGGTCTTCAGCCGCACGGCTTCGCCGTCGAGCAGGGCCGGGATGCCGTGCGCCGACCAGACCCGGGCGAGCTGGCAGCGCTCGACCTCCACGCCGGGAGCCTCGCGCCAGTCGCCGGTCAGGGCGTGGAAGCCCAGCCGGAACGCGTCGCGCACGTCCTGCACGTCGAGCGCCGCGCATTCCAGGGCGGTCTCGTCGTTGTTCATCACCCGCGAGGTGAGCGGGCACATAAACACCAGAGCCTCCGCCTTCCGCCGCGGCCCTTCGTCCAGCAGGTAGCGCAGCCGCCCGGTGAAGGCCCGCCGCATCGCCCGGCGCGCCGCCGTCCAGGCCTGCTTGACCTGCCCGGCCCGCGCCGCCTCCCGCGCGGTCGCCCACAGGGCCGGCGGGCCCAGGATCGCGGCCACCAGGAAGCTGTGGCCGTCGACCTCGCCGCCGCCGATCGGCCGCTCGAAACCCTGATCCAGGGCGATGCTGAGCGCCGTCTGCCAGGACCGAACGCCATAGATGGCGTGCGGCAGCATGTTCATCGTGCCGCCCGGCAAGGGCGCGATCACCGGGCCGTCGGGACCGGCGAGCTCGGCCGCAGCCCGCGCCGTGCCGTCGCCGGCGAGGATGATCAGGAGGTCGGGCGCGGCGTCGACGGCGGCGCGCAGCGCGTGCTCCAGGTCGCCGGCTTCCGGCGCCCAGACGTGCGGCGCCAGGCCATAGTCGGAGAGGATCTTCTCGATTTCCGCCGGCGCGTCCTTGCCGACGCTGCCCGAGGCGATGTTGGCCACCACCTCGACGGTCTTCACGCCCTTCATCGCCCCCAATTGCTGGATCCTAGTTGGCGGCCCCGCCGGCCCTGGCTTTGGCAGCCTGGCCGGCGTCGCGCAAGGACTGGCCGGCCTGGCCCGCGGCGTCGCGCACCTGCGGTTCGGCCCGATTGACCGCCATCTGCAGGTTCTGGTCGGCCACGGCGCCGCCACGGGTGAAGGAGCCGGTCGCCGCCGCCAGGGCCACCAGCACGACCCCGCAGATCGCGGCGACAAACAGGAAGGTCATGAAAATCGGGTGCCGGCGGCGGCTGGCCCGCTCGTCGCGGCGGCCGCGCTCGTAGGCTTCGCGGATGTCGGCGCGGACCTCCTGGGCGTCCAGGGCAGCGCTGCGGTTCAACGCTGCGGTTCGGTCATCAATGTCAGCGCGTGCGTCCACCATCGGAGAGCTCCCGTTCAAGCTTGCGCCTGTGCAACGGCGGGGGATGACGGCGGTTCCTGAAAGCCACACTATGGGCGCGCTGGGAGTGCTTCGCGGAACTGCCCCGCTGGCGCAGCGTTTGGGCCGGCAGGGGACAAGCAAGGAGAGCCTGACCTATGATGCTCAAGCCATTGATCGCCCTCGCAGGCGCCGGCGCGCTGCTTTGCGCCTGCGCCGACGACCCCCACACCACCAACACCACGCTTGGCGGCGCCGCGCTCGGCGCCGTGGCCGGTGCGGTGATCGGCAACAACACCGGTTCCGGCAACGCCGCGACCGGCGCCCTGATCGGCGGCGCTGTGGGCGCGGCCGCGGGCGCCGTGAAGGGGTGCCATGACCAGGGCGGTTGCGGCGCCTCGCCGGGCGGCCACCGCCAGTACTATGACGAGCGCGCCGGGCGGTACTATTACTACGACTCCGCCACCGGCCGGTATTTCTGGGAAGACGGCAGCCCTCGCTGAGGCGATCTGCCAATCCAGGATCGGCGAGGGCGGTCGGATTGTCCGGCCGCCCTTGTCATGTGGGGGAAGGCATGCGGGGAGGTTCTAAGATGACCATTCGCGGGACGGCTGGCGCGGCGATGATCCTGGCGCTCGGGCTCGCAGCCTGCTCCACCCTGCACACGGCCCGCGAGCGGATCGTGAAGGCCGACGGGCCGCGGTGCGCGGATCGGACGGTGCAGATCTACTTCGAAGCCTTTTCGGCCGAGGTTACCCGGGAAGGCCGCGCGGTGATCGCCGCGGCGGCCGGCGACAGCCGGCCGTGCAAGGTCGTCAGCGTCGACGTGCTTGGCCTGTCCGACAGCATCGGCGGCGACGCCAGTTCCAACCTCGAGCTCTCCAAGCGCCGCGCCCAGTCGGTGACGGCGGCGCTTTCCGCCGCAGGCCTGCCGGCGGGCGAGTTCAAGCTTTCCGCGGCCGGCGAGGCCGGGGCCGTCACCTCCAGCGGCAAGGCCCGCCCGCTGCGCCGCCGCGTCGACGTCGTCCTGCACCTCGCCCCCGCTTGATGGGCTGATGGGTTCCGGCGCGGCTCCGGCGCCTGAACATCCCGCAAGCTCGCGCGCAAAAAGGATGGGCGGGACCCGAAGGACCCGCCCAGTTGTGCATCATCGAGAAAAGGGTGCGGAGACGGCAGACCGGCATGGTCGCCGGTCTCAAGTCGGGGGGGGCGTCGCCGCCTCCGCACCTGTAAGAACTCAGCGGGCCGAATTGCGTTCCGAACGCCGGTAACTTTTTTTATGCCATTCCCATGGCGATCTCAGCGCCTGACCTTCCGATTGATTCAAATAGGGAATTTCGAAGAGTTTCGCCCTTCGCGGCCATGGCGGCGGAACGTCGGGCGCAGGCGGACGTTTTTCGCATGAAGGGCGATCAGCCCGCGCGTCAGGCGTTGGAGGCGTCTGAACATGCAGTCCGGGTTCCCCGACAGACACGGCCCCCTGCTCCTGAAGACGCCCAGCCATCGCGAGCGGGCGACGCGCCGCAGGCTTGCGGTGCTCTGCGCCATCGCGGGCCTGGCTCTGGCCAGCGGCGCCGTGGGCTCGCTGATCCACCCGACGAGCCAAGTTTCCAGCCGGCCGGCGACCGGCCCGTTCAGCTATTTCCCGTCGCAGTAAGGAGCCTGACATGGCCGACTCCTCGACTACCCCCGCCGGCGAACAGGACCACCACACGGTCCTCAACGCCACCCGCGCCCGCCAGGGCCGCATCGGGCGGCACATGGTCTGGGTGCTGATCTTCGGCACCTTGCTCGCCTTGATCGGCCTGTTCCTGGCCTGGAGCTGGAAGGCGCCCAGCCTGGCGTCCGCCAACTCCGACAACGGCCGCGCCAGCGCCGCGGGGGCCAAGACCTTCAACGCGCCGGAGCCCGCGGCGGTCGTTCCGCCGCCGGGAACCGATCACACCGCGCCGGACAACCCCTAGGCGCGACGCACAGCGTTGAGACCAGAAGGGCCGCCCTGCCGGCGGCCCTTCGCATTTCTGCTCCCTCACTCCCGCACGGGGAATGACGATCGCCTCAGACCACCGACTGACCGCGGAACGCGCGGATCACGAAGTTCGCGACCAGCAGCACCAGGAAGACGACGAACAGCACCTTGGCGATGGTCGCCGCCAGGCCAGCCAGGCTGACGAAGCCCAGCACGCCCGCCACGATCGCCAGGACCGCGAACACCAGAGCCCAACCCAACATCGGTTCTCTCCTCAACGAAAAAGGGCGCCGCGGACCCGCGACGCCCCTTTTCGAACGTGGAGCCCTTCGGCCCGTTCCGCCCTACGCCGTTAGGCCGCCTGCTTGGCGGCCTTGCGCGGATGGAAGAACAGCGCCTGGCCGATGGCCGCCTTCACCGTCTCCGGCTGGAAGGGCTTGGTGATCAGGAAGGTCGGCTCCGGACGCTCGCCGGTCAGCAGACGCTCCGGGAAGGCGGTGATGAAGATGACCGGCACGTTGAAGCGTCCCAGGATGTCCTTCACCGCGTCGATGCCCGACGAGCCGTCGGCCAGCTGGATATCGGCCAGCACGAGGCCGGGCGTCTTGCGGCTGACGGCGTCCACGGCTTCCGTACGCGTCGCGGCGATGTCGATCACCGTGTGGCCGAGCTCCTTGACCAGCGCCTCGAT
>Ga0068855_100012970_pt1 | contig 10056 bp, 3 predicted proteins | sample KBSCornC52_FD_66592 | JGI IMG/M metagenome (GOLD analysis project Ga0068855, IMG submission 66592) | Corn rhizosphere microbial communities from Kellogg Biological Station, Michigan, USA - KBS Corn C5-2 | ecosystem: Host-associated > Plants > Roots > Rhizosphere > Soil ... | reverse complement strand
TACGTGCGCGGGGTGGTCAACCTGCGGGCGGCCACCGGCGGTGTGGACGGCGAGTCGGTCAGCGAGGCGAAGGTCCGCGGGCCGCTCACCCTGCGCACCGGCCAGCGCGCCGTCACCGCCGGCGACTTCGAGCGGCTCGCCCGCGAGTCGTCCACCGAGGTTGCGCGGGCCCGCTGCCTGCCCACGACGCGCGGCAACGGCTCGGTCCGGCTGCTGGTGGTCCCGCAGCTGCGTTCCGACCCCAGCCACCACCAGCTGGACGACTTCGCCATCAGCAACCCGTTGATGTCGCGGATCACCGGCTACCTCGACGAGCACCGCCTCGTCGGCACGGCGATCGAGGTCTCGACGCCGTACTACCAGGGCGTCTCGGTCGTCACCCTGCTGCACAGCGGCCCGGGCCGTCCGCCGGCGATGGTGCGCCAGCGCGCCCTCGACGCGCTGGCCCGCTTCATCAACCCGCTCACCGGCGGTCCGGACGGCACCGGCTGGCCGTTCGACAGCGACCTGAACACCGCCGTGGTCACCCAGCTGCTCGAGTCGGTCGACGGCGTCGAGCGGGTGGACGAGGCGCTGCTGTTCGAGTTCGACCTGCGGACCGGTCGGCGGCTCGGCTCGGCCAAGGACGTCCTGCGCCTCGACCGGCACTCGCTGTTCCTCGCCGCCGCCTGCCAGGTGGTGGTCCGGTGACCGAGGTCGCCCGGCGGGTGCCGGAGGGGATGCGCTACACCACCGCGCGCAGCCCGTCGTGGATGATCAACCAGCTGCCGCTGGGGATGCTCGAGAGCGACTTCTTCGTCCGCTTCGTGTCGATCTTCCAGGAGCTCGGCGAGACGCTGTTCGCCGACGCCGACAACGTCGACAACCTGGTCGACCTCTCGGTCGCGCCCGTGCCCGCCGTGCGGTGGCTCGGGTCGTGGATCGGGGTGGAGGGCATCGACGCCTCGCTGCCCGAGGAGCTGCAGCGGCGCATCGTCGGCAGCACCGCCAAGACGCTGGCCTGGCGCGGCACGGTGGCCGGGTTGAAGCACTTCCTCGAACTGATCAGCGGCGGCGCGGCCGAGGTCGCGGACGGCGGCGGGGTGTGGCGGGCCGGCGACACGCCGGAGGACACGGCGTGGGTGCGGATGAGCGTCGAGTCGACCGGCTGGTTGACCGAGGCCGACTTCGTCGCCCTGGTGCGGGACGAGGTGCCCGCGCACGTGCGGGCCGAACTCGTGGTCGCCGGGCGCTCGGTGTGGACGTCCGACGCGGAGGAGGGGCGATGAGCGACGCCTGCGGAGCGAGGACGAGGCCATGACGCACTGGGAGACTTCGGACGCCACCGAGCAGTTCCCGGCGGTGCCGCCGGACGGGGCGTCCGACGCCCCGGGCAGCACCGTCGTCACCGTGGCGGCGGACGCGGCCGCGCCCCCGCCGGACCGGGAGAACGTGACCTGCCCCGAGTGCGGGGCACCAGCGGTGGTGACCGTGAACCGGCGGCAGGCCGAGGACTTCTGCCGGCACTGCGACTACCCGCTGTTCTGGACCCCGTCACTGGTCGTCCTCGACTCCGGCGGGCTCGGCCAGGATTCGCTGCGCCGCCTGCCGGGCACGACGGGCCGGGCCATGACCGCGTCCGTCTCCTGCCCACACTGCGCCGAACCCAACCCGCTCACCGCGGCGACGTGCGTGCGCTGCGGGCTGTCCATGCACGTCCAGGCACCGCCCCCGCCGCCGGAGCCGGTCTACCTGCCCCCGCCGCCACCGCCCGCGCCGGCCCCGCCGGAGAAGCACGTCCCGTGGTGGGTGTGGCTGCTCGTCGGGCTCATCGTGGCCGCGGCGATCACGGTCGGCATCCTGGTGGGCACGGGCACGATCGGCTAGCACGAGGGCCGGCCGCGAACCGACACCTACGTCAGGTCGAGGTTCTCGGTGATCGTGCAGACGTGCGTCGTCGCCGAGCAGGACGTCGTCGCCGAGTCGATGGTGAACTTCGGCGTCGACCCGGTGTGCGTGGTCGTCGTCTGGCCGGTCGTGACGTCGGCGGTGCCGTTGGCGATCCAGTCGGCGGCGAACGGCACCGAGCTGAACACGGCGTCGTCGCTCCCGTTGGTGGTCTGCTTGCCCGGCGCGACGATGCCGCCGCCGGGTGACACCAGAGTTACGTCCGCCGTCACGCCGTTGGGCAGGGCCTTGTTCCCGAGCGTGACGTGCACCTTCAGCTGCGCCCCGATCTCGGCCAACCCGATCACGGTGTTGGCCGGCGTCGCCGAGGTGAACGTCTGTTGGCCCACCGGCCAGTTGTCCGCCGCCGAGGTGACACTCGCCGTGTACGTCTGGCCGGCCCGGCCCCAGATCAGCGCGGTCGGGGTGGCGGGAGCGGTGCTGCTCACGGCGAACGAAGTGTCGGACACGACGGTGTTCGGGACGACCGCCGAGTCCTTCACGGTGAGGGTGGCGGTCGTCGGCGGCGTCGCGTTCGGATCGGCGGCCAGACGCTGCGCGACGACGCTCAAGGGGACGGCGAACTCGTCCAGCCCGTACGTCTCGTTCACGGCGGCCTTCTTCACCGCCACCGTCGCCGTGCAGGCCACCGCCGCGGTGGCGCTGCCGCCGGTGCAGAACATCGCATCGGACTTGCTGGTGCCGACCGACAGCTGGCCGAAGTGCCCGTCCGGCAGGGTCACCGTGAGGGTGTAGCTGTCGGCCGTGACGTCGTTGAACGTCCACTTGAAGACGCCGGGCGTGCTCGTATCCAGTGCCGGGTTGCTGTAGTCGCTACCGCCCGTGCTCTTCGAAGTCAGCGTCAGGACGGCGGCGTCAAGCTTGTCGGCGCTGTCCTTCGGGGTCACGGACACGACGACCGGCGCGCTCGAGCGCGGCAACGCGACGTCCGGGAAGGACGCCGTCTGCCCGTCGAACACGAATCGGGTATCGGTGCCGACCACGCTCTGATACGTGCTGTCGTAGCCCGTCCCGTTCGGGTCGTTGTACAGCACCTGGTACGGGCCGCCGCCCTGGACGGTCGTCACCGAGAACGACCCGTTCGCCGCGGTGCGCGCGGTGAGCGGCTTGCCGTCGGTGCCCGAGGCGATCGTGAAGTCGGCCGGTGTGGTGCCGCGGCCGATCGCGATCGGGATCCCGGCGACGGTGGTGGTCGTCCCGCCGACCTTCGTGACCGACACCGAGCCGGTCAGCGTGTTGTTGGTCAGGGTGACCGGCACCGGCACCTTCTGCACGGCCTGATCGGTGGCCGGCAGCGTCACGTCCACCCGCTGCGAACCGGGCTGGACGCTGCCGCTGGAGTCGGCGTAGGTGAGCCAGTAGCTCGCCAGCGGCGGCACGCAGGTCGGGCCGCAGCTGAAGGTGTAGTTGCCCGCGCTGTCCGGATTCGCAGTCGGATCCGGGGTGTAGCTCGGGGCGCCGGCCAGCGTGGTCAGCCGCAGGGTCGGGCACCCCGGGCTGGCCGTGCCGCTCTGGCAGTTGTTGGTGTACACCGACCCGTCGACGCGGATCAGCTGCACCTGCAGGCGGACCCGGTTCAGCAGCATCGCCGAGGACTCGTTCAGGTCGACTGCGCTCGCGCTGATCGTCAACGTCGTCACGACGGCCGGCTTCGAGTTGCCGTTGGCGTCCAGTTCGTTCGCCCGCCAGCCCGGCGCCGTGATGCGCAGCTGCCACGAGCCCCAGGTCAGCGAACCGGCACCCGGCGAGCCGAAGGAGTAGTTCCCGTTCGCATCCGTCGTCGTGCTGAGCTTCGTGGTCGTCAGCGTGCCGCAGGACGAGTCGGTGCACTTGGTCAGGGTGACCGTGGCCCCGCCGACCTGCTGGTTGTTGACGCCGGTGAAGTCGGCGAGCGTGTCCGCCGTCGTCAGGTAGCCGGTGACCGTGCCGGCCACCGAGCCGAGCTGGTCGAGCTGCAGGGGATTGGCGGCACACGAGGTCGGGCCGAGGCTGCAGGTGAAGGACGTCGAGTCCCCCGAGTAACCCGGCAGGCTGACCCGCACCGTGTAGTCGCCCGGCCAGATCTGGTCGGTCGCCCCGATGTTCGAGTCGAGCCAGTGGAGGTTGCCGAACGCGTCGACGCTCGCCGAGATCGTGCCCGCCCCGGCCGGCTTGGCAGTGACCTGCACGGTGACGCCCGGCAGCGCGCCATCGGGTGTCCCGTGGCTCGGTGCCAGGCTCACCGTGCCGCTGAACGCATCCGGCTGCGGCACCAGCGGCACCGGCGTGGGCGCCGGGCTGGGCCCGTTCGTGGCTTGGGTCGCGAGGGTGACCGACTGGGCCCCGCGGGTGCCGAAGTGGTTGGCGCTCACCGAGACGGTGACCGTCGCCGACACGAACCCGAGGCCGACGAGGTTGTCGGTCGTGAGCGTCGCGCCGCCGCTCGTGCAGACGGCCGGCGGGCGCAGCTTCGACAGGTCGTAGTCCTTCGGCACGATGCCGAAGCACCCGTTGTCGTTGCTGACCACGTTGGCGGTGGCGGTCTGCGGGGTCGAGCCGGTGAACCCCGTCGTCCCGGTGATCGTGACGGCGGCGTTGGCGATCGCCGAGTTCGGTTGGTCGCTTCGGACCACCCGGCCGAACGCCGGTGCGTTCGCCTTGGTCATGACGATGATGGCGCCGGTGTCGGCGTCGATCACGCCGACCACGCCGCCCACGCTGCCCGACTGCGCCTCGCCCGAGACGTCGGTGTAGCTGGCCTGGCAGTTCGCGGCGACGTTCGTCGGCAGCCCCCAGATCACGATCTGCCCGGAGCCGTTGCTCGTCAGGGTCGGCACGGTCGCCGGCACGCCGTCGCATGAGGCGGTGATCCGTGCGCCGGCCAGCGGGCTCGTCGTCCCGGCGCCGGGGTTGAAGGTCGCGATCGACAGGACGACCCGCCCCAGCCGCGGGACGTGCGGCGAGAACGTCTGGGTCGTGCCGTGGGTGACGCTGAAGGACGAATCCGGCCGCGGCACCTGGAAGTACGGGTTCCCGAGCCGCACGACGGTCACGTAGGTGCCGTCGCAGAGCCCGTCGATCGTGTACGTGCCGTCGGCGTTGACGACGGCGAACTTCGGGGCCGGCTTGCCGCGATCGGTGCAGGGGGATTGATCCGGCTGGTCGGCCAGGTCGCAGCTGCTCGCGGTCGTGGTCTTGTCGTCGATCGGGATCGCCCACACGCAGTTCGTGTAGGTCTTGCTCGAGTCGTACGGGTCGGCCGTGAGCGAGCTGTTGCCGCTCAACGTGCCGGAGATCTTGTTGGCCGGGTACAGGTTCAGCTGCGGCGCGACACCGACGGCGTTGATCGGCACCTCGACGAACGTCGAGCCCGGCAGGTAGCCGGCCACGCTCACGCTCACCTGGTACTGGCCGGGTGACAGGACGGACGGGGTGGCCGCCTTGAGGGTGTACCGCGTCGGGCCGTGCAGGGTCGACTGGATCGTGTTCCCGACCAGGCTGACCGGCTTGCCGGCGCTGTCGGTGACCCGGAAGGTCAACGTGCAGGACGGGTTGCACAGCTCGCCGCTGGTCGCGATGGCCGAGGCCACGGTGCCGGTGATCGCGGCGTCGTTATAGGTCGGCGGGGCGAGGTCGTCCAGCGTGATCACGATGCCGTCGGTGTCCACCCCGGCGATCGCCGTCACGCTCTTGAACGCGGTCTGCTTGCCGAAGTACTCGGCGGAAAGAACGTAGGAGCCCGGTGCGACGCCGTTGAACTGGAACTTGCCGCCATCCGTGCTCATGATCTTGTAGGTGTTGTCGGGCGAGGTGAGGGTCAACCCGGCGCCCGGCCGAGGGCCGCTCGCGTCGAGCACCTTGCCTTCCACGATCGCCGTGGACGAGATCAGCGCGGGCGAGACCGACCTCCCGGGCTGGCCCTTGCGCAGCGACACCGTGAGCGTCTGCGTCTGGTAGCCCGGCGCGGTCACCGTGACGATGTACGTGGCCGGGGACGGCAGGTCGGGCAGGCGGAACTCACCGACGTGACCGGCGGTGGTGATCGTCGTGGCCGAACGGTTCAGCGTGCCGTCCGTCGCCGTGACGGTCGCCCCGCCGATGCCCGGCCCGAGCGAGCCGGTGTTGCCGATGCCGGCCGCGTAGACGGTGCCGGTCAGGGCCCCGACGCCGGCTTTCAGGGTCAGGTTGACCGTCGAGTGGCCGCCGCCGGTGAACGTGACCAGGGCCGATTCAAGCCCGAGCCCGTGCTTCGAGGCGCTCACGAGATAGGTCGCCGGCGTCGTCAGGCCGCTCACCGACCAGGCGCCCGGGTTGTTCGTGTCGGAACTGTTCGTGCTGCTCGTGATCGTGGTCGTGCCGTCGCTGATCGTGATGTCGGCGCTGCCGACCGGCTTGCCGTTCGCCGTGCGCACCATGCCGCTCAACGTGGCCGTACCGGGCTGCATGGTGACCTTCAACGGCTGGGCCGCGGCGATCGTCTTGGCGTCGACGAAGTAGCGCTGCGTCTGGTAGCCCGGCTCGGCGAAGGTGACCATGTAGTACCCGGTCGGGGGCAGCCGGCTGAACGACCACGCACCGTCGACCTTGGTCTGTTGCTTGCGGTGTACGGCCGTGCGGGACGAACCGTTCTCCACCGCCTCCGCCGGCACCATCGCGATCTCGTGCAGGGAGTTCGTCGAGATGCCGACGCCCTGCGCGTTCGTGACCGCCGGGTCGAGCAGCGTGGTGGTGTCGACCTGCACGCTCACGCCGCCGGCCCCCGCGCCGCTGACCGTGCCGCTCAACCGCAGCAGCTTCGCTGCGGCGTTCGTCGCCGGACTGCCGGGCGCGTTCGGCCCCGAACCGCCCGGGGAGTTGGAGCTGCCCGGGCCGCCGCTGGAGTCCGGGCCCTTGGCCGGCCCGGACGAGCCGCCGCTGCTGCCGCCACTGCTGCCGCCGGACGCGCCCGGGCTGGCCGGGGCGGTGCCCACGACGTCACGGGCGGCCTTGTCGAGCGCCGCCGTCGCCTTGTCGTGGACGGCGTTGGCCAGCTTGGGCACGAAGATCGCGGCGAGCGCGGCCCAGATCGCGATGACCGCGATCAGGGCACCGATCTTGGCCGGCCCGGCGCCGAGCATGGCCCGGGCCGTCAGCGCGCCTTGGACGTGCCGGGGGGCCCCGGCGCTGCGGGCGGTGACCGTGTACGCGTGCCGCTCGGGATCCCCGACGAACTGCGGCGAGCGCACCCGGATGCGGGCCCGGATCCGGCGCGTCTCGGCCGGGCCCAGGTCGAAGCGGTCGGTCTCGAACCGCACGGCGAGCCGATCGGTGTGCCGCGCCTCGAGGTCGACCGGCGCCGGCGCCATGCCGGTGTTGTGCACGACGACCGAGACCCGCTTGCGGAACACCGCGCCGGCGTCCATCGGCTCGAGCGAGACGTCGATCGCGCCCGGCGCGTCCACGAGCAGGACGCCCTCGGCGATGCTCGCCGACGACGTCACCCGCTCGTCGGCCGGATCGAGCGTCTGCACCGTCACCACGAACGGGTAGCGGGCCGGCAGCGTCCCCATCGCCGGCGTCAGCGGCAGTGCGACCTCGACCGTCTCGCCCGGCGCGACAATCCCGCTGCGCAGGGGCAGCGGCAGCCAAGCCGCATCGACGCCCATCGCGGTGACCAGCATGATGCGCGGCGCGCCCGCGCGGTTGGTGATCTGCACCGGCGCGACCACGGCCGTGCCGCCCGCCGTGCGCAGCACGCCGGGCAGCTGGACGAGGGCCGGCGGTTCGTTGGACGGCGGGCGGGTCATTGCTGCACCTGGATCGACACGGCCTTCGGCTCGCTCGGCAGGACGGTGACCTGCAACGTAGCCACCGGATTGCTCGGCGTGGGACCGACCGAGACGATGTACGTGCCGGCCGGGATCGCCGTGAAGGAGAACGTGCCGGCGGTCGCCGAGCAGTTCGCCGGGTCGCCGCTCGTCGTCGTCGACGCCAGCGCCTTGCTGGGGTACTGGTCCTGCGGGAACAGCGCGACGGTCCAGCCGCAGAGCCGGTCACCGGCGGTCGAGCTCACCGTGCCGGTCAGCGAAGCCGGCTGCGGTAGCGAGAAGTTCTCGCCGCCCCGTCCACTGCTGTCGTTCACCAGCTCGTCGCCCGCCGCCAGGGTGACGACCTGCGACTGCGGCGCCGTGGCGGTGCCGGCGTTGGCCGTGAGCGTGTACGTGCCCGGGGGGACGTTCTCGATCCGGTACTGGCCACAGAGGCCGGCCGGCACGGTGGCGGTCGTGACCTTGTAGGTGGACGTCCCGTTGGTCAGTGACACCGCGGCCTCGCCGAGCAGGCTGCCGGCGCAGCCGCCGTTCCCGGCCTGCTTCACCCAACCGGCGACGGTGGCCGTCGCCGACTTCATGCGCACCGACATGTTCCCGTTGGCATCGAAGGTGGCGCCGCGCGAACCGGGCGTGATGTTGCCGGTCGCGTCGAGCGACACCGAGACGATCTCGGTGGCCAGGTCGGTCCGGCCGAACGTCACGGTGTACGTGCCCGGGATGGGCAGGCCCTGCACGCTCCACTGGCCCGGCGTCCGCCCGGCCTCGGCCACGCTCTGCGTCTCGGTCTGGATGGTCAGCTGGCCGTCCGTGATCGTTACCGCGACGCCGGTAGCCGCCTCGTCCGCCGCGTGCGGGCGCTGGATCGCCACCGAACCGGACAGCGAGCCGGCCGACGTGCTCAGCGTGACCGCGAGCCCCTTCAGCCGCTGGCCGGCGGTGAGGGTGGTCGTCAGCGTCTGGGAGGCGTAGCCGGGGCGCGTCACCAACAGCGTGTACGTGGCCGGCGTCGGCAGCTGCGGCAGCGTGAACGCGCCGCCGGCGATCGAGACCGTGTTCTGCGCGATCTGCCCGCTCGTCGCCGTGATCGTGACGTCCTCGAGCGGTCCGGACGCAGAGGTGACCGTGCCGGCGATCAGGCCGTCGCCCTTGTCCAGCGTGATGTTCACACCGGTGCGCGTCTCCCCCGCGCCGACGTCGATGATCTGCTGCGACGTGGCGTAGCCGGCCTTCACCACCACGAGCTGGTAGCGGGCCGGGGAGAGCACGTCGGTGAGCGAGAACGCGCCGTCGGCGCCGATGGGGACGGTCTGGACGATCGCGCTGCCGTCGTCGGGCGGGGTCGTCGTCCCGGTGCCCACCGGGACGATCTTGTTGACGTTCGGGCTCGACGCGCCGTTCGTCGGACCGATCGTCTTCAGGTACAGCGTCGACGCCGACACGTCGTCGCCGCTGATCGTCCCGCTGATGGTGGCCGGCGAGCCGCCGACCTTCACGTCCAGCCCGGCCTGCACCTGGCCGGCCTTCACGGTGACCTTCGAGGCGTCCGCATCGGTGAGTGCGGCGGGGTACCACAGCTGTTGCAGTCCGGCGCCCTGGAACTCGATCTTGTAGTCGCCGGCGGCGATGTTGCTGACCCGGTAGACGCCGTGGTCGTCCGTCGCCGTGGTGGCGATGGGTGTCGTGGTGTCGGCCGCGTCGAACACCTCGACCGCCACGCCGGGCACGGGCACCGGCTTCACGCTGGTGATCGAGGTGACGGTCCCGGTGAGCCCGGACGTCCCGACGTTGCCGCTCTGGTTCTGCGCGGCCGCGATCTGCAGCACGAGGTCGCGGTCGGCGGCGCTCTGCCCGGCCAGCCGCGACAGGGCGAGCGTGATCACCACGGCGAAGACGGTGACCGCGCCGAGCAGGCCCAGCAACGCGAGCGCGCCGCGGGCGAGGAAGGCCCGCTGGATGAGCGTGCCCATCGCCAGCGCGTCCGCTTCGTTGCGGGCCGGCGCCGGCGCGGGCTCGGGTGGCGACTGGAAGAACTCGTCGTCGTCCAGCTTGTCGAGGTACAGGTTGAAGGTGCGGGCGACCGGCGAACCGAGCAGCCGGCGGCGGGCCTTGACCCGCAGGTCGACGACCGCGTGCTCGCCGGGGGCGAGCCGCACCACCGGCGGTTCGAAGCGGAACTCGACCTTTCCCTCGGGGTCGTCACCGGCCGGTCGCGCCTTGAGCAGCGTGTTGCCGGTGTTCTCGACGAGCACGCTGTACGTGCCCTTCTTCCCGGCGGTCACCGCGATCGGGTCGAGGCGGAAGGCCACCGCTTCCCGCTCGG
>Ga0068855_100012968_pt1 | contig 10057 bp, 8 predicted proteins | sample KBSCornC52_FD_66592 | JGI IMG/M metagenome (GOLD analysis project Ga0068855, IMG submission 66592) | Corn rhizosphere microbial communities from Kellogg Biological Station, Michigan, USA - KBS Corn C5-2 | ecosystem: Host-associated > Plants > Roots > Rhizosphere > Soil ... | reverse complement strand
GTTGGTGGCCGGCATCGTCGACCCAGTCAAGGTGACCAAGGCTGCGCTGGCGAACGCCGCGTCGGTGGCGTCGCTGCTGCTGACGACGCAGGGTGCGGTCGTCGAGAAGCCGGCCGACCCGGACGAGCACGAGCACGGTGGACATGCCCACAGTCACGGGCACGGCCACGGGCACGGGCACTCGCACTGACCGAAGCCGCACGTTCTCACTGTTAGCTTCAGGTAGAACGTGTTTTAGTTTTGGCTCCAGGCAGCCGACAGGCCCGCGGCGCTCGCTGCGGGCCTGTAAAAATTCTGTACTTGTCGGTACGTGCGAGTGTTGCTCAGGCTGGCTGATAGGTCAGCAGAGCCTCGCGCTCCTCGGGCGACAGACCGCCCCATACGCCGTACGGCTCGCGAGCTGCGAGCGCCCAGCGCAGGCACTGGTCGAGAACCGTGCAGCTCGAGCACACAGCCTTGGCTTGCATTTCACGCCGTGAGCGCGAGGGGCCGCGTTCGTTCTCTGGGTGGTAAAACGTGGCTGTGTCGGTGCCGCGGCATGCGGCCCGCACCTGCCAATCCCAGTCCCCCTCGCGAAGCGCCGGCAAACGCCTAACTTCGGCCATCGGCATCCTCCAACCCCGGAAACCGCCCCCGCGCGGTTCTGCCTGTTCCAAAGATCGACCGCGCAAAAGGTGACGCGCGCCGCAGAATATTAACTGGGACACACTGTCGCGATCAAATGTCACACGAACTGGACATACCCGGACTTTATTCGGGACATTCCTCGCCCAGAACGCTGAAACGGTGGGACCAAATCACCCGTAGCTCGACACAACCCCCAAAGGGTCGGGTGGCGAGAACGGAAGAAAAGTCAGTGGCGCTTGGTCAGCGCGTTCACGGCGTCGGTGTAGCCGCGGGCATAGTCCCAGCTGACATACGCGTCATGGTCAGGCGCGAATGCCGGCTCGTGGACGTGGGTACGTCCCTCACCCAACAGCGCGCGCAGGTTCGCGGCCATCAGGTCCCAGCCAAAGTAGTGCTGCTCGCCGCAATCACCGCAGTCGACGGTGATTCCGTGGATGCCTTGTGCCGCGAGGACGGCACGGAATTCGGCCAGTTCGGCCAGATCAGCCAGGACGTCTTCGCGTTCATCGTCGCTGAGCGGGGCCGCCGGCTCGCTGTCGTCGAGTAAGGCGGCCGGGTCGTCCGGGTCGTCGATGAACGGGTCGAGTGGGCCCTCTGATGGATCTTTGCCGACGTTCATCGGGCGCCCGCGCAGTACGTCACGCTTACACGGTAGGTCTGATCCGGCCTGTCGTGCCAACTGGAGCGCACCCAATTCTCCCAACGTGTCGCTCGTCGAGCAGCCGAGTGGCGCCATAGCGCGCCACTCGTACTAACGCTTCACCGGGCAGAAGGGCACGCGTGACGTGGGTCAACCGTTCGCGATGGCCTCGAGCGGCGGCGTGCGTGCCGCCCGGATTCCGGGCCAGAGGGCGGCGAGAACGCCGACCACGGCCGCGAGGACGAGGAACAGCACCGCCTGTGTCCACGGCACGCTGAGCTGGTCGAGCCCTTGGTCGCGCAGCGCGTGCGTGAACAGCGAGCCGTAGGTGAGCCCCAGCAGCAGTCCGAGCCCCGCGCCGAACACTGCGATGAGCGCCGACTCGAGGTAGATCGTGCGGCGCACCTGCTTGCGCTGCATACCGATGGCGCGCAGCGTGCCGATCTCGCGGCGCCGCTCGACGACCGACAGGGCCAACGTGTTGAGGATGCCGAGGATGGCGATGACGATCGAGAGGCCGAGCAGTCCGTAGAGCAGACCGAGCAGACCGTTGATCTGCGAGGCGATCGTCCCCTTGAACTGCTCGCGAGTGTCGACGTTGACGACGTAGTAGTCGTTCGTCGCCGCCTCGAGCCGCTTACCCAACGCGGTGAGATCAGTGCCCGGCGCGGCTTTGACCAGCACGACGTCATCGGCCCATTCGTTGCGTGGTGTGAGTGCGCGATAGACGTCAGTGCTGACGACCCACGGCCCGAGCAGCCGGCTCTCCTTGTAGATGCCCGACACGCGCAGCGTGCGACTACCGAGCCCGGGCACGGACAGCGTGACGGGATCGCCCACCGACAGGTGCTTGTCGTCGGCCCAGTACTTCGCGATGAGGATGTTGTTGCCGGTGGGGGTTCCGCCGCCGTGGACGAAGTCGGTCTTGAGCACGGCAGACAGCGGCCCGCTCGCCGCGGAACCGTCGACCGCATCGCTGCCTACCTTGGCGACGAAGGACTGGAGCTGCGTCGCCGATGCGACACCGTCGACGTGGGCAACGGCCTGCGCGGCGGGCCACGGAACCTCGAGGTCGGATTCGGTCGTGACGACGTAGTCGGCTGTGACGTTGTTGTCGAAGAGGTGGCCGATGCTCTTCTTCGCCGTCGAGCCGAGGACGGCGATGCCGCTGACCAGGAGCATGCCGAGGGTGAGCGCGAATGCCGTCGCCGCCGTGCGGCGCGTATTGCGGACGGCGTTCGTGCGGGCCAGCTGCCCGACGCTGCCGAACGGGCGGCCGACGATCCGGCCGAGCGGATCGATCACCCACCGCGCGAACAGCGGTGACAGCAGCAGCGCACCGGCGGCCATCGCGAACAGGCCGAGCCCCGTGAGTGCAGCGGCGCTGCCGGCACTCGATGACGAGAAGCCGCCAACGGTCGCCGCCACACCCGCTGCCGCCACGGCGACACCGGCGATCGAGCGCCGACGCAGAGCCTTGGTGGTCGGCGCCGCGTGCTCCTCGCGCATCGCCGCCACCGGTGGAATTCGACCCGCCCGCCGCGCCGGGGCGTAAGCCGAGAGCAACGTGACCAGCGTGCCCACCCCGACCGCCACGACGACCGTCCTCGTCGACACGACCATCGAGCCCGCGGGCAGCCCGATGTCGAGCGCGTCGAGCAGCGCGTGCAAGCCGAACGCCAGGCCGACTCCGCCCGCGAGCCCGAGCACGCTGCCGATGAGGCCGACAACACCTGCTTCCAGGACGACCGAGCGACGAACCTGCCGGCGATCGGCGCCGACGGCGCGCAGCAGAGCCAGCTCGCGCAGCCGCTGCGCCACGATCATCGAGAAGGTGTTGTAGATGATGAACGTGCCGACGATCAGGGCGATCGCGCCGAACGCGAAGAGGATGTAGTTCACGAACGACAGCGCGTTCGTGATGCCTTGTGTTGCGTCGCTGCGAACCTTCGTTCCCGTCTCGGCGTGCAGGTCTGACGGCAGGACGTGCGCGATGCGAGCGGTGATGGTCGCTTCCGAGATTCCGGGCGTGGCGGCGACGTCGATCGCGCTGACATGCGTGCCATCGGTGAGCAGGCGGCGCGCCTCGGCGGGCGTGAACTTCACGCCGACGAATCCGCCGGTATCCGTCTTGACCTTGTAGATGCCGCTGACGGTCTTGTCGGCGACGGCGGCGTTCGGCAGCACGATCTTGACGTGATCGCCAACGTGCAGGTGTGCCTTGGTTGCCGCGCCGCTGTTGACTGCGACCTCGCCGGCGACCAGCGGCGCGCGACCCGACGCGAATGTCGGTACCTCGCCGATCGTCTGATTCGCCGGCGTCCACGCACTGCCGTCGCTCGGGGCTCCGCCGCTGTCGACCTTCTTGCCCTTGCTGTCGACGAGGACGATCTGACCCCGCACCTGAGGCTCGACCGTCTGCACTCCGGGTACCGCCTGGATCGTCCTCACCAGATCAGCCGGCACACCTGGCTGGTACGAATGCCGAGCGCTGACCTGGGCGTCGACACCCTTGTACGCGGTGCTGAAGATCGAGTTGAAACTGCTCTTCAGCGTGTCGGTGAAGATGAACGATCCGGCGACGAATGCGCTGCCGAGGATGACCGAGACGAGCGTGAGGACGAGGCGCACCTTGTGCGCCGCCAGATTGCGCACCGCGACCTTGCGCATCGGGTTACCGTCAGCACTCCCCCGTGAGGGCGATGCCGTCGTGACTGCCCGATTCATCGCTCGAGCCCCTTCATGCGGTCGAGGACGGCGTCGGCGGTCGGGTCGCGCAGTTCGTCGACGATGCCGCCGTCGGCGAGGAACAGCACGCGATCTGCGTAGCTCGCCGCGCGCGCGTCGTGCGTGACGATGACGACGGTCTGCCCGAGCCGGTCAACCGACTCGCGCAGGATGCCCATGACCTCGCCGCTCGTGCGCGAGTCGAGGTTGCCGGTTGGTTCGTCGCCGAAGATGATCTCGGGCTTGCTGGCCAGGGCGCGCCCCACGGCGACCCGCTGCTGCTGTCCGCCGGACAGCTCCGAGGGGCGGTGGGTAAGCCGATCGCGCAAGCCAAGTGTGTCGATCACGGTGTCGAGCCAGGCTGCGTCGGGCCGGCGTCCGGCGATCGCCATGGGCAGGGTGATGTTCTCGTAGGCGGTCAGGGTCGGGATGAGATTGAAGGACTGGAACACGAAGCCGATGCGGTCGCGGCGCAACGCCGTCATCTTCTTGTCGGACAGGCCGCGCAGCTCGACCTCGCCGATCCAGACCGAGCCGGCGGTCACCGAGTCGAGGCCGGCGAGGCAGTGCATCAGGGTCGACTTGCCGGATCCGGATGGGCCCATGATCGCGGTGAACTCACCGCGGGCGAGATCGACGCTCACGGAGGTGAGCGCGCGCACCGCCGTCTGACCGGTTCCGTAGCTCTTGTCGACGTCGACGGCGCGTGCGGCGTAGGACGTCATGGTGGGGGACAGCGCAGGAGCAGGATTCATGGACTCCACCCTGCCGATCGGAATTGATCACAGCCACGGGGTTTTGCCCCCAGAATTCCCTGACATTTGTCCTGGTCGTGTCAGGGTCGTGGCACGAGGCATGTCCGAGGCACGCGTAGGATGAAGTACCGGCGGCTCAAGGAGTTTTTGTTGTCAGACTTCCCCGTTGAGGGTCTCCCAGAGAAGTTCGCCCAAGTCGGCCTCACCTACGACGACGTCCTCCTATTGCCTGGAGCAACCGACGTCGTCCCCGCCGAGGTCGATACCCACGCACGGTTGACCCGCGAGATCACGATCGCCGTGCCGCTGCTGTCAGCGGCGATGGACACCGTCACCGAAGGCCGCATGGCCATCGCGATGGCTCGTCAGGGTGGCATCGGGGTGCTGCACCGCAATCTGTCGGTCGACGACCAGGCGCGCCAGGTTGATCTGGTCAAGCGCACGCAGACGGGCCTGATCCCGAACCCGGTGACGATCGGCCCCGATGCAACGCTCGAGGAGCTCGACGAGGTGTGCGGCGAGTACCGCATCTCCGGGCTGCCCGTCGTCGATGCCGACCAGCGGCTTCTGGGCATCATCACCAACCGCGATCTGCGCTTCGTCCCGGTCGCCGAGTGGGCGACGACGAAGGTCGACGAGGTGATGACGCCGATGCCGCTCATCACGGCTCCGCTCGGCATCTCACGCGCGGACGCCACGCTGCTGCTGCGCCAGCACAAACGCGAGCGCCTACCGCTGATCGACGCCCAGGGCCGGCTTGGCGGGCTCATCACGGTCAAGGACTTCGTCAAGTCTGAGCAGTTCCCCAACGCCTCGAAGGACGCGCACGGCCGGCTGCTCGTCGGTGCCGCGATCGGGTACTTCGGCGATGCCTGGGAGCGTGCGACGACGCTGGTCGAGGCAGGCGTCGACGTCCTCGTCGCCGATACCGCACACGGCCATGTGCAGCTGCTGCTCGACATGGTGCGCAAGCTCAAGTCCGACCCGGCGACGAAGCACGTGCAGGTCATCGGCGGCAATGTGGCGACGGCGGCCGGCGCTCAGGCGTTCGTCGATGCGGGTGCCGATGCGGTCAAGGTCGGCGTCGGCCCCGGCTCGATCTGCACGACGCGGGTCGTCACCGGCGTGGGTGTCCCGCAGATCACCGCGATCTACGAGGCCTCGCGCGCGTGCAAGCCTGCGGGCGTGCCGGTCATCGCCGACGGCGGGCTGCAGTACTCGGGCGACATCGCCAAGGCCATCGTCGCGGGTGCCGACACCGTGATGATCGGGTCGTTGCTCGCCGGCTGTGACGAGTCGCCCGGCGATCTGATCTTCGTCAATGGCAAGCAGTTCAAGTCCTACCGCGGGATGGGTTCGCTCGGCGCGATGAGTTCGCGGGGCAAGAAGTCGTACTCGAAGGACCGGTACTTCCAGGCCGAGGTCGACAGCGACGACAAGCTCGTGCCGGAGGGCATCGAGGGACGGGTCGCCTACCGCGGCCCGCTCGCTGCGGTCGCCCACCAGCTCATCGGTGGCTTGCGGCAGTCGATGTTCTACGTCGGGGCGAGGACGACGGCCGAACTCGCCGAGCGCGGCCAGTTCGTGCGGATCAGCCAGGCCAGCCTGAAGGAGTCGCATCCGCACGACATCCAGATGACTGTCGAGGCCCCGAACTACACGGCTTAAAAGGCTGTGCCCGGCTCCTGACTGGGGATCAGAGCCGGGCAGCCCGGGTGCGTGTCGCGCGTCCTATCGAGGGTCCTATGTCCTGGGATCGGTCCCTAGGTTCCGCGACGTGAGGCCGGGGTAGCCTCTTATGGGGAATTTCGCACCGCGGGTAAAGCATCGCGCGGTGTTAGATCCGTGTCAGGTGTCGCGCGTCCCGACCTGTCGGGACTTTGGTCCCTAAGAGTGCTCGCCCAAGCTCGCACCGAAGACAGCAGCCTGAGTGCGGCGCTGCATGCCGAGCTTGCCGAGCAGGCTCGAGACATTGTTCTTCACGGTCTTTTCGGCGATGAACAACCGCTCGCCGATCTGCCGGTTGGTCAGCCCTTCGGCAATGAGAGCCAGGATCTTGCGCTCCTGGGCGTTCAAGGCCGCCAGACGCTCGTCCTCGCGCTTTCCGTCGCGAATGCGCTGCAGCACCCGTGCCGTCACCGAGGGATCAAGCAGGGACTGGCCGGCCGCGACCTGACGCACGGCGTCGACGAGGTTGGAGCTGCGGATCTGCTTGAGGACGTAGCCAGAGGCGCCAGCCAGGACAGCGTCGAAGATGGCGTCGTCGTCGTCGTAGGACGTGAGGATGAGGCACCGCACCTGGGGGTATTCCTCGCGGATTCGCCGGCAGACCTCGATACCGCTGCCGTCGGGGAGTCGGCCGTCGAGAATCGCGACATCCGGCACCACGGCGGGAATGCGGCGCATCGCCTCGTCGCAGGTGCTCGCTTCTCCGACGACATCGAGGTCTTCCTCGCTGTTGAGGAGGTCGGCCAACCCGCGCCGCACGATCTCGTGGTCATCGAGCAGGAACAACCGAATCGGCGAACTGGTGCTGTCGCTTGTCACGCAGGGTCCTCTCGGTCGACCTCTAGAGGACTCATTGTGCTTCTTCAGGCGTCCCTTCCGCGACCGCGCGGCCGGGTGCTGGCAGATATGCCGCCGAAATTCGGTCGACATCGTCGCTTTCGCGCAGTTCGAAGATGGTTGATCGGATCTGACGGATGGTGTCGTCGAGCGTGCTCATGTGGTTGTCCAGGAGCTGGGTGACCTCGTTGGGGAGTGCCTCCAGGTCGATCAGCTGCAGTGCCAGGCCGGCGGCGAAGAGGCGCTGCATGACGTTGTCGTGCAGATCCTTCGCGATGCGATGGCGATCGCGCAGGACGCGGAGGGACTCGGCGTCGGTGCGGGCGTCGGAGAGTTCGAGCCCGAGCGCCACCTGCGTCGCAAAGTTCGTCGCCAGTTCGAGATCGATGGACGAGAACGACGACCCGCCCTCATCGCGGAGGAACAGGAACGCCCCGCGCACGCCGGTCATGTCGACCATCGGCACGACCATGGCCGGGCCGAAGACGTACTGAGATGGGTACGAGCGGCTCGCCAATGCACTGATGTGTTCGACGAGCAAGCTCTTGCCACGCGCCACGGCGGAGCCGAGGTGCCCCTCACCGGGGGCGAAGACGAAGCCGCGGTAGTCAGCAGCCGCCGCGCCGTCGGCGAGCGCGACGTACATGCCGCCCTCCGGCGTCGGTAGCAGCAATGCACAGTGGTCGGAGCGGCTGACGGACCTCGCGGTGTGGATGATGCCCTGCAGCAGTTCGTCCTGACGGTCGCTGATCAGTGCGCGTGCGATGTCGCCTGATGCGCGCAGCCATTCTCGGCTCTGCAACGCCTCGGCCAGCGACGTCATGCTGCCGAGGGTGGGGAACGACGTGAGATTGCCCGTGCCGGACGTCGTCGCCATCAGGCGACCCCCAATCGCCGACGCATCCAAGACGGAGGGATCAGACTGGGGTGCGTCCCACAAACCCCCCGGCTGTGGGCACGCAATCCCAATCGTCATCGTGATCGGCCCACCGCGTGTGCCGACCCGTGCAACTCGGCCCATTCCCCCGCCCGTGCCATCCCCGCAGACGGCAACGCGCGATGGGCCGCGTCGTTACGACTGAACATTCCAAATGTGCAGATACGTCGCGAGGGCTGCTCGACCCCGACCCAGGGGACTTAGGTCCCGAGATCGGCGGGTTCACGCGGTAGGGCAGACTTCGAGGCATGCCCGAGACAGTCGAGATCGGCCTCGGCCGCAGCGCCCGACGCGCGTATCACCTGGGAGAGGTGGCGCTCGTCCCCACGCGGCGTACGCGCGGATCGGCGGTCGTGTCGACGCAATGGCAGATCGATGCGCACGCCTTCGAGCTACCGCTCGTCGCGGCTCCTTCGGACGCCGTGGTCTCCCCGGCAACGGCCGCCCAGATCGGCAAACTCGGCGGGCTGGCCGTCCTCGACGGCGAAGGACTCTGGACGCGATATGCCGATGCTGCTGAACAGCTCGAGGCGATCGGCGGCGACACGCGTTCGCTGCAGAAGCTGTACTCGACGCCCGTCTCGCCTGAGCTGATTCAGCAACGCGTCGGCGAGCTTCGGTCGGCCGGGCAGCGGGTCGCGGTGCGGCTGTCCCCGCAACACACCGACGAGCTGGCACCGCACGTCCTCGCCGCTGGCGTTGATCTGCTCGTCATCCTCGGCACGGTCATCTCCGCCGAGCACGTGATGAAGGGTGACGTGCCAGGCCTCAACCTCAAGACCTTCATCGCTGATCTCGACGTACCAGTGATCGTCGGCGGTGTCACGAACTACCAGACGGCACTGCACCTGATGCGCACTGGCGCGGCGGGTGTCGTGATCGGCTATGGCGCGCACCTCGGTTCGTCGACGCACTCCGTCCTCGGCATCGACGTACCGATGGCGACGGCTCTCGTCGATGCCTCGGCCGCGCGGCGCGACTATCTCGACGAGACGGGCGGGCGGTACGTGCACCTGATCGCGTATGGCGACATCAGCACAGGTGGTGACATCGCCAAGGCGCTTGCGTGCGGGGCCGACGCGGTCATGCTGGGCGAGCCGCTAGCCGCCGCTGCCGAGGCTCCGGGCAACGGGCGGTACTGGGACGCGACCGCGGCGCACCCGCGAGTGCCGCGCTCGGTGGTCGTCGATTTCGGCACCCTGCCGAGCGAGCGGCCCACGCTCGAGGAATTGCTGGTCGGGCCGACGTCCGACCCGTCTGGCGAGCGAAACCTCTTCGGCGCACTGAAGCGAGTCATGGGCAAGTGTGGGTACTCCTCGTTGAAGGAGTTCCAGAAGGTCGAGTTGATGGTGACGACGACGCGATGAGTCCAGAGATCAGGTTCGGCTACAAGGCATCGAACGAGCAGTTCGCGCCGCGGGAGCTATTGCGATTCGGCGTTCTGGCCGAGCAGTACGGGTTCGACTCGGTGTTCGTGTCGGATCACCTGCAGCCGTGGCGCCACGACGGGGGGCATGCGCCGTTTGCCATGTCGTGGCTCGGCGCGCTCGGTGCCTCGACGTCGAACATCGTGATGGGAACTTCGGTACTGACGCCGACCTTCCGCTACCACCCGGGCATCGTGGCGCAGGCCTTCGCCACGTTGGGCTGCCTGTACCCGGATCGGGTGATTCTCGGGATGGGCACGGGGGAGTCGCTCAATGAGGTGGCGTTGGGCATCGAGTGGCCCGATGGGCGCGAGCGGTTCGCGCGGTTCCGTGAGGCCGTTCGGCTGATCAAGCAGCTCTGGACAGAGGAGCGCGTGAC
>Ga0068855_100012967_pt1 | contig 10057 bp, 10 predicted proteins | sample KBSCornC52_FD_66592 | JGI IMG/M metagenome (GOLD analysis project Ga0068855, IMG submission 66592) | Corn rhizosphere microbial communities from Kellogg Biological Station, Michigan, USA - KBS Corn C5-2 | ecosystem: Host-associated > Plants > Roots > Rhizosphere > Soil ... | reverse complement strand
GATGAGGTGATCGTAGAGATAGGCCTCCTCGCTGACGCCGGCGGCATCGGCCATGTCGCCGAGCCGCTGCTCGTCGGCCGGCTCGTAATCGAGCGGCGGGCTGAGCGGATAGACGTCGCGGATCGTCGCCGTGTACAGGTCGATCAGCTGGAGCAGATTGGGATTGGCCGCGGGGCCGTCGCGATCATCGCTCTCGGCGAGGATCGCCGCCTTGCGCGCCGGATCGCGCATCGCCACGATCCGCTCGGCCAGCGGCAGATGGGCGATCGCCTGATAGGACGGGCGCAGCTGGAAGCGGTGATGGCCGTCGAGCGTCGACAGCGCGCCGACCGCACGCGCCGAGGTCTGGGGATGGATCGAAAGGCCGTCGGCGTTGGCCTTGGCAGTTTCCGCGAGATAGACCCGAAAGTCGTCGGTATCGCCGAAGAACTGGAGCATCAGATAAGTCACCGGCCGGCCTGACAGCTCGGCAACCTGACGAATGCGGTCATGTTCGGCGAGGCGTCCCTCGCGGCCAAGCTCCGGGCATGCCGGGATATCGCCGACCAACCCGGCAGGAGCGACCTGGAACACGCCCTTGCGGCGGCTGTTGCCCATCGCCTTCGCCAGCCCGAGCAGCTCGTCGTCCTCGGCAAAGGTGCCCGGGACGTAATTTCCCTTGCTCGACAGATGGACGGTGATGCGGCCGGTGGAGAAGCCGAGCGCGCCGGCGTCCATCCCCTCGGTCAGCAGGCGGGACATTTCGGCGATGTCCGCGGGCGTCGCCGCCTCATGGCGCCGGGCGCGATCGCCCATGACGAACAGGCGCAGCGCCGAATGGGGAATCTGCGCGCCGACGTCGATCGCATATTCGCGCTCGCCGAGGCGGTCGAGATAATCGCCGAAGCTTTCCCAATCCCATTTGAGCCCCTCGGCGATGACACTCTCGGGGATGTCCTCGACGCCTTCCATCAGCTCGATCAGCTCCTGGCGGGTCTCGGGCCGCACGGGTGCGAAGCCGACCCCGCAATTGCCGGCGATGGCGGTGGTGACGCCGTTCGAGAAGCTCGGGTCGAGCTTGTCGTCCCACAGGAACTGGCCGTCATAATGGGTGTGGACGTCGACGAAGCCGGGCGTGATCAGCGCGCCATTGGCCTCGATCACCTCTTTGGCCGGACCGTCGACCGCGCCGATCGCGACGATGACGCCGTCCTTGACCGCGACATTGCCAGGGTAGGCGGGCGCACCGGTGCCGTCGACGATGCGGCCGTTGCGGATCAGGACGTCGTACATTCGGTTACTCCTCAGGAATTCTGCTGCATCGAGGCAGCCGCTCGGTGATCAGGCGACGGCGGCTTCCTTTGCCGCGACCTTCGCCCCCGCCGAGCCCGAGCGCACCAGCCGGCCCGGCCGCGCGCCCGTCTCCTCGTCGTTGCGGCGGGTGACAGTGCCGTTGACGATGGTGGCGAGATAGCCGGTTGCGCGCTGGATCAGCCGCGGCGCGCCGGTCGGCAGGTCGTTGAGCATCTCGGGCAGCTCGAGCTTCAGCCGGCTGTGATCGATCACGTTGACGTCGGCGCGCTTGCCGACCTCGAGCGTGCCGCGATCGTCGAGGCCATAGAGCTCGGCGCTCGCCGCCGAAAGCTTGCGGATGATGGTCTCGATCGCGATCTGCGGGCCGCGCGTGCGGTCGCGCGTCCAGAAGGCGAGCTGCCAGCTCGGCAGGGCGCTGTCGCAAATGAACTTGGCATGGGCGCCGGCGTCGCTGAGGCCGGAGATCACCGCCGGATTCTCCAGCATCTCGCGGACCGCCTCGAGATCGCCGTCGACATAGTTGCAGCCGAACATGGCGACGAGGTTGCGGCCTTCATTGGCGATGAGGTGATCATAGAGATACTCCTCCTCGCTGACGCCGGCGGCATCGGCGAGCGCGCCGAGCGTCGCATCCGGCCCGGGCTCGTAATCAAGCGGCGGGCTGAGCGGATACACGGTGCGCATCTTGGCGGTGTAGAGATCGACCAGCTGAAGCAGATTGGGATCGTCGGCGGCCGCCGCGCGATCATCGGCTTCCGAAAGGATCGCGGCGCGGCGCGCCGGGTCCTTCAACGCCTCGACCCGCTCGGCCAGCGGCAGATCGGCGATCGCGCGATAGCTCGGGCGCAGCTCGAAGCGGTGATGGCCGTCGAGCGTCGACAGCGCGCCGACCGAGCGCGAGCTGGTCTGCGGATACATCGCCAAGCCTGCCGCATTGGCCTTGGCGCTTTCGGCGAGGAAGATCCGCCAATCCTCCTGGTCGGAGGGGAACTGGAGGAACAGATAGGTCACCGGCCGGCCCGAGCGCTCGGCGATCTCGCGCAGCTTGTCGTGCTCGGCGATGCGCAGCTCGCGGCTGAGCGCCGGCACGCCGACATAATCGCCGCTCATCCCGCGCGGGTTCATCTGGAAGACGCCGCGGCCGGCCTTGCCCATCGCCTCGGCGAGGCCCATCAGCTCGTCGTCCTCGGCGAAGGTGCCGGGGACGTTGTTGCCGGTGCTCGACAGATGCTCGACGATGCGGCCGGTGGAAAAGCCGATCGCGCCGGCGTTCAGCGCCTCGGTGAGCAGGCGGGACATTTCGGCGATGTCCTCCGCGGTGGCGGGCTCATGCTTGGCGCCACGCTCGCCCATGACATAGGTGCGCAGCGGCGCATGGGCCACCTGGGCGGCGACGTCGATCGCGTAATGGCGTTCATCGAGGCGATCGAGATAATCCGGGAAGCTCTCCCAATCCCATTTCATCCCTTCGGTGACGACCTCCTGGGGGATGTCCTCGACCCCCTCCATCAGCTCGATCAGCTCCTGCTTGGTTTCCGCCCGCACCGGCGCGAAGCCGACGCCGCAATTGCCGGCGATGCAGGTGGTGACGCCGTTGGAGAAGCAGGGGTCGAGCTTGTCGTCCCACAGGAACTGGCCGTCGAGATGGGTGTGGACGTCGATGAAGCCGGGCGTGATCAGCGCGCCATTGGCCTCGATCACCTCCTTGGCCGGGCCGTCGACATCGCCGATCGCGACGATCACCCCATCGGTGATGGCCAGGCTGCCCTCTCGTGCCGGGGCGCCGGTGCCGTCAACGATGCGGCCGTTGCGGATCAGAATATCGTACATCCAAGCTCTCCTCGCCGGGTTCCGGACCCATTGGCCGGGAAGCTATCATGGATCGGCCAATTGCGGGAAGGGTAGGCAAGGCCTAGTTTACCCACGGGAGAGAGGCAGCGATGGCGACGCAGGTCGATTACGGCGCCCTCGAAGGCGCGATGCAGGCGTATTTTCGCGAGGGCGAGGCGCGGGCGAGGGTCCTCGGTAACCGTGGGCCGATCCGCTTCGCCGAGGACGGCGCGCTCCATCCCGACATTCTCGACGCCTATCGGCGACATGGCTTCTATGTCTTCGAAAACGTGATTCCGACTGGCGAGCTGGCCGAGCTCGAGGCGGATTATCTCGACCTGATGGAGCGGGTGCCGGTCGCCGAGGGCGCGGCGCTCGACCGCCATGGCCGGCCGGCGATCGGCGCGGATCGCGCGCATCCGATGGTCCATTGGGCCAAGCCGCTGAGCGATCCTTATGGCGGCACCGATCTCGCCAAGGGCCGCCACAGCGTCAGGATGGTCGAGCCGGAGCCGGCGGCCGATCTGCCCGAGAAGGTGGTGTTCATCATCACCAGCCCGCTCGAATTCTCCGACGCCTATCTCCGGCTGACCGGCCATCCCTCCATTCTGCGCATCGCCGAGGCGATCAACGGCGCGGATTTCGTGCCATTCCAGGAAGGGCTGATCATCAAGCGGCCGGGCGAGGGGGCGAGTTTCTCCTGGCACCAGGACGGCACGACCCATTGGGACGATCCCGACTGGGGGCTCGACAGCCATGGCTTCAATGTCATGCCGCAGCTCTACGGCGCGACCGCGGCGAACGGCGTCTGGTTCGTTCCCGGCAGCCATGCGCTCGGCAAGCTCGACATCGCCGCGATGGTGGCGGAAGCGGGCAGCGAGCGTCTGCCCGAAGCGGTGCCGCTGGTGTGCCAGCCGGGCGACGTCTGCATCAGCAATCGCCAGATCGTCCACGGCTCCTTCGCCAACACCAGCAAGGACATCCGCGTCACGCTCGGTTTCGGCTTCTTCGCGCGCCGCTGGGTCGAGGGCGCGACCGGCTGGCTCTATGCCGATAATTCATCGGTGACCTATGACGCGGCGCGGATCGACCGGCGCGCCGAGATGATCGGCTATGCGATCGCCGCGCGGCGCGCGCATTATCCCGACGAGCAGAGCTTCACCTACCAGCCGCATGCGCGCGCCGGCGAGGTCTATCGCTGGGATGAGACGGCGCGCGAGGCGATCCGGGGCTACGCCGACTACGACCTGCGCATCTGAGCGCCGCTCATGGGCTTCTTTGGGTGGGTTTGTGAATACCCACCAATGTCTTACAGTGCGGCCGATGACCTCTCGCGTGCTGATGATCGCCCTCGACGGCGCCGACGGCCGGATGCTCGACCGGCGCGGCGACGACGGCTCGATGCCGAATCTCGCTGCCCTGCGCGCGCGCGGTCGCGCCAAGCGGCTCTCTGCGCCGCACGGCCTGACAGATGATGCGCTCTGGGCGTCCTTCCAATATGCCGCCGATGTCGGCGAACACGGCCGCTATTCCACCTGGCTTCGGCTCGCCAACGGCCGTCACGGCCTCGCCCATCTCGACGAGGTCGATCGCGATACATTCTGGGATGGCCTCTCGCGCCGCGGCATGCGCGTCGCCGTGTTCGACGTTCCCAAATGCCGCGAGCCGCGCCCGATCAACGGTATCCATCTCGCCGACTGGCTGGTTCACGGCCGCTATTTTCCGGAACCGCAAAGCTATCCGGCATCGCTCGCCGCGGAGATTGTCGAACGCTTCGGCCCGGCGCCGCCGAGCCAATGTGGTTATGACCATCCGGATCTGACCGACGAGGAGGTTCGCGAGATTGTCGGCGATCTGCGTCACGGGGTTGAGCAAAAGCGAGCCGCGGCGCTGCATTACCTGCAATCGGAACCCTGGGATCTGTTCATCGTTGGCTTCAAGGAATTGCATTGCTCCAGCCACAAATTCTGGGATTTCGCTGACGCCAGCCATCCGGCGCATGATCCGGGTCGAACCTCGCGGCTCGGCGATCCGATCGCGACCATCTTCCAGGACGTCGATGCCGCGGTTGGCGAACTGGTCGCGGCGGCCGGACCAGAGGCGGAGGTCGTTCTCTTCTCGACGACCGATTTCGTGCCGAACGGGTCGCTCGACCACCTGATGCCGAGGCTTGTCGTCGGGCTCAACAAGCATCTGGCGGGGAAGGGCGCGGCCCGGTGCGAACCCTTGCCCGGATGGCGCTGCCAGCTGCTTGCCTACTCGGACAATGCCGGCGCGCTTCGCATCGTGCGCGATGCGCGCATCGGCGGTGGTGCGCCGGCTGTCGCTAGGCGATCCGAGGTGGTCGACGAGATCGAAGCGATCTTCTGCGAGCTGGCCGATGCAGAGTCGGGCGCAAGCGTCGTCTCATCGGTCACGCGGCCCTCGGCCGAATTTGCCGGCGCGCGCGCGGCGTCGCTCCCCGATCTGCTGATCCACTATGCGACGAACGTCTCGCCGCGCGCGCTGAGCTCGCCTCGCCTTGGCGTCATCGGCGCCCCCAGCCCCAATCTTCGGCCGGGAAATCACGCTGCCGGCGGCTTCGTGATCGCGGCCGGCGACGCGCTGTGCGCGACCCTCGACGAGGTGTATTCGATGGCGGACCTCGGCCCCCAGGCGGAAAGCGCCTTGGGCATTCCTGGTGCGGAACCGCGCGGCGCGCGAACGACCGCAATCGGTCGACGCTAAGCCGGCGGCATCGCCACCAGCTGCTTGCGCCACATCGCCGGGGGGGCGCCATATTCGCGCTTGAATGCGCGGCTGAAGGCGGCCTCCGAGTTGAACCCGACGTGATAGGCGACATTGGCGATGTTCTGCTGCTCGTCGCGCAGCAGATTGGCCGCGACCTGCATTCGCCAGCGCGCGCAATAGCGCATCGGCGGTTCGGCCATGAGATCGGTGAAGCGGTCGGCGAAGGCGGAGCGCGACATGCCGGCTTCGCGGGCGAGGAGGTCGGCGGTCCAGTCCTCGGCATAGCGTTCGTGGATCAAGGCGAGTGCGCGGCTGATCGCCGGGTCGCGCAGCGCGGCAAACCAGCCGCCTTCGCCGGATGGCAGGTTGTCGGCGTGCTGCTTCACCGCCTCGGCGAAGAGCAGGTCGACCAGCCGGGCGACCGCGGCGGCAGAGCCCGCGCGCGCTTCCTCGGCGGCGTAATGCATTGAGCTGATCATCCATTCTCGCCGCGCACCGGCGGGGGTGGTGATCTTGAGCAGGCTCGGCAGGCCGGAAAGGACCGATGTCATCGGGCTTTCGGTGCCGAGGAAGCCGCAGAACATCGCCGTGCGCTCGCCGCCGCCGCCGTGGCGGAGCGTGGCCATTTGCGCGAGGCCGCCTTCGGGCGGGGTGACCAGATCGCGCCCGCTGACCGCGTCAGCCATGATCTCGCTGCCCAGCACATGCGGATCATTGCGGGTCAGCAGAAGGATGTCGCCAGGCCCAGCCTCGACCCGCGGCATGCCCTCGACCTCGCAGATCAGATGACCCTCGGTGACGAAGTGATAGCCGATCAGATGGGTCGGCTGGGCAAAGAAGGGCTTGCAGTCCTCCGGGCCGAGCTGGCTCTTCACGCACCAGGGCGCGGTGAACTCCGCGTCGAGAAAGACCGCGCCCGACAGCCGCATCGCGGCGAGCACATCCGACAGCAAGTCCACGATCGAAAACCCCGAATTCGGCGGATCGATCAATTTATCCGGCTTCTCGATCATTCAGGCAAGAAACGATTGCGCCTAGCTCCAATGCTCAACGCGACCCCGGCGCTCAGCCTCGAGACGAGGCGAGGCCGGCAAGCCGCCAGCAGGAGGACAACGCCATGTATCGCCTTACCGAGGAGCCATTGTTCCGTATCGTCCTGGGTCTGATCGGCACCATGCTGAGCGCCGGCATCACCCTCGGAATTCTTCACAGCAGCCCGGTTCTCTGAAGCGGGCCGCGCCCCACGGCCTACTCACGGGAGAGAGATCATGTTTCACAACTTCAACTTCGCCGACACTCTGGCGTCGTCGACGCGTGCGTCCTGGGCGCTCGACGATGTGCTGCCGACGGGCCAGGCGCTCGACTTCACCCGCAATTTCATGCCCGAGGCGCTCGCCCGCATCGCCCCGTTGACCGGATTGAGCGAACGCGAGGGGATGATCCTCAACCAGATCCGCGGCCATGAATATCTCGCCATCTTCGGGCTGGTCGAGGAGTTCATCCTCCCCTTCGTGCTCGATCATGCGCGAACGCGGCTATCCGACGACGACTATCGCATCCGCGCGCTGCTCCAGTTCGCCGGCGAGGAAGCCAAGCATATCCAGCTGTTCCGCCGCTATCACGACGCGTTCACCGCCGGCTTTCCGGTGGCGTGCGGCGTGATCGGGCCGCCGCAGGCGATCGCCGCCGAGATGCTGCGCCATGATCCGCTCGGCGTCGCGCTGGTGATCCTGCACATCGAATGGATGACACAGCGCCATTATCTCGACAGCGTCCGCGACGACGGCGATCTCGATCCGCTGTTCAAACGCCTGCTGCGCCATCACTGGATGGAGGAGGCGCAGCACGCCAAGCTCGACACGCTGATGGTCGAGGCGCTCGCCGAGGGCCGCGACGAGGCGGCGATGACCGCGGCGATCGACGATTATCTTGCGATCGGCGGCTTCCTCGATAACGGGCTAAAGGCGCAGACCGAGCTCAACCTCGTGGCTTTCGAGGCGGTGATCGGCCGCAGCCTCGGCGAGGACGCGCGTACCGCCTTCCGCACGCAGCAGCACCAGGCGTCGCGCTGGACCTATCTCGGCTCCGGCATGACCCATCCGCAGTTTCGCGCCACGCTCGGCGCGATCACCCCGGCCGGCCGCGACCGCATCGACGCGATCGCCCCGGCCTTCGCCTGACCTTCACAGCCAATTGATCCAAGGGAGACTTGTCATGACCACCACAGCCACTGCACCGCGCGTCACTAATGGCATCGACCTCAACGCGCTCGATCAGGTCGTCGAAGCGATCGGCGGCGATCCCGCCGTCGGCGTTGTCGGCTTTCGTGTCAGCACGGAATGGGGCGGCCAGACCCGCTCGCGCTCGACGGTCGAGTCCTACACGATCGGCGGCAACGACGTGCCGCGCAGCTTTACGATCGACGCCGATGAGCCGCTCGAGCTGCTCGGTACCAATCGTGCGCCCAATCCGCAGGAGCTGCTGATGTCGGCAGTCAACGCCTGCATGATGGTCGGCTATGTCGCCCAGGCGGCGGTGCGCGGCATCACACTCGAGAGTTGCCGCATCGAGACCAGCGGCGAGCTCGACCTGCGCGGCTTCCTCGGCCTGTCCGACGAGGTCCCGCCGGGCTATCGCCAGATCAACTACACGGTGCATCTGAAAGGCGACGGCACGGCCGAGCAGTTCGCCGAGATCCACCAGGCAGTGATGAAGACCTCGCCGAACTACTTCAACATGGCGCGGCCGATCCGCATGAACGGCACGCTCAGCGTGGATTGATCGCCAACAGGCCGGCAAGTTGGCAGTTCCGACTTGCCGGCCTCACCGCGTCGATCGCCGACATCGCCTAGATCGACGCCGGCGGCATAGGTAGCGCCCCCATCGAGCAGCCGCCGCATCAGTTCGATCCAGGGGTAGGCGCCGCCGCCGGTGCTGCCGTCGCAGCGAACGGTGTCGCGCGCGGGAACCCCGGATCATGAGCGATGTCGTGGAGGCCGTGATCGATCATCTGGCGCCACAGGGTCTGCATGCCCTCCTTCAACGACTTCTGCTGGAGGAGGTTGGGCGGCACCGCGATCTTGCCATATTTGAACACCAGTCGGCGATGCAGCGTGCGGGTGATCGGCTGCGCGCCGGCTATCGGCAGATAGCTGATCGTCATCGTGTAATCGATATTGGCGACAACGCCGGAGCCCAGCCCCCAGGTGAGGCCGGCGGCGAATGCCTTGCGGTTCTGGCCCTTCTCCTCGACCACGTTGAGCAGCACGCTGAGTCTGGCGCCGCCCAGCGGCGGCGTGTCGCTGGTCGCGCCGATCAGGCCGGTCGCCTTGACGTCGGCGGTGATGATCGGGGTGATCTCCTTGGTCCCCTTGGGAACGGTCGCCCCGTCGCGCTGGAATTCGATGAGCAGCTGGACCGGCTGCGGATTGGCAACCGTCATCTTTTCCTCGGGCTTGATCTCGCCCATCACCGTGTCGATGTAGGCCGCCGCCAGCGCTGGCTGGGCAACGGCGACCGCAGTCGCAACGAGCGCGACCTGCGCGTAGGTCCTCATTGAATCCGCCCTTGCGGGCAGAATGCCCACGGTGCGGATAAGAGCCAGAAACGGCGGGTGACGCAAGCACCGGGATGCTATCAAGCGCAGCTCATTTCAGTGTGTAGAGATAGGCGGCGATCTGGCGGGCCTGGGTCTCGGTGAGGGCCGTATTTGGCATCGCCCCGTTCTTCACGACCATCTCAGGCGTGCGCAGGAATTGCGTGAGCGCCGCGGGTGTGTTCGGCAGGACGCCGGCAATCTTCGGCTGCGTTGCGAAATGGTCGAGCGCCGGGCCGGCCGCGCCCTCCGCCGCAGCGACGCCCGGAATCCGGTGGCAGGCGCCGCAGGCCTGCTGGGCGATGATCATCTGCCCGGTCCTGGCGTCGCCGAGCCCGTTGTCCAGCTCACCGCATCCTGCCAGCATGGCCAGCGGCAGCCAGACAAGATGGGATCGGTGCGGGCGCATCGGGCAATTCATTCCTCTTACGATATCGGTCATAGCCGGTTAGGCCGGCAAACAGGAGAACAGGATGACTCCAGCGATCTTATGGCCGACCATCGTGCTGGCCGCGCTGATCTTCACGGTGTGGGGCACGCTGGTCGTCCAGCGCTACGGGCACATCACACGCAACCCGCCGACCGCGGCCGATTTCGACAATCGCGAAG
>Ga0068855_100012966_pt1 | contig 10057 bp, 6 predicted proteins | sample KBSCornC52_FD_66592 | JGI IMG/M metagenome (GOLD analysis project Ga0068855, IMG submission 66592) | Corn rhizosphere microbial communities from Kellogg Biological Station, Michigan, USA - KBS Corn C5-2 | ecosystem: Host-associated > Plants > Roots > Rhizosphere > Soil ... | reverse complement strand
GATCGGCAGATAGACCTGCAAGGCGTCATCCGGCGTTCATGCGGTGCGGCTTGGCCGCACCGTGGCTCGCGAATGTGGCCGATAATGTGCGTGAAGGCGAGTGTGGCCTTCCGGCGTGGCTAACCGCCGATCAGCGGTTGCCGACTTTGTAGGTGCCGGAGCGGTGCTTGCTCAGCGGCGCCGGATGGGCCGGGCTCGCCTCGTCCCAGCCGCCGGGCGGCGTGGTGACGGCGACCGCCTCCTGCGGCTGCGGGATCGGGGCGAAGCTTTTCACCGCGGCCTGCGCCTGGGCAAGCGTCGCAGCGTCCATCTGCGAGGCGACATCGTCGCGCTTGCGCGCCGCTTCCTTGTCGCCCTGCGCGCCCGCGAGCGCAAACCACTTGTAGGCGTCGGTCATGCTCTTCGGCGTACCGAGCCCGCGTGCCGCAAGTACGCCGAGATTGTACTGGCTGTCGGCGACGCCATGTTCGGCCGCCTTGCGGAACCACTGCGCGGCGGTCGCGTAATCCGGCTTGCCTTCGATGCCTTCGGCGTAGAGCACGGCGAGATTGTGCATCGCCTTGGCGTTGCCCTTGGAGGCGGCGGCGAGATAGAGGCGGCGCGCCTGCGCGAGATCCTTGCGGACGCCGTGGCCCTTCTCGAGCATCGCCGCGTAGCGGAATTGCGCCAGCGCCACGCCCTTGCCGGCGGCGCGCTCGTACCAGCGCGCGGCTTCCTCGGCGTTGGCCTGAACTCCGCGGCCCTCGGCGTAACGAACGGCGATCTCGTAGGCGGCGGCGGCATTGCCGCCGAGCGCCGCGCTGCGCAGTTTCGGTCCGCCGATCTCGGTCGGCAGCCGTTCGACCGCGGGCGTGCGCATCGCCGATGGCGGGATCGAACCTGTCACGTCGGTCCTGGCGGCCGGCGCCGGCGTCGTCGACAGGGCCGGCGCCGCCAACGGCGACGGCATTGCCGGCATGGGGATCATCGGCGTCGGATTGGTGATGATGCTCGAAGGCGTGGACAGAGCCGGAGCGAGCGGGCTCGCCGGCGCCGCCGACGCCATGCTCGGCTCGTCGTCATCCTCTTCAGCAGCGAGCGGCGGCGGCTGGACGGGGGCGCGCTCGGCGGTCTTGACCGGGGCAGGCGGGTTGCCGCCGAGCAGGTACTTGCCGCCGACCTGCACGGTGCCGATCGCAATCGCGACGATGCTGGCGGCAACGAACAGGGACTTCATCCGCTTCATCAGGCCGCGCGGCGCCTCGTCGGCGACGACGGGCTCGTCGGTGGCGTCTGCGCGCGGCGGGCGCGGCGCGGCCTTGACGGCGGACTGCGCGGCGCGGCGGGCGGCGGCGATGAAGTTCGAGGCAGGCGCCGGCGTCGCGGCGGCCGCGCGCGCTTCGCCGACGGCGATGCGTGCGCCAACGCGCTGGCGCGGCGGGCCGGAGCCCGGTTCGAGCGGTTGATCGGGCGGCAGGTCGGGGTCGATCGGCTGGACGCGCGCCTGCGGCATGCGCCGCTGCGCCTCCTGGGGCGGCTGCGGCTGCGGCGCGGGTTGCGGCGCCTGAAAGACCGGCGCGGGCGCCGGCTGCGTCAGTTCGAGCGGCGGCGCCGGCGGCAGATGCTGCGGCGGCTCCTGATAGTGCTGCTGCGGCGGCGGCGGCGCCATTTCCGGCACGGCGCGCGCGGTGACGCGGCCCGTCGGCTGCGTCAATTCCAGCGGTTCGGCCTCGGACGCGCGGCGGCGGCCTTCGTCGCGAATGTCGCTTTCGATGCGGGCGAGCCGGTCGACCACGGCGCTCAGCGTGCCGTTGACGTTCTCCAGAGCGTTTTGCGTGCGGGCGAGATCGACCTTGAGCGAATCGACGCCCACCGCGCTTTCAGCCTCGGCGCGCAGCGCGTCCGTGCTCTTGCTGGCGCGCATCTCGTCGATCTGCACCAGAAGATCGCCGAGGCCGCGCTCGATGGCTTCGAGATGGCCGAGGCGCGAGTCGGACGCGTCCAGGCGCTGCACGAGATGGACGATGCGGTCTTCCAGATGTCCGGCCACGGGATTGTCCGCGCGGCTCTCCTGGATCAATTCGATCTTGTCGCTGAGCGACTGCACCAGCGATTCAAGACGCGGCGGCACGGCAGCGCCGTTCTGCGCCCGCTCCGCCAGCGCCTGACCGAGCGCCTCGATGCGGGCCTCGAGATGGTTGAGCGCGTCGCCGCCGCCGCCGGCGCCGAGATATTCGACCTTCTGGCTGAGCGCGTGCACCTGCGCGGCAAGTTCGCTGACAGCATCGTTCGATGCCACGTGGCCGGCCATGTCGCGCAGCGTGGTGATCGCGTGCTCGAGCTGCTGGAGCGTCGCCGGATCCTTCTGCGCGACGATCAGGTCGATCTTGTGCGCGAGCCCCGAGACGGCGTCGTTGAAGCCGACCAGGCTTTCCGCCGGGGTGAGGCCGCGCAAAGCGTCGCGCACCTCGGCAAGGCCGTGCTCGAGGCCGGCAACGGCGTGGTCATCGGCGCCGGCCTGACGCCCTTCCGCGATGCGCTGGGTCAGGCCCTGGATCTGCTTCTCGATCGTATCGATGGCGCGCCGCGGCATCGCCTCGTTCAGCGCCCGTCCGATATCGCCGAGTTCGTCGCGGAGTGCATTGATCGCTTCCTCGACGCCCGGTTTGCGCAGTGTCTCGATCTGGTCGGTGATGCGGCGGAGCTGGTCTTCCAGGCCCGAAAGGTCCTGCGCCGGGACCTGCGCCAGCACCGGGGCCGGAGCCGTCTGCGGCGCTTGTGCGGGCGCGGCGGCGGGCAACGGCGGCTGACCGTTGAGCATGCGCTGGCGCGCGGCGATTTCGGCGAGGGCTCGGTCGAGTTCGGCCGGGCGTTGCGGCGCCGGCGCGTGCTGCTGCTGCTGCGCATAGGCCTGCGGCCGGTGCATCGGCGGCGCGTATGCCGCGACAGCCGGATGCGGATGCTGTGCGTAGGGCGCGACCGGCGGCGCCATGTGCTGCGGAATGTGCTGCGGCATCGCCGGCATCGGCGGCGGCGTCTGCGCCCGCGCCGAGACGTGGACGAGCTGCTCGATGCGGCTGTCGAGGCGGCCGATCAGTTCGGCGAGACGGTCGGGCTCCTCGTGGCGCACGTCGCGGCTGCGACCGCGGCTGCGCGGCGCGGCCTTGGCGGCGCCGCGCGAGAAATGCGAAATCTTGCGGGTCAGGTCGTCGAGGCGGTCGTGTACGCCGGCAAGTTCGTCGGCATAGTCGCCATCGTCGTCGTCCTCGTGCCCGGGCGCGCGGCCTTCTTCCTGCTCGAGGATGACGTTATTGAGCCATTCGCCGAGCGACATGCCGGAGCGGCGCGCGGCCTCGCGCGCACTCTCCCTGGCCTCGGGGCGGATGCCTTTCACGCTCCACGGGACGCCGAATTTCATTCCTCGAACCCACGTCAGGTGGAGCGAAGGAAGAGCCGGGGGTCGGCTTTCGCGGGGCCGGCGCGTTAACAACGGGTGCACGCGGCGCGGGCCTTCAGTCCACGACCCGACTTTTCCCGGTCACGGTAAACAAGCCCTTAAGATCACGACGAAGTGCCGGATTTTGGCTGATGTTTCTGGCGTGGCCGGGCACGGACGCGGCTTAACGGTAGTGCAATGCGCCGCGCCGATACTGCGCGGGGCCGTCGTGGAACCGGGGGAGGGCGGCCGTGCTTGTCTCGGCCGCAACCGCTCGCAAGGGGTTAACGAGCGGTTAACGCTGCACCCGCCGCCACCCGAGAAGCCGGAGAACGACATGCCGACCTACAAGGCGCCCGTCGAAGACGCGCTGTTCCTCATCAACGACGTCTTCCATCTCGAGCGCTACGGCAACCTGCCCGGCTTCGCCGAGGCGACATCGGACACGGTCGAAGCGATCCTGCGGGAGGCGGCGAAGCTGTCCGAGGAAGTGCTCACCCCGCTCAATCGGGTCGGTGACGTCGAAGGCTGCACGCGCCGCGACGACGGCAGCGTGACGACGCCGAAGGGCTTCAAGGACGCCTACAAACAGATTGTCGAGGGCGGCTGGATCGGCATGTCGGTGCCGGAGGAATTCGGCGGCCAGGGCCTGCCGGCGACCGTCACCGTGATGATGAACGAGTTCTTCTGCTCGGCCAACATGGCCTTCGCCATGTATCCCGGCCTGACGCAAGGCGCGATCGCCGCGCTCCTCGTGCACGCGAACGACGAATTGAAAAAGACCTACGTGCCGAAGATGACGCAGGGGACATGGACCGGAACCATGAACCTGACCGAGCCGCATTGCGGCACCGATCTCGGCCTTCTGCGCACCAAGGCGGTGAAGCAGGCCGACGGCTCTTATAAAATCACCGGCACCAAGATTTTCATCTCGGCCGGCGAGCACGACCTCTCCGAGAACATCATCCATCTCGTGCTCGCGCGCATCGAAGGCGCGCCGGCGGGCACCAAGGGCATCTCTCTGTTCGTCGTGCCGAAGTTCATGGTCGGCGACGACGGCAAGCCGGGCGCGCGCAATGCGGTTGCCTGCGGCTCGATCGAAGAGAAGATGGGCATCCACGGCAACGCGACCTGCGTCATGAATTATGACGGCGCTGTGGGCTGGCTCGTCGGCGAGGAGAATCGCGGCCTCAACGCCATGTTCACGATGATGAACGAGGCGAGGCTCGGCGTCGGCGTGCAGGGGCTGGCGATGGGTGAGGTCGCCTATCAGAACGCGGCGATTTACGCCAAGGAGCGGCTCCAGGGCCGCTCGATCTCCGGCGTCAAGTACAAGGACAAGCCGGCCGATCCGATCATTGTGCATCCGGACGTGCGCCGCGCGCTGCTGACCATGCGCGCGGTCAATGAAGCGGGCCGCGCGCTCGTCTACTGGACGGCGCTCAAGGGCGACGTCGCGCACCGCTCCGACAACGCCAAGGACCGTCAGGCCGCGGACGATCACATGGGTCTGCTGACGCCGGTGATCAAAAGCGTGATGACCGATGGCGGCTTTCAGAACACGGTGCTGGCGCAGCAGATCTACGGCGGCCACGGCTACATCGCCGAGCACGGCATGGAGCAGTTCGTGCGCGACGCGCGCATCGCCATGATCTACGAGGGCGCCAACGGCATCCAGGCGCTCGACCTCGTCGGCCGCAAGCTCGCCAAGGACGGTGGCCGCGCCGTCATGGCCTTCTTCAATGAGGTGCAGGCCTATCTCAAGGAGCGCGCGGCGAGCGACGCGATGAACGTTTACTTGAAGCCGCTCGGCGCTTCGCTTGCGCATCTCCAGCAGGCGACGATGTGGTTCATGAACAACGCCATGGCCAAGCCCGACAATGCCGGCGCCGGCGCGTCTGACTATCTCAACATGTTCGGCCTCGTCGCGCTTGGCTATATGTGGGCGCGCATGGCGGAAGCCGCGTTGGAGAAGGGCGACGATCCGCGCATGAAGGCCAAGCTCGTCACCGCGCGCTTCTTCGCCGAGCGCATGCTGCCGGAAACGGCGGCACATCTCGCGCGCATCGAGGCGGGCGCGGGCAGCCTGATGGAATTGGCGGACGAGGCGTTCTAGGCCCGCGCCTCGATCAGGGCCGACAGGCGCAGCGCCGGTCCATCGCCGGCGGTCATGATGGCGTGGCCGTCGAAGGCGCCGTCGTCGCAGATGAACTCGAAGGCGGCCAGGATACGGTCGACGGTCTCGCCGTCGCGCGCGAAGGGCAGCAGCAGTCGTTCCGCATGGACCAGTCGGCCCTGCCGGTCGGTGACCTCGAGGATCGTGTAGACGGGCAGCGCCTCGCGCACCGCCTTCTCATAGGGTGCGACGCCGGTCGGGCAGACGCCGGGCGTGAGGACCTCGTCGAGATATTGGCCGCGGCCGTCGGGCGAGCCGTAGGCGCGGCGGATGGTCTCGCCGTGGAACCGGATGAGGAAGCGCATCGCGTCGTTGGCCCCGGGCACGACGTCGAGGAAGCTCAAATTCTGCTGAAACGACGAGAGACGCTCGGCCTCGATCGCCTGCCAGCGCGGAACGCGGCAGTCGGCAAGGTGCTGCGTCCAGAACTTGAGCAACCATCGCTGGTTCACGGCGCGGACGACGTCCGGCCGTGACATATCGAATTGCATCGGATCTCCCCGCGCCGGCGCTGAGCGCGCCGACAGCCCCCAATCGACTACCAATTCAGCCGGAACCCCCGATCGAGCGAAATATTCCCTGTGAGCCAAGAAAGCGCAAGATATTCAAAATCAATCCTTAGTTGATAACCGTCAAGCGGTGGCAAGCGCCCCACGGCTTCGGCGCGACCGGAGCAGAAGCCAGGTCATGATGGTCACGTTCAACAGGTTCCAGCCGAGCCCGTTGAGGAATGCGGCCTGATAACTGCCAGCAATGTCGAAGATAGCGCCGGACATCCAGCCGCCCAGCGCCATGCCGATCAGCGTCGCCATCAGCACGAGGCCGACGCGCGTGCCGGCTTCCTTCGGCGAGAAGTACTCTCTTACTATTATTGCGTAGCTCGGGACGATGCCGCCCTGAAACAGGCCGAACAGCGCCGAGATGACATAAAGCGAGAATAAACTGTCGAACATGAGGTACAGCGCCAGCGCCGTACCCTGGAGCAGCGAGCCGAGCAGCAGCGTGCGCACGCCGCCGATCCTGTCGGCGATGAAGCCGGAGGCGATGCGGCTGACGATGCCGAAGCCGAGCATCAGCGACAGCATTTCCGCGCCGTGGGCGACGCCGTAACCGAGGTCGCCGCAATAGGCGACGATGTGCACCTGCGGCATCGACATCGCCACGCAGCAGGCGACGCCGGCGACGCAGAGCAGGAGCTGCAAGGTCAGCGGCGAGAGCGGCGACTCGGCCTGCTTGCGCGCCGCGGCGGCGCCAGCGGAGACGCTCTCATGCGCCTCGAGGCGGCGGCGCAGCGGCAGCGACAGCGGCAGCATGATGCACAGGCAGAGGATGCCGATGGCGATGTGCGTCGCGCGCCAGCCCTGCGTCGCGATGAAGTGCTGCACCAGCGGCGGCCAGATCGTCCCGGCGATGTAGTTGCCGGAGGCGGCGATGGCGACGGCGATGCCGCGGCGGCGCGAGAACCAGTGCGACACGTCGGCCATCAGCGGACCGAACGTCGCCGAGCAGCCGAAGCCCATGAGCGTGTGCGCAAGCGCGACCAAGGTGAGGTTCGGCGACAGACCGACGCAGACGTAACCGGCGGCGAGCGAGGTGGTGCCGAGCGCCAGCGGAATAAGGATGCCGAAGCGGTCGACGAGCCGGCCGATGACGACGCCGCCGCCGGCGAAGCCGATCATTGCCAGTGTGTAGGGCAACGACGCGGCGGCGCGATCGACGCCGAAGTCGGCCTGGATCGCCGGCAGCGCCACGACGACCGACCACATGCCGACGCCGCCGACGGCCGACAGCGCGACCACGGTGGCGAGCCGCAGCCACGCATAGCGCGATTCAATTTCGGAGGAGGGCGCGTGGCCCGTAGTGGCGTCCATAAGGAGCAGTCCCGGCTGGCGCGCCCCGTCTAGCACACTATGCGAACGCCGGCATCACCTCGCGCCCGAACAACGAAATCGAATGGGATGCATCAGCAAACTTCATGTCGCCGAACACCATCTGGCACAGCACATAGTTGACGCCGGTCTCATCCTTCAGTCGCCCGAGATAATCGCGCACCGTCGCCGGCGACCCGGCGATGCCATGGCCGATCTGTTCCAGGGTCGCGAAGTCCGCCGGGTAGATGTCCTTGAGCACGAAATCGACGCCGGCGCGGCGCCAGATCCAGTCCATTGCCCCGCGCCAGTGTTTGTACGCAGCCGTGGCGATGCGTTGCGCCTCCGCATCCGTATCGGCGACGACGATGTGCCGGGTTATGCCGATCTTCGGCACCGTGCCGGGGCTTTTCCCGAGCTTGTCCCACTCCGCGCGGTAGCGGTCGCTGATCGCGCGCGCCCGCGCCGCCGGTCCGAGCGAGACGACGTTGATCGCGTTCGGCGCCGCCCAGGCGATCGCGTCGGCGTTCGGCGCACCGTACCAGATCGGCGGATGCGGCCGCTGCACCGGCTTCGCCTGCACCACGTAGTCCTTGTATTTGTAATAGGCGCCGTCGAAGTTCACGACGTCTTCGGTGAGCGCGTTCATCAGCACGGCGAAGGCCTCGTGATACATCTTCGGCGCATCGGCCGGATCGATGCCGAAGCGCGCATGCTCGAGTAGCGCGCCGCCGCGCCCAACGCCGACCATCAGCCGCCCGCCCGACAGATGGTCGAGCATGCAGATCTCTTCGTAGAGCCGCAGCGGGTGATACAGCGGCAGCACATAAACGAGCGGCCCGAGCTTGAGCGTGTGCGTGCGGGCGATGGCCGCGGCGAGGAACACGCTCGGGCTCGCCGCCATGCCGAGCGGAGTCGAATGGTGCTCGGCGAGGTGATAGCCGGCGAAACCCTCGGCCTCGATCAGCGCGACGAGGTCGAGCCGGGCTTTCAGGAAATCGCCAAGGACGCTGCCGTCCGAGTCGAGATGGTCGAAGATGCCGAATTGCACGAAAGGTCCTTTCGGCCTGCCGGTGCAGGCGCTCGGTTTCATGTTCGGTGGGCCGGGTGGGCCGTCCCGCCGTCCCGCGGCGCATTCGTTGACCGCAGGAACTCCGCTTCGCTACTGTGGCTGCAAATCACAAGACCACGGGAGGAGACAAGATATGCGTCGTATTTCAATGCTCGCGGCTGCCGCGGCCCTTGGCCTGGCGGCCTCGGCCGCGCAGGCGGAAGGTACGGTCAAGATCGGCCTGATCATGGCCTATTCCGGCCAGTTCGCCGACACCGCCGCGCAGATGGACAACGCCATCAAGCTCTTCATCAAGCAGAACGGCGACACCGTCGCCGGCAAGAAGATCGAGCTGATCCGCAAGGATACCGGCGGTCCGAACCCGGACGTCGCCAAGCGCCTGGCGCAGGAACTGGTCGTCCGCGACAAGGTCGACATCCTCGCCGGCTTCACGCTGACGCCCGAGGCCCTCGGCGCCGCCGGCGTGGCCACCGAAGGCAAGAAGCTGCTCGTCGTCATGAACGCGGCTACCTCGGTCATCACCGAGAAGTCGCCCTATATCGTGCGTACCTCGCTGACCATTCCGCAGCTCGAATATCCGTTCGGCAAATGGGCAGCCGGGCACGGCATGAAGAAGATGTACACGATGGTCTCGGACTACGGCCCCGGCATCGACGCCGAGACGTGGTTCACCAAGGGCTTCAAGGAAGCCGGCGGCGAGATCGTCGGCTCGGTGCGCATGCCGGTGGCGAACCCTGACTTCTCCGCCTTCGTGCAGCGCGCCAAGGACATCAACCCGGACGGCGTGTTCATCTTCATTCCCGGCGGCGCGCAGCCGATCGCCATCACCAAGGCGTTCCAGGAGCGCGGCTTCAAGGGCGACAAGATCCTCGGCCAGGGTGAGATCACCATGGACGACAACGCGCTCAAGAGCATGGGCGACAACGCGCTCGGCATTCGCACGGTCATGCACTACAGCTGGGAGCATAAATCGAAGGCGAACGAGGCCTTCGTGAAGGCCTACGAGGCTGAGTTCAAGCGCCATCCGGACGTGTTCTCGATCGGCGGCTGGGACGGCATGCACCTGATCTACGAGGCCCTGAAGAAGACGGGTGGCAAGGCCGACGGCGATTCGTTGATCGGCGCCGCCAAGGGCATGAAGTGGGAAAGCCCGCGCGGCCCGATCTCGATCGATCCGAATACCCGCGACATCGTGCAGAACGTCTACATCCGCAAGGTGGAGAAGGTCGGCGGCGGCGTACAGAACGTCGAGGTCGACACGATCAAGGACGAGAAGGACCCGGCGCACCCGAAGTAAGGGGCAGGGTAGGCTTTGCACGGCGCCTTTCCCGCGAGGGAGGGGCGCCGTCGCCTTTTCCGGCGTCATGGCCCGCCAAAGCGGGGCATCCAGCCCCTCGCGCCTGCCGCACCTTGCGCCTATTGTGTCGGGGCCTTGAGTCGCGCCAACCTGCCGGTGCCATGGACGCCCTTTCTCTTCCCCGCCCCGCCTGGATGACCGAAGACCTGGTCCTCCTCGAGGAACAATC
>Ga0068855_100012965_pt1 | contig 10057 bp, 9 predicted proteins | sample KBSCornC52_FD_66592 | JGI IMG/M metagenome (GOLD analysis project Ga0068855, IMG submission 66592) | Corn rhizosphere microbial communities from Kellogg Biological Station, Michigan, USA - KBS Corn C5-2 | ecosystem: Host-associated > Plants > Roots > Rhizosphere > Soil ... | reverse complement strand
CGCTCGCCGAAGTACGGAAGCATCGCCTCGAGGACCTCGGGGCGCATCGGCGTGGTCGCCGCGTGATCGAGATAGATCCGGTCCAAAGCCCTCTCAGGGTTCCCAGGGGCGCCCAAGAGTTCCCGGCTACGATGCGGGTGTGCGACGCTCCGTCGCACGACTCCGAGAAGCAAGCAACGAGAAGGACGAGGCCTTGAGAACATCTCAAGGCCTCGTCTCGTTCCGCACTCCGTCACTTCAGCGCGAAGAAATATCCGAGGCCGGTATCGAGGTGAGAATAGATCCTCGTACCGCCGCGCCGCGTCAACGTACCGTAGCCGAGATCGAGATGGAATCCCGACGCCGGCCCGGTCCAGTGTTTGTAGGTGTAGGATGCGTCGAACGCCCGCACGCCGACGATGCTCGGAGCGACCGTACCGACGGACGCGGCGTCGTTCTCTCCGCCGCCGCCTAGCCGCAGCGTATGGGTCGATCGTCCAGGTCGTCCGAGCGAGAGCACGCTTGCGAACCCGCTCGTGTTACCCAGCGTCGCCGACCAGGTCGGCCGGTATCGCAGCGAGAGATAGTCGTCGGCGAAATAGTAGTCCAGGCCGATCGAAGCCTGGGTCAGCGCGCCGGCGTCGTACGTCTGCGCGACCGTGAGGCCCGCGACCGCCACGATCCGCCGTCCGGTCACGAGATCTCCTTCCAGCGAGAAGCGCGTCCGCGCGAAAGGCGCTCCCGTTCCGGCGCCCGCCGCGACGTACGTCGAGAAGCGCTTGCTCCATGCGTGGTAGTCGTCGAGCACGAAGTATTGTGCCGTCGACGGAGAGAAGCGGTCCGACGTATGGCGCGACACGATCTCGATGCCGGCCCCGCCGTCGGGCGGCAGCCGAAGGCTCAGGTCCTCGGTCAGCCAGGGGCCGTAGGCGTTCGATGGGGACGACAGCGTCGAAGCGAGCGCCGAAAGATCGGCGGACCCGCCCGCGGCCGCGGGGGAGGTCGTCGCGAGGACCAACGCCAGCGCCACCACCGGCATATGTGTCTGCATGGATGACGACCTTTCCGGCGCCGCGCCCTTCGTCGTCATCGCCGATGACGATCCGGGAATCCTGCGCCTGATCGAAGTTACCCTCAAACGGGCGGGCTATGACGTCGCTGCGGTCTCCGACGGCGAATCCGCGTTGCGGCTCATCCGCGAACGGCGGCCGGATCTCGTCTTGCTCGACGTCTCGATGCCGATCCGCACGGGCCTCGAAGTCGGCAAGGAATTGCAGGCCGACGAAGGTCTGCGCGACCTGCCGATCGTCTTCCTCACCGCGCACTCACAGGAGTCCGACGTGCTCGAGGGCTTTCGGTCGGGCGCGGTCGACTATCTGTTCAAACCGTTCTCGCCACGCGAATTGCGCGCGCGCGTGCGCGGGCTGCTCGCGCGACCGAAGTGATCGCGGAGAGCGTCGAGCGCGGGCTCCTGCTCTGGTTCGGCGCCATCATCGGCGCGCTCGATCTCTTCGTCCTGCTGACGATCGTGATCGGAAAGGCGGTACGCGACCTCAACGAACGTCGGTACGCCGCCGCCCGCCGACGCGTGACGGAAGCGCTGCTGCCGTTTCTCGAGTCGGACGAACCCTTCCACGTCCACGGGCGGGTGGCCGTTATCGGCGACGAACGCTATGAACTTCCGCGCCCGCGCGGCCTCGTCGGGCGCGCCGCCCGCGAGACCATCGTGTCGTTTCTAGCCGCGCTGCGCGGCGAGGCGCGCGAGCGGCTCGTCACCATCCTGCACGAGGGCGGCTACGTCGAGCCGGTCGCGCGTGCGCTGCGCTCGCGCTCGGCGATCGCGCGCGCGCGCGCCGCGATGCTGCTCGGCGGGATGCGGGCGACCGGCGCCGGCGGCGCACTCGTCGATCGCGTGCTCCACGACCGTTCACCCGAAGTGCGGGCCGTCGCCGCCGAGGCGCTCGGCGCGCTGCACAATGTCGCCAGCGTTCCGATCCTGATCGCGGCGCTGCGCGATCCGGCTCGGCACAGCGAGTTGCGGATCTCGGCCGTGCTGGTGCGCCTCGGCGCCGCCGCGGTCCCGGCGGTCGAGACGGTGTTGCACGACGCCGACGAACGCGTGGTGCGTCTGGCGCTCGACGTGCTTCTCGACATCGGGGCGTCGGTCGGTGCATCGGCGCTCGCAGTGTCGACCGGGCACGCGTCGCCGGAGGTGCGCGCCCGCGCGGCCGAATTGCTCGGAGCCTCCGGCGATCCGGCTGCCGGCGCGGCCGCGCTCGAGCTCACCCATGACGAGATCTGGTTCGTGCGCGTGCGCGCCGCAAAGGCGCTCGACCGCCTCGGGGTCCCTGAGGAGCCGCACGAGCGCGAAGCCTACTACGGGCGCCTCGAGCGCATGCTCGACGACCCCGTCTGGCACGTCCGGCGGAACGCCGCCGCGACGCTGGCGGATGCGGGACGGCGGGGCGAGCGCATCCTGCGCGCGCACGGAGGCGTCGGGACGATCGCGCTGCAGCTGCGCGACCTTCGCGGCGGGGCCGCGCCGACGTGATCGTATCCTTGGTCCGCGCGGCATTCGCGGGCTTCGGCGTCTTCGTCGTCGCCTACACGCTCCTCGTCAACGCGACCTATCTCGCCCAGACCGCGATCGCGTTCCTGTCGATCCGTCGCTACCTGCGCGGGCGCACGCGCGAACGCATCGAACAGCTCTTCCGGTCGCGTCTCGTGCCGCCGATCTCGGTCATCCTGACCGCGTACAACGAAGGCCCGACCATCGTCGACTCCGTGCGCGCGATGCTGGCCCTGCAGTACTCGCAATACGAGGTCGTCGTCGTCAACGACGGCAGTACCGACGATACCCTGCGGTTGATCGCGGACGCCTTCGACTTGGAGCGAGTGGAGAAGACGTACGACGAGACCATCCCGACACGACCCGTGCGCGGCGTCTACGCCTCGTATACCTATCCGAATCTGGTCGTGGTCGACAAGATCAACGGCGGCGCCAAGGCCGACGCGACGAATGCCGGCATCAACGCCGCCGCGTACCCGCTGTTCTGCGCGTGCGATGCCGACTCGCTGCTCGAGAAGGACGCTCTCCTGCAACTGGTCATGCCGATGATCGATCGCGAGCGGTTCGTGCCCGCATCCGGAGGGGTCGTGCGTGCCGCCAACGGCTCCCGCGTCGTGCGGGGCACGCTCGGCCGCGTCGCGCTCGGCGGCCGGCCGATCGAGATATTCCAGGTCGTCGAGTATCTGCGAGCGTTCCTCATCGGGCGCACCGCCCAGGCGACGCTCAACATCATGCTCATCGTCTCCGGCGCCTTCGGCCTGTTCCATAAGGCGACGGTCGTGGCGGTCGGCGGTTATAACCCCAAGGCGATCGGCGAAGATTTCGAGCTGATCGTCCGGATCGCGAAATATCTCCACCGCACCAAGCGCTCGTTCGAGGTCGCCTTCGTCCCGCAGACGGTCTGCTGGACCATGGTCCCGCATCTATGGAGCGTGCTCGGCCGGCAACGCAACCGCTGGCATCGCGGGCTGATGCAGACGCTCCAATGGCATGCCGACATGCTGATCAGCCCGACCTATCGCGGTACCGGCATCTTCGGCATAGGCTACTTCGTCGCGGTCGAGCTGCTCGGACCGATGGTCGAGCTGGTCGGTTACGCGCTTTTCCCGATCGGGCTGCTGCTCCATCTGGTCTCGCCGCTCTCGGCGGCGCTCTTCTTCCTGATCGCGGTCGGGATGGGCGTCTTCCTCTCGCTCTGCGCGCTGCTGCTCGAAGAGATCTCGTTCCGGCGTTACTCCGAGTGGGGAGACGTCTTGCTGATCGCCGCGTACGCCGTCCTCGAGAACTTCGGATATCGACAACTCACGCTGTGGTGGCGCCTGACCGGCACGATCGACTATTTCGCGGGCCGCGAGAAAGGGTGGGGAACGATGGTGCGGACCGGCTTCACCTCCGGCGGGGGCGACTAGCCCTCGTCCGGCTCGTAGTAGCTGTGACCGCGCAGATTGTCGGGCAGGTTGAACTGCTTGACGGCGTAGTCGTCGTGCGCGTAGTGGTAGTCGCGGCCGTAGCCGAGGTCCTTCATCAGCCCGGTCGGCGCGTTGCGCAGGTGGAGCGGCGCCGGGTCGTTGCGCGTCTCGCGCACGTCCGCCATGGCCGCGCCGTAGGCCCGGCCGACCGCGTTGGATTTAGGCGCGGTCGCGAGATAGAGCACCGCGTGCGCCAGCGGGTAGAAGCCTTCCGGCATACCCACGAAATGCACCGCCTGCTGGGCCGCCATGGCGACCTGCAGCGCGCGCGAATCCGCCAGGCCGATATCCTCGGAGGCGGCGATCACGATCCGCCGAGCGATGAAGAGCGGATCTTCGCCGGCGTCGATCATCCGCGCGAGCCAGTACAGCGATGCGTCGGGATCGCTCGCGCGGATCGACTTGATGAACGCCGAGATGGTGTCGTAGTGGTTGTCGCCGCCCTTGTCGTAGCTGGCGACGCGTCGCTGCATCGCGTCGAGGATCGTCGCGCGGTCGATCGCGAGGGTGACGCTCGCCGCGAATTCGAGCGCGTTGAGGGCGGTGCGGGCGTCGCCGTTGGCCAAGCCGATCAGGACCGCGCGCGCCTCGGGATCGATGCTCGCGCCAGATGCGCCCAGACCGCGTTCGGTATCGGCCAGCGCGCGATCGATCAGCGTGCCGACCTCGTCGTCGGCGAGCGACTGCAGCACGAAGACGCGCGAGCGCGAGAGCAACGCCGAGTTGACCTCGAACGACGGGTTCTCGGTGGTCGCGCCGATCAGCACGATGGTCCCGTTCTCGACGAACGGCAGGACCGCGTCCTGCTGACCCTTGTTGAACCGGTGGATCTCGTCGATGAACAGCACGGTCCGCTTGCCCATCCGCTTGCGCTGCTGCGCTTCCGCCACGACCTTGCGCAGATCGGCGACGCCGGCGTTGACGGCCGAGATCTTGGTGAAGTGCGCGCCGGTCGAGTGCGCGACGATCTCGGCCAGCGTCGTCTTGCCCGTCCCCGGCGGGCCCCACAGGATCATCGACGGGACGTTGTCGCTCTCGATCGCGCGACGCAGCGCGCGCCCGGGTCCGACGATCTGGTCCTGGCCGACGTACTCGTCGAGCGTGCGGGGCCGCATCCGGGCCGCCAGCGGCGCGCGCTTGGCGTCGTCGCCTTCCGGGTCTTGCGAGAACAGGGTCGGTTCCATCGTCTGCTCGGCTACGGCTGCGGCGTCGGCGAGGCTTCGGTCTTCGGCTTCTTCGAGAACGGATTGCGGATGGTGATCTTCTTGGCGGGGACGATCGCCGGGCCCGGGCCGCCGGGGAACATCGTGACGACGCCGCGCGACGGATCCGACTCCGCGTGCACGTCGTTGGTGAGGGTGTCGTAGGTGATGTGGTCGGCGGCGATCGACTTGGGCGCGCGCACCACGTGCGCGTTGCCGTCGAGCTTGAGCAGGTGGGCCTTGTCGTCGAGCATGGCGGCGTCGGCATCGGCGACCGTATCGGCGTGCACGTAGTGCACCGTCCCGGTCGCGGTATAGCGCTTGGCGGCGTCGTCGATGTCCAGACGGTCGCTCGTCAGCGTCGCCGGTCCGCCGCCGGCCGACGAACCGAGACGCGTGCCGAACGCGCCGTTGACGTCGTGCACGACCACGTGGCCGAACAGGCTCGCGAGATGCTTCTTGCCGTTGCCGTCGGCGCGGTCCGCATTGACGTCGCCGCTGGCGCGCGTGATGGTGACGTGATCGGGGATGCTGAAGTCGCCGGACTTCGCGTTGAAGTCGGCGTTGGTGTAATGCACGACCCAGTCGTCGGAGGGCGCCGGCGAGCCGCTCGGCTCGGGCGTCGGCGACGGCGTCGGGCTCGCGGTCTTGCCCGGCGCGGGCGACGAATGGGTCGCCGGAAACGTGATCGTGCCGGCCTTGGCGACCGCGTGGCCCTTGCCGCTGGCGGTGTCGTAGCGCACCCGGTCGGCGATCAGGACGGTCGCCCCGCGCGCGATCCGGACGTCGCCGTCGAGCACCAGCACCTTGGCGACGTCGTCGAGCCGCCCGTCGCGCGAGGTCGAGTCGGTATCGCCCGAGACGTAGTGGGTGTGGCCGGTCGCGACGTAGGTCTTGGCCTCGCCGTCGATCGCGAGCCGGTCGGTCGTCAGCGTCGACTTCTTCTTGCGGTAGTCGTGCATCACCACGTGACCGGTCAAGGTCAGCGTCTGGTCGGTGCTGTTGCCGACGGCGCTGTCCGCCCGGGCGTCGCCGCCCGGCCGCGTGATGTAGACGGCGTTCGGGAACTCGTAGTCGTTGGTCTGGTAGTTGAAGTTCATGTCGGTGTACTGGACATGCCAGACGCCGAAGGTCGCGACCGGCTGCTCCGGAGCGAGCGGGATCACGAGCGGGGCGGGCGTCTTCGACGGCGCGGGCGCAGTGCCCAACAGCAGTGCGAATAGGCCGATGGCCGCGAGCGCGCGCCTCATCGCGGTCCTCCGGGCAGGCCGACCGACGGAAGCTCGACGGTGCCCCGATGCGCCCGGCACGCGCCGCTAAGCGTGTTGCACACGACGTGCTGGGCGACCAGCGTCTGTTCGCCCTTCTGGATGTGCACGTCGCCGTCGGCCGTCATCGTGTGCGACCCCTGGTCGAGCGTCCCGCTCTGCGCGGTCAGCACCATCGCGCCTTGGGTGTAGTGCATGTCGCCCGTCGCGACATAGCGCTCCGCGGACTGGTCGATCCGTACGCTGTCCGCCATCAGCGTCGACGGCGCGGCCGAACCGGGCGCGCCCGGCGCGATCGCGCCGGACATGTCGTGCATCACCACGTGGCCGCTCAGGACCGCTCGCTTCGTCTTGATGTTGCCGCTCGCGCGATCGGCGTTGACGTCGCCGCCGATCCGCACCATCGAGACGTGGTTGGGCGTATTGAAATCGCCGGTCTTCAGGTTGTAGTCGACGACCGACATGTGGACCGTCCACACGCCGAACTTGGCGGTGGTCTTGCCGCCCGCGCCGGTCGACGGCACGGGCAGGGTCATGGCGGCGGCCGCGATGGCGGCGATCAGGCGGATCATGGTACGGGCGTTACTCTGCTTTGCGTTCCTTGACGACGGGCCGGACGACCTGACCGAGCTTCTCGGCCAGCTCCTCGAACGTGACCACGCCTTCGCGCAGCACCCGCGGTTGCGGGCCGGTCAGATCGATGACGGTCGATTCGAGCCGGTATCGGGTGGGCCCGTTCTCTATCAACAGGTCCGCGGGGGGTAAATGTTCCCGATCGCCGTCGCCGCGATAGGCTTGGGAGCCGCTGATGTTGGCCGAGGTGGTCGCGAGCGGCCCGCACCGGTCGAGGATCGCGCGGCTCAGCTCGTCGTCCGGGACGCGGAATCCGAGCGTCGGGAACCCCGAGGTGATCTCGTCGCTCACCCAGGCCGGCCGGCGCACGATCAGCGTCACCGGGCCGGGCAGCAGGCGCTTCGCCGCCAGGACCGCGAGCGGATTGTCGCGCGCGAACTCCAGGAACTCCGGCACCGATCCCAGGTGGAAGGTGAGCGGCTTGCTGTCGGGCCGGCGTTTCGAGCCGTAGATCCGGTCGACCGCGCCGATGTCGTACGGATCGCAGCCGATCCCGTAGACCGTGTCGGTCGGGAAGATCACCAGGCCGCCGGAGAAGATGACGCGCGCGGCCTCCTCGACGACCTCGCCGATCGGGGTCTCGCGCGCGTCGATGGCCCGAAGGGTTTGGGTCACACGCGAACGCGCGCGCCGGTCCCGATCGCGACGCACGATAGCGGGTCGTCGGCGACGATCGCCGGCACGCCGGTCACTTCCGAGAGCAGTTTGTCCAGCCCGCGCAGGAGCGCGCCGCCGCCGGTCAGGATCACGCCGCGGTCGATGATGTCGGCGGCGAGTTCGGGCGGCGTCTTCTCGAGCACGGCCTTGACCGCTTCGACGATCGCGCCGACCGGTTCCGAGAGCGCCTCGCGGATCTCTTCGCTGGTGATCTTGACGGTCTTCGGCAGACCGTTGATCAGGTCGCGGCCGCGGATCTCCATCGCCAGCTCTTGCTCGAGCTTGTACGCGCTGCCGATCTTGATCTTCACCTCTTCGGCCGTGCGCTCGCCGATCATCAGGTTGTAGACGCGCCGGATGTAGCGCACGATCGCGTCGTCGAGCTTGTTGCCCGCAACCCGGATCGATTGCGAGACGACCACGCCGCCGAGCGAGATGACCGCGACGTCGGTCGTGCCGCCGCCGATGTCGACCACCATGCTGCCGCTGGGTCCGTCGATCGGCAGGCCCGCGCCGATCGCGGCCGCCATCGGTTCTTCGATGATGTCGACGGTGCGCGCGCCGGCGAGCTTGGCCGCGTCTTTGACGGCGCGCTCTTCGACCGAGGTGATCTCGGCCGGCACGCAGATCGCGACGTTCGGTTTCGGGCTGAACAGCGACGACCAGAACGACCGGTCCTTCATCACCTTCTTGATGAAGTACGAGAGCATCGCCTCGGTCACTTCGAAGTCGGCGATCACGCCGTCGCGCAGCGGCCGGATCGCCTGGATGTGCGCCGGCGTCTTGCCGAGCATCAGGCGCGCCTCTTCGCCGACCGCGAGGATGCGGCCGGTGTTCATGTCCTTCGCGACCACCGAGGGCTCGCGAAGGACGATGCCCCTGCCTCTGACGTGCACCAGCACGTTGGCCGTGCCCAGGTCGATACCGATATCCAAAACCGAACTCCGTGACGTTGTGAGTGATTGACGGGAAAAGCGAGTGCGCTTACGTGGGCGCCGGACTGATGCGCTCGTAGGCGCTGGTCTCGAACAGGCCGGCCGGCTCGACCAGCGGCGTGACGCCGCTCGAGCGCTGGACCTGTCCGCCGAGCTCCGAGAGCAGTTCTTCGAGCCGCTCGTACCCGCGGTCGATGTACTCCAAGCCGATGATCTCGGTCTCGCCCGAGGCGGCCAGGCCGGCCACGACCAGCGCCGCGCCGGCGCGGATGTCGGGCGCTTCGACCGGCGCGCCCGAGAGCTGCGCGACGCCTTTGACGATCGCGGTGTTGCTCTCCATCGAGACGCGTACGTCGGCGCCCATGCGCGCCAGTTCGTTGACGTACGAGAAGCGCGCGTTGAAGATCGACTCTTCGACGACGCTGGTGCCCGGCGCCGTGCACAGGAACGCGACCGCCTGCGGCTGCAGGTCGGTCGGGAAGGCCGGATGCGGTGCCGTCAGGATGTCCGTGCCGCCGGTCACGTTCTCCGCGCGCACGCGGATCCAGTCGGCGCCGGTGGTCACGTCGACGCCGCACTCCTGGAGCTTCGCGAGCGTCGCTTCGAGATCGTGCGGGTTGCAGCGCGTCACCGTCACGTCGCCGCGGGTCGCGGCGGCGCCGAAGAGCAGCGTGCCGGTGACGATGCGATCCGGGATGATGGTGTATTCGACGCCGTGCAGTTCCTTGACGCCGTCGATGACGAGTATGTCGGTCCCGATGCCGCCGATCTTCGCGCCCATCGCCACCAGGAAGTTCGCGAGGTCGACGACCTCGGGTTCCATCGCGACGTTGCTGAGGGTGGTCGTGCCCTCGGCCAGGACGGCGGTCAGCATCGCGTTCTTGGTCGCGCCGACGGACGGCAGGCGAAACTCGATCGACGCGCCGTGCAGCCGGCCCTTGGCTTCGGCGATCAGGTAGCCGTGCGCGTTGCGCACCTCGCAGCCGAGCGCGAGGAACGCCTGCTCGTGCATGTCGGTCGCGCGCGTGCCCAGCACGCAGCCGCCCGGAAGCGGCACTTCGGCGCGGCCGAAACGGCCGAGCAGCGGCCCGACGATGTCGAACGACGCGGCCAGTTTCCGGACGAGCGCGTAGGGGGCGCGGAACTGCGCGACGTTGCTCGCGTCGATCGTGACGGTATCGGCGCCTTCGTAGCGCAGGCGCGCGCCGAGCGCTTCGAGCAGCGACCACATGACGGAGACGTCGGTGATGTGCGGCACGCGATGGAGCGTCACTTTGCCCTTGGCGAGCAATGCGGCGGCCATGATCGGCAACGCGGCGTTCTTGGCGCCGTGCGTCGCGACCGA
>Ga0068855_100012964_pt1 | contig 10058 bp, 8 predicted proteins | sample KBSCornC52_FD_66592 | JGI IMG/M metagenome (GOLD analysis project Ga0068855, IMG submission 66592) | Corn rhizosphere microbial communities from Kellogg Biological Station, Michigan, USA - KBS Corn C5-2 | ecosystem: Host-associated > Plants > Roots > Rhizosphere > Soil ... | reverse complement strand
ACGGTATCTAAAGCGATCCCCATGGCTACCGCCTCACCATGCCTGATCTCAAAATTGGTGAGATATTCTAACTTGTGCGCGCTCCAATGGCCAAAATCAAGTGGTCGTGACGAGCCACTTTCAAAAGGATCAATACCGCGGATATGTTCCAGGTGTAATTGGGCACATTTCCATATCTGGTAGCTCATAGCAACCCTGTCGCGCTGTGCTAATAAGGCGGCGTTTTCTTCCAGCCAGATAAAAAAGTCTTTATCCTTAATCAGGGCAACTTTTATGGCTTCTGCTATGCCTGATCGCCAGTCGCGGTCTGATAACGTGTTCAAAAACAATTCATCATTAAAAACCGCGAGAGGAGGGGAGAATGTACCCAGGAAGTTTTTTTTACTAAAGTAATTGATACCGTTTTTAACGCCTATGCCAGAATCATTTTGTGATAGAACAGTAGTGGGGATGCGAATGTGTTTAACGCCTCGGTGACTAATGGTAGCTGCATAGCCAACCATGTCCAATACAGCCCCTCCACCTATAACTGCTACAAAGGAATGCCGGTCTACTCCGTGGGTGTTGATGGCCTCCAGAACCTGGTCCAGATAACGGGTATCATTCTTTACCGTTTCACCACCCGGAATAATAAGGATATCCTGTATTAACTGTGTTTGGTTATGTTGAATAAAATAGTCTTTTATTTGACCGGCCAAAGCAGGATGGGTATTGGCTACGCCATCGTCAATCACAAAAAGAATTTTTTTTACCGAAACGGAAGGATTGACACCGGTTAAAAAATCATTGATGAGTTTATTGGCAGTATCAAAAAGAGCTGATGTGAAAAAAACATCATAGCTGAATTTTACAGTAAATGATTGATGTAGCGTATCCATATGATATGGGTATTGAGACGATTTATTAATGAGCATAATGAGATCAGGTAACAGCAAAAAGTTTGGATAACCACATGGATACCGGTAATAAGGCAGCGATACATAAAGCCGGGTAAATGGAGCTGAATGTGACTGCCCAGGCTGCGTCCATCAATATTAATGATATAACGCCCGCTTTAACCGCTGCGCCGATATTTTTACCAATGGGTTGTTGGATAGCCTTGCTAAGCGGCTTAAATATCATCCATGCAAAAGGCAATAGAAAAATAAGCGACCATAACCATTGCTGGTTGATAAAGGAAAAATACAGAATGGAACCTATAACTATCGCGTAAAGGCAGGCGGCTATATACAGGTTCTTTTGATTACCGCCATGTACCTCACCCCGGCTCGTCATGGTGATAGAAAATATGTAAATAACCGGGATACAGGCAAGCCAATAATGGGTGTAGAGCATAGCCGGAATTATACTAACACCCAGTAACAAATTCAAGCCCCGGCAAACACCCATGTTTAATGGGCCAAAAAAGGAGTGATGCTTACCCGCTTTATTATACAATAAAGCAAAAAACGCGATTGCTAAAGCAAATAACCCCGATGTTAAGCTATGCAGAGCTGCCAGAATTACGCCTGTTAAAAGCAATATTGCACCCAATAGCGTTGCTTCTGTTAACGTGACTAATCCGCTTGGTATAGCCCGTTCGGGGCGTTCTATACGATCTAAATTGGCATCAAAAACATCGTTAAAAACTATCCCGCCACCGTACAAACAAGCCGTGGAGCAACATAGTAATACGATAGAAAGCCAATGACCTGCAACGGTAGCTGTAAAAACACCGGCAATGGCAATGCCAGCTAATACGTCGGCCACGGAGGTCACGATATTGGCGGGCCTCATCATTCGTAAATAAATGAATAACTTTTCCAATGTGGTTTTAGCTGATAATAATGGAAGATTTATCGATACGCGGTTGCTGCCCTCCACGCAGAATCGTGTTCCCCTCAAATTTTTCGGTTTGATCGATATTCTTTGGAGTCGCGAAATCAGCTTCATCAATCTGGCCGCTTTGTGCAAATGCGGTGATGGCGTTGCGATACGTTATTAATTCAATATCCTGATCGTTCAGGCCCCGTATTTTCATCAATGCAGCAGTTTTTGGAACAGCCAATGGGTCACTGATGCCCCAATCAGCAGCGGAGTTGATCATGATACGCTCGGGGCCATATTGTGTAGCAATGTCAACCATGCGTTCATTACCCATTTTTGTGAATGGATAAATGGTAAAAGCAGCCCAAAAACCTCTGTCGAGTACTTCTTTAACGGTTTCTTCATTGTTATGATCAACAATTACTTTATACGGGTCCAGGCCGTGTTCCAGGGCAATATCCATACTACGTTGAGTGCCTCTCTTTTTATCGCGGTGAGGCGTATGGATTTGCACGGGTAAACCTGCTTCTTTAGCCAACTCCAGCTGTAGTCGGTAGTATTTCTCTTCAGCAGCGGTCTGGTCATCGAAGCCGATTTCGCCAATACCAACTACGCCGTCTTTGTAAACAAACAAGGGTAAAAGCTCCATCACCTGTTCGGCTAAAGGTTCATTATTGGCTTCTCTTGAATTAAGACCAATTGTACAGTAGTGTTTTATACCAAACTGGGATGAGCGGAACCGCTCCCAGCCAATCAGGCTGCTATAATAATCTCTAAAGCTGTCCAGACCAGTTCGCGGCTGGCCAAGCCAAAACGCAGGTTCAATAAGAGCCACAACACCTGCATCTGCCATAGCCTGGTAATCATCGGTAGTGCGGGAAGTCATATGGACATGTGGGTCAAAAAACTTCATCCCTTTTACCGAACTTAAATCAAATGCTTCAAGAGTTTTTCTTTCTTCCTTATCTTTTTCTATCGAATGGCTACAACACATAATTATATTTTTAATTTATAGATACCTTATCCCAATTTAATGCTTTATCACTTACTACCGACTTTAATTCAGGAATATTACTTAACCATTGCTTTGCAGGCTCAAAGCTGGATTCTGAAATAGCCAGCGCTATCGCTTCTTTTTCGGCCATATCATCATGAGTAAGACCAATTTTGATGTCTTCAAAAATTTTATCATCAATAAATCCCGCCACCAATCGCCATAATGTAGGGTTTACCTTACGACCGGCCGCCCATCGTTCGCGGGCATAATCGCTAAGTATTAATGCAAGCTCTTTATTAGCCCGTTTATCCAGACCAATTATTAAGGGCACATTCTTTTCGGTAAAAAAGGCTTTTAATATCAGTTGATTCCATGCGGACTGATCCAGGTATACTGATGGATATGGATTGTTATACATAATGGCCTCTAAAACAGAGCCGATATTACTCCGGATACCTTCGGCACATCTCTTTATCCATATCTCAGGGTAAGCGAGAAAAGGCAATGCGGAATATAATGCCACCGATTCATTCATTTCTGCCGATAAAAACAGATTTTCAATGGTTTGATAATATTTGTCTTTAGCCGTTGTGTCCCATTGCAAAAGCAACCATACGCGGGATATTCTATCAATAGTCCAGTTTTTGAACGAATCATTGATCGTTACGGCTGATTTTCCGATTTTTCGGGGAATGATCATAAACGCTGTATTCAGGGCAGAATAATCATTTGGTAGCTTCTTGAACTGTTGAAGCCACATCCAGGTATCGGGTGAAACATTATCTTTAATAATACCTGCCATAGTGGCTTCCATTTTTGCTATATCATAAATAGGCATAAAAAATCAAATCATGGGGTGAGTAGTGAAATATTACGGATGTATATGAAATACTCACGTGGCAAAATAATTGATCAACAATGCCGCTGAAATGATCAATAAACCAAAAAACTCACGCGTTTGCTCGATGTAAGGTTTGGTAGCTTGCATACTCTCAACTAAACTTGGTTTCTTATATTTTGTTACCCAGTCCCGCACACCATCTTTGGCAAAAAATAAGATTATGGCATAAATTAAGTAAAAAGCTACCAACAGAAGCCATATGGTATGGTAATATTTACCAAAAACAACCAGACCACAACTAACAGAAGCACTCAAGTAGATAGGCACCCAAAGCCAGGGATCAACATCATTTAAATTAAGGTAAGCAAATACCAAAAATGATAAACAAAAAATAATGTTTAGGATAATTACGATCATAAAATTTGAATTAATATGGTATGCAATTACGATCTGAAAACCATATATCCAAAACGTTATGATACTGGGTTTGTTATCGATTGCAGCGGCTAATATGAGGGTAAAAAATCTGAAAAGAAAATTTCAAATTTTTTACTTGAAATCAAAACTGGTTTTCTTTGAGCTTTGCCTCATTTGCAACGATAAACCAATCTTTATATAAATAATGGAGCTTTGTTGGAAAAATGAAAATACAATAGCTCAAATATGTGTTTGAGTACGGTACTTGCCCGGCGACACACCAATACATTTTTTAAAAATGCGCGAAAAATAATAGGGGTCATCGTATCCACAACTCAAGGCAATTGTTTTGATATTATGGCTTGTTTCATTTAATAATTGACAAGCTTTCTTTATTTTCAAATTGATAAAATAATCAATAGGTGAAACTCCGGTAACCCTTTTGAAGAACATGGCAAAGTAGGAGGGAGATAGATTAACCTGGTCGGCAATTTTTTCTATAGTAAGCCGCTGGTCAAGATGGCTCTGCATGATCTGGATAGTTTTGTTAATGACCATATTACCTTCCGGTTTAGGTTCTGACTGAAGGTGTCCTCCCGGAAACAAAAAAGTAGCCAGAAAATGAAACAGATAAAAGTTTGAGCGATATAAACTATCAATTTTATGACCTGTTTTAAGGATTTCATAAATATTTTGCCATATAGTCAGGGTTTCTTCATTAAAAGGTACGGAAATAGGCCCCCGTGCTATGGTCAGATCAAGCGCCTGATTAAATAATTCAATATTATCTCCGGTAAAATGTAACCAATAAATAGTCCAGGGGTTATCGTTATCGGCCCAGTAACACATATAACTGCTGGTAGCTGGTAAAATCACAAACTGGTTGCGATTAACTTCATAAAGTGTGTTATCTAATATATAATGACCTTTTCCTTCCACACAATAGATCAGTATATTATCACTGCACCCGTTTTTTCTTTCCCGATAATGGAATTCGGCTCTTGGGAAATAGCCTATCTGAGTTATAAAGACCGGGAAAAGGGAAGGGTTATTTTCTTTGGCTTCCCGCAATGTTTTTAAGGCTACATTATGAAGTTTTTCACCGCTGAAGCCATCTCTTTTTTTGCTATGGTTTTGCATGTAGATCTTTTTGAAATAAACCCGACCAGGCTTTATACGGATTATAAAGGCCCGGTCAGGTTCTTCAACTGTTCATTATTGGATCATAAGATACTTACTCTATATTCCAAAAGGTAAGTTCACTGATATTGCTATAGTTTTCGCCGCTTGCATTGGTTTTAACCCTTATCCGAATATAACGCACCGGCGGCGGGTTGCTGATAAAATCAAACTTCATGGCTTGCTGACCATCATCGGTACGTACGCACTCTTTGAGCAGCGTCCACCCTTTTGTCTTCATTTCAGTCGTCCATCCCGGATCGGTGCCAGGCAAGGTCGTGGCGGCGTTGGTAACATCGGCGATACCCCAAACCTCAAAATCAAGTGGGTTATGCGATTGGTTGCGACCGGTTTCCTCGATACGGCCCAGATAATCGTACACCTTACCCAAATCAAATGTAAAATGATGGGGCAGCGGCGATTCATTCGAATGGAAAATATTAGGATAAGATTGCGGGCCTACGCTACCGTCCCATAGCTTCTCAAAGCTTGTCCCGAAATCGGCATGCACATCATTCGGTAACGACATGGATTTGAACAGCGATTTATCACATTGAACATACTGTGGCACGATATCCGGAAAGTCATCAAACCTATCGACCACAAAGGTGTCAATGGCGGTTCTTTCTGGGATATATGACGATTGATATTGGATCTTAGTTCCCTGCTTATAATGAGGAAGCGTGATAGAATTACTATCAGGTGAAAGATTCATTAAGGCTGTTGCTCCTGATGCATTGGTATATCTGATCACCGTGTTTATATTGATGGTATCAGGGGTGTTAAACATTAGTTTTATTGACCCATCTGCATTGTTTTTATACGGGCGTGTTCCGTTATAGGCCCTGTTGAGTAAGGTGCCGGCGTAAACAGGGCCATAAACCTTTATATTATTCACTTCAAAAGGAATTGATTTATTGCCTTTTGCATCAAAAGAGTATATGGTAAAAGTGTAAACAAACTCCTTCAGCCCTGTAATAGTGGTTCTTACACTATCTGTTTTAGTTGAAATTTTAACTATTTGAGAGTCGGCCTTGTTATTCCAGTATACCACATATTTAACAATGCTTGGATCGGAGCTTGATTTCCATTTAAGACCTATCCGCAGATTTCCGGGCTGAGTAATTACTGCCTTTACCGCACCGGTATAAACAACTTCCTGATTGCCCAGCAAATTTTTAAAGTCTGTTTGTGTTTTATTACAACCATTCATTATGATTAATAAGATACAGCCAAACAGCATATAGAGAAGATTTTTCATATTCTTATTTTTAATAAGTAATTAATTCATTCCTGCTTTTATAAACCGGAACACTATTCCGGTTTACCATAAAATGATACTTCAATTATATGTGCAAGGGTACCACCCGACCATGTTTTTGCTATAGAAATACGTAAGTATTTAACCGAAGGTGCATTAAATGGGATATTGAACTCTGCGCCCTGATTAAAGAAATCTTTATCACTTTGGTTAATAGCTGTTGGCGGCAAACCTGACGGTGGTGCTGGCCAGTGATAATTACCTAAATTTGTCCAGTCGCCTATAACTGTTCCTTCAGGAGCACTAATTGGTAATGCAGCGTCAGCCGGTAACGTTTTAGTAGATCCCCAAATACTAAAATCACGTGGATTACCATGCCCATATTCAAAACCTTTGCGCCCCCACATCTTAAAGCGACTTAATTTATAAGTTTTACCTACACTAAACGTACATGTAAAAGGAGGAGTTGAATTTGAATTGGTATGCCATCCCGGGTCATCTGTACTGCCATCCCACAATTTGTTTACTGTCCAGCCTCCACCCTCATAAAGCTCGTCATCACTTGGCAGAGTATAGGTTGCAAATTGGCTCTTATCCAGTAACTCTTCATATAAGGGGGTCAAATTCTTTTTCAAAGTATCTGAAATATTTCCCCATTCGTCGGTGACATACACTCCAAAATCCCTTGAAGTTGATTTAAAGCCTCTTATTGAAAAATCAATGGTGTCACCTTTTGTAAAATGCTGCTCTTCTACTTCCATTGACTTTGTTACATCATTAAAGGCGGTAACTATTATCCCTATATCTCTTTTCAGGGGATTCAATGCTTTTACATTAACACCACCAAAGTCGGCCGATAAAGCCGCGCTCGGCCTTACCAATTGATAAACAGGAGTTTTAGGGTGTACAGTAACGGTAACCGGATCGGACATTACTTCGGCTTTGCTAACCGCGTACAGGGTAACCTGATAATCCTTTGATTCAGCAAAACCGTTCACTTCCACAGTATCTTTATAGTATGATGATTTGGTTTCTCTGGCTACCTTATCTCTTATGCTATATTTGGCTAATACATAAAGCAGATTTTCTGAACTGGGGAGTGTATATGTTATGTAGGAACCCCCATTAAAATTATCCACTTTAATATTGGTAACTACCCCGGGTTTGGTTTTATCTGTCGAGATCGGGCTGGTACTAAAACCATCATTCCGTTTACAGGAAATTATACCTATCATTAACAAACCCATAAAGAGCTGCAATGAATATTTATTTATACTTTTCATAATTTTTCAATTATTTCTTAAAATCCTTTAGTTATAGGGTTACCAGTTTGGATTTTGAACGAGGTTATTATTAATTATCAGGTTATCAGCCTTTATTGGCCATATGTAATTTCTGTTATTGAAAACAGGCGTTACAATGGTGCGCGGACGGTAATAGTTTACAAATGATTCTTCAAAAACGCTCCATCCCTGCAGTGGCCTGGTCATTACATCTTGTAATTCCTTCCAGCGGCGCAGGTCCCATCCGGCTTGTGCTTCAAAAGCCAGTTCAATCCGTCGTTCCTGATGTATTATTTGACGTAAACCATCCTTTGTTGTAAATTTGGATGGGGTTTTCGAATAATTTGTCCACGCTTCAACAACACCCGGTAAACCGGCCCTGGTTCTAATCTTATCAATATAGGGTATAACTTCTGCAGATGATTTTCCCTGCTCATTTAAGACTTCGGCATACAATAAGTACATACCCGCGAGTCTTATTACAGGCAGGTGAAAATCTTCCCAAGTCATTGTTTTATCATAGACTGTTAAATAGTTAACCAGTTTTTTTGGCCAGTAACCTGTTACGTTTATCCGTATGTTATCTTTAGGGCCCGCAAATGATGAAGGGCCTTTGCCTGCTACATATAAGGCGTTTTCACCATCTCCCAAAACCCCATTACCATACCATACGCCACCATCAAAGGCCAGATCGGCATAAAACCTGGGCTCACGGTTAAAATGCGCCTTTACGGTTTCGTAACCGTTATGGATATAAAATCTATTGGCGTCATCGCCGGTTTGCTTAGCATAACGATTAGTATAATCCCATGTTTTATCTTCATTAATTGGCACTCCGTTATTGGTATAAAACAATTCCTGCTGGCTTATTGGAGCTGCAATAGTTCCCTGGGCTATTAAGTTACCTGCTGCTCCGGCGGTTAGCCTGGGCATAAAATACTCCTGATTCCCAAATCCGAAATGCCCGTTTAAGGCCCATATCAGCTCAGGGTTTGTTTCCCATTTATCGGTAATAGTGGTTTGCAGATTTAATACCTTCTTTAATGAATCGGTGAGATTTGCGGGGATGTTTGCAGTAAGATCAGACTGCACATGCAACCTGTTCCCGTTTGCTTCGGCGCTTTTAATGGCATCCAGGCATGCCGCAGCAGCCCGGTTCCATTTGGTGGCATCATAAGCTGCAGTAAAAAGCGCCTGACCATCTTTATTCTTTAGCGATGTCAGATCAGGGTTACCATTAAATAGGGGGCTTGCCGCTGTTGCCAGTACCTCGGCCTTTACACACAAGGCAATTGTTTTAGTTATCCGACCCAATTCCTCCGTCTGGTTCTGAATAATTGGAGGCAGACCAGGTATAGCCTGATCCAGCAATTTAACTATGTAATTAACTACGGAATCTGCGGGTGCCCTTTTCACTTTTACCTCTTCTGTTGTGGCGGTAATAGGCAGGTTTACATCAATAATAGGTATAGGGCCATACATCCTAAAGAGGTAGTAATTATAGTAAGCTTTCAAAAATTTTGTTTCCGCGATCCATCTTTCCTTTTCAGCCGCACTCAGGTCAATGGGCTTATCGATATTTTCGAGCATGGTATTGCATTTTCTGATGGCCACAAACAACGCCTGGCCACTATTTTGCCCATCCCAATAATTAAGTGCAGGATTTTGAGCACTTTGAGTTCCGCGTATCAGGTTAAAACCTATGGGGTTAACACTATTGTTATCCTGAAGATCATTAGGAAAAAGCGTTTCACCCGAAGTTACAAAACCTACATTGGTTTGTACGTTAGCAAAGTTTTGCAGCGCATTGTAACATCCAAAAAGGTAATTTTCGGCCTCATTACGGTTTCTGAAGGCATAATCAATAGTACCAACATTATCAGGGACAACATCCAGGTACTTTTTACATGATACACCCGTAATTGCCAAGGCTACCATGAATAAATATTTGTAATATGATTTCATATTCTTAAACAAATTGTCAGTTAATAATTACAGGTTAACATTTATACCTACGTTAAATACCTTTTGTATAGGATAGTTAAACCCTCTGCCGCCCAATTCCGGATCCCACATTTTAAAGGGGCTCCAAGTGAGCAGATTTAAACCGTTAAAATATATGCGGGTCTTTCTTACTCCTAAGCCTTTAGCAATTTTATCTGGCAGGGTATATCCTAACTCGGCTGATTTGAGCCTCAAGAAACTACCATCGCGCATCCACCAGGTACTGTTTTGCCTATTGTTTTCTATTTGAGCACCGTTAATACCTAACCT
>Ga0068855_100012962_pt1 | contig 10058 bp, 4 predicted proteins | sample KBSCornC52_FD_66592 | JGI IMG/M metagenome (GOLD analysis project Ga0068855, IMG submission 66592) | Corn rhizosphere microbial communities from Kellogg Biological Station, Michigan, USA - KBS Corn C5-2 | ecosystem: Host-associated > Plants > Roots > Rhizosphere > Soil ... | reverse complement strand
GCGGGGGCTAAACATTGTTTTACGGATTGGCGTGGTTGTTTTTGCATTTGTGAGCATCTACCATGACGTGCTAAAGTATCAACGTTTGCCGCAACCGGTTACTACGGTGTTGGACGGCAAATGGAAGGTGGAACCTTCTTTGATTACCGGACAAGCCAACCTTCCGCACACCGGGGAGACTGACGCGGGCAAGTGGGGTGCCATCTATTTTTTTGGCCCGGGATATTGTGCGGTCAGTGCCAATGCCAATTACTTCGACAGAACCCACTCAACATTTGGAAGATATCATCTTGACACTTCGAAACACCTTCTCGGGATCTATTTTTTGCATACTAATGACAGCCTGCGGGCATCTATTGACTTCATTGATACCCAAACGGCCCTTGTGAAAGGAATATTGGGCAAGGACTCTGTTAGTGTGAAGTTGACGAGGGTAAAAATGTGAACGAAAGGAGGCCGGGCTCATCCCGGAAGGTTTCCTTAAACGGCGTTGACATTTTGAGGAGGAGTCTTGCTGCTTATTTTTAGTATTTATTGGGGTTTCAGAGATTTCTCCCGGCGTTGCAATGACGGAGGGGTGTTTCTGCTTTTTCTTCGATGAGTATGAAGGTCCGGAGATTTCTCATCGCGTCGAAATGACGGAGGGGTGTTTCTGCTTCTTCTTCGATGTTTATGAAGGTCCGAAGATTTCTCCTCGCGTCGAAATGACGGAGGGGTGTTTCTGCCTTTTCTTCGATGTTTATGAAGGTCCGGAGATTTCTCCTATTGTCGAAACCGAAATGACGGAGGAGTGTTTATGCTTTTTGTTCGATGTTTACGAAGGTTCAGCCAGCAAAAATGGAAAAGGATGCATTTACTGAACTACAAATTTCTGCACTGATAGGCCTTTGGTCGTCTCTATTTTTATGAAGTAAATGCCTTTTGGCTGGCCGGGGAGGTCTATTGGCAGGGGATCGTAAAGGCTGAAGGCTTCGCTTTTCAAAATTATCCGGCCGTCGGAATTCGTGATTGTCCAATTGAGTTTTCCGATGTAACCGTTCATAGCAATGAACACTTTGCCGGAAGATGGATTGGGATAAAGTGTGAATGCCTTATTATCATTGATCTTTACAGAACGAACCTCCGAATAGCACCTGCCACCGGAATGATCCAGTATTACCAAACGATACTGGTAGGGAATGCCCGCCTGCACATTATCAACATAAGCGTAGACGGAATCTTCCGAAACACCGATGGTACCAATTCTCTTAAAGACAGCGTTGCCGGTAGCTCTTTCCATCTCGTAGCGAATTATGTTGTGTTGCTCTCCAATTATCCAATTTAAGGACACCTGGCGGGCGGCCGTAACATTTGCAGCAAATGAAGCGTTGATCCGCATGGTATTTTGCCTGCAAGGATTGCGACAGGCGTCGAGTGACGGAACGGCGCTATTTCTTATAAAATCTGCCGCCTGTTCGTAGGTGGGTTTTTGCAGAAAACAGTTCAGGGGTGTCGTCATACCGGCACGCAACGCTGCGACCTGGTAACCTTCTGGCGTATCAGCCAAATCATAATTGCCGTTAGCCGGATCTACAAAAATGGCCTTTAACCCCCGCGGATCGTTGCGCAAGTCGAAGTAAAGACTGTTCTTATCCTGCCCTGACAACCTTTGCCAGTCGGCAAAATTCTGAACAAGAGAACTTCCGCCATTCGCTGACCGATCAGAAGTTGTCCATTGGATCTTATTTCCTCTTAATAAGATGTATACATTATTGTTCCAGGTATCGTGCCCTGCCCCGTTAGCGCCATTTGTGTTAGCGGCTATTAAGGTGGCTACCGGGGCAATATCGCAAATAAAAATATTACCTGAAGCCGCAATTTTATTGGTAGTTACGCCCGTTCCATAAACAAATGATGCTGCATTGGCCCAATAGTTTCTGTAATTATTAATAACATGAATGATCGAATTGGTGAGTGTTAAAGCCGTATTCGGCTGCATGTAAATGCCGGTTGTATAGGATTTTCCTTTTGTTTTAATGAAGGAGTTATTAACTATAGCCGTAACAGACTTTGTTGCGCTGTAGGCCGCTCCAAAGACCACATCTTTGAAACAGGAATTAGTGATAGATGAATATCTTGCCGTTGCATAATCGTAACCTGAAGTATAGCCATCGGTATAGACCCCATTGAGCAATACCGTGTCGTTGTTAGCGGTATACATGAATGCACCGGCATTAGTGGTATCGGCAAAGGCAGCTACCTTATCCAATTCAACGGAGCCATAATTGGTACCGAGGCTCGTGTGAGCATATACCGGCCAGGGGATATCTAAAAATATGGAGTTTTTAATCGTGCAATGCCGGCCTAACCCCTCTACATCATAAAAAACCACCGCAAAATCTCCCGTATTTTTTGAGCCCGGTAGAAACAGCGAATGGTTGATGATACCACTTCGTACGACGAGATGGTGTATACCTGCGCCGGGGCCAAATACTATTTTGTTGTAATAAGAATTATCACCGCCGGGGAGCATGCCATTACCTGCCCCAAATCCCCGTACCCACAGGTTTTCAAAAATATTACCTGGTTGGAAAGTACTATTCACCGCCCAATCCCGCACGGTTACTTCGTAGCGGTATTTACTATTGGCATTTGGCGAAATTCCGTTACTGGTGTGGAGAAAAATATGCTTGGGGTTTTCGTTGGAATTAACGGGGGAATAGAAGGAACCGGGTGTGTGATCCACCTCCGCGACGGTTGTGAGAAATTTCAGTGGCTTCCTTGCAGTAAATGGCGCGGTTTTTTCAAGTTCCTTATCAATTTCGGTTACGTAGATGTAGCTGTAGCTACCAATGCCATTTATTCCGTAGCCCGTAAATCCTACATAAGGAACGTCCTGCATGAAAGTGCTGAGGGTATTGCTGTCTTTTATCCAGCCCGAATTAAATTCGTCGGAGCCATTCAATATTGCAAAGGTTCCGGGGCGGGAATTATCGTCAGTATATGCGGCCATCTGCACGGGGTAAGAAGTGACCAGGTTGTCATTAAAAACATCACCGCTCCTGAGCCCGACTTTTACACTGCCATTGGCTTTATAGTAATCAGCAATTAAGGGCGCTGTGGCGGCGATCGTCTTTCTTGGTAACGATGGTACGTTCCCAGGATAAATGTCCTTGCCTGCGTTACTGATGTAAAAGTCAAAAGGGTGTTGGCCAAAACCTACAGCAGGTAAAAAAAATAAGACAATAAAAAAAATCTTAGCAGTGGCTGGTCGCATATTCTGACACTAATTCCGGGTTACGAAAAAAAGTTGATTAATACTTTAGTCTAAAAATTTCAGGGGATGATTTCTCCGTGGCAGGATATACAGAATCGAATTAAAGGATAAACTTACACCAATGAGCGGCAACATCCAAATTTAGGCAATACTTTTTGGAGCCAGACCTTACCAGCCAGGTTTTAAATGATGAAGATTTCAAGGCCAGGCAGCAAAGCAAAGTGGATAAAGACCGATACTGCGATGTTGCATTTCGTCTTTCTGAAAGTGTTATATAAGTTCCTGACCTGATTAAAATACTATACTGCGTACCCCGAAAAGTGGATGGCATGTTATGATATATTTACGGTGTAAATTTTTAGTTATCATATAATTTTGCTATCATTGTCGGGGATTTGCCTTGCAAATATTGTTTGGAATGGATTGTTTGCAAATCAGCGGATTTCTTAATGATCATTATTTTTGAAAAACATTTTTCCTCCTGTTGATTTCCCCGGATTATGTCAATAAAGCCAACTGATATAACGGGCTGGAAGGAAGCAGCAGACTGACCTAAACATAAAAACATGAAACCTGTCACGCACTTACTAGTAATAACTTTTTTATGCGTAATGGTATCGGCCTGCCAGAAGCCTTTTTTGAACCCCGACGGAAATGTTGCCCCGGACCCTGATGCGCAAAAATTTATTTCGGCGGCGGCGATTACGAACCTTACGCAACAGAATGCCATCTTTGATTTCGTTACGCAACTAAAGGATTCGCTATTATGGAATAAATTTATGGCAATCTATCCGATGGTTGGCGGAACCGCGGCCTCAACCAAGTGGAACTTAAAAGACCCGAGGGACCTGGATGCAGCTTTCAGGCTGACATTTTATGGCAGCCCGGTGTTCGCCTCAACCGGAGTTTTGTTTTCAACAATTTCAGACTATGCAGACACCCACCTGGCAGATAATATGTTGCCGGCAACCAACGATAATGCTATCTCTTATTATTCGGCAACACAAAATGCCGTTAGCGGTTATGATATGGGTTGCAGTGATACTAAAACGCCCTGGAATGAGTTTGCCATTTATGAAGCTGTTGATAATACAGAATATTTTGGATTTCATGCCCATGGTATATCGCCGGCCGTTACGAAGGGCTTGTTTATGCTTTCGAGTACCGCTAATGACGTTAAAAGATATGACAACGGAGTAGTTACCAGTTCAAAGGGCTCAGCGCCTACTACCACTTTTACAGATTTACCCATCCTGATAGGCTCGGTGTCCAATGCTCCGGCGGTTGGACAAAGAGAATGCGCATTTACTTCAATAGGCAGCGGATTAACCGAGGCCGAAGCATGGAAATTTTACGCTATTGTACGAACTTTTGAATCAAATCTCGGAAGGTAAGGTTAAGACGGCGGAAAATACGCTGCCCGATGCACTTCACTGCCATCGTTTGATTTGACTAACGGGTAAAAGACCGCTCTCCGCAGTAATTGCAACCGGGAATGCGAAAGTGCCGGTAAGTCCACCCAAATAAGGAACCTATCCTTTACGCCGTATAGCAACCGCCTTCGGCCTTTAGCAACTTGCTGCCTTACCGCATTGCCCTAGTACATTACGTTGATATTTTCACGGCCACCGCCCGGTTTTGTTATCTCCAGCCGGTAAACCCCGTGGGCTGTATATTGATCCATGAGAAGATCTTCGCTGCTTTGGCCGGCATTGATGCGTTGAATTTGTTTTGACGCAGCCACCAGCCCCGACTTATTAATGAGCCTGATGACGTATTTACCTGCGGGCTGGTTATTGAATAACAGGTGAATGATGCCGTTGCGGGACGGATTGGGATATACGGAAATACCACTTTTCGCACTGCCTTCCCAAACTTTTACTACTTTGGAATACTGCTGCTGCCCATTGAAACCGACACTTTTAATCCTGTAATAGTTGTACCCGGCTAGCGGTTGCCTGTCGAGCCAACTATAGTTGTTTGCCTGCCCGTTATTAATGGCAGCCAAACTACCGGAGGTGCGGAAGGTGCTACCGTCAGCCGATTTTTCCAGTTGGTAGGATTTCGTCCCGCTTTCATTTTCCACGGTCCATTCCACTGCAATGTTTTCATTTTTAGTATATGCTAATACGTTAGTAAGTGTCAGCGGAAGGGGGCCCTGTGCTGCCTGGAAAATGATGCGGAAGCGATCCGGAGCGTAAGAGGCTGCGTCTGCAGTTACTGCAAAATAAACCTTTGCTGTATCGCCCGGATAAACCGCCGTACGGGTATGCAGGTAGGTATCTTCTAAAAATGCATCCGTACCGCTTACATTCATTGCGGAAAGAATCGTATGCAGTTGATACTGCCGCTGTGTGGTACCTGCAAGGTGCAGGAAGATCGTGTCTCTTGCCGTTGGATGCTGCCTCCTCTCTACTGCCAGCAGCGCCCCGTTATTTTTTAAGGAAAGATTTTCGCCGGAGTTAGTGTTCTTGCGTGCATCCATATCATTTACCAGGTTGCTATAATCATCTCCGAATACACATAAGACACCATCAGCCAGCGATTGGGCGCCGTCCGAATTTACCGTATACAAATCGGTGCGCAACCGGCCCGCCGCAATACCCACAGGCGTGAACGGTACCTTAGTAATGAGCGCCGCCGTCTTTGCTTTTTCCGTTATTTGAAGAGGGGCGCCGGTTCCTGCAACCAGGAAGGCCTGGCCACTGGAAATGCAGTTGTTCGTAGCGCCATAACTTCCGGCATTAGCCGGGGTGACATCATAGTCCGTGCCATTCCAGGAAAAAGTGCGGAAGGCTCCATAACCAATAGTGCTGCTCATGTTAGGATCCCAGACATAATAAAATATGCTGGCGGATTGAGACAGGCTGCGAAGATCGATTTGTGATGCATAAGGGTTATTTACAGGAATGAATTGCCCGGGCACTAAAGTTACGGCCGGCTGGTCGCCCGTAAAAAGCTGACCTGTCATGCGCAAGGTGGTGGATGATGCGGGTGAGGTGACCATGGTTGCCAACCTGTTTCCCCGAATAAATGTCATATAGCCTCCGGCTGCGGGATCAAAAGAATTTAAGGTAGATGTAATGCCCGTATAATTATCGCCGGCGGCATTATACGTTTTCATAGAAGTCCCCCCAAATGAATAGAGGTCAAAACCGTCAGCAGCCCAACTTGCCCTGTTGCTGGTAAGCTGTGTGCCATAGCCGGGTTTGGGATCCGAAGCTGAATTTAAAGCCCCCTCTTGCCAGGCATCTTTTATGGACTGAGCGGATTTGACCGGCACGGCGAGGAAACGCCATGCTTTTACTGCCGGTATATAGCGTTCAACGAGGAATTTGCCATTTGTGTTATAATTGATCAGCCCTGTTCCCAACTGGCCTACCCGTGCGGTTTTCACGGCATCAGAATGCAGTGTAATCGTATCGGGATTGCCGCTTATTGACAGTGTTGTTCCGTCATTTATTTTGATGCTGTCGATAATTGTGCTGCTGCCGGCCGTAGTCTTGGTATTGTTCGTGAGGATGAGGTTGTTGTAGGTGAGGCCCGCGAAGGTTTGATTGGCCCCGTTAAGTAAAACGGTTCCGTTGTTATGGACAAAAGTGCTGGTGCCGGATTTGGTTAGGTTACCCTGGATTGTGAGGTTACCGGTAGGGGCTGTTTTATTGCCAGAGCCTGCGAGAGACAAGTTTTGGTAAACCTCACTATTGGTAATTTGTTGAGATGTTCCATCATTCCGGTTATATTGTATGGCAGCGTTGGCCTGTAGATTTATGGAGGGATTATTGGTATTAGCGATCGACGTACCGGCGCCCCCGCTGAAACCATTAATATTATGCACCTTAAATGTGCCCGTACTTGTTACTGTAAAACTCCCTCCTGCCTGTATTTTTATTGATAGCGCAGGAAAAAAATCGGAATGATCAGCAACGCTACTACCCGAGACAACTATATTCGCATAATCAGGTGCTGTTCTGATCATCTCTTCTGTGGCAAATACATTTGTAAATTCAACAGCGGTGCCAGGCCCAAGAGAATAAGTACCAGTAGCATCAGGTTTTGCGGTGGTGCCTGCTGTTTTGTAGATGGAGGTTCCGGACATCGTGAGATTTGTACCGGTACCACCAAAAGTAAAATTTTGTGCATTAAATATAGCCGCACCGGATATCGTTATGGTACCCGTACAAATATTACCGCTTTGTAACGTTTTTGTGCCGATGCCAGAGAAAGTAACGTTGTAATACGGAGGTAATGTTCCGCCTTGCACTGTTTGATCACCCAATAACCCATATTCAACAGTGCTGCCGGAATTTAAGGCCGGCAAAATTCCCGGGATTGCCGTATTGGAACCATAAAATCCCTGCATATCTCTTGTAATAAACTTCCCGGTAATACTTATACTTCCTCCACCTCCATTTATAATCTGGCTCTCGCCTCCATTATCATAAGTTGCCCCGCCCGCCAGTGTAAAACTTCCGTAAAGATTAATATTATTTAAACCGTCCATTGCCAAAGTACGTGTACCCGCAATAGTTATATTTTTTAAACTGATATTAGCAGCTACTGGTAAAGGCAACAAAGCGATACCGCCCATAGCTCCTGTTACGGTGAAATCACTTGTTGGGGTTCCTGAAATGTACCCAAATGTTCTGTTCAACGGCGCTCCATCTAAAGTCAAAGCACCACCGGCTCCAATATTTAAAGTACCATTGACCAAATTCAAGGAACCTGTAATTGTTCTCGTAAGTCCAGGCATACTCACACCGGCCGGATTATCTATAGTAATGTTTTGAAAATTTGCATCCCAATCACCTGAGCTGGCCATTTGGGGCCCCGAAGATGTATACAGTAGTTTGGTTCCAATATTAGAAACTAATAGCAGTCCGCCTGTGACTAATGTAGTAACATGTGCCGGAACAGTGTTGTCCCCTGATATTTCTAACGAACCATTAGCAAGTATTGTTGTAGTTCCGGATGTTCCCAGGGTTTTTACACCGTTGCCGCTTAACTTCAAATAAGAATAGTTGGCTGGTGCGATGGTTTGAGCACCCCATGGAGTTGAGCCAGCCGTGTAATTATAATTTACAACACCCATAAAGTTTACCGAACCGGGTAAAGGTGTAGTGGTTAATGCTGTATTAAAAGTGCTCGTGGCGTCTATATTAATAGAAGAATTTATGGTTATAACGCCTGCGGCCCCAAAATGATTCAGAGTTAGCGTACCGCCATTGGTCACATCAATTGAAGAAAGATCGAATCCGGTTGTTCCTGTTGATGTTTGTAAAATCATCGAGCCACCATTTATATTAAGCGAGCTAAGAGGAGAAGGATTAACGGGAACCGTTGAATATATCCTGGTAGTAGAGCTTATTTGGGTCCAAACTCCTCCATTTATATTTATTCTTGAAGTTGCTGTGGTGCCTTCTATATCACTTGCAGTGGAAACTGTAAGATTGCCTGATGTTAATGTGAAGATATCAAATTTAAAATTGGATGAAATTGTAAGTGTTCCGGAAGATTTATTCACTTCGATGTTTACAAAAACAGAATTGGAAGATAGATTTGTGAAGCCCTGTGCCCCGGCACCTGAAAAAACAATCCTGGCACCCGGTGTCCAAGTGCCAAAGCAACTGGGTGACGTGTTAAATGCAATTAGATTTCCCTTTACATTTAAAATACTGGCAGCCATCGCAAACTCTATTTTACTTGTATTAGAACCAAAGGTATTCAGATCAAGATCATTACAAACCGCAAGCCCATTGTCGACTGAAATAGTTTGTCCTGCCTGTACAAATACACTTGATGTTGCCGTTGGGATTTGTCCAACTGTCGCTGCCTGCCAGGAAGCGCCGTTATAAATATTCCAGGCATTGAAATCGCTCCAATTGCCTGCAGAATTTTTAGTCTGAAAATCTCCTGCAACCTGGGAAAAGCTTTTTATCGATGTTATTAAAAATAGAAGGAACATCAAGAACCTTAGGGAAAATTTCTTGTTCATAGCCAAAAATTGTTTACTGTTTTAAATTGATAAATGGGGCGATTATATCAAATTGAAACAGGGTAATTCCAAGGCTGCAGAAATTATGAAACCAATTTGTTTAGAAGCTGGCTAAAGGCAATTTACAAACTTGTGACAATTATTGCAAAGAATCGCTATAATTTTTTTTGGTATTTTTTCCACATTATTTTCGAGTGATGGTTATTGCCGCATAATGAGGGGCTAAATAATCATTTGAGGTCGCCGGAATTTTGATACGCGAAGACTGCCACCGCATTGAATAATCTTTAGGACTGCTTTGCAATGAAGGAAATAAAAGGATCACGGGCCGGGGGCAAGACCTATCGCAGGGATCATCCTGCACGAATGGCCTGCAGCTAATTTTACAGAAGACACGCTCAGGCTATGTTCCTGCGAATGGTTTCCAGCAAATAAGGTGTTTCAAAAGGTTTCGTTACCAGGCCGTTTGCCTTGCACCCCCTCATATTATTGGCGAGGTCATATTGAGCAGAAAAAAGTATGATGGGGATGTGTTTTGTGTTGGCGGATTTTTTTAATTCGGAACATATTTCACGCCCATCCGCACCTCCCAGCGCAACGTCCAATAAAATGAGGTCAGGAGTAAAGTTTTGGATGGAATGGGAAATATCTTCCCGGCGTGAAATGGTTTTTACACTATAATTGTGCATACTTAATATTATTTCAACTACCGCCAATATATCAGCATCATCATCTACTACCAGTATTTTGTTCATCCCAGGTATATAATAAAGTATAAGATAAAAGATTTCCTGCCTACAACAATCG
>Ga0068855_100012960_pt1 | contig 10059 bp, 8 predicted proteins | sample KBSCornC52_FD_66592 | JGI IMG/M metagenome (GOLD analysis project Ga0068855, IMG submission 66592) | Corn rhizosphere microbial communities from Kellogg Biological Station, Michigan, USA - KBS Corn C5-2 | ecosystem: Host-associated > Plants > Roots > Rhizosphere > Soil ... | reverse complement strand
GATGCGATCGCCATTACCGGAAACGGTAGTAACACCACGATTACCCAATCCGCCTGCAAGTATTGCATTAGAAGTAGTAATGCCTGTTACCAATGGTTTGGAAAGAACAGCATTTTTAAATGCCTCATAATTTTCGATCACATCAGTATTGCCATTTGTTTTTAAAGTAAGCAAAGCATCTTTTTTATATCCAAGGTCTTTATGCTGTATGTAGGATAGTTGAGAATTTATCACGAGTATTCCTGCAATAAGAATTATTGTGATAGTAAATTGCAGTACTACCAGCGATTTACGCAATTGTATTCCTCCTGAAGTTGAGATAAGCTTTCCTTTTAAAACTTCTGCAGGCTTGTATGCCGTTATTAAAAATGCAGGATAAATACCTGAAAGAATTCCGAGCACAAGAGTTATTGCAAACAACAGAAGCAACAAACCGGGAGAATGAAACAACAAAAATTCTTTGCCGCTTAATTCCTTAAATACAGGTTGAAATATTGCTGCAAGCAGTAGCGCAGCTAAGAAAGATGTGAAGGTAACTGCTGATGCTTCTCCAACATGTTGAAAGATGAGCTGCATTTTTTGTGCACCCAAAACTTTTTTTACTCCTGTTTCTTTTGCTCGTTCCGATGCGCGTGCAGTAGCGAGATTCATATAGTTTATACAGGCGATAAGTAAAATAAAAATACCGATGGTGGCAAAGATGTAAACATTTTCCATGCTTCCTGTCGGCGCAATTTCATATCTCAAGTGAGAATTAAGATGAATAGATGTGAGCGGCTGCACCGAAAAATCCAAATGCGTATTTGCTTCCTGCATATATTTTTCTGTATGTCTTTCTGCAAATGCGGGGAGCTTAGCCTCTATTTTTTTTATGTCTGATTTATTTCTCAATAAAAGATAAGTATAAAAATCATTTTTATCCCACTCAGCGGCAGCTTCAGGTGCGTATGTTTCCAATGTTTTAAATGAAGCAAGAAAATTAAAAGTAAAATGTGCATTCTTTGGCGCATCCGGCATTACGCCTGTCACTTTATAAAGAGCGCCTCTGCCCGTACTGTCGTATAAATAAATGAGCAACGCTTTACCAACAGGGTCTTCGTTTCCAAAATATTTTTTCGCCATCGATTCGGTAAGAATGATAGTATATGGATCATTCAATGCTGTTTTAGCATTGCCTTGCAAAAGACGGTAGTCAAAAACATCAAAGAAAGATGGGTCGGTTAATAAAATTCCATCTTCATCAGACTGGTTGTTGCCAAATTTTACAATAGCACCTTTTTGTTCAAAACGAACGGTATTTTTAACTTCAGCGAAATCTGTTTTAAGTGCATTTGCTAAAGGAGCTCCCGTAACAGCTTGGTAGAATGTTTCAGAAGGTGTTGTGCTTTTTGAAATTACCCGAACAATTCTATCTGCTTTCGAATTGAAAGTATCATAACTTAGTTCGTCTTGTATCCATGAAGCAATAAAAATAAAACAAGTAAGCCCTGCTGCAAGTCCCGTTATGTTTAATAAAGTAAACCCTTTATGCCTTATGAGATTGCGAAAAGCAAGAAGTGAAAATTTGTTAAACATAGAAGAAGTTATAAGTTGTAAGTAATATGTTATGAATTTTATTGACTTAGCTTTTGTTCCTCGCTCCATTGTTGTTACTCCCTGCCTGCTTAATGCAGTCCGGCAGAACCTCAACGTTCTGAACTTTGCTGAACAAAGAACAAACCGAACAAGAGTGCGACGCAACGAAAGCCTCATTCATATTCTTTTGCCCGGCTTATAAAAATCTATTTTCAATTTCTTGAAATAATTTTTGAACATACAACAAAGTTCACATTATTGATTTCAAGGCACACTTATAGCACAGCGTAAAATCAATTCAACGGTTGTGCCAATTGTTTAAATGCTTTGCCGTAAAAGGTTTTCACGAATTAGCTGAAAGAAGAAGTGTACGAATTCGAACGATTTTTGTGCGAAAGCGCACGTTCAAGAAGACAGAAGGATAACTTATTATGTGCAGAGAAATGCTTCCTGATGATCGCTTTTAAATTATAGTGATCAAAAACTTAAACTTGCTTATAACTGATCACAGTAAGACCGTTCCGCATTTTTAGCATAAATGTATCAACAGGTTCGGATAATGTTTGATCTGATTTATCACCTTCTGCCAGCAACATATACTCACCTATATTGCCAAAGAAAGTTAATACACCGGTGATATAAGTTATGGCAACTTTATGCGCTGAAGGATTCGTTACGTCTGATTCAATGATCTCAAACTTGTGCATTTCGAAATCAAGACTTCTACCTAAGGTATCCTGCAGTTCAGGAATTTTTTTGTTGAGATCTTGTATGAAATTATTAATGGCGAAGCCTGTTTTATAATGAAGAGAATTTGCTCTTTCATCATTCAGAACCATTTCTTTGAATGTTCTGAATTTTTGTTCAGGATTGTAAGCCTGGGATTTCATTAAAAATTCTTCATAAGAAACACTTAAGACATTTTTTTCAAAATTGCCTTTATTGGCAACATCTATTTTTTGTTGGTATGCGAGTTTTATCAATCCTTTTATCATGTAATTATCGAAAGATGATAGACTATTAAATAAGACTGGTGATAAAATCTATAAACTATAAGGCAAGTCCTATGGTATAATTTGCATTTAAAAAACTCTTTTTAATTATTTCAGCAGTTTCATGAGAGAGGTCGGTTAGAGAATTTCCGAATACATTATCAGCCTTATTTTTTGTTGGATTAGGACCATGCGCTTTATACAGGGCAGTCGCATATATTTCATTATTTATTGTCTCAGGAAATGCTATTTGTCCTGTTTTTTTAAGTACTCTGTTTATATAAACTTCGAAATGTATATGCGTGGCTCTGTTTCTATACCAACCCGGATATATAGTACTAAAATGAACAGCGCCATTGCTGTCAGTTCTCTGGAAACCACGCAGCCATGTTTTGCCTGTATAATCTTTTTTACCAAGAAAACCGGTATCAGCATATCCGGAATAATATCCATCTTTATTACACTGCCAAATATCTACTCTTGCACCCGGAACCACTGCACACGAATTATTTACGTTTACAACTTTAAAGTTCAATTTTAAGAGAACACCTTTTTGGTCTTCCCGCACATCACTTCTGTTTAAAGGGTTTTTTAGTTCACCCCCCGGATAGGGAAAAGGCCCCTCCATTTCTGTTGGAGTTACTATACAACCTGTTGCAGCTTCATTGGTGCTTGTTGCCAGGCTACCTATGGTGTTTTCTGCGGCTTCTTTTTTGCAGGCATCGATTATTGTGCTCATTCCAATAAATCCGAGACCACCTTTTAATAAAAAGTCTTTTCTTTTCATAACGATTAGCTTTAAATGTTTGTAGAAAGGTTTATTTCGATTGTTTAATTGCTGAATTAAAATTTTGTCTAAATAATCTTTTGACAAGCGTTTCTGAAAATCTTAGAACTCAAATAGAAATAAAAATAACAAAGAGTTGTAAAACCGCAAATTTTTAGTGTATCAATGGTAAGATCAACACAAACAAAAGTAAATTAAAAGTTGGATTTAGTTCTGTTAGTGCTTCATCGATACATTTTTTTCTTTAAAAACTTTTATAAAAAGCATTTGATATTTCGATAACAATCTTTATAAATCTCCTCTAAAACTCTTCGTTTTCCAAGCACTCTTTTACGATGTTTTGATGTTATCAGCATAATCGGTTTTTGATGTAAAGGGCACTCCATTAAGTAATAATCATTGAATTGCCTACCACCTATTGTTTCCCAAAACTTGTTGTAATTGTTATTAAAATTTTCGAAGTTGGCATCTTCGCCAAAACTTAATTGGTTAACAGTAGTAATGCCAAGCATAGTTTTTATATTTAATGCGCAGGCAAAAGCTTCAAGAACTTTTACAAGAATTACAGAGGGAATATTTTCGTGAAGATGTTTTGTTGCCTTCGCATAATTTTCAAATTCATCTTTTACTCCCTGCATGCAGCCGATATAAATTATTGTAGTATCAGGGAAACCAAATACATTTCCGGGAGCAAAAGAAAAAGCCAAAGTAAAAACTTTGATCTCGTTTACTTTAAAAATTAGCGCAAGAGAACCTTCAAATTCGAGCATATTGCTAAACGCAAAAGAAACACTGAAAGTTTCAGAATGTTTGTCACAACTCCAGAAAACTAATTCGTTTTTGAATAACCGGTTCAATAAATGCGGATCGAAAATCTTTTTTAAATAATCATAATGATAAGTAAGAATTTCCAATTTTTCTTTTACAATAAGTTTTTTAGAAAGATAGGATGAAGTGTAGATAGCATAAGTTCTTAAATTAATCAGCTCTGTTTCTCTGTAAGATTTAAGTATATTAATAAGTTTCAGATGCCCTTTTAAATGAAGAAATACAGCAGGACTTTTTAAAATAATATACTTAACGGTAGTTAAGAAATAAGTTGTATGGTTAATAATATTTTTAAGAATCATAAAGGGCATTATGATTTTAAATAGTTTAAAGGTTTTAAAACTATCCTACTTCCGGGCATAAGGCAATAACTCAGGCTACCATAATTGTAGCATTGGTTTCTTGCCTGCTGCAAAATTTAATGGGAATTCTTCCTTTAGCGACGGGAAAATTTCTAAGAATTTTTGTGAATCACATAATGCAAGTCGGTCAAGTTAATTCAAAATTATTAACAAGGTAATTCAAAATTATTAAATAGCGACGAATGTCCATACCTTGAATGTTTCTCCTTTTTTAAATTCATTTTGTCTCAGGGGAAGCTCCATAAATGCATCTGTATCTATCAAATTTGCAAAGTCGCCGGAACCATTGCCGGCAATTGGTTTTGCCATCAAACAACCTTTTTCATTTACATGCAATTTTACCTGCAAAAAATATTGAAGCTGCGGATTGAAAGTAAAATCTTCACTTAAAACAGCATATAAACTTTGTTTATTTATTCCAAGGCTTTTTTCCAGCCAGGGAAGCAGATAGCGATGCATACACATAAAAGTAGAAACAGGATTTCCGGGAAACGCAAAAACCAAAACGCCATTTTCATGCTTGCCAAACCAGAACGGCTTTCCGGGTCGTTGCTGCACTTTATGAAATATTTTTTTTACACCGCATTCATCAAGGGCTTTTGGTATGTAATCAAATTTTCCTTCAGATACACCGCCGCATAAGATAATTATATCATATTTCTGAAGTGATTTTTCGATTTGTTGTTTCGTAATTACAGCATCATCAGGAATATGAATCATATCCGCATTCAATTTGTATTGTTGCAATACAGCTTTGATCGTATAATTATTTGATTTGCGGATCTGGAATGCATTCGGTGTTTCATTCACATTAACCAATTCATCACCTGAAGAAATGATTACAGTTCGTGGAAGTTTTTTTACCAGCAAATTTGTTTTACCAACAGAACCAATTGTATTGATGAAAGCAGGAGTGATAAATTGATTTGCCGTTATTGCAATCTCATTTTGTTTTACATCTGCTCCTTTAAAATGAATGCTTTGCCCTTTAATAATATTATCTGCAATTAAAGTTGCGACTCCATCTTCTATTTTCAGGTCCTCATATCTTATCACGGTGTCTGTTGTTGATGGCAATGCGGCGCCGGTCATGATCTCAATGCATTCGCTCGGATGATTTATTTCAAACGGAACATCTCCTGCGGCTTGAGTGGCAATAATTTTGAAGCATTTAATTCCGTTTTCAATCGCAGAATAATTGATTGCAATGCCATCCATTGTTACACGATTGTAAGGAGGCAGATGGCGGTCGGCAGAAATATTTTCTGCAAGCACTCTTCCCAATGCATCTTCAAAATAAATGCTTTCCGTTGCGTAATCTTTAGATTCTGCTAAGATGATTTTTTCTGCTTCTTCAACGGTGATCATAGTGAGTGGTGAATGGTCAATGGTGGATACTTAATTTTTAATTTCTTCCGTTTTTATTTAGCTCAATAAAGTTATGAATGTACAAGTGTCCCGATAAATCGGGATGAAACAAGATGACACAACAGAAGTTTCATAATAATTCAACAGCTAAGTACAAAATAAATAACATTCGCCTTTTTAACTACAACTGAAAACTACTAACTACAAACTTTGTCATCCTCCGATCGTTGCCATACTTTCATGCACCGGCGCTTTTTCTTTTCTCAACTTTTCTGCCTCCCACCCTGTTTTTGCGCGATGTTGTATAGCATTGATCAAATGACTTGCTATTGCCTCATCATTAAAATTGTTACGTACAAGCTCTTTTATGTTGAGCACACCATCATCATATAAACATGTTTTAAGCATACCCAACGGTGTGATGCGAATACGATTGCAGGTGCCGCAGAATGTACGTGTATATGCTGCGATGATGCCTACATTTCCCTTGTGATTTGGAATATGATAATTGTACGAAGTTGAATAAAGCGAATCAGGAATTTTTTGAATGTCCGGATATTTTTCTTTTATCGTTTCAAGAATGCGAATATAATTCCATTGCAGCTTCGCGTAGTGGCTATCACCACCATTGAAAGGCATCTCTTCTATGAAACGAACGCTAACAGGCAGTTCTTTTGTTAACTCAACAAGAGGGAGAATATCCTGTGTGTTCTTGCCATCCATTACCACTGCGTTTATTTTCACATCAATATCATGAAGCAATAATTGTTCAAGTGTTTCGAGCACTTTTGGTAACTCATCTCTTTTTGCAATGGAGAAAAAACGATTTCTGTCAAGTGTATCCAAACTTAGATTAACCGATTTTATTCCAAGCTTTTTTAATTCGGGAACGATTGGCGCAGTAAGCACTCCATTTGTTGTGATGGTTATTTGCTGAAGACCCTCAATTTTTGAAAGCGCTGTAAGAAACTTCATGATATCTTTTCTTACAAAAGGTTCTCCGCCGGTGATGCGAATTTTTTCAACGCCCATCTTTACAAGCAAAGAACAAATACGCAGCATTTCTTCGTATGTCATCAACTCACTTCTTGAAAGCCAGTCAATACCTTCTTCGGGCATGCAATAAAAACAGCGCAGGTTACACCTGTCCGTTACTGCAAGCCGCAGGTAATTGATCGTTCTTCCATGATTATCTTTCACCACTTTTTCTATTTTATTTTTTTGCCACAGAGAACCACGGAGTTTTTGAGAAGCATAGAGAAAACTTCTGGCTCTCCTTTTCTCTGTGTATCTCTGTGGGCTAACTTTTAATTTCCATAAATCGTTCCTTCTCTCAACCTCAGCGACATTCCATTCCTGTTTGCAAAAACACTTTTTATTTCGGCACAAATTGATAACGCAATTTCTTCAGGCGTTGCTGCGCCAATATCCAAACCGGCAGGTGAATAGATCCTCTCCATATTTTCTTCAGATACTGCGTTACCTTCTTTCATCATTGCATCAAACATTTTTTTTGTGCGTTTTTTTGGACCTAATAAACCAATATATCTTGTTTGTGTTTCAAGCAAACGTTGCAAGTTATTGAAATCTGTTTTGTAATCATGCGCCATTAACACAATTGCAGAATAATTATCAATCACTGGTTGCTGCTCTCCTTTGTTGTGCAATACTTCTGTAGCGATTGCAAAAAGTGATTTATCCGCCTTATTAATATTGGTAACAACGGTAACGTTCCATCCAAGTTCTCTTGCAATGCGCACCAATGGATACACATCATAACCGCCGCCGTACAACACCAAATGCATCACGGGCAATATCACTTCAATAAAAATTTTTATTTCTTCATTCTGCTGCGTACAATAATTCAATGTTGCTGAGGATTGATTATCTAAAGAATGTTTTATATCGTTTAAAACTTTTGTTGCAATGTCCGATACCGGAAATGATTTCAAAAACTGTTCATCATTCTCATACAGTGTTGTTTTGCCCAATGCATTTATTGAATCGCTGCAGTTTGTTATAGCAACTACAACTCTTGGTTCGCGTGTTTCAGTAAGCCTTGATAAAATTTTTACCGGATTATTTTCATCGGCATGCAATGGTGTGAACAAAACATCAATAATACCGTTGCATCCTAAACCAACACCAATTTGCGCACCATCATCTTGCGTTGTATCATAAGTAATGATTGATGGTTTATCCTGTATGATTGCTTTTTGCGCTCTTCTCAAAGCATCACCTTCCAAACAACCACCACTGATGCCACCAAGATAAGTTCCGTTATCAAGCACCAGCATTCTTGCCCCTGTTCTGCGATACGAAGAACCTTCTACTCTTGCAACAGTTGCCAATGCAGCTTTTGTATGGGAAAAGTCGATTGTATTATATGCGTGTATGATCGATTTAATTTCTTTCATGAGGATATGCCATCTGCATATTTATTGAACAAGTTAAACCGTTTTTTGTTTTTTTAAAAAAAGAAGGAAAGTTATCTTTTTTGATAAAAGTTTTTTTATACCTTACTTCAGATTTTTTGAACGATTGCTAAAATTAACAGTCTCTCATTTCCAAAGCTATAACCTCTTTCGAATGCAACTCACAGGAAAACATATTTTCAATGCGCCACCTTCCGTTTTGTGGAATATGCTGATGGATACCGAGATTCTTGCTAAAGTTGTTCCGGGAATTTCAAAACTTGAACGCATTGGCGAAAATTCTTTTAAAGCAATTGTTGAAATAAAAATGGGACCGGTAAGCGGCGCTTTTAACGGCAATCTTCAGATGGAAGATATTGAAGAGCCAAAGGGATTTACTTTAAAAATTCAGCAAAACAGTAAGATAGGAAATGCGAATGCCGCTATAAAAATTTCTCTTCTTCCTGTTGCTGAAAATCAAACAGAGGTTGCGTTTGATGGCGATGCAAAATTATCAGGACTGCTTGCGACTATGGGAAATCGTGTCATTGGAGGTGTTTCCAATACCTTGACAAAACAATTCTTTACTAATCTTGAAAAGGAACTGGCTGCACAATCTGTGCAGTGACATCAAAATGTTTTGTGTGATAATAATTATGAGCCGGGCATTTGTATTTCAATGAGGCTTTCGTTGCGTCGCACACTTGTGCTGTAACAAATATCTGAACCGCGATTGTAACCTTATTGATCTGAAAACGCTGATTATAAAAACATTTCAGGATAATCAGAAAGATCGTATAAATCGTGGTTCAGACAAATAAAAATTCCGAACGCCGAAGTGAGTGACACAACAGACGATGCCATAAAAAAACCAAAGCTGACAAACAAAAAACATTCTTCATAATCTTTATAAAACCACTCTATGAGTATGAAAATCCAGGTAAAAGTAAACGGTGTGAATTACACAAACGAAGTGGAACCGCGATTGTTGCTGGTGCACTATTTGCGTGATGTGCTGCGACTAACAGGCACGCACATTGGCTGCGATACCAGCAGTTGCGGCGCATGCACTATTCATGTGAATGAAAAAGCGACTAAAAGCTGCACAATGCTTGCAGTGCAAGCCGATGGTTGTGAAATAACAACGATAGAAGGGCTTGCAAAAAACGGTGAACTGCATCCGTTGCAGGAAGGCTTCCGGGAATGTCATGGATTGCAATGCGGCTTTTGTACACCGGGAATGATAATGACCGCAGCCGATCTGTTGCAACAAAATCATGATCCGTCAGAAGACGAAATTCGTTATGCGCTTGAAGGAAATTTCTGCCGTTGCACAGGTTACCACAATATTGTAAAATCCGTTCAGTACGCTGCTGAAAAAATGCATACTGCCGAACCAATAAAAACAGAGGAGGCAGTTGTATGAGTACACATGAATTCATCGGAAAATCTGTTAAACGGGTTGAAGACAAACGCTTCATCACAGGCTACGGAAATTATGTGGACGATATTGTATTGCCACGACAAACATATGCAAGCTTTGTGCGCAGTCCCTATGGTCATGCAAAAATATTGAGTGTAGATACCAGCGCGGCTAAAGCAATGCCCGGCGTTGTTGCAATTTACACGGGCGCCCATGTTGAAAACGTAAACGGTGTTCCTTGCGGTTGGCAGGTAAATTTCAAAAATGGCAATCACATGAAAGAGCCCAAGCATCCATTATTAGTTGCAGA
>Ga0068855_100012957_pt1 | contig 10060 bp, 7 predicted proteins | sample KBSCornC52_FD_66592 | JGI IMG/M metagenome (GOLD analysis project Ga0068855, IMG submission 66592) | Corn rhizosphere microbial communities from Kellogg Biological Station, Michigan, USA - KBS Corn C5-2 | ecosystem: Host-associated > Plants > Roots > Rhizosphere > Soil ... | reverse complement strand
AACCTTCGTGAAGGCCGGTACGAACTGTGGGCCGCCGACGGCACCGTCGCGCTGGACGTCGTGATCAGCGGTGGCACCATCACAGAAGCACGGTGGCCGCGCCGAGTTGCCTGACGAGAAGCAAGCAGGGGCCGCCGAGATGAAGCCGGCGGCCCCTATTGCTGCGGCGCCTGCGGTTCGTGGTGATCGGTCGCGTAGCTGAGCCTGACCAACGGCACCGCCCAGAACGCGACCCTCACCAGCACCACGATCGCAAGTCCGAGAAAGAAGCCGTACCGGCCGAAGAAGATGGTGGCGACGACCCACAGCACAACGGCGGCGAGATATGCGCCCAGCTTGAGCGGGTTGATGCGCGGCCGGCGCCGCGGCTGGGGGCTCGAGGTTTCCTGGTCGGTCACGAGCGCACTCCCCATGCATAAATGACGTCGGAAGGATCGGCGAATCCGGCCGGATCGAAACCGGCCATCACCACGCGAGCTCGCGCGAAAAACTCCTGCCGCGCAAGGGGTTCGAGCAAAGACAACCGCGTCGCGGTCGAGCCGAGCGAACCCCACTCGTACAGCGCGGCCTCGGCGTCACCACACGTATCGTCGAACGGGCGCCGCTCGACGGTCACCGACTCGAACCCCGCGCCACGCAGTAACGAAGCGACGTTCTCCGGCGACTCGGTGATCGGCGCCCCATGATGGCTCGACGCAACCTTCGGCGCGCCGAGATCATCGAGAATCTGCAGCACTGCTGCGTGCGCCGGCCACGCGACGTCGGGCCCCCATGTCGTGATCGCGATCGCGCCGCCTGGCCGCAAAACTCGGGCAAACTCAGCAACAGCCTCGGCAGGCGACACCATGTGCATCAGCGCGAAACAGCACACCAGCGCGTCGGCGCCGCCATCGACCAGCGGCAGAGCTGCGGCGTCGGCCTGCAGTACCGGCTGCGAGGCATCGACGAGCCGCAGCATCCGCGCCGAAAGGTCGAGCCCGAGCACCCGAGCCGAAGGCGCGATTCGCCGCAACTCAGCAAGCCCAGTACCCGTGCCGCAGGCGACGTCGACGAGCACACCGACCCCATCGAGCTGCAGCCCGGCGATGGCCGCCGCGCCGGCAGCCCGCAACTTCTGGCCACGTGAGGCCGCGTATGCAGTCGCGTCGCGGTCGTACATTTCCCGGACGCCGCGAAGCTCCGCGCCGGCAACAGTCACGGATTCACCGCGCAGGGACCCCGATCGACGGCATGCCGAGCAGCACGCCGGCCGGCCGCGACTCCTGGCGCACGTTCTGTCGCATCTCCCACGCGTCGCCGGCGCGCGTGCGCCGCACCCCGTGGACGATGTCGGCAACCAGGTGATGCGGTGCGGCGTAGGTGATTTCGGCCGAGACCACGTCACCTGGCCGGGCGTCAGCCGCGGCGAAGTGCACCAGCCGGTTGTCGGCAGCGCGGCCGCTCATGCGCTGGGTGCGATCGTCCTTGCGGCCTTCGCCTTCGGCTACCAAGACCTCAACGGTTTTCCCGACCTGCGCGCGATTTTCGGCCCACGCCACCTCTTCAACGACAGAGACGAGCCGTTCGTAGCGATCGCGGACGACGCCGGCAGGCACCTGGTCGGCCATCTCAGCAGCAGGAGTACCGGGGCGCTTCGAATATTGGAAGGTGAACGCGCCGGCAAAGCGCGCGGCGCGCACGACGTCCAGGGTGTCTTGAAAGTCTTTCTCGGTCTCGCCGGGGAAACCGACGATGATGTCGGTGGTGATCGCGGCGTCGGGCATCGCCTCGCGAACGCGCGAGATGATGCCGAGGTACTTTTCGCGGCGGTACGAGCGTCGCATGCGCTTCAAGACGTCGTCGGAGCCCGACTGCAGCGGCATGTGCAGCTGGTGCATGACGTTCGGTGTCGACGCCATCGCCGCGATGACGTCGTCGGTAAAGTCACGCGGATGCGGCGAGGTGAACCGAACCCGCTCCAGCCCATCGATCGCGCCGCAAGACCGCAGCAACTTGGAAAATGCTTGCCGGTCACCGAATTCCGAGCCATAGGAGTTCACGTTCTGCCCGAGCAGCGTGACCTCGAGAACTCCCTCGCGCACGAGCGTTTCGATCTCGAGCAGGATGTCGCCGGGCCGGCGATCCTTTTCGCGCCCGCGCAGGCTCGGCACGATGCAGAACGTGCAGGTGTTGTTGCACCCCACGCTGATCGCAACCCAGGCGGCGTAGGCAGACTCGCGCCGCGATGGCAGGGTCGAGGGAAACACCTCTAGCGCTTCGAGAATCTCGACCTGGGCTTCGTCGGCGATGCGGGCCCGTTCGAGCAGCACGGGCAGCGACCCGACGTTGTGCGTGCCGAAGACGACATCGACCCATGGCGCCCGGCGCACGATCTCCCCGCGATCTTTCTGCGCGAGGCAGCCGCCGACCGCAATCTGCATTCCGGGGTGCCCCTGCTTCACGGGGTACAGGTGGCCGAGGTTGCCGTAGAGCCGGTTGTCGGCGTTCTCGCGCACCGCGCAGGTGTTGAACACCACGACGTCAGGCGTGGTGCCGTCGTCCGCCTTGATGTAACCAGCGCCCTCGAGCAGGCCGGCGAGCCGCTCGGAATCGTGGACGTTCATCTGGCAGCCGTACGTTCGCACCTCGTAGGTGCGCGGCCCGGGCATGGCTTGCGTTGACACCCGACAAGGGTACGGCCTACCCGAGAACGAGCGGCTTGGCGAGCACCTCGTCGATCACGTCATAGATCGCGACCTGCCGGCCGGCCGCGCGCGCCTGCTCGAAATCGGCGCTCTGGCAAAGCCGAGGGACCTCGGCGTAGCGGTCTCGGTAGGTGGCCCACCAGCCGAGGAATGAGCGGCGTTCTTCGGTCTCGATCGCTCCCCAGAGGCGTCCGGCACGTTCGCAATCGCCCGCGCGGGCGGCGACGAGCGCCAGCGCCGCGAGCGCGATCACGGTCTTGATGCGGTCGCCACTGAAGCGGGCGAGCTCCAGCGCTTCGCGGGCGTGTTCGTCGGCTAGGCAGTGCTGCCCGAGCTGGCTGGCGATCTCGGCGAGCGTGCGCAACCTGCTGTTCTCGCCCCACGCCCACGCGCCCAGTTCGCGCAGCAGGTCGAGGCTTTGCCGTTCGAGCTCGTATGCCCGCTCGGGGTCGCCCGACCGCAACGCGATCATCGAGGCGCTACGCAACATTTCGCTTCGCTCGTATCGAAGATTGCCCTCGGCGGCGCGGCGAAGGCCGTCCTCCGTCAGGGTCTTCGCCGTGTCGAGATCGCCACGCACGAACGCGATGAGAGTCAACCGGTGCATCAGGCGGAGCTGGCCACCCTCGTCGCCGAGCTCGCGGTAGACGTCGAGGCTTTGCTGGTAGTACTCCCCCGCGGTCTGCCACTCGCCGCACACCTCGTTACAGCCACCGAGATCGCGCAGCGCACGAGCTCGCACATCGAGCGGGACGTCGCCCGCCGCCGACAGCAAGTCGGTCAGCCGATGCACGCTCTCGCGCGGGCTGTGGGTGACCCAGAACTGTTCGAGCGCAGCCATCAGGGCAAGCCCGAGCAAGGGATCGGTAGCTTGCGCCCAGTCGAGCGCTGCGCGCATGTTGTCCTGCTCCAAAGCGGCCGCGTCGTAGCGCTTTGGTTCGCCGGTACCCAACGAGTCGATCGACAGGCCGAAGCTTTGCGCGAGCTGCAGCGCATACGTCGCATGCCTGCACCGAATCGTGTCAGCCTCGCCAGACGCGGCCAACAGCTCGGCGGCGAATTCGCGCACCGTCTCGAGCATCGTGAATCGTGAGCCCGCTTGGCTGGCCGTGCGGAAAAGCAAGCTATGGTCGAGCAGCACGCGCAGCCGCTGTGGCGTGGCTTCTCCGGCGTCCAAGACGGCCGCGGCTGCGTCGACCGTGCAGCCACCCGCGAAAACCGACAGCGCTGCGAGGTCGCGCTTCGCCTGGTCATCGAGTTGCTCGAAACTCCACTCGAGCGTCGCGCGCAACGTCTGCTGCCGAGCAGGCAGGTCGTGCGGGCCGTCGCTGAGAAACGGCAGCCGGCTGTCGAGCCGGTCGAGCAACTCGCCGGGGGTAAGGGCACGGAGGTGGCTCGCCGCGAGTTCGATCGCCAACGGGAGCCGATCGAGCCGGTGGCACAGCGCATCGATCGCCACTCCGTCGATGGCGTCGGGCGCGAGCCGCGGGTCAGCGGTGCGTGCCCGCTCGACGAACAGGTCGGCGGCGGCATCGGCGGGCAGCGGGTCGACCGGGTAGACGTGCTCTCCGGACACGTGCAGCACGACCCGGCTGGTGACCATGATCTTGAGCTGCGGCGCCTTCGCGAGCAGCGTCACCAGCGTCGGTGCGGCCGCTCGCAGCTGCTCGAAGTTATCGATCACGAGCAGCGTTTCCCGGGCGCGCAAGTGGGTGGCGAGGCCGTCGAGCGGCTGCTCCGAAACCTGCGGGACACCCAGCGCGCCGGCCAAGACCGTGGGCATCACGTCCGGCTCTCGCACGGTGGCGAGCGGCACGAAGGCGGCCCCGTCGGCGAAATGGTGAGCTGCCCGCCGAGCGGCCTCGATCGCGAGCCGCGTCTTGCCGGAACCGCCTGCACCGGTCAAGACGATGAGCCGCGCGTCGCCGCCCAGGAGATCGTCGAGCTCCTGCAACTCACGCTGACGGCCACGCAATGGGTTCGGCGGAGCCGGCAGCTCGATCGTCGGCGGCTCGACGAGCCTGGCCTGGTCGAGGCTCGGGTCCTGACGCAGCATCAACGTGTGCAAGCTGCGCAGTTCGTCACCAGGCTCGATCCCGAGTTCGTCGATGAGCACCTTGCGTGTGGTGCGGTATGCGTCGAGCGCCTGCGCCTGCTGACCACTGCGATAAAGCGCGAGCATCGCCTGCCCCTGCAGGCGTTCCCGTAAGGGGTTTGCGGCAGCGGCCGCAACGAGTTCTGGGAGCACCAAGCGATGCCGGCCGAGCTCCAATTCGGCTGCGAACCGCTCCTCCATCGCAAGCCTGCGGAGCTCGTCGAGTCGCTGAGCCTCAGCCCGGGCAAAATCGGCGTCCGCAAATTCGGCGTATGCATCGCCGCGCCACAAGGCGAGCGCGCGCCGAAGGAGGGACGCCGCGAGTGAGGCGTTGCCCTCACCGGCCGCCGCCTTGGCTTCGCTGAGCAATTCTTCAAAGCGGACGGCGTCGAGCTGCGCCCCGTCGAGGCTGACCGCGTAGCCGGCACCGGCCGTCCGGATGACTATGGCGGCCGGCAACGCCTTGCGCAGCTGAGAAATGTAGACCTGCAGCAGCTTTTCGGCGGATGCCGGCGGTGCCTGCGGCCATAGCGCGTCGATCAACACGTCGGCCCGGCGCACGATGCCGGGCGCTACGACGAGTGCCGCGAGCAACTGCCGATGCTTCCGCGCCCCGAGCGAGATCGCACCGGAATCGGCAACGACCTCGAGTGTCCCGAGCACCCGGATCTCGACCATCCGCCCACCCCAATCCCCCGAAAGTCTCGCACCACGACGAACCGCCAGGCGACTAAACCTTCGCTATACCGGCCGTGGTGATGCTCGCCGTCGTGGGATATGCGTGCGTCTACGATCTCGCGTCGAGCTGGACCGACTACGAACGGGCGGCCTCGGCGCTGGTCGATCCGCTGCCCGCGGGCCTGCTCGCCCACGTGGCCGGGCCGACCGACGAGGGCGTGCGGATCATCGAAGTCTGGGACGACGAGGACGCGGCCACGCGATTCCGCGACGAACGCCTCAGCCCGGTCATCGCGCTACTCACCGACGCATTTCCCCGGCGGTCGGCCCTGCGCGACCTGCACGCCGTCCACCTGTTCATCGCCCATCCAACCGCTCAGCTCACGAGTCATCGGAAAGGAACCGCGCCATGAGGAGTTTCCGCGCGTGTCGGCTGGAAGCCGGCCGCCTTGCCCGCACGACGGCCCTTACCACGCTCATGGTCGGCGGGTTGGGGGCGACCGCTATCGGAACCGCCACGCCCGCGTTCGCCTCGTCGTCCGCGCCGCTTTACGTCTCGCCGAGCGGCCACGCAGGGGCGAGCGATCACTCCTGCCGAACGGCCCGTTATTCGACGATCTCAGCCGCGGTGGCGGCGGCGCCGTCGGGGTCGACCGTTCATGTGTGCGAGGGCACGTACGCGGAAGCCGTGGTCGTTGACGGCAAGCTCGTTCGCCTCATCGGCGACGACGCGACGATTGCGCCACCCGCGACCAGCAATACAGCGGGCGTGACCATCGAAGGCGACGGCGCAAGTGGCGCGAGCGTCACCGGCTTCACCATTACCGGAGCCCAGCAGGAAGGCCTGCTCGTACAGCACACGAGTCACGTCACGGTCGCGCACAACCGCGTGACGAACAACGATTTGGCGTGTCAGCCGCAGGTGAACCCGGGTCTTGACTGTGGTGAGGGCCTTCACCTGCGGGCGGTCAGCCACTCGCGCATCGTCGACAACGAAGTCAGCCACAACACCGGCGGGATCCACATCACCGATGGCGTTCCAGCGGGCAGCATCGGCGAAGGGGCATTCGGCTACACGTCGCCGTCCGGACCGAGTTTTGACAACCTGATCGAGGGCAACAGCGTCATCGCCAACCTTTGGGACTGCGGGATTTCGTTGCCATCGCACAACTCCACCGCGCTAGGCAACCCAACAGCCGGCGGGGTGTACGACAACACCATCACGAAGAATCTGGTCCTCGACAACGGAACGAGCGGCAGCGGTGGCGCCGGCATCCTGGTTGCCACGCCGTTCCCCGGCACGGCCGCCTACGACAACGTCATCACGCACAACGTGGTCTCGGGGAACGGCCACTCGGGTGTCGCGATCCACAGCCACGCGCCAGCCCAGGATGTGCACGGCACAGTCATCAAGGACAACGAGATCGGCCGCAACAACTCCATCGGCGACAACTCCGCGGGTGTTACGCAGACCGCCGGCGTGATCGTGTTCTCCGCGGTTGTACCGGTGACCGGCACGGTCATCACGCACAACCACTTCGTCGACGACTACTACGGCATCTGGCTGAGCAACGCACCCGGCAGCGACACCTCGCACAACAGTTACCTCGTCGTCGATGTGCCGGTTAAGAGCTAGCTGCCAGCGTCGCCGCGTAGACCGCCGCTTCGCTACGACTGCTCAACTGCAGTTTGCGCAAGATGGCACCGACATGGTGCTCGGCGGTCTTCGGCGAGATGACCAGGCGCTCGGCGATCTGCGGGTTCGACAGGCCTTGGGCCAGCAGGTCAAGGATTTCCCGCTCCCTCGCAGTGAGCGCTCGTACGGCGTCAGGGGCGGCCGGGCCTGCTGCTGCGGCGTCACCAAGGTCGTGCAGCAATGCTTGCGCGGCGTGCATCCGGTGCGCACCGACTCGTCCGTACGTCGCGAGCGCGCGGCGAGCTTCGGCGATCGCCTGAGTTCGATCGACTGGAGCGAGCGCACGGGCGAGGTCGAATTGGACGTCGGCGGCGAGCAGCGAGTGCTCATCTCCCTGAAGCGCGCGCAATGCGCTCTCGAAGTGGGCGATCGACGATTCCGGTCCGGTGCGGTGGTCGGGGTCGTCGAGGAGGACGCGGCCGGCCGCCCACTCGGCCAGCGCCGACAGGGAGCGCGACGAGGCCTGTGTCGCGTACTCCCGCATTGCCTGCGCTGCTTCCCATGCGGCGGCGATGTTGCCGCGGGCAAGTTCGGACTCCAGCAACACCGCGTAGATCGGGGCGGTGCGCATCCGGTCGCTCGCCATCATGCGCAGCGCCTGCCGACCGACGGCCACCGCGAGGTCGTCGTCGCCGCGCGCGTGATGCAGCCGCACGAGCGACAGTTGCGCCTCGGCACGTTGCTCCAAGCCGTTGAGCAGGCTCGCGGCCTCAGCCAGCCGGCCCTGGTCGATGCGCAGACCCGCCAAGGCGGCGCGCGATTGCGCACGTTGGCTGAAATGCATGGTTGCGTCGACGGCGTAGCGCAGCGCGGCCTCGGCCTCGTTCCACCGCCCGACCTGGCAAAGCAGCGTGCCGTACTCGATCTGGCAGTGGTTGAGCAGCAGCTTCATCGGGCTCGACGATGCGGCATCAGGCGGGCCGAGTTGCGCGACGGAGAGCCAGTCCTCGAGGCGGTGCAGGTCGCCGAGGCGGCCGCACGCGGTGACCAACGCGCAGTAGACCTGCCCGACAACCCACACGTTGTCGCACTCGCCGCTGCTCGCCATCACCATCGCTTCGTCGATGCGGGCCAGACCTTCCTCGGTCGCGCCGCGGCTGACCAGGGCAAGCCCGGAGTCGGCGAGCGCCTTGCACTCGAGGTCGGCGTCGCCCAATCGCTGCGCAATGCCGAGCGCGCGCGTTGCGTTCGCCTCCAACTCGTCGGCATTCGCCACGCTGCACCCGATCAGCGCGACACACACCCAACCGGCCTCCGCGCACTCCTGATCATCGGCCAGTACCCGGCGGGCGCGCGCGAGCCATCCCGCGGCGACCGATGGCTTGCCCGTTCCGTCGTAGTGGAGGGCGGCGAGGTGGGCCGCCGCCAAGGCGGCCCGCCGGCGTCGTCCGGCCGCCTTGTGGTTGATGAACGCCGTCTCGAGATGGCGCGCAGCTGTGGGGAATTCGCCGACGGCGTAGGAGAGCAGGCCGGCCGCGAGATGTGCGTCGGGCGAGCCGGTTGCCAGCTCCGAGGCGATCAGCCTGGCTGCATCGTCGGCCTCGTCGGCGCGCAGGTGCAAGCCAACGCTGCTGGTCAGATCCACATCGGCATTCTGCCGCGCGACCCGGCGCGGCGGCTAAGGATAGGGGTGCAGCTAGGGGGATCGCCCCATGCCGACAGCCGAGCCGAGCCGCAACACTCGTCCTGGTGTTGTCAGCACCGACTGCTTTGATCACCAATCACTGATGCGAAATGCGAATGGGGCGGATCCATGACTGCAACGACTGACGCCGCGCAACTCGACCTCGCCGAGTTGGCAAGCGCCTTGCACGGCGAGGTTTTCCCTCCTGACCACGACGGCTATTCCGCGGGAGTCGCCCCGTTCAACCTGGCGACGACGCACCGTCCGGCGGTCGTCGTCGCGGCCGAGTCGACGGCCGACGTCGCGGCTGCCGTGCGGTTCGCCGCGAAACACGGGCTGCCGGTCGGCGTCCAGGCGACCGGGCACGGCGCGGTGACCGCGATCGATGCCGGTGTCTTGATCAGCACCCGCGCCATGACGCACGTGTCCATCGACCCGATCGAGCGCACTGCAACGGTGGGCGCGGGCACGCGCTGGAAGGCGGTAGTCGAGGCGGCCGCGGCGCACGGGCTGGCACCGCTCAACGGCTCGTCGTCCGATGTGGGCGTGGTGGGCTACACCGTCGGCGGCGGCCTGCCACTGATGGGCCGCACGTTCGGCTTCGCGGCCGACCACGTGCAGCGAATGACCGTCGTGACGGCCGACGGCGCCGTGCAGGAGGTCTCGCCGGAATCGCAACCCGACCTGTTATGGGGGCTGCGCGGCGGCAAGGGGAATCTCGGCATCGTCACGGAAATGACGGTCGACCTGGTGCCGGTCAACCGCATCTATGGCGGCGGCATCTTCTTCCCCGGCGAGCACGCGCCAGCATTGCTGCGTGCGTATCGCGACTGGATTGCGGGGCTCGACGAGCAGACCAACACCTCCATCGCGCTGCTCCGGCTTCCCCCGATTCCCGACATCCCCGAGCCGTTGCGCGGGCAGTTCGTCGTCCATCTTCGGGTGGTGCACCTGGGCGACGCAGAGACGGGCGAGCAGCTGGTCGCGCCGATGCGAGCTGTCGCGCCCGCGATCGTCGATCTCGTCGGCGAGATGCCCTACACGGCGATCGACAGCGTGCACCAAGATCCCGACCACCCGGTGCCAGCGCACGAGCGCGGCGCACTGCTCTCGACCCTGGACGACGAGGTCATCGACCACCTTCTGGCCGTCGCCGGGCCGGGCGTCCAGACACCGGTGATGTTCATCGAGGTGCGGCACCTGGGCGGTGCGCTGTCGCGGCAGCCTGCTGTACCCAACGCGGTCGACTCGCGCGACGCCGGATTTCTGCTGGGTGCGATCGG
>Ga0068855_100012955_pt1 | contig 10060 bp, 6 predicted proteins | sample KBSCornC52_FD_66592 | JGI IMG/M metagenome (GOLD analysis project Ga0068855, IMG submission 66592) | Corn rhizosphere microbial communities from Kellogg Biological Station, Michigan, USA - KBS Corn C5-2 | ecosystem: Host-associated > Plants > Roots > Rhizosphere > Soil ... | reverse complement strand
CCTGACTCACGACCATGCCCGGCTGGGCATGAATTGCCGTTCCGCCCAAGGTGAGGGCGCTCAGCTGCTGACTTTCGTCGGCGCCAGGCACGTAGATGTCGCCGGCTGGGATGAATTTCAAAATCACGTCACCGAGCTCGATGGCATCGCGCGCATCGAGCAATGTGCGCGGCAATTCGACGCCATTGACGCGCACGCCGTTGGCGCTTTCGCGATCGACGATCTCGTAGCGCCCGTCACCGAGCGGCTGGATCTCGGCGTGCACGCGGCTCACGGAGGGATGGTTGATCGCGACGTCGCACTCTTCGCCGCGGCCGAGGATCAACGGGTGATCCTGGGTGAGGGGATATTCGGCGCCCACGCTCGGGCCCACGACCATCACCAAGCGATCCGGCTGGCCCAGCAGCGCTTGGCTGCGCGGCGCGGCGGGCATGGTCACAGCCTTGTCGAACGGGGTCGCTTCCACGACCGTGTCGTCGATTACCTGGAGCCGGTAATCGCCGAGCTGGACGAGGTCGCCGTGCACGAGCTCCTGCTGCTCGTTCACTCGCTGACCGTTCACGTAGCAGCCGTTGTAGCTACTCAGGTCGAAGATCACCCAGTGCTCGCCCGGCTTGCTCAGCCGCGCGTGGCGGCGCGAGATGTTGCGCTCGGTCAGGCGGACCGTATTTTCCTCCGCGCGCCCGATCGAATAATCGTCGCGGACGAGGTGGACGACCGTCTTGCTCGCTTGGTCGTCCTCGATCGTCAGCTTCCACATCGTGCGCCCAACAGGCCCCCGCGCATTTGTTTCGTGCTCGAAACGGCACGATGCGCGAAAGGCTCAGGCAAATTTGTCATGGTTCTTTGCGGGTTTAAAGCCCTTTGCCCGAAAACGAGCGATTTCGGCAGGGCGCGACCTCGATTGGATGGCCCGCCGAGGCCCCGACGGCACCCGTGCCTCACAAAAACCGGCTGAAAAACGAAGCTGGCAGCGGCTGGCGCTGCCGTCAGACGCTGCCGAAGAGTGCGTCATGGACCGCGGGCCGGGCGGCACGGATGCGCGTGTTGAGGCGGGTGGGGCAGACCCGGTTGGCCAGCAACACCAGTGCCCGATCCGCATCCGGATCGCACCACAGGCTGGTCCCCGTGAAACCGAGGTGACCGAAGCTTCGCTGGCCGGCCAGCGAACCCGCCGAGGAGCCTTGCTCCGACTTACCGTCGAAGCCAGCTCGCAACGTGCCGTCCGGTCGCTCACGTACCAGCGGATCGAGATCGAGCTGCCGGAGCCACGCCTGCGAGCGACCATGGAAGGCATCGAGCAAGGCAGCGCCGAAGCGCGCCACGCTCTCGGCCGTACCGAACAATCCGGCGTGTCCCGACAAGGCGTGTCCAGAAAGCGCCCAGGCATTTTCATCGTGGACCACCCCGCGCAGCAGGCCGCCGCGAAAGGCCACGTTCTCGGTGGGCGCGCAGCGCGCAAAAAAATCGCCGTGCCGAGCGCGCAGCAGCCGAGCCGAGCCCACGTCCAAGCCGAGCGGCGCGCAAACCTCGCGCTCGACCAGCTGATCGAGCGGGCTCCGTTCGAGCCGCTCCAGGGCCAAACCGACCAACGCATAGCCGAGGTCACTGTAGAGCGGTGGGTAACCTGCAAGCGGCGCAGGCGCGCGGCACTCGGGGCGTCGCGCGTGGATCGCTTCCAGAATTGCCGCGCGCCGCTCGAAGGGCGCCTGGTTGAGCAGCGGCGTGAACAGCGTGCGGTGCGCCTCGAGCCCAGCTCGGTGAGCCAGCAAATGCTCCAGCGTTTGGGCCCCCGTTTCGCTGCCGCGCGCCTCGACCAACAAAGCGGACAGTGCCGTGTCGAGCGAAAGCCGGCCGCGCCGCGCCAAGCGAGCCACGGTGCTGGCGAGGAAGGGCTTACTGACCGATGCCAGGTCGAAATAGGTGTCGATGCTTGCGGGAGGCAGGCAAGGGGCAGAAGCTGCGCCAGTCAGCGTCTGAAAGCCGCCTTCGGCGCGATGGGCGACGGCCACGACGGCCAGAGGTGCGACATCAGGCGCAACCACGAATTTTCGCGCAATTTCATCGAGACCGTGATCTTGCATGATGTGCTGGGTCGGCTGCTCCGAATTCGAAGCATTTTGACCAGCTAGGAGCTACGCCGCTATTCTGAAGCTGCCGTAGAAGGATTGGAAGGCGAGAAACGATGGCCGAGTTTACCTGGGAAGCCCGTGGCCGGACTGGCGAGGTCCGCAAGGGCGTCATGGAGGCCGAAAATGAGGAGGCGGTAAATAACCGTCTTCGTCAGCAACAGCTCGCGCCAGTCAAGGTCAAAAAGAAGAGCCGCCTCAGCGAGTTCAAGTTCGGTGGCGGAAGGGTCGGCACCAAAGATCTGGTCACCTTCACCCGGCTCTTCGCGACGATGATCGACGCCGGCCTGCCGCTCGTACAATGCTTGGAAATCCTGGGCTCACAGCAAGCGAACCCGGCGTTCGCTGCGGTGCTGAAAGACGTTCGCAACGCGGTCGAACAGGGCGCAACGTTCAGCGAAGCGCTCAAACGTCATCCCAAAGTATTCGACGATCTCTTCACGAACTTGGTCCACGCCGGCGAGGTCGGCGGTATTTTGGACAGCATCATGAGCCGGCTCTCGATTTACCTCGAGAAGCGGCAAAAGCTGATCCGGCAGGTTCGCGGCGCTTTGGTCTATCCGTCGATCGTCGTGGTGATCGCGGCGGGCGTGATGACCGCGCTCTTGACCTTCGTCATTCCGGCCTTCGAAGGCATGTTCAAGGATTTCGGCGGCGGCAAAGCCAGTCTGCCCTGGCTCACCCAGGTGATGGTCGGAATTTCACACAATTTCGTGAGCTTCTTCCCGTTCCTCGTGGTCGCGATGATCCTGCTCGTGGTCGGCTTCGGCTACATTTATCGCACGCCGCGCGGGAAGACCGTGATTCACAAAGCGCAGCTGAATGTGCCCATCATCGGGCCGACGCTGCGAAAAATCGCCGTAGCTCGTTTCACGCGCACCCTCGGTACCCTGCTTCAATCCGGTGTGCCGATCCTCGATGCGCTTGAGATCTGCGCGGTCACCTCGGGCAACGTGGTGATTCAGGCAGGCGTGATGCACGTTCGGCAGAGCATCAGCGAGGGCAAAAACATGGCCGAGCCGCTGATCGAGACCAAAGTCTTCCCGGACATGGTCGTGCAGATGATCGCGGTCGGCGAACAAACCGGCGCGCTCGATCAGATGCTCAACAAGATCGCCGATTTCTACGAAGAAGAGACGGACGTCGCGGTCTCCGCCCTGACCAGCGCGCTGGAACCGATCATGATGGTGGGCGTGGGTGGCATGGTCGGCGTCGTGCTCATCGCCATGTATCTCCCCATCTTCTCGCTTGCCGGGAACATCCACGCCGATTGAGCCGCTCGTGAGCTCGCGCGGCCACGCCGGTTGAACGATGCCCTTCAAGGTCGGTATCCCGGAAATCCTCGGTGGTGGGCCGCTCGCCCGGCGCTTGGCGGCGCTCACCGCCAGCCGCCTGGCGTTGCTCTTGGTTTCGCTCGTGCTCGTGGGCGTGTTTTACCTGCGGGGAAAGTTTTGGCTCGAGTCGTTCACGCTGCGCGTCGCGTTGGAGACGTTCGCGGTCTCGTTCGGCCTCACCGGCGTGTACGCCATTCTGTTGCGTCGCGGTCGCCAAATGGAGCGCCTGGCCGAGGTGCAACTTACGGTCGATCAGCTGATCTGGACGGTCGTCGTCTACTTGACCGGCGGTGCGTCGAGCGGCGCCACGTCGTTTTACGGTCTCTGGTGCCTCGTCGGCGCAAGCTTGATGGGCCTGCGCGGAGCCGCGCTCGCGGCGGTCTCGGGCGCGCTGTCGTACGGCGCCTTGGTCTTCTGCCTCCAGCGCGGGATCTTGGCCTCGCCGCCGGATCAGCCGCCATCGGTGTACCGGCTGTCGCCCGACGAACTCACGTTTTACGTGCTGGTGAATTTGCTGGTGCTGATCGTGGTGGCGTTGCTCGCTGGGACGCTGGCAGAACGACTGCGTTGGACGGGCGGCGAGCTCTTGGCCGCGACCGAGCGCGCGGACCAAGCCGAGCGCATGGCGGGGCTCGGCCGTTTGGCGGCGGGTCTGGCGCATGAAATTCGGAACCCGCTCGGCTCGATCGCGGGCTCGATTCAGCTGCTACGCACCGCCCCCGGGTTGTCGGACGAAGATCAGCGACTCTGCGACATCATTCAACGCGAGACGAATCGCCTGAACGATCTCCTGACGGACATGGTCGACCTGTCCAAGCCGAAGAAGCCGATTTTGTCGCGCGTCGATGCGGCGCGCGTTGCGCGCGAAGTGGTCTCGCTCGCCGGCAAGAGCGGACGCGCGGTCTCGGACGTCGATGTCTCTTACTGCGGCGTGCCCGCTGCAGAAGTGACCGCCGACGGCGCGCAGCTCCGGCAATTGATCTGGAATTTGGTGCGCAACGCCGTGCAAGCGAGTCGGCCGGGTGACGCTGTCGAAGTTGCCGTCGAGCTCAAGGGTGGGCGTACGTGGCTACGCGTGTCCGATCATGGTGTGGGTATCGACGAAGCGGCCAGAGAGCGCCTGTTCGACGCGTTCTTCACCACTCGCTCACAGGGCACGGGCATGGGTTTGGCGGTGGTAAAGCGTATCGCCGACGAGCACGGCTTCTCGATCCAGGTGGACAGCAGCCGCGGTCGTGGCGCAACTTTCAGTGTCGACCTCAGCGCGCGGCCCGCGTCGATCGCCCCTGCGCCGAGTGCCCGCGCCACCGGCTCGTGAACGGCCGGACTGTGCCGGCCGTGCCACAGTGGCGACTCCGAGCGCGCGTTCCGCTGAGAGCGCTCTGGAAGTAGGTCGAGTTATCCAGCAAATCCCGCAGCTTATGGGTCTGGTGCCCGAAAGTGAAGCTTTGGCACCCCCCTTGCGTATAACTCGGCGAGACCCCACATCATCCTCAGGGATTCGAGATTGCCATGACCTTCACCCATAAAAAGACCTCGCTGGTTGCCGCGTTCGCCTTCGCCATGTCGTTGTCGCTTCCGGCGTTCGCCGCGGAAGCCGAGAACTTCGTGAAAGGCAAGCAAGTCGAGCTCAGCGCGCTCGTGAGCAAGGCAAAATCGGCCGAAGATCAGAAGAAGCTCGATGCCGCCTTCGACGCCGTCTTCGACTACGACAGCCTCGCGAAGGCCACGCTCAAGGACAATTGGGAAGAGCTCACGCCCGCGCAGCGCGCGGAATTTTCGAAGGTGTTGAAAGATCTGGTGCGCAATGCGTACCGGAAAAATCTGAAGAAGACCCTCGGTTATGACGTGGACTACAAGGGCGAGTCCGACGCCGAGTCCGGCAAGCTCGTCAAAACGGTCGCCCGCAACAGCAAGAACACTCGTGAAGAGCCGGTCAGCGTCGATTACGTCGTCCACCAGGTGGACGGCAAATGGCTGATCAATGACATCGTCACCGAGGGCTCGAGCTTGGTCCGGAACTACCGCAATCAGTTCCGGCGCGTGATCCAGAAGCACGGCTTCGATGAGCTGCTGAAGCGCATGAAGGCCAAGCGTGACAAGGGCGGGGAGGTCGACTGAGCGAGCAGCGCTGCCTTGGGCGCGCGGGATTCCGGGCGCCTTTTGCCTGCTCTCCGGTTCAGCTGTCTTGGGCTTGCCGCGCCAAATGCCCCGCTAAATTGCCCGCGCGCTAGGCCAGCCTGGTACGATCCCAGGACTTTGGGTCCATCCGGCCACCCCTCGAGCGCTCCGCCGTTGGAGCTTTCGACATCGCATGCGTCGCCCGCCTCGGACGCGCTCATCCTTGGTGAAGACCAGCGCGTTCCGTTGCGGCTGACGGTCACACGCGGAGTCCTCGGGATCGAGCTGTACGAGCCGATCGAGATCGGCCCGTTGGACGTGACCGCGCTCTCGGTCACCTTGCCCAATCTCCGTTTCCCGCTCGACTTGAGCGGAGGCGTGCCGCGGTTTCGCCACCGGCGCGGCGACCTCGAGCACGCCGGGATTGTTTGTTCTTTTACGCGGCTCGCCAGCTTTTTCGAGCGGCGTTGCGGCGACGTGTTCGGTGCTCTGGTGCGCCCAGTGCTGATTTTCGGACGCCCGCAAGGCATCGGCGTCGGCCTCGTCGCCGAAGGGCGAGCGCTCGCGTTCGACTTGCTTTGGGTGCCCGACGAGCGTCACGCGCGCTTCGTCGTGAGCAACGCCCGCGGCGCGGGCTTGCCCGGAGCTGCGCTCGGTTTTGCGCTCCGCGCATTGGACGGCGTATTCAAGGGCCTGGGCACGCGCCGGGGGCGCGTGATCTCGATTCGCGACGCGGGAGCGCAGTTGGGGCGGCTGCTCCTGCCGGCGGTCGGTGCGCGCGCGCCGGCCGCGCGCGGTGTTCGTTTCGGGGCGATCAGCTGGTCCGGTGACGAGGCGCGGGTCGAGCTCGACGCGACCTTCGCGCCCGCGGTGTTTCCGGTCGAAGGCACGCGCGCGCTCGAGCTCGCCGCATTGGTCGAAGCCGGTGACGACGCATTGGCGCGCGGGGCCGCGGATGACGCACGCACGGCTTACATGGTGGCGCTCGAACAAGCGCCCCGCCATCCCGAGCTCGTGCGCCTCGTAGCAGACATCGATCTGCAGGTTCCTGACCGCGCGGAGGCGGCGCTCGGAATGGTGATCGAGACCATGGCGGCCACCAGCGCCGGCCTCACGGGGGCAGAGCTGCTCTGGCGACTGGCTGACTTCGACGGCGCGCGCCAAGCGTTGTCGGTAGCAGCGGAGCGAGAGCCGTTTGCTCCGCTGGCAGCGCTGATGTGGTGCCGCCTCGCGGAGCACGAGCCTGCGCCGATCGAGCGCCGCAATGCGCTCGATCGAGCCGTCGCTTTGGCGCCGGGGCTCGAGTTGCCGCGGCTCCGGCGCTTCGCCGCGCGCTTGGAGCGAGGCGACAACGAAGGCGCCCTCGCCGACGCGGAGCATCTGGAGGCGATGACACGCGGTGCGCGCGGCAAGCACGAAATCAACCTCCGGGCCGCGCGCGCGTTCTTCGCGGCCGGCTTCGTGCGCGAGGCTCGCCGCTGCTTCGAGCGCGCACTTCGTTATCTGCCGGACGATGCCCGCGCAACGGCGGGGCTCGCGCGCGCGTTGCTCGAATCGGGGCTGCGCGAGCGGGCCACGACCTTGCTGGCACGCGCGGTCGCGCTGTCCGAGCGTGGCGGCCAGGCTGATGCCGACGCGCTGATCGATCTCGCGTTCGTGCTTGCGGCCGATCTCAAGGATCTGCCGCAAGCCATCGCGCGCGTTCGCCAAGTGTCGTCTTCTTCTGCTCGCTACGTCGAAGCTCGCCGCTGGGAAGCCCGCTGGCGCGCCGATCTCGGTGATATTGCCGGCGCTTCCTTGGCCTATGGCCGAATGCGCGAGGCGATCGAGCTCGGCTCGGAAGCGCCGCCTCAGGCGGTCGCCTTCCTGCTCGAAGCGGCAGAGTTCGAGCGTACCGCAGAGCAAGACGTGCTTTCGGCCGAGCGTCACCTTTCGGTCGCACTGCGCCTGGCGCCGCACGACCGAGAGGTCGCCGAGCGCTACCGGCAAATTGCGGGCGAGGCCGTGGAGCTGCAACGCAAGCGTCGCCGCGAGGTCTAGGCGAATAGCGCGTGCCAGGCCTGTTCGAGCGCGGGCGCGTCGTCACGTGGCACGACGGTGCTCAAACGCAGCGGTGAGACGGAGCTCGCGAGCGCGCTCGGCGGAATACAGTCCAATGCCCGACCGAGTTGGGTGGGGTCTCGGCCGACTCCAACCGCGACGACACTGACTGCGGCCACGTCGCAGCGCAGCTGCTCTGCGCCGGCATCAGTCAGAAGCTTTTTGTGCACTTCGAAGTCGGGCACGCTAGTCAACGATAGCAATAGGCAGACGCGCTCGCCGAACCAAGCATCGCGGATGGGCGCTCCGCTCGCCTGCACCGCGACGAGCACGCGCGCCCGCGCGGCGCTCGGCGCGTCGACCCAAGCCAACTGGGCATCGAGCACGATCGCCGCTGGTTGCGCGCTGGTGCTGGCCTCGACGCGAGTTTCGCGTCCGCTGCCCTGAGCGGCAAAGTCTGCGGTTCTTCTGGCGTGGATGCGGATATTGTGGCGGGCTGCCCAGTCGACCGCGCGCGCGTTCAGCACCTTCGCTCCGGATTCGGCCATCTCCTGCATCGTTTCGTAGTCAATCGTCGGCAGGTGGCGCGCGTCTGCGACGTTCCGTGGATCGGCGCTGTAGATCCCGTCCACGTCGCTGTAAATCTCACAGCGTTCGGCGCCGAGCGCGGCGGCGAGCGCGACGGCCGTGGTGTCGGAGCCACCACGCCCGAGCGTGGTGATCTCGCGGCGATAGCTCATTCCTTGATAACCCGCGACGATCACGACGCGACCGCGCGCGAGCTCGTCCTCGATCCGATGCGGGCGTACCTCGATGATCTGCGCATCGAAATGCCGGTCATTGGTGATGATGCCGGATTGAGAGCCCGTGAAGCTCACCGCGTCGCAACCGAGGGCCGAGAGCGCCATCGACACGAGCGCCATCGTGACCCGCTCGCCGGTGCTGACCAGCATGTCGAGCTCACGTCGGGGGGGATCCTTGGCCATGGAGCGCGCGAGGGTGAGCAGATTCTCGGTGGTCTTGCCCATCGCGCTGACCACGACCACCACATCATGTCCCGCTGCCTTGGTCGCCGCGATGTGGCTTGCGACCTGCCCGATTTTTTCGGGGTCTGCCACCGAGGATCCGCCGTATTTTTGCACGACGATGGCCACTTCAGCTCGAGCACTATCAGCAGGGCCGTGGCTCGGCCAAATTAGCGGCGAAAGCCTACATCGTCAGCCCGAATGATTCAGGTCGGCGCGGGCTCTGCGAAGCTCAAGACCCCGAACCCGCCGACCGCCCAGAGCCGTGCGGTTTCAGCGTGCCAGCATAGCCGAGCGACCTTGGCCCATTCGCCGCGGTCGACTGGGTCGCTGAGCGCGCCGGATGCCTCACTGTTGCCGTCGAGTTCGGCGATGCACTCCGCTTCGCCGGTGTTCGGGTCGATCCGCAAGATCTCGCATCGATCGCTCGTTTCTCGATAAATTGCCGCGAAGAAACGAGCCCCGCTCGCCAGCGCTGCTCCAGCCAATGCGGTCGCGTTGGCGGTCCCGGAAACGCTGTGGAAGGTGTGCCCGCCGTCCGGCGAGACGACGATTGCGCGGCCGAACTCGGCCAACGCAACCGAACCCGCGGCTGTCGAGAGCAGCACGCCTGGCTGGCGCGCGATCTGCAATGCGGCGCCGGCCAGCGGCTGAACCGACTTCGGCTGCTGCTCGAACACGTGCAGTTGCCGTTCACGTCCTCGAGCGACGAGCGCGGTCGCGCTCTCGCGCGCGAGAGCGATCGCTTTGCCGGCTAGCTCGACCGGCTCGAAACGATCTCCTCCATCGAATACTTCCAGCAACACGCCGTCTTGATTGACGAGAAGGAGGCGCGTTTCGGCGGAGCCGAGCGCCCCACCAAAGCTCAGCTTGCTCTGCGCGCCGAGCGCGGCGCGATATTCGCGCACTCGCAGGAGTTGTTCGGCCTGTGAGGCAAAGCGCGCGCGGCGAAAGAGCTGTCCGCTACGCGTCACCGCGAGCGCCACGTCCTGCGCCGCGCCGAGCAGCACCAGGTCCGAAAGCGCGCTGCCGTCGATGGCGAGCCGGAGCGGCGCGCCTTCGTCGCCGCGGAACCACAGCAAATCGGAGCTGCCGGCGACGATGTTTTGCCCGCGCGCGGCCAGAGCGGCGCAGGCCTCGAGCGCGGCTCTCGGCTTGAGCGCGCGCCAGGCAGCGGGAGCAAGCGGGACTTTGGCTTCGTCGCTCGCGGAGCCGAGCGAGATCTCGCGTTCGCCGTCGATGCCTTCGGAGCCGTCATCTGCTTCGAGGCCCGGGAACTTACTCTCGTCGACGACGATCGCGCCGTGGTCGAGCCCCTCGCTGCCGTCATCGGGCAAAAGAGCATCGGGCAGTTCGAGGCCGACGGCGGGATCGACTTCGAGCCCGAGGTCGCGCTCGTCGGCGTCGTCAC
>Ga0068855_100012952_pt1 | contig 10061 bp, 8 predicted proteins | sample KBSCornC52_FD_66592 | JGI IMG/M metagenome (GOLD analysis project Ga0068855, IMG submission 66592) | Corn rhizosphere microbial communities from Kellogg Biological Station, Michigan, USA - KBS Corn C5-2 | ecosystem: Host-associated > Plants > Roots > Rhizosphere > Soil ... | reverse complement strand
CCGTAGGTTTCGTGGCGCGTCTCACCGATCTGGTACGTGTATTCGACCGTGGTGCCGTCATGCACGTGCTGGCGGCCGCGGCCGCCGCTCACCGCGGTCCAGAAATAATCCAGCACATGGCGGTGGAAACCGATGCGCTCGCCGGGCGCGAGACGGATCATCCACACGCGCGTGCGCTCGTTCTCGGACAGCAGCATCGAGCCGACGCATGGATTGGGGGCCTTCGCCTCGCGGTCGAACTCCGCCGCGATTTCGGCGGGCCATTGCGACTTTTCTTTCTTCTCCGCGGCCTTGTCGAGCATCGTCAGTGCCATGGCATTCCTCCAGTGCTTTTGCCCATCATATATAGGATAATCGCACCGTGGAAAAGCTTGAGGGACGCCGAGTGCCGGGACCTTCGCGCAGACGCGCCGTCGTGATCGGCGGCTCGATGAGCGGCCTGCTCAGCGGGCTCCTTCTGCGGCGGGCTGGGTGGGACGTCGATATTTACGAGCGCGTCGACAGTGAGCTGTCCGGCCGCGGCGCCGGCATCGTGGCGCAGCAGGAACTCATCGGCCGCCTGCGCGGGCTCGGGCTCGAGACCGAGGGCCTCGGCGTGCGGATCACCACGCGAAAGATCCTCGATGCACGTGGCGAAACGACGCATGAATACGAATGCCCGCAGGTCGCGACCGCGTGGGAGCGCGTCTACCGGCTGCTGCGCGACGCCTTTCCCCCGGAGCACTATCACCGCGGCCGCGCATTGGCCGGCTTCACGCAGGACGCGACGCAGGTCGTCGCCCATTTTTCAGATGGCGAGAACGTCGCGGCCGACCTCCTGGTTGGCGCCGACGGCATTCGCTCGACCGTGCGCCAGCTCTGCCTGCCGCAAGTCCTGCCGCAATATGCGGGTTACAGCGCCTGGCGTGCGCTGTTGGCGGAGAGCGACTTTCCGCCGGAGGTCCATGCCGAGCTCTTCCGGTTCATGTCGTTCGGCTTGCCGCCGGGCGAGCAGTTCCTCGGCTATCCCGTGGCCGGACCGGACAATGACCTGCGCGAGGGGCACCGCCGCTACAACGTCATCTGGTATCGGCCCGCCGACGAGGCGACCAAGCTGAAATGGCTGCTCACCGATGAGAGCGGCGTCACGCATTCGATTTCGATCCCACCGGCCTTGATCCGTCGCGACGCCATCGCCGAGATGCGGGCGGCGGCGGAGCGCCTGCTGGCGCCGCGGTTTCGTCAGGTCGTGCGGTTGATCGCGGAGCCGCTGTTGCAGCCGATCTACGATTTGACGTCGCCGCGCATGGCGTTCGGCCGCGTCGCTCTCGTCGGCGATGCCGCCTTCGTGGCGCGGCCGCATGTCGGCGCCGGCGTCGCCAAGGCGGCGGACGACGCCGCCGCTTTGGCCGATGCGCTCGACGGGCAAGCCGACGTCGCGGCCGGGCTGAAGCGTTTCGAAGCGGCGCGGCTCGACGAGAACCACCGCATCATCGAGCGTGCGCGCCATCTCGGCGCTTATCTCCAGGCGACGCGCACGCGCGAGGAAGAGGAGCGCGCCGGCCGTCACGAGACCGACAGCGCGGTCATTCGCGAGACGGCGACGCTGGATTTTTTGTATTCTTGACAATCCCTCCCCTTGCAGGGGAGGGATGAAGCACCTCACATCCCCAGCATCTTCTTCGCGTTGCCGCCGGCGATCGCGGCGCGCATCGTGTCGTCGAAGCTCGCGACCGAGTTGATGTGGCCGATCGGGTCGTTCTCGAGCATGTCGAACGGATAGTCGGTGCCCATGATGACATGGTCGCCGAATGTCTTGACCAGCGCCTCGAGCTGGTCCGCCGTGAACACGACGCCGTCGACATAGACCTTCTTGAGATATTCGGTCGGCGGCTTAGGCAGGTTGCCGTGGCTGTCCGAACGCGCGCCCCAGGCGTGGTCGATGCGGCCGGAATAGCCGCCGAGATAACCGCCGCCGTGCATGGCAAAAATCTTCAGCTTCGGATGCCGCTCCAGCACGCCGTCGAAGATCAGGTAATGCAGCGCCAGCGTGGTCTCGAGTGGGTTGCCAATGACGTTGTTGAAGTAGAAGCGCGAGAAGCGCTTGCCTTCGGTGAAGCCGTTCGGATGGATGATGACGAGCGCGCCGAGCTCCTCGGCCTTCTTCCAGAACGGCGCGAAGGCGGGGTCGGAGAGCTCGCGGCCGGCGACGTTGGTCAGGATTTCGACGCCCTTGAACTTGAGCTGCTTCACGCAGCGTTCGAGTTCTTTCGCGGCCTCGTTGCCATCCTGCATCGGCACGGTGCCGGTGGGGATGAAGCGGTCCGGATGCTTGCTCGCCCATTCGGCGATGCCGTCATTGACCATGCGCGCGGCCGGCACGGCGTATTCGAGCGCGACCGTGTGATAGCACTGCGGCGGCGGCGGCATGACGAGCTGCATATCAACGCCCATCGCGTCCATGATGGCGAAGCGCTCGTCATAGCTCGGTCCGATGCGCGAGCGGAGGTCGGCTTCCTGCTTGGCGTTCAGCGCCTTGGTCTCGTCGCTGGCGTAATGCGCGAGCGGGATGGTCGAGATGTCGAGATGCGGCTTGATGAACTCGGCCGCCCGCGGCACCGAAACGTGTGCGTGCGCGTCGATGGTCGTCGATTTCGGCCGCGCGTCGCGGCCGGGCTTGCCGTGCTTACGGGCGGCGGTGTCGGCGTATTTGTTCCAGAGCTCGGTCATCGTCGTACCTCTTTCTTCTTAGCGTTGCCGTCGTCCTGAGGTGGCCGGCGAAGCCGGCCCTCGAAGGACCTGTGACTCAGAGACCCTTCGAGGCTCGCTTCGCTCGCTCCTCAGGGTGACGGGTTAATCAGAAAACTCCCAGATGCTGCCGGAGCACCGCGGTATCTTCCCGCAGCGCGGCGGGCGTGGATACGACCGCCACCTGACCGGTGTTGAGCAGCACGATGTCGTCGGCGACGTCGAACACCAGAGTCGGGTTCTGCTCGACCAGCACGATCGACAGGCCGCTCGACTTTAGCTTGCGCACGGTCTCCATGACCTCGTGCACGATCTGCGGCGCCAGTCCCTCGGACGGTTCGTCCATCAGCAGGACGCGCGGATTGCCCATCAGCGCGCGGCCGATCGCCAGCATCTGTTGCTCGCCGCCGGACAGATGCGCGGCCATCTGGCTGGTGCGCTCCTTCAGCCGCGGGAACATGGCGAAGACGGTGTCGAGCGTCCATGGCGCGTGCTTGCCGTAATTGCGCTCGCGCGCCGCCACGACGAGATTCTCGCGCACGCTGAGGCTCTTGAAGATGCGGCGGCCCTGCGGCACCAGCGCGACGCCGGCGGCGGCGATGGTCTCGGGGGAGCAACGCGACACGTCCTCGCCGAACACAGTGACGCTGCCCCGCCGCGGCGCCAGAAGCCCCATGGCCACGCTCATGCAGGTCGACTTGCCGGCGCCGTTGCGCCCGAGCAGGCCGAGCATCCGCGCCTCGCCGAGCTCCAGCGAAACGTCCTGCAGGACGTGGCTGTCGCCGTAATAGGCGTTGATGCGTTCCAGGCGCAACGCGCTAGTGGCCAAGATAGACCTCCCGCGTGCGCGGATCGTTGACGACGTCGCTGCGCGTGCCCTCGACGATCACTTCGCCGAAGTGCAGGAGCGTGATGCGCTCGGCGAATTCGAGGGCAACGTCCATGTTGTGCTCGATCATCACCATCGTGACGTCGCGCGGGATGCCCATGAGGCACTTGTGCACGTCGCGGCGCTCGTCGATCGAGAGACCGGCGAAGGGTTCGTCCAGCAGCAGGACCTTCGGCTTCTGCGCAAGCGCCATGGCGATCTCGACGCGCCGCCGCTCGCCGTAGGAGGTCTGCGACAGCGGCCGATCCGCAATCCGCTCCAGGCCGACTTGCTGCAAGGCGGCCCGCGCGTCCTCGACAATGTGGCCCTGCCGTTTCATGTCGATGAACGGATTCCAGCGCAGCGGCGACAGGCCGAGCAGCGCGAGACACACGTTGTGCAGGATCGAATTGCGTCCGAACAGCGTAATGATCTGGTAGGTGCGCGCCATGCCGAGATGCGCGCGGCGGCGGCTCGGCACGGCGGTGATATCGCGGCCGAGCAGGTTGATCGTGCCGGCGTCGGGCGAGAGGTCGCCGGTGATCAGGTTGAACAGCGTTGTCTTGCCGGCGCCATTGGGACCGATGATCAGCCGCCGCTCGCCGGGCTCGACATTGAGATTGACGTCGCGGGTGACGTTGAGGCCCCCGAACGACTTGCGCAGGCCGGTGATGGTGAGGGCGCTCATGGTGCCGTCTCCTTCACCGGAGGCGTCTTCTGCCCGCGGCGGCGCGTGGCAAGGCGCCAAAGCCGCGCCGATCCGGGCACGAGGCCTTCCGGCATCAGGATAACGATGGCGACGAAGATCGCACCGAGCAGGAAATTCCAGCGCTCGATGAATCCGGACACCACCGTCTTGACGATCACGACCAACGCCGCGCCGACCACCGGACCCAGCAGCGTGCCGGCGCCGCCGGAAATGACCATCAGCAGCACTTCCGCCGACGAGGTGAGCGACAGGGTCTGCGGGCTGATGAATTGCGTGTAGTAGACGAACAGGATGCCGGAGCCGGCCGTAAGCAGGCCGGAGAACAAGCACGCCCAGAAGCGGATCGCCAGCACGTGGTAGCCGAGCGCGTTCATGCGCCGCGGCTGGTCGCGCGTGCCCATAAGCGCGGCGCCGAGCGGCGACCGGGCGAAGATCGTCACCATGACGATGGCGATGAGGAAGACGATGAGCGTCGCGTAATAGAAATGATTGGCGTCGGCGAGCGAGTACCCGAACGGCTGAGGCCGCGTCTTGATGTTGATGCCGTTATCGCCGCCGGTGAGGCTGATCCAGCGATAGGCGAGGCCCCACAGGATCTGCCCGAGCGCCAATGTGATCATAATGAAGCCGATGCCGCTCGAGCGCAGCGACAGGACGGCGAACACGGCGGTGGCGGCGACGCCGGCGACGAGAGCGGCGATGATGGCGAACGAGTGCCCAAAGCCCGCCTGTAACAGATAGCCGGTCGCATAGCAGGAGATGCCGAACAGGCCGGCATGGCCGAGCGAGACGAGGCCGCCATAGCCGGCGAGGATGTTCAGGCCCAGCGCGAACACCGCGTAGATCAGCACCTGGCTCGCGACGTTGACGTAATAGATGCCCGGGATCCACACCGGCACCGTGGCCAGCAGGAGGAACGCGATGGCGAGGCTGATGGTGCGCGCGTTCACGGGACGTGCCTGCCGAACAAGCCCTGCGGCCGCATGAGCAGCACCAGCAGCATGGGCAGGAAGAGGACGAAATAGGCGAGCTCGGGGAGCAGCGCCTGGCCGAAATTATAGATGAAGCCGACGATCAGGCTGCCGACGAAGGAGCCGAGCAGCGAGCCCGAGCCGCCGAGGATGACCACGACCAGCGCCAGCGGCAGCATGTCCTGGTCGAGCCCTGGATAGACCGACAGGATCGGGCCGCCGATGATGCCGGCAAACCCGGCGAGCCCGGCGCCGAGCGCGAACACGAGCGTGAAGAGCTGTGAGACTCGGATGCCGACGACACGCGCCATGTCCGGGTCGTCGACGCCGGCGCGGATCATGGCGCCGATTCGCGTGCGATCGAGCAGGAGCCACAGCGCGACCGCGATCACCACGGCAATGGCAATGATCGCCAGGCGGTACAGCGGGAACACCATCACGCCGAGCCGGGCGAAGCCGCCGAGCCCAGCCGGAGTGGGCACGGACAGCGGATCGCCGCCCCAGACCATCAGGCAGAAATCGGCTGCCATGAAGGAGAGGCCGAGCGTGACCAGCACCTGCGCCATTTCGTTGCCGGGCAGGCGGCGCAGCAGGAGTCGCTCGGTCAGCGCGCCGACGAAGGCGACGACGAGCGTCGCGAGCAGCGCCGCCAACCAGAAATTGAACTTGTATCCGACGAGGCCGATGACCAGGGTCGCGCCGACATAGGCGCCGATCATGAATAGCGAGCCGTGCGTCAGGTTCGGGATGCGCATCAGCCCGAAGATGAGGGAAAAGCCGGCCGACAGCAGGAACAGCAGCCCACCGAAGGTGATGCTGTTCACGGTCAGCACGAGATAGAAGCTCATCCGCCGTGTTCTCGCGTTCGCGATGTGTGAGGCCGCGGGCGCCTCCTGGCCGGAAGCGCCCGCGGGATCCGTGCCGCCGTCCTTTACGACTTCAGCGGCGGATAGTCGCGCGAGTAGACCGGCTGCGACAAGAACTTCTTCTCGTCGTAGGTCCAGAACTGGCTGACGTTGTCATACGTCTTCACGGTCTTGTTGATGAACTTGCCGTTAGCCTTTTCGACGCGGCGGACGAAGAAGCTGCCGACGACGTTGCCGAAGTGGTCGAACTTGATCGGGCCACGCGGCGTGTCCTTGAGCTCGACCGCGCGCATTGCCTTGATCATCGCGTCCTTATCGTCAGACTTGCCACCGAGCTTCTCCAGCGCGGCGTTGATGACCATGCCGTTGACGTAGAGACCGGCGCAGTAGAAGCCGGGGTCGACGTTGTAGTCCTTGTTCATCGCGGCGATGAAGCGCTTGTTGCTGTCGGTATTCAGATCGAGCGTGTACGGGCAGCAGCTGTACATGCCGACCGCCTCGTCGCCGAAGGCGCGCAGCAGCGCATCGTCGCCGCCGGTCTCCCCCGACACGACCGGGAACTTCAGGCCGGCCGCCGCATACTGCTTCATGAAGCGCAGCGGGTTGGAGCCGGCGAAGCCCTGGCAGACGCCGTCGCAATCGCCGATCTGCGCCAGATACGGCGTGTAGTCGGGCGTGACGATCGGCGGCCACAGCTTCTTGACGATCTTGCCGCCCGCGTCCTCGAAGGTCTGTTGGAAGCCGCCCATTTGCTCGTAGCCGAAGGCGAAGTCTTCCGAGATGGTGACCACGCGCTTGAGCTTGAGCTCCTTGGCGGCGAAGTCGGCCATCGGGTGCATGGCTTGCGACGAGGTCGCCGACGCGCGCACGAAGTACGGGTTCGGCTTGCGCTGCGTCATGTCCTCGGCGGCGGCGAGGCTCATCATCGGCGTCTTGTGCTGCGCGACGTAGTCGGTGATCGCCAGCAGTTCGAACGCGGCGAGCGGGCCGACGATGGCGTCGACCTTGTCGCGTTCGATGAGCTCCTGCGCCTTGGTCTTGGCGCCGGCCGGGTTGCCGCCCGTATCGGCGGAGATGAACTCAACCTTGCGCCCGGCGAAGGTGTTGTTCTTCTCTTTCAGATAGACGGAGATGCCCTGTTCCATCTGAATGCCGCCCTGCGCGAGCGGGCCGGTCTTCACCGTCAGCAGGCCGAGCTTGAACGGCGCGGCCTGCGCGATCGCCGGCGTCGGAAATCGGAACGTCGCGGCGGCGAGGCCTGCGGCCGTTCCGGCCATCATGGTGCGACGTGAAATCTTGCGAGCCATTGCAGTCCTCCCTGAGTGCCCACGCGGGGTTTTTTGAACGGCCTTGATCGGCCATTTCATCTGAAGAAAGCGAAGCCGGGCGCCTCTGTTGCGGTGCGCACCGTCGGCTTTCTCATCATCGTTCAAGCGCTTGCCGGATGTAAAGCCCGGATTGCGCGTCGTTGCATCGCACACCGGCTATGGAGCCGACGAAGCGCCTATTTCACGGCGTGCCCGAGGTGACGAACACCTCAGCGGCGCTTCGCCGTCCGCTTCGGCGCGGATTTTTTCGGCGGAATGACCGGCAGCAGCAGATAGGGCGCCTTCGACCCGCTGAAATGCAGCGTCGTTGTGCCGTCGAACAGCGCCTTCGGCCTGTTGCGTGGATCGTCGTGCAGGAATGGGCCGCATCCCGTCAGTTCGTTCTTGAAATTCGACAATTTGCCGCCGGAGCCGCCGCCATAAACGTAGTCCTTGCCGCGCAACGAGAGCGCGATGCGGTAACCGGCAGGCGCCACGATCGACGTCGGCCACAGCTCGATATCGAGTTCGACCTTCTCGCCCTTCTTCAGCATCTGCCGCTCGTCATGCGTGTGATAGGGGCGGTAGGGCTTCGACAACGTCTTGTCGAGCTTGCGATGCGAGGCGCGCAGCCAGCCCTGCGCCACCGGCGTGTGCGGATCGATCGCGCCCTGGAAGACTATCTCCTTGAGGTCGGCGGTGAAGATGCGCAGCACGATGAAGAAGTCGGCGTCCGCCGTCGTTGACGCGGCGAACAGCTTGAGCGCCGAAGGTCCGGTGATCTCGGTATCCTCGGCGAGCGGTGGCGTGATGAAGGTGAGACCGTCGCCCATTGCGGCGAAGGACAGCTTGGCGTTGCCCGACGGCTTCTTCGGCGTCAGCGCCATCGCTTTCGGGTCGAGATAGAACTTCGTCCATTTCGTCCGCGCGATTGGCCATTCGCTCTCGGCGCGCGCCACGAACCTTTCGCCGGGATGCCGCACTTGCAGATTGACCTTCGGCTGCTTGCGCCAGCCGGTATCTTTGCCGTGCAGGAAATAGTCGAAGAACTTGAGCTGCTGTTCGCGACCGTAATCGGTATAGAAGTGCGTCCAATGTTCGATGCCGTGCGCCTCGAGCCATTTCTGCTTCGATGCGGCGCGCGTGAAGCCCTCGAAATTGCCGCGCGGGTGCAGGCCCTGGCCACCCCAGTTGGCCGCGGAGAATACCGGCACAGTGATCTTGTCCCACTGCGGCGAGCGCGCGCGGTGATAGTCGTCGTCCATCGGATGCGCGGCGATCTCGGCGCCGAAATCGCAGCGGTTCTTCTTCAGCTCTTCCTCGCTCAGCGTCTCCGGTCCGCACACGAGCTCGCCGTGCACGCGACTGCGCTTGCCGCGTTCGCCGGCGCCGTACTGCACGGTCTTCACCTGCATGTCGTACCAGTTCTCCCAGAACGTCGAGAGAATGCCGCCGTGATGCGTCATGTCGCGGTACCAGTCGGCCGCACCTTCCCACACGCACATCGCGGCGAGATGCTTCGGCTGCAGCGAAGCGACGTGCCACTGATTGATGCCGTAATAGGAGATGCCGTTGAGGCCCACTTTACCGTTCGACCAGGATTGCACGCCGGCCCATTCGATGCAGTCGTGGAAATCCTTGGTCTCGCGCGGCGAGAAGTGATCGATGTAGCCGGGCGAGCAGCCGGTGCCGCGTGAATCGACGCGCACGCAGACGTAATCGTGCGGCACCCACTTCTCAGGATCGACCACTTCCCAGTTCTGGTACTTGTTGGTCGAGTTGGCGGCGACGTCGGGATGCTTGTCGACCATGCGCTGCCATGCGCTCGGATAGCCGTCCTGGAAGGCGAGGTTCTTGGCGTAGGGACCGTAGGTGAGGAGGACGGGGAACTTGCCGTCTTTCATCGGTCGAAAGACGTCGGCGCGCAGAATGAGGCCATCGTCCACTTCGATCGGCACGTTCCAGTCGATGCGCATGCCGTCGCGATCTTCCGTGCGCTCGTGCAATGCGGCCATGCAACGCCTCCCGTCGTTTCTTGTCGGGCGCGATCTTGCAGAACGCAAATGGCCGGCACAAGGCCGGCCACCGCAACGCATGAATGAAAGTGGAGGGGAGGCGCTATGCGCGCTTGCCCTTGCCGCGCTTGAGCTTCGCCATGTCTTCGAGCACGGCGCACACGGCGGCGGTATCCTTGGCGCCGAGACCGCGCTTCTGCGCCTTGACGTAGATCGGCTTGGTGGCGTCAAACAGCGGCGTCTTGACGCGGATCTTTTTCGCGTAATCGCCGATCACCTGCATGTCCTTGTCCCAGACGTCGATCTTCATGGTGACGTCGTCGTACTTGCCCTTCACCATCATCGGCGCGCGCAATTCGAACACGCGCGAATTGCCGGCGCCCGCTTTCACGAGATCGAAAATCGCCTGCGGGGGAAGGCCCGCCTTCATGCCGAGCACCATCGCCTCGGCGCTGGCGACGTTGTTGATCGCAACGAGCAGGTTCGCGACGTACTTCATCTTGCTGCCATTACCGAACTGGCCGACGTCATAGACCTGGCGGCCGAAGGCCTCGAACATCGGCTTGAGCTTGCGGATCGTCGCGGTGTTGCCGCTCGC
>Ga0068855_100012950_pt1 | contig 10061 bp, 6 predicted proteins | sample KBSCornC52_FD_66592 | JGI IMG/M metagenome (GOLD analysis project Ga0068855, IMG submission 66592) | Corn rhizosphere microbial communities from Kellogg Biological Station, Michigan, USA - KBS Corn C5-2 | ecosystem: Host-associated > Plants > Roots > Rhizosphere > Soil ... | reverse complement strand
TAGCCGCCGGCCGCGTAGACGAACACCTTGCGATCTTCCTTGCCGCCGTAGTTCCGCGCGAGGTAGCGATAGAGCGGCAGGCCCGCGATCTTCGCCGTCGCATCCCACACCGCCATGTCGATCGTGCCGATGGCGACCGAGCGCTCGCCGTGGCCGCCCGGCTTCTCGTTGGTGAACAGCGTGGCCCAGATGCGATGCGGGTCGAGGTTGGTCCCGTCCTCGTTCAGGAGCGAGCCCGGCTCCGCTTCCATGAGGCGGGGGATGAAGCGGCTCCTCATGAGCTCGCCCTGCCCGTAGCGGCCGTTGGAGTTGAAGCCGTACCCGACCACCCGCTTGCCGTCGCGCTTCGCATCGGTCACGACCGCGACCAGGCTCAGCGTCATCTTGCTGAAATCGATGTAGGCGTTGCGGATGGGGGACGAAATGGGGAAGGTCTTTTCCCGGATCTCGACGATACGCATCGTGACATTGTATTCCGGCCGTGGTGGTATCTTCGCGGCCAACGCAACCCGGGGAGGAAACCGATGGAGCTCGTCATTCGCGACCTGAGCAAGCGCTACGGCAACGGCGTGCAGGCGCTCGACAGGATCTCTCTCACGATCGGGCCCGGGATGTTCGGCCTCCTCGGCCCGAACGGCGCGGGCAAGTCGACGCTCATGCGCACGCTCGCCACCCTGCAGGAAGCCGACTCGGGCACGACGCGGCTCGGCGACATCGACGTGCTGCGCGACAAGGAGCGCGTGCGCCGCGTGCTCGGCTACCTGCCGCAGGAGTTCGGCGTCTATCCCAAGGTCACCGCCGCGGAGATGCTCGATCATTTCGCGCGGCTGAAGGGCCTCACCGACTCCCGGACGCGCAAGGCCGCGGTCGATGCCCTCCTCGAGCGCGTGAACCTCGCCGCCGTGCGCAACCAGCGCCTGGGCGGCTTCTCCGGCGGCATGCGCCAGCGCTTCGGCATCGCGCAGGCGCTCCTCGGCTCGCCCAAGCTCATCATCGTCGACGAGCCCACGGCCGGCCTCGATCCCGAGGAGCGCGTGCGCTTCCACAACCTCCTCGCGGACATCGGCGAGGACGTGATCGTGATCCTCTCCACGCACATCGTCGACGACGTGGCGGACCTCTGCCCGCGCTTCGCGGTGATCAGCAAGGGACGCGTGCTGCTCGCCGGCGAGCCGCGCGAGGCGGTCGGCCGCCTCGAGGGCCGCGTGTGGGAACGCGTCGTGGCACGTGAGGACGTCGGCGCGATGCAAGCCTCGCTTCCCGTGATCTCGACGCGCCTGCACGCCGGCCGCACCATCGTGCGGGCCTTCGGCACCGAGCCGCCGGGGCCCGGCTTCGCGCCTGCCCGCGCCGAGCTGGAGGACGTCTACTTCAGCGCCGTGGGCGGGCACCTCGCGCCGGAGCGCGCCGGAGCGGCCGCGTGAGCGCCGCGTCGCTCGGCGCGATCGCACGCTTCGAGGTCGCGACCAAGCTGCGGCGCATCTCGACGTGGGTCTATTTTTCGGTATTCGCGGCCGTGGCCCTCCTGTGGATGGCCGCCGCGGGCGGCGCGTTCCAGTCGGCGAACGTCATCTTCAGCGCCGACAAGGTGTTCATCAATTCGCCGTATGCCATCGCGCAGACCGTGACCTTCCTCGGCATGCTCGGGACGGTCGTGATCGCCGCCTTCATGGGCCGCGCGGTGCAGCAGGACTTCGAGACGCTCGCCTTCCCTTTCTTCTTCACCAGCCCGATCACGAAGACGCAATACCTCTTCGGCCGCTTCATCGGCACCGCGCTCGTGCTGATGCTGATCTTCTGCGGCATCGCGCTGGGCGTGCTCCTGGGCACGCACCTGCCCGGCGTGGACGCGACGCGCGTGGGCCCCTGGTCGCTCGCGGCGTTCGTCGAGCCTTATCTCGTGATGCTGCTGCCGAACGTGCTCCTGCTGGGCGCCGTGTTCTTCGCGCTGGGCGCGCTCGGGCGGCGCATGCTGCCGGTCTACATCGCCGGTGTCGTGTTCCTCGTCGGCTACCTCATCGCGCGGAGGTTGATCGCCGACATCGATAACCGCACCGTGGCGGCGCTGATCGATCCCCTGGGATCCATGGCGCTGGGCGTGCTCACGCGCTACTGGAGCCCCGACGAGAAGAACCACAGGCTGGTGCCGCTGGCGAGCGAGCTGTTGTGGAACCGCGCGTTGTGGCTCGCCGTGGGGGTGGCGGCCTTCGCCACGTGCTTCGCACGCTTCCGCCTCGCGCAGCCGGGCGACGCGGCGCGGCCGCGCGGCCGCAAGGCGCGGGCGCTGGAGCAGGGCGCGGCCGAGGCGGCGGCGCCTTCCGCGACGCGGGCGCTTCCAACCGCCCTCGTGCGCGACGGGGGACGCGATTACGCGCGCCAGCTTCCGGGCTTGATCACGCTGTACCTGCGCGAGACGGTCAAGAGCCCATACTTCGTCGCGATCGTGCTGACCGGGGCGCTCTTCATCCTGGGCAACTCGCGCGTGCTGGGCTCCCTTTACGGGACGAACACGTACCCCGTGACCTACCAGGTGCTCGAGTTCGCATCGGGCACCTTCGGCCTCTTCATCCTGATCGTCACCGCGCTGTATGCGGGGGAGCTCGTGTGGCGCGAGCGCGATGCGCGCGTGGCGCAGATCGTCGACAGCCTTCCCGCGCCGACGTGGCTCTCCTTCGCCGCCAAGCTCGCCACGCTCTTCGTGCTGCAGGCCCTGCTGCAGCTCGTCGTCATGGCGTGCGGCATCCTGATCCAGCTCTTCAACGGGTACACGAGATTCGAGCTCGGCCAGTACCTGTACCGGCTCTTCGCGCTGCAGCTGCCCGAGTACTGGATGATCGCCGCCCTCGCGCTCACCGTGCATGCGGTGGTGAACCACAAGTATCTCGGGCACTTCCTGGTGGTGCTCTATTACGTCGCGCTCGTCGCGGCGGCGTCCTTCGGCTTCCAGGACAAGCTCTACCTCTTCGGCGACGCGCCGGCGGTCCAGTACTCGGACATGAACGGGTACGGCCACTTCGTTCCCGCCGTGCGCTGGTTCCAGCTCTACTGGGGCGGTGCCTCGCTGCTGCTGCTCGTGGTCGCGCGGCTCGCCTGGGTGCGCGGCACCGATGCCGAGTGGAAGGCGCGGCTGCAGCGCGCGCGCTCGCGCTGGGGCCTCGGGACCGCCGCTGCCGTCGCGCTGGGCTCGATCGTGTTCATCGCGACCGGCGCCTGGATCTTCTACAACACGCACATCCTCAATCCCTACGAGGACGAGAACACGCAGCAGGCGCAGCGCGCCGAATACGAGAAGCTCTTCAAGCCTTTCGCCACGCATCCGCAGCCGAAGGTCGTGGCGGTGCGCGTGCAGGCCGACTTGCGCCCGCACGCGCACGAGGTGCGCTTCCGGGGCGAATTCCTGCTGCGCAACCGCAATGCGCAGCCGGTCACGGAGCTGCTGGTCAACCTGCCCGAAGAGGCCATCGTGCACTCGCTCACGGGCAGCGTGCCGCTCACGCTCGCCGAGTCGCGGCCGAAGCTCTCGTGGCGGCGCTACACGCTGGCGCGCGCGCTTGCGCCGGACGAGACCCTGACGCTCTCGTTCGACATCGAATATGCGGCGCGCGGATTCGCCAACTCGGGCGCCAGCAAGACCGTCGTCGACAACGGCACGTTCGTCAACAGCACGTTGCTGCCGACGCTGGGCTACCAGGAGCGGATGGAGCTTTCGCTCGATCGCGAGCGCAAGAAGCACGGCCTCGCGCCGAAGGAAGACCTGATGCCGCGACTGGAGGCGCCCGGCGTGCGCGATCGCAACTACATTTCCAACGATGGCGACTGGATCACGTTCGAGACGACGGTGAGCACCGAGCCCGACCAGGTCGCGCTCGCCCCGGGCTACCTGCAGCGCGAGTGGACCGGGAACGGCCGGCGCTACTTCCAGTACAAGATGGACGCGCCGATCCTCGACTTCTATTCCTTCCTCTCCGCGCGCTACGCGGTGAAGCGCGACGTGTGGCACGGCCCGCAGGGCGACGTCCCGATCGAGGTCTACTACCAGCCGGGCCACGAGTACGACCTCGACGCCATGATCGCGGGCTCCAAGGACGGGCTCGCATATGACTCCGCGAACTTCAGCCCCTACCAGCACAGGCAGCTTCGCATCCTCGAGTTTCCGCGCTATGCGTCGTTCGCCCAGTCCTTCCCCAACACGATCCCGTTCTCCGAGGCCATCGGCTTCATCGCGAAGGTGAACCCGAAGGATCCGAAGGACATCGACTATCCGTACTACGTGACCGCGCACGAGGTCGCGCACCAGTGGTGGGCGCACCAGGTGATCGGCGCCTATGCGCAGGGCGCGACGATGATGTCGGAGACCCTTGCCCAGTACTCGGCGCTCATGGTGATGAAGCACAAGTACGGCGACGCGAAGATGGCGCGCTTCCTCAAGTACGAGCTCGATTCCTACCTCGTGGGCCGGGCCACGGAACGCAGGAAGGAGGAGCCGCTCTACCGCAACGAGAACCAGCCCTACATCCACTACCGCAAGGGCAGCCTCGCGATGTACGCGTTGCAGGACGCGATCGGCGAGGATCGCGTGAACCAGGCGCTGGCGGCGTTCGTGAGGAAGTGGCAGTTCAAGGGCCCGCCATACCCGCTCTCGACCGACCTGCTCGCGGAATTTCGCGCCGTGACGCCGCCGGAATACCAGGGACTCCTCGCGGACCTCTTCGAGAAGATCACGCTGTACGAGAACCGCGCCATCTCCGCCACTTCGCGCGCGCTGCCGAACGGCCATTTCGAGGTCACGCTCAAGGTCTCGGCGCGCAAGCTCTACGCCGACGAGAACGGCGCACAGAAGGAGGCTCCGATGGACGAGCTCGTCGACATCGGCGTCTACGATGCGAAAGGCGAGGCGCTCTATCTCAAGAAGCAGCGCGTGAAAACCGGAGAGTCGACGTATACCCTCGAGGTCGACGCCAAGCCCGCCAAGGCCGGCATCGACCCCGTCGTGAAGCTCGTCGACCGCCGCCCGGAGGACAACACCATCGCGGTGAATTAGGGACGTACCTCATTTCCCTCAAAGCTCGCGCACCCTTCTTGCCACGAGGGCGAGGAACCGCGCACGCTCGCCGTCGCCGATGGAGTCCATCGCGTACTGCGCGAGGAAGAGCTTCTTCGCGCGCGGATGCACGAGCCGCCCGATGCCGCGCATGAGGGCGCGGCGGTTCGGATCCCCCACGAGCGTCTCGTTGATCGAGCGCGGCGCGCCGTAGGTCGTCACCGCGGCGAAGCGCACGATGTGATGCAGCTGCGAGCGCGGCTTGCCGTCGACCATCTTGAATGCGATGCCGGGAAGCCAGACGCGATCGAGATATCCCTTGAGGATCGCCGGCATGCCGTAGAACCAGGTCGGATACACGAATACCAGCCCCTGCGCCTGCCGCAGGCGCCGGATGTGCGGCTCCACCTCCGGATGCGGGGCGCCTTCGTCGTTGTACTTGCGGCGCTCCTCGAGCGACAGCACGGGCTCGAAGCCCTCGGCATAGAGGTCGCAATCGTCGATGTCGTGGCCGTTGCCGCGCAACACCTCCACCGTTCGACGATGCAGCGCCGCATCGAAGCTTTCCGGGTCGGGGTGGGCGAAGAGGACGAGGAATCGCATGGCGAACGAATGACCGCCGGGGCTCGACAGCGTTCGGGATGGGCCGATGGAATCATCAACTTTCGCGGGGGCGGGCTGTCCCCCGGAGACGAACCCATTCCGGGAATTGCCATGAAGCTCGCCACCGCCCTGGCGGCCCTTGCCGCCGCCGCACCCTTCGCCGCCCTCGCGCAGGTCGTCTATCCCGCGCACCCCGCGGTGGTCTACGACATGCCGCGCGACCTCTACCAGGACTGCGCCGCGCGCCAGGACGCGCTCGCCGAGCGCCGCGCGAACCTGGAGCAGACGCGCATCGCCCTCGACCGCGAGAACGACCGCCTCACGCGCGAGAGCCAGCGCCTCGCCGACGAGCTGCGCCTGCTCGACAATCGCGACGTGGGCGCGGTCAATCGCTACAACGCGCGCCAGCAGCGCTACAACGAGCGCGTCGCCGACCACAACCAGCGTGCCGCCGAGATGAACCAGCAGGCCGCGGACACCAACGCCGACATCCAGTTCATGCTGAACGATTGCGTGCCGCGCGGCTTCGTGTGGCGCGATCGCGACTGGTGGGAGCGCGACCGCATGTACTACACGCCGGGGTATTGGGACCGGTACCGGCTGCGGTAAAGAAACCGGGGAAAGTCTGGGGTCAGACCACGGTCAAGATGTGAAACGCGCGTTCGTCCGGCGCGCGGGGTTTCACATCTTGACCGTGGTCTGACCCCTGTCGTTACCGTTCAAGCTTTGCCAGCGCGAGCGCCATCGCCGTCTGGGGCTGCGCCGGGCGTGACTTGGTGCTTCCCTGCGTGCCCGCATCGCGCCGGTGCCCGGGCGCCGCAGGCTTGTCGTCGAGGCGCAGGGTGAGCGCGATGCGCTGGCGCTTCACGTCGACGTCGAGCACGCGGACCTTCACGATCTGGCCTGCCTTCACGACGTCGTGCGGGTCCTTCACGAACTTGCTCGAGAGCGCGGAGACGTGCACGAGCCCGTCCTGGTGCACGCCGACGTCCACGAACGCGCCGAACGCCGCGACGTTCGTGACGACCCCTTCGAGGACCATCCCGGGCTCGAGGTCCGCGAGCGTCTCCACGCCTTCCTGGAACACGGGCGCCTTGAATTCAGGGCGCGGATCGCGGCCCGGCTTCTCGAGCTCGGCGAGGATGTCGCGCACGGTCGGCGTGCCGAAGCGCTCGTCGGCGAAATCGGTCGCCGAGAGGCCTTTCAGCAGGGCGCCGTTGCCCATGACGTCACGGATCCCCTTGCCGATCCGCGCGAGGATCTTCTCGACGACGGGATAGGCCTCGGGGTGCACCGAGGAGCGATCGAGCGGATTCGCCTCGCCGCCCTCGGCCTGCACGCGCAGGAAGCCCGCGGCCTGCTCGAACGTCTTGTCGCCCAGGCGCGGCACGCGGCGCAGCTCCGCGCGATTGGCGAACGGACCATTCGCGTCGCGGAAGTCGACGATGTTGCGCGCGAGCGCGGCGTTGAGCCCCGACACGCGTGCGAGGAGCGGCACCGAGGCGGTGTTCACGTCGACCCCGACCGCGTTCACGCAGTCCTCCACGGTCGCATCGAGCGTGCGCGCGAGCCCGCGCGGATCGACGTCGTGCTGGTACTGGCCCACGCCGATCGCCTTCGGGTCGATCTTCACGAGCTCCGCGAGGGGATCCTGCAGGCGGCGCGCGATCGAGACCGCGCCGCGCAGGCTCACGTCGAGCTGCGGAAATTCGCGCGCCGCCAACTCGGACGCCGAGTACACCGACGCTCCGGCCTCGCTCACGACGATCTTCGCCACCTTGCGCTCCGGATGCCTGGCGTGCAGCGCCTTGAGCAGCTCGGCGGCGAGCTTGTCGGTCTCGCGGCTCGCCGTGCCGTTGCCGATCGCGATGAGCTCCACGCCGTGCTGCACGGCGAGACGGGCGAGCGTCGCGAGCGACCCGTTCCAGTCGCGCCGCGGCTCGTGCGGGTAGATGGTCGCGGTCTCCAGGAGCTTGCCGGTCCTGTCGACGACCGCGACCTTGCACCCGGTGCGGATACCCGGGTCGAGGCCCATCACGCACTTCGGTCCCGCGGGCGCCGCCAGCAGGAGCTCGCGCAGGTTGCGCCCGAAGATGCGGATCGCCTCCGCCTGCGCCGCTTCGCGCAGCCTCGACATCAGCTCCGTCGAGAGCTGCCACGACACCTTCACCTTCCAGGTCCAGCGGCACACGTCCGCGAGCCACGCATCGCCCGCGCGGCCCTCGTTGCGGATGCCGAAGTGCGACGCGACCATCGCCACGCACGGATGGGGAGTGATCGCCTCCTGCTCTTCGCCCAGGGTGAGCGCCAGGTCGAGCACACCGAGCGTGCGGCCACGGAAGAGCGCCAGAGCGCGATGCGAGGGGATCGCCTTGATCGGCTCGGAGTAAGCGTAGTAGTCGCGGAATTTCTCCTCCTCCGCGGCCTCCTTGCCTTCGGCCACGGTGCTGGCGAGGATGCCTTGCTCCCAGAGCCGCGCGCGCAGCTTCTCGAGCAGCGGCGCCGTCTCGGCGAAGCGCTCCGAGAGGATGTCGCGCGCGCCGTCGAGCGCGGCCTTCGCGTCGGGCACGTGGATCGCATCGACGCCTTCGGAGGCGGGGACGACCTTGACGTACTTCGCGCCCTCGGCCATCGGATCGAGCTTCGGGTCCGCGAGGAGCGCGTCGGCCAGGGGCTCGAGCCCGGCTTCCTTCGCGACCTGCGCCTTGGTGCGGCGCCTGGGCTTGTAGGGCAGGTAGAGATCCTCGAGCGCCTGCTTGGTCGTCGCGGATTCGAGGGCGGCGCGCAAGGCGTGGTCGAGCTTGCCCTGCTCGTCGATCGAAGCCAAGATCGCGGCGCGCCGCTCCTCCATCTCGCGCAGGTATCCGAGGCGCTCCTCGAGCGTGCGCAGCTGCGTGTCGTCGAGGTTGCCCGTGACCTCCTTGCGGTAGCGCGCGATGAAGGGCACGGTCGAGCCCTCGTCGAGGAGCGCCACGGCGGCAGCGACCTGCTGCGGCCGGACGGCGAGCTCCTGGGCGAGGGTGGCGACGATGCGGGGAAGGGCGGATGCGGCGGGCGAAGCGGAAGCGTTTGCGGTCATTGCGTCGAAACGGAAACGGAAGCCGAGGAATTCTAGCCGCCGCGGGGCGCGCGACCCAAGGTCCGATCGGGCATTATTTTTCGCGTGCGCGGCCTTGCGCCGCGGCGCGAGGTACGATAGCGCCGCCCCGCAGAGAGGGCGTTCATCGAAGGAGACTCGATTGCTTAAGCGCTGGATGGCCGCGTGCGCGGCCGCGATGCTCGCCCTGGCCGCGCACGCGGCGGACGATTATCCCAACAAGCCCATCCGCCTCGTGGTGCCGTTCCCGCCCGGCGGCGGCACCGACATCATGTCGCGCGTCGTCGCGAAGAAGCTCTCGGAGGCGAACGGCTGGAACGTCGTGGTGGAGAACCATCCCGGCGCCGGCGGCAACATCGGCATCGACACCGCCGTGCGCGCGCCGAACGACGGCTACACGGTCGTCATGGGTCAGACGAGCAACCTCGCCATCAACCCGACGCTCTACAAGAAGCTCACCTACGATCCGCTCAAGGACCTGGTGCCCGTCGTGCTCGTGGGCCAGGGGCCCATCGCCATCGCGGTGAGCGCATCGTCGCCCTACAAGTCGCTCGCCGACCTCGTCAAGGCCGCGAAGGCGAAGCCGGGCCAGATCACGATGGCCACGCCCGGCAACGGCACGGTCGCGCACCTTTCCGGCGTGCGGCTCATGAACGCCGCGGGCGTGAAGTTCGAGCACGTGCCGTACAAGGGCGCGTCGGCCGCGCTTCCCGACCTCATGGGCGGACGCGTCGATTTCTACATGGCCTCCGTTCCCAGCATCCAGGGGCACGTCGCGAGCGGGCAGCTGCGCGCGATCGCGGTCACTTCCGCCAAGCGATCGCCCGTGCTGCGCGACACGCCCACGATCGGCGAGACCTACCCCGGCTTCGAGGCCGTCACCTGGTTCGGCATCCTCGCGCCCGCGGGCACGCCCGCGCCGATCGTCGAGAAGCTCAACGCGAAGATCAACGAGGCGCTCAAGGATCCGGACGTGCGCACGGCGATCGAGAAGGAGGGCGGCACCGTCGAGGGCGGCACGCCCCGTGAATTCCAGAAGCTCATCCGCGACGACATCGCCGCCTGGGCGGTCGTGGTGAAGCAGTCCGGGGCGAAGGTGGATTGAAGATTGTCGCGGGGGCGGCGCTACCGTCGCTGCGACTCGAAGTACCGCTTGATCGTGCCGGTGATGAGCGTGCGGCCGTGGTGCGTGCGCTCGAGGAGCCCGACGTGCCGCTCCACGTCGACGCCGGGCAGCTCGATGGCCGTGAGCGCCCGGTCGCGATCCCACTGCACGTTCGCGAGCTTGGGCACGATCGACACGCCGAAGCCCTGGCGCAC
>Ga0068855_100012945_pt1 | contig 10063 bp, 12 predicted proteins | sample KBSCornC52_FD_66592 | JGI IMG/M metagenome (GOLD analysis project Ga0068855, IMG submission 66592) | Corn rhizosphere microbial communities from Kellogg Biological Station, Michigan, USA - KBS Corn C5-2 | ecosystem: Host-associated > Plants > Roots > Rhizosphere > Soil ... | reverse complement strand
CGGGCAGTTCCGAACTATGTCCTTCGGCATTGCCCGAGCAATGGCCGCAGCACATGCTTTCGTTTGCACGGGGACTGGAAGGTACAGTTGCAGTCGTTTCTGGCCCGTCGCGGGTCGTTTTTGAGTCGTCCTGAAGCTGGATCGGCAACAGTCCCAAGCCCGTCCGTAGCCGCTCGAAGAGTCGCATCGTCTATCTCCATTTTGCTGAACTTCCATGCGAGTACGCCTGGACATGGCCGTCGTCTTTGCGCTTCGACAAAGAGGATGCGTTTCGCGCCAGCTAGCGTGTGGCCAGGAACAGCCAAAGCAGGATCCAAATCATGTCATTCGCGCGCTTGAGAGATTATCGAGGCCCTGCGCTGTTTTCGTATGGCTTCCGGCCGTTCTTCTTTTTCGGGTCGGTCTATGCCGGCGCGATCATCCTGGTGTGGTTGCCGGCCTTTTACGGCCAGCTCAAACTCGGTACGACGTTCGCGCCTCGGGACTGGCACGTCCACGAGATGCTGTTCGGATATGTCGCGGCCGTCGTCGCCGGTTTCCTGCTGACGGCGGTGCCGAACTGGACCGGACGGCTGCCGCTGCAGGGCAGGCCGCTGATGCTGCTGTTCTCGACCTGGGTCGCCGGCCGGATCGCCGTCAGCATTTCGGCCTGGATTGGTTGGGGACCGGCCGCGGCGATTGACTCCGTGTTTCTCATCCTGCTGGCGGCTTCGGCCGCGCGCGAGATCATTGCGGGCAAGAAGTGGGGCAATCTCATGATCGTCGCCATCATCAGTCTGCTCGCCGCCGGCAATCTGGCATTTCATCTCGAGGCACATTTCTCAGGCTTGGCCGAATACACTACCCGTGGCGGCATCGCCGTGGTGATTACCCTGGTGGCGCTGATCGGCGGGCGGATCATCCCGAGCTTTACGCGCAATTGGCTGGCAAAGCAGGCGCCAGGTCGGATGCCGGCGCCGTTCGGCCGCTTCGATGCCGCGACCGTCGGCTTGAGCGCGCTGGTTCTCCTGCTGTGGGTCATATGGCCGCTGCAGCGGACCACGGGCGGATTGTTGCTGCTCTGTGGCGGCATGCACATCATCCGGCTCGCGCGCTGGAGCGGATACCGGACATTGGCCGACCGGCTGGTGCTGATTCTGCACGTGGCCTACGCGTTCATTCCGGCGGGTTTCATCCTTGCGGCACTCAGCGCAATCGACCTGGTGGCGCCGGGGGCCGGAATCCACGCCTGGACGGGCGGGGCGATCGGCACCATGACGCTGGCGGTGATGAGCCGGGCGACGCTCGGCCATACCGGGCAGCGGCTCGAAGCGTCTCTGGCGACGCAGTTGATCTACGCGGCGGTGATTATCGCAGCGCTGGCGCGGGTCTGCGCCGTGCTGGAGACGGACCACGCGGGTATTCTGCTGGTGGTCGCCGGTATCGCCTGGGCTGTGGCGTTTCTCGGATTTGCCGCGGCCTACTCGGCCGCGTTCTGGTCGCCACGCCGGCTTTGAGATCTACCGGATGAGGATCGGCGCCTCGATATTGACCGCATCGGTATCAGTCAGCTTGATACCGAGATCGAGCGACCAGCGTCCCGACTGCGGCGCGTCCATTCGCACCACCCATTTGTCCGCGCCGACGTGTTCGGCGATGACGGTCACCGGCGCGATGCCCTTGTCCGGATTGGCGAGCGTCACCGATACGCCGTGAGCGGTCGTAAGCGGCCGCTCGTCGCCATCCTCGAGCTGGATCGCGATCTCCACCGGACCCGCGCGGCCCGGCGACACCGTGATATTGGCCATCGCCTTCGGGTCGCAGAAATGCGTGAAGAAGGCCTCGTCGGGATCGTCGACCGTCGCCGACGGCGCGGCCGTCGGCAGCTCCACCTTGGTCAGGGGATCCGGCGCATGTGCCCCAATTCCCTGAACGGCAAACGGCACCGTGACCTTGCCGGCCGACTCGAATGCCAGCGAAACCGATACGTGCTCGCCTTCCCTGAATGCGGCGGCAAGTCCGATGAACATCAGGTGCCGTCCGCCCGGTTCGAATTTCAGCGCCTTGCCGGCTTCGATGAACAGCCCGCCTTCGATCGGGCGCATCGTCATGATGCCCTTGTCCATCGCTATCTCGTGAATTTCGATTCTGCTGGCGGCATCGGTTGAGCCTGACAGGAGGCGATCGGGCAACGAACCCTTGTTCTCGATGGTGAGATATCCGCCCGCGACCTGTGCGCCACCCGGCGTGGCGCGGCTCCAGGCTTGCGTGATCACGAGATTGCCAATAGTGACTTCGTCGGCATGAACGGCCGGTGCGAGCAGCGCCCACGAGACAATCCCGCAGGCAAGTCCGAATGCGACATTTCTCATGATGGTTTCTCCCGTGTGCCGATATGCCAGTATCGCCCGGCATCGCGCGTCAGTCCTTGAGCAAGCGCAAACCCCAATGAGCTTCGCTTGACGAGGCGATATCGAACGACGAGGAGAGGACATGGCCTACCGGCCGCCGCTCGCGAACAGCCACACGGCCACGAAAAGAAGAACGACGGCAAAAGCCTTGCCGACCATTTCACGCCGTTTCGGAACTGCAAGAAATGCCTGCAGGGTACCCGCCAGCAACACGATAAACCCGTGTACGAAGGTGGCGACCGCGACATAGATGGAAACCAGGATGGCAAGTTCGCGCGGCGAAGTCGCGGGGCCAGCGATGAATTCCGGAACGACGACGATGAAGAACAGCGCGGCCTTCGGATTGAGCAGGTTAGTGATGAATCCGCGGCGGAACTGCACGAAAAGAGACCGACTGACGGGCGCGGTCGCGACCTGTTGCCGGGCCTCCTTCCAGCTGTCATAGGCGAGCCAGCACAGATACAGCGCGCCGGCCCAGCGCAGGCTTTCATACGCGAAACGATTGTTCAGGATCAGCGATCCGGCACCGAGCCCGACCGCGATGCCGAGCAGCGCCAGTCCCAGCGCCACGCCGAGCACCGCAGCGAATCCGGCGAGGCGACCCCGACTCGCGCCGAGCACGGCGAGATAGGCCATGTTCGGCCCCGGCGTCATTTCGATGATGAGGGATGTCAGGACGAACGCAATAAGGGGCGATTGAAATGCCGCGGAATAGCCGGCGGCAAGTTCCGGGAAACGGTCCAGGAAGCGGTCCAGGAAACGGTCCATGTCATGGCCTGCTCGTCAGGAGGCGCGGCTCCAGGCGGGTTTGCATGGACCGGACGATGGATTCGACGTGTGCTCGAATTCATGATGGCCGCTCAGATGCACCACCTCAACGCAATCGGCGTTGAGGCGTTCATTGTCGACAAGCCCTTCGGCCAGCACCAGCGCCTGCGACGGCCGGTCTGATTCGACGTCGACCTGGCGCTGCAGGCACTTGAAGCTATGGCCGTCCGAATTCAGGAGATCCTTGTAGAAGGAGACGCGATAGTTGTTCATGGTCGACTCCTGACCGTGTGCATTGCGCATTGTCGCGCACAGATGGGGACGCAAGCCGCGATCTGCCTCAAGCATCCATGTCGGCGAGCCGCTGGCGGTTGCGCAGCACGATCTGGCGGGCACTGGAAAACACCAGGATGCCCTGGTCATTGAGCTGCGAAAGCGCACGCGAGACGGTTTCCAGCGTCAGGCCGAGATAGTCGCCGATGTCGCGGCGGCACATCGGCAGCGCCATCATGCCGGCCTTGGCCAGCCGGCGGTCCATTTCCAGCAGGAAGGTGGCAACCTTTTCCATCGCCGTCTTTCGGCCAAGCAGCAGCATGTGGTCTTCGGCGTGCCTGAGTTCGCCTGCGGTCATGGTCCAGAGATTGTGGGCCACTCTGACGTTGGACCCCGCGGCGGTTTCCAGGCTGCGGCGCTTGACCAGGCGGACGGTGGTATCGGTGATCGCCTCGGCCGTCAGACGATGGGAGGTGCCGGGATCGAGGCCGAACACGTCGCCGGCCAGATGGAACGCGCCGATCTGGCGGCGCCCGTCGCTGAGGAGCTTGTAGGTACGAACCGCGCCACGGATCACCTGATAGACATACTCGGAAGACTCACCCTCGCCGTAAATTTCCTCGTCCTTGCGATAGGTAAATTCGGTCGCGATCACGCCGGAGCAACTGGCGATGACGCTGAATTGGTCTGGGGACGGGGAAAGCGGGATGCGCGGGGCGTCGAGAACGCGGGCTGCCGGTGCGGTGATCGTCTGGGTATGCATGTCGCCATCTCCTCGATGCGGGATGGCTTTGTGTACCGGGGATATTTTGTCCCCGATATTTGGGGCGATATCCTAAGGGGGTCTACTTACGGGGTTTTACGGAGTTGGATTTCGCCTGATTTTTCAGGGCTTGACCCACTGGAATTGATCGCGTTCCGCACGCATTCCACCAGATTATCCTCGAGATTGGGCTTCAGAAGCACCTGACGCACCCCGGCCGAGTGGGCCTTGGCGGCGATGTTCGTGTCCGGATAGCCGGTAATCATGACGATCGGCGCGCTGACGTCGAGGCGCCGTAGCCGCTCGGCTAGTTCCAACCCGTCCATTCCCGCCATTTTGTAATCGACAACCAGGCAATCCGCGCCTTGCCGGGCTGGAGACCCCAACAATGCGGACCCGCTGCGGAAGGTGCGGACCTCGAAACCCTCGGTCTCCAAAAGAAATCGCAACGACTTGAGGACGTCGTAGTCATCGTCGACGACGTAGATCATCGATTTCTGGGCGGACGGGGCGGTCTCGGCACGGCCGGACGGCGTGGGACAGGCATTTATCATGGTCGGAAGATAGCCGGTTTCCGCCTGGCCGAATTGACTTGGCGCAATCCTCAAAAATTGGCTCAATCCTCAAAAACCCCGGCGCGGATCGCAAACCTGACCAGTTCGGAAAGGCTGCTCGCCTGCATCTTGGTCATGACGTTGGCCCGGTAGACCTCCACCGTGCGCGGGCTGATATCGTACTCCCTGGCGATCACCTTGTTCGACTGGCCGCCCACCAGGCCCTGCATCACCTGGCGTTCCCGCTGGGTGAGCGAAGCGACCCGGGCGGCCATTTCGGCTGTGACTGCATCGCTCTTCGAGCCGCCGTCGTTTTGCGAGAGCGCGGTCTCGATCATCCCGATCAGCCGGTCATCCTCGAACGGCTTTTCGAGAAAGTCGAGCGCGCCAAGCTTCATGGCTTCGACGGCGAGCGGCACGTCGCCATGGCCGGTCATGACGATGATCGGAAGCTTCCGGACGCCGGAGTCTCCATTGAGTTGGCGCAGCAATTCCATGCCGTCCATGCCCGGCATCCTTATATCCGTGACCACGCATCCGGGCTCCAGCTTCGGAAGCTCGTTCAGAAAAACCTGCGCGGAATCGAACAGGCGCACGCTGAAGCCGGCCGAGCCGAGCAGGAAATCCAGCGAGTCGCGCATCGCCGCATCGTCGTCGATGACGTAAACCTTACCGCCCATCAGTCACATCCTTGGCCGCACCGGCGGGCAGCGTGAAACGAAATGTTGCACCGCCGGCTTGATTTGTTTCGGCCCACATCCGGCCGCCATGGGTTTCGATGATTGTCCGGCTGATCGAAAGGCCGACGCCCATGCCGGTCTCCTTGGTGGTGAAAAACGGCTGAAACAGGTTCACATGGGTATCGACGCCGAATCCATGTCCGGTGTCCGATATCGCAATCTCAATCATATCGTCCGCGGCCTTGGCGTTGGAGGCGATCAGCTCGCGGTGCGTCGAATTGGCCATCGCTTCCAGCGCATTGCGGAACAGATTGACCAGGACCTGCTGGATCTGGACCCTGTCGGCAAGCACCAGGTCGCAGGTCGGGTCGAGGTTGAAGCGCAGCAATACCCCTTGTTCTCGCGCACCGGTAAGCCCGAGCGCGCCGGCCTCCTCGGTCAGCTTCGAAAGACTCTCGACGCGCTTCTCCGATGCCTCGCGCCCGACGAAGGTGCGCAATCGCCGGATGATGTCACCGGCGCGGATCGCCTGTTCCGCGGCACGGTCGAGCGCGGCCTCGATCTTCGGCGCGTTGACGTCGGTACTATCCGCGAGCAGGCGGCGCGATCCCTTCATGTAGTTGCTGATGGCCGAAAGCGGCTGATTGAGTTCGTGGGCCAGCGCGGACGCCATCTCCCCCATCGCGCTCAAGCGCGACACGTGAACCAGTTCGGATTGCAGTTCCTGCAGCCTTGCCTGGGTCTGCTGCTGCTCGGTGAGGTCGCGCACGAAGCCTGTGAAGAAGGGTTGTCCGGCCGATTGCATCTCGCCGATGGTGAGATGCATCGGAAATGTGGTGCCGTCCTTGCGCATACCGGTCACGATGCGGCCGATACCGATGATGCGCCGCTCGCCCGTCTTCAGATAGCGAGCGAGGTAGCCGTCATGGCGGCTGCGATCCGGCTCCGGCATCAGCTCGCTGATATTCTTGCCGATCGCTTCTGGCTCTGAGTAGCCAAATTGCCGCTCGGCGGCGCTCGAGAAAAACTGCATGATGCCATGCTGGTCGATTACGATCATGGCATCGGGGACCGTGTCCAGGATCGAACGGAAGTGCCGCTCGCGAGTCCTTAACTCATTCTCGAGGCGCTTCTCACGATCGATGTCGATCATCACGCCGCTGAGCCGGGCGGGGCCGCCGTCGGCGTCGGCCACGATTGCGCCAAGCGCGCGCACCCAATGACCCGCATCCGAATGCCGGTGCACTCGGTATTGGACGTCGAAATTGCACCCGGTTTCGATCGATTGCTGCATCGCCTTCGCGGTACGATCGCGATCCTGCAAATCAAGCAGCGAAAGAAAAGCTTCGTAATCGATCGGCATGTCAGGTGCGACGCCGAAAAGCTTCCTTGTGGTGTTCGACCAGGTCAATTCCCGGGTCGAAAACTCAAAATCCCAGGTGCCGACGCCGGATCCCTCGACCCCGCTGCGCACGTTCTGGTCGAGCGGATCCTGACTGCGAAATGGTCGGTCGACGTCTATCATGCTCCGCCTTTTGGGCTCTCCAGGCGCATTGGATTTCGTTTCCAATCAAGGGATGTGGATCGGCAACGCCGCACGGTGAACAGTAGCGCTTACCTCGTTGAGATGAAAGACCGGCCGCCTTGTTGGAAAAAGCGCGCCGATCTTGATCCAGGTCAGGTCCGGACCCGAATGGTTGCCTAGGATGCCGCTTCATGGGCCGGATGCCGATACGGCATTTCGATCCAGGCATTTCGAAACAAGGCGCGGAGCAGGATATGGACTACAAAACCGTCATGGTCAGCCTGGCGCTGGACCGGCCCAATGATGCCTGTCTCGCGGTAGCCGGGGATTTGGCCGAGCGCCTCGGAGCGCGGGTCATCGGCATTGCCGCGTCGGACATCAGGCCGCCGCTGTATTTTACCGATGGCAGCACGGCGCAAACGCTCGTCGATGACGAGGCCGCCGCGATTCGAAGGCGGTTGTCCGAACTTGAGGCGGAGTTTCGTGCCGGCGTCGGTAAACGCGCGAAAGCCCTTGAATGGCGTTCCACGCAGGCGCTTCCGGTGCCCTATGTCCTGCAGCAGGCGAGGTGCGCAGACATTCTCGTGGTCGGGGCCCGCAGCGAGACCCTCGTCGATCCCTGCGCGACTGCGGATCCCAGTGCTCTCTTGATGCAGGCGGGCCGCCCCATCATCGTCGTGCCGCCTGCGCTCGAATGGCTCGATTTCAGAAGCGTGGTGGTGGCCTGGAAGGATGTGCGGGAAGCCCGCAGGGCCGTATTCGATGCGCTGCCGATCCTCGCCCGGGCGCGGGATGTCACGATCGCGGAAATTCCCGAGCAGGGCGCCGCGCGTGCCGATGCGCTGCTGAATGTCGCGGAAGTGGCGTCGTGGTTGCTTGGCCACGGTATCATCGCAAGGACCGTTGTTCCGGATTCAGCAGCCGGGGTCACCGAACAGCTTGACAGGATTGCGGCTGACGTCGGCGCCGGCGCGGTGATTGCCGGTGCGTATGGCCGCTCGAGGTTCAGCGAATGGATCCTCGGCGGCGTGACGCGGCAACTCGTCGATCCGTCCAATCGCTGTTCCCTGCTGTCACACTGAACTTGATCTCAATCAATACCGCCGGCCGGCGGCCTGATTGGATCGCATCGAATCTCGATTGAGGATCGCGCCTTGGATGGTTTTATCGACCAGGTTGTTGCAGACCATATGACGCGCACCGTCACGACGGTCGCGCGCGGCCTGACGCTCCGGGAACTCGGCGAAATGTTTCAACGCGAGGACTTCAACACCTACCCGGTTGTGGAAAACGGGCAGGTCGTGGGGTTGGTCTCGAAGTTCGATCACCTCGCCTGCTTCGTCTTCACCCCGGCCCGCATGATGCCCCGCTACGACGATCTGATGCAGCGCACCGTCGCCGATGTCATGACTTCGGATTTCATCTATGTCGGCGCCGATACCAGGTTGACCAGGGTGCTTCAGCTCATGGTGGATCATCGCATCCGCAGCATGCCGGTGATCGATGGCGACCACCGGCTTGCGGGTATCATCTCCCGCGAAGACGTGATGCGGGCCTTGCAGCGCTGCGGCGCGAGCGGGGCGCCGCTCTGAAGGAAACGATCGGCTAGCTAGATATTGCATTTTTGAATGTTGCGAGGCCCAATCCCTACTTTGCATGGGGTTGTTTTCGCGATTTTGTGTCTGGACCCGACGGGGGACCGCCCTTTCTAGCTCGCCTTCGCGAGTTCCTGGTCTTCCGGCGCAATGAAGTACAGCCCGGACATCGGATCGACCCAGCACAGATGATCGTGGACCTTCTTCACGCCAGCGATGTTCTCGGCGCAGACGATGGCGGCCTGCCTCGAACGTTCATCGGTGATGATGCCGCCCAGATTCACGATGCCGTCGCGGACCACGACGCTGAGGCCATGGGGACACCAGTCGTTGCTGCCGAGCGCCGTGATGATGCGGTTGCGGGTGTGATCGTCGTCGGCCGTCGGGTCGGGGATCTCGCGTGCAAGGCTCGCGACCGCCTGCAGCAGATTGGCGCGCGACACGATCCCGACAAGCGTTTCGCCGCGCATTACCGGCAAGCGCTTGAGCTTGTTCTTCTCCATCAGCGCCACGATCGCTTCGAGCGGGGTATCCTCGGTGATCGTCACCGGGTCGTGCGTCATGATCTCGGCGATCTTGCAGCCATGTTCGTGAACGAAATCGGTTGCCGCCTGGCCCGGGCCGAGAATGAGCTTCAGGAGACGACCGCGCCTGCGCTGGGTGCCGATTTCGCTGCGGCGGATGAAATCGCCTTCCGAGACGATGCCGACCAATTTGCCGGCGGCATCGACCACCGGAAGGCCGCTGATGTGCCGCCGCAACATCAGGTTTGCGGCCTCGAGGATGGTGGCGTCCGGCAGGACGGTAAAGACCGGCTTGGTCATGATCTGATGCGCGCGCATGGCAGCCTCCGCGAGATGAACTTACGATCATCCTAGTTCAGTCGGTGACGGTTCGGTTTGATGCAGCTCAATGAGCACGCCGGTCGAAAATCGTAGCGTGCAAACAATCTCAGCCTTGAATTCCAGCCCTGGAGGCCGTCATGCCTGAATTTTCCGAACCGATCGCTCACGCGAGGTCATGGACCGATGCGAACAGGAAGGCCGTGCATTTCATGCTCAGCGCGCAGCGGATGATGCTGGAAGAGGCGGCGTTCGCTGCCTATGCGACACTCGACCGGGCACGAACAGAAACCCAACTGTTCAGCGAATTCGCCTCGAAGCTCGGAGCGGCGCATTCGGTTCAGGATTGGAAGGCGATGGGCAGCGAGTGCGGTCGGCATCAGCTCGAATTCATCCGGCGTGACTGCGATCGGATGCTCAGGCACGGAGAGCGATTGATCGAGGCGACCTCAAATCTGCTGAACGATCGGCAATAGGGTCGCTGTCGGATCCAGCAGATTCGACGGGAGTGCGCCGCCTGGTTGGCGGCGGGCTTCGCAACGGCTTGTTGAATCGTTGTGGCGAAACCCGATGGAACCTCAGTGGCGAGCTTCGCGCGTCGCGACACCCAGCGCCTGATAGAGCGGGCAGCTCTTGAAGAACGCAGTCACGAGCAGCACCAGGCCGATCAACC
>Ga0068855_100012944_pt1 | contig 10063 bp, 9 predicted proteins | sample KBSCornC52_FD_66592 | JGI IMG/M metagenome (GOLD analysis project Ga0068855, IMG submission 66592) | Corn rhizosphere microbial communities from Kellogg Biological Station, Michigan, USA - KBS Corn C5-2 | ecosystem: Host-associated > Plants > Roots > Rhizosphere > Soil ... | reverse complement strand
TTGCTCATGAGTTCCTTCTCCTCGCACCATTTGCCGCGATCATTTTCAATGACACTGTTAACAGCGTGACGAAAATATGAAATCGGTAGGCGCCCCATCCTGGATACGCGCGGGGTGCAGCAAATCAATATCCGCCGACGAGATGTGGCTGTCAATCGATACGCCGAATTGAGGAGCCCAGTAATAAGAGCCTGCAGGTCGCGCCCTACAACCACCGGCGGCCCCACCATTCGCCTGGTATGAAAACACCTGCTCAGGCAGATGTTTTAGCGTCCTGGCCTGGGCAGGATTCGCCGCCGGGGAAGGCCTGGCACCCCGATAAACACCCGTTTGAAAATGGCGATCAATGCATAGCCGAATGCTGCATGTCCCTGCCTGCCAGACGGCCCGATCCTTGCTCCACTATCGAACTGCAGCCACCGCACGCCCTTGCCCGCCACAGCGAGGCCTGGCGGCGTGAACGGATGCGCCGGCACCGGCGAAAACCGACCGAGGTGTGCGGCGGTCGCTTACCGATCGGTCACCGATCAGTAATATCACCCTTCGTCAAAGGCACAAATGCACTCCGCGCAAAGACGCGACCACGCTTAACGGTCATCAGCACGGATCGAAGATTCTTCAGGTCTACAAGCGGATTGCGGGCGAGGGCGACCATGTTGGCGAGCTTGCCCGGCTCGATACTGCCCATATCGCGTTGCTGACCTGCCGCGCGCGCGCCGATGAGCGTGGCCGATTGCAAAATCGCATCATTCGGCATGCCGGCCTTGGTCGCCAGGGCAGTGAGTTCGTGAAACACATCCGGCCATTGATCGGTCCAATCTCCGATGAAGTCGGTTCCCGCAGCGATCGGTACACCAGCGCGATAGGCCTGGCCGGTGATCTTGCCTCCCACCGCGTCATCGCAACTGCCAGGCGGTAGTGGCGGCATGGTCGTCGAGCTAGCGGTATCTGCGCTGTAGGCCCAAAGCGTGGCATCGAGGATCGTGCCATGCCGGACCATTTCCTTGAAAAGACGAGCAAGCGCCGGATGGTCACTACCGCGAAAGGGCGCCAGGTCGACACGCTCATGCGGCTCGTTCCAGCCAGGGATATGCGCATCGGGCTCGCGGATGAGCAAACAGGCATGCGAGATCGCGTCGACTCCCGCCCCAACCATGTCCGAGGGCTTGGCGGGATAGAGCGTTGCATGAGCCCAAACCAATAGACCCTGTCGATGCGCTTCGGCCGTGATCCGCGTGACAAGATCGGCAGGGAGATCGGCGTAGAGCTTGATCGCCGTTGCCCAGGTCCCTTTCGCTTGCGCGACTGCCAATGACAGATCGGAGTCTTTGGTAATGGCCTGCATCCAGGGCACGTGACCCGGCGTGCCGCCCATGGAAACCTGGCCGGCTCGCTCGTCGGTGAAGAAACTGGGGCCGGCCATCAGCGCGGCATAGTAAATATCAGGAGCGGGTATCTCGTTGACCAGGCTGGCACGAGTGAGCTCTCCCACCGGTCGAAGATCGTCGGCCATATCGCGAACCGCCGTCACGCCTCCGTACAGATCTCGCCTCAGGATCGCTTCGGCCTGCCGCCTGTTCGGCGGAGTAGCCAAATGGACGTGCGCGTCAATCATTCCAGGCATCAGAAACCGCCCACGCAGGTCGATCGTTTTTGCCTTGGCACGAACCGCCGGCTCCAATTCGGAGTCCGGCAGAACGCGAAGGATTCGCTCACCTTCCACGAGGACATCCATGCCGGGCCGTGCTGGAGCACCTGTGCCATCAATCAGGGTTGCCCCTTGGAACAGGGTGATGCGCGATTGCGAGGTTTTGTGAGCGGCAGACTCCGCCGCTGGCGCGAACGCGCACCATAAGATCATGGCCAAAGTCATGGCCGGACGGCCCGGAGACGGAATCAAGCGGATCCGCCGATGTGTTTTCGGCAATGCAGAAGTCGGCATTTGGTCCAACGACCGGGGCCGGCGGGCGGGCTGCCGAGATTTGATAGGCATGATTGATTCGATGCCGCCTTTTTCGTCATCCATCCTGCCGCTCCTGTCACGGCGAACTATCAGTCAAGTCACCCGCACGGCCAAAACATTCGATCAACATCTCAGTAAGTACCCGGACCTTTCGCGCAGGGTAATGGCCAGGCGGTCTTATGACGTATATGCCTAACTCGGGTGGCGGATACCGGGTCATCACCGGTACAAGCGCTCCCGACGCCAGGTGGTGGGCGATCAGGTCCTCGGGTACCCCGGCGATACCCATGCCGGCTACAGCCGCGGCGACGAGGGCGACGCCGTTGTCCGCCTTGAATCTTCCCTGTGGCTTGATCATGACCACCCGGTCGCCGTCCATGACCGGCCAGCTCTCGTTGCCCTGCATTACCGCCTGATGGGTAATGAGCTCGTCGGGCGTTTCGGGCGCGCCGTACTTCTCGATGTATTCCGGGCTGGCCACCCATTTTGCGCACATCGGGCCGACGCGCCGAGACAGCAGGCTGGAATCCGGCAGGCGTCCCACCCGGATTGCACAATCGAAGCCCTCGGCGATCAGGTCCACGAACCGATCGGTGTAGCTGATCTGCACGTGAAGCTCGGGATTGCGTTTCGCCAAGTCCGCGAGGACGGAGGTGAAATGGGTAGGGCCGAATGACAGCGGCGCGGCGATGCGAAGACGTCCGCGCAATTCGCCGGCGGGCAGGATCGTCTCCTTGGCGATATCGATCTCCGCGCACGCCTTCGCCGCGTGATCGCGGAACGTGAGGCCGGCCTCGGTGAGACCGGCACCCCGCGTGGTGCGCGCCAGCAGCTGGATGCCAAGGTCTTCTTCGAGTCGCGCGAGACGCCGGCTGACGATCGACTTGGATACCCCCAGGCGAAGCGCAGCTTGCGTGATGCCGCCGGCGTCAGCGACTTCTACGAAGGTCCGTAGTTCTTCGATGTCCATGCGGTGTTCCCCGATGCGCGACACAGTTGACCTCAGAACGAGGCTACCGGATCAAATGCGGCAATGCGAATAATGACCAAGGGCGATGCATAAATCAGCCGGCGCATCCCATTACTCATACAGTTCATTGACAGCAAAGGAAACGACATGACCTTCCGCAATGGCCTCGATTCGCTGCTTCGTCCTGAAGACTCGGTACTTGTCCTGATCGACCATCAGCCCTACCAGCTTGCCAACCTCAATAGCCACGATCCGCAAATGGTGGTCAACAACGTGACGGGCCTGGCCAAGGCGGCGAAGGTGTTCAATGTACCGACCATTCTGACCAGCGTGGTCGCAGAGCGCGGCGGCCTTCTGTTCCCCACGATCACCGATGTGTTTCCCGGCCAGAAAGTCATCGACCGCACTTTCATCAACACCTGGGAAGACAAGGCTGTAGTCGATGCCGTCAAGGCGACCGGGCGCAAGCAGCTGATCATCGCCGGCCTGTGGACCGAAATCTGCGTAGCGATGCCGGCGATCCAGGCGCTCGGCGAAGGCTGGGATGTCACCGTAGTCACCGACGCATCGGGCGGTACGTCGCTCGAAGCGCACCAGGTAGGCGTGCAGCGCATGATCGCCGCCGGCGCGAACGTGATGACGTGGGTGGCCGTTGCGGCTGAATGGCAACGCGACTGGGCCAGGTCCGAGTCCGCCGAAAAACTGAACATGGTGATCGGCCCACACTCCGCCGGCAGCGGCATCGCGTATTTCTGGGAGCAGCAATTGCTTCAGACGTCAAAGGCTGCGGGCAGGCAGTGACCCGGACGGGTGACGAGCCGAAGACGATAAGCGCCGTCATGAAGGACAGTGCCCACCAGGGCCAGCCGCCCTCTGACGCCAGCGGGCCCTCTCTTCATCGTCAACTCGATATGTGCCGCAAGCTCCGCGCGTAGCTGCGGAAACTGCAGCATGATGATCTAGGGCGAGTCGAAAAGGACGGCGGCGAAATTCGCCGCCGTCAATCTCGTGATCAGGGAAAATCGAGAGAAAAAGCAGCGTCAAGCCGCCTGGCTTTGCAACAGGCGTGCTTCGGAGGGTGCCTTTTCGGCGCCACCGATAGGAATGGTTCGTGGCTTGAGCGCTTCGGGTAGTTCGCGTTTAAGATCGATGACGAGCAGTCCGTCATGAAGCTCTGCTCGCGCGACGAGCATGTGTTCGGCCAGCTCGAATCGTCGGGTGAACGGGCGGTTGGCGATGCCGCGATGCAGAATTTCGCCGACATGGTCGGTTTTCCGCTCGCCAGTGACGGTAAGCAGGTTGTTCTGCACCTCGATCCGTAGATCGTCACGCGAGAACCCGGCGAGGGCCATCACGATGCGGTATTGGTCCTCACCGATCTTGACAGAATCGAAGGGCGGCCAATTGTCCGGCTGCGGCGTGCGAGCAGCCGATTCGAGCAGGTCAAAGACCCGGTCAAAGCCAATGCTGGAACGGTGAAGAGGGGAGAAATCAAGCACAGTGCGCATTGCCATATCCTCTTGGAAGCAACATGGAAGTGAGGACTGTTACCGCGTCGCTGGACGCGGTGTCCGCTGACCCCGTAGCGATCAGCGGGCAGAAAGATAATCATCCGCCGCACTCCTGCAAGATGCAAAATGATGGCCATTTAGCTATTGTTTTGAAATGTGCGTGCCCTGTGGAAATCACCATGGCGCCCTCCCATTGAGAAGCACTGGTGTCGTGACCGGACGGTTCGTCATCCAGCGTGGCAAGCACAAGACTCGCGCGACAAGGCTGCCGCAGTCGGCCCTGCAGCTGACAGATCTTTCCTCGACGGAAAACTCTCTGCCGTTTCCGTGATAGGGGATTGATCCGTGCGGGCAAGTTGCTGGGGGCAGGGCAAAATGTTGGGGATAGCGATGAGAACCGGACCGGTTTTGTTGATGATCGCCATGATGACCAACCAGGCCGTCGCCGGACCTTGGCCAAGCGGCAAGAGAGCGGCCGTGGTGCTGACCTATGACGACACGCTCGTCTCGCAGCTCGACATCGCGATTCCGGCGCTCGATGCCGTTGGCCTCAAAGGAACCTTCTTCCTGATCGGCAGCAAGATCACCCCGGACCAGATCGCGCGCTGGCGGGCTGCCGCCGCCGAAGGCCATGAACTCGGCAACCACACCATTCGCCACGCCTGTCCACAGGCCAACTATCCACCCGCGAAAAAAATCGACACCAGCGAAACCTACGATGTCGACACCATGCTGACAGAGATCCGCACGATGAACACGATGCTGACGGCGATCGACGGCAAGCAGCAGCACAGCTATGCCACGCCCTGTGGCCAGCACCGGGCCGGAGGCGTCGATTACCTTCCGGCGCTGCGCGCCAGCGGACTGACACGCCACACCCGTGCCGCGGACCCCTCGGAGCGCCCTCTCGATCCAATGGATGTGCCGAGTCGTTTTTTCCCCTCGAACGCGACCGGCGCCGACCTGATCGCCGCAGTCCAAGATGCCGAGCGCAAGGGCGGGATGATCGTGCTCGGATTCCACGGTGTGGGCGGCGATTACCTCTCAGTGTCCGCAGAAGCTCACGCCAAGCTCCTTGCCTATCTCAAAGCCCATTCCGACACGATTTGGGTTGCGCCGTTCTCGACCGTGATCGATTACGCCACCAGCCACCCGGGCCATTGACGACCGGGGCTGATCACGAGCCCCGGCGCAAACATCTGGGGTTCGGTTAGCTGACTGCCCGGTCGTTGAGTGCGACAAATCTTTCTTGTAGCGATTAGGTCAAGTTATCGCTGGTATACAGGCGTCACTTTGTCCATAGTCAGGGAGCTCGGCGGGTGCGCACCCCGGCATTAGCAATGCGTGGCGACGCCTATGCGCGGTCGCTATGACGAACCGCTGCGGTCTACTGAGTCCACCGCATGGTTGCCGCCACCAGAGCGGCGACCTCCACGTCGTCGCATCGAAAATAGTGCTCTAGTCTTGTCAATTGCTATAGAAAGCCTGATTAAGGGGGGCTTTTATCGGAACTGGCGACGCTGATGATTCGTTTATCGCGCTTGTTGAAGAAGCGCGACCAATCATCGATAGCGTAAAATTTCATGAGCGGATCCACGGAGCAATTCTCTCTAGCCTGGGGAATGCCTCACACCCTCGCATCGGGGATGTCCTGAGGCGGCTCATTCAGCAAGGAGTGATCACGAACATTCATTTGGCCGCCTGGAACAAGCTCCGAAACACTGGTGCGCATGGCGGCGTGTTGCGCGAAGATGAAAACTCTTTACAGAAGCATCTCAATCAGTTCCACACTTGCCTCGAACTGTTCTATCGGCTCCTGTTTGTTTTGGTCCGATATCATGGGAAATTTGTAAAGTACAGCGCCGTCGGCTGGCCAGAATCTACATTTCCGGAGCAAGAAACGAGCGCGTAGGAAGCGATGCTGACGCGACCTAGGCTTTCGGCGGCGCAGCTCTAGGGTCGGAGCCTAGGGGCAGGGAGATTAGCCCGTGTTATCAAGGGTGGGTGTTGCGCGAGGAGTCGTGATGGCCTGGGCGACGGCGCGCCTGTAGCAGGCGGTAGACATGCTGCCGCTATTGATCTCGCTAAACGGTGCGATCACGAAAACTATTGGGCAATTCGACCTGGACAACGAGTCCGCCGCTCTTTCGTGGAGCGATACTCAAATGGCCGCCATGCCTCTCGCAAATCGCGGCGGCGATGGCCAACCCGAGGCCACTCCCACACCCCAGTAAGCGCGTGCGCGCCTGTCGCATGGCTGTTCAACCTCACGATGATGAAGGGGATGTACATCAGGGGCTGGCGGTGGTGTCAGCCGCCGTAGCGTCGGCCTCAGCGTCTTGCGCGGCGGATGCGGGCGAACTCGCCAGATACCACGTGGGCAAGGGGTGCCTGTGCAGTCGCGCGGATAGCGCGATCAGCACGTGCCAGAGCTTGCCATGCCATGTGAGGTCTTCGGGTTTGACCGCGTTGGCAGGGAGACGAAGCGAGGCTTCCGTTTCCGCAGCGGCATTCGGCTGGAGGCCATCGAGCACGCGCGAGACGCTGATGGTGTAGAGGGGATGCTGGGTGCCGGTGAAACGCTCGATCCCCCGGGTGGGATACCAGCGCTCGAGCGTCACTCCTTCAAGCTGAGGAGCCAGACCCCGAAGAATGCTCAGCGCGTCCTCGTCGTTGAGAATGGCCGCTACGCTGGCCAGCATGGGAATTAACGTGGATGTTGTGAAGAAGTCGCGTGCTTCCGCCGTCCCCGTGAAATGCACAGCGAGGGCATCCTCCATAAGGTCCGTGTCCACGGGCAGGCGCTCATTGCGAGCCAACGCGTGCTGCAAACGGAAGCAAGCGCCGCGAAGCAAGCTTTGCGCCCCATGACGGTCGCCTTCTCCCAGCAATGCACAGAAGATCAGCGACAAGTCGATTCCGTGGCCATCGAGTAACGGTCGGAGGGAAATAGGGTTTGCATTGATCACCTCGATCAGATCATCCCGAACTGCCCTGCGCAAAGGCTGGCTGTCTGACATGGACTGAAGGAGCAGAAGCAGGGTAGCTAGGCGCCCCAGTTCTTCGAACACGAGCTGGGCGTAGAAAACGGGGTTGGGGCGATGACGAACCAGCGCGCGCGGATTCTTGAGAACGGGCAGCCCTTTCTCGAAATAGTCGAGCAACGTTTGCACATGGAGCCCAAGCGTTGCCTCGAGGCGACTTAGTAACGCCTGGTCGTCGGTGAGGTGAAGGTCTACCGCCTTTGCCCATAGGCGAAGCAGCAGGTACTCACCCGCCACCACGGCCGGCTTGAGGTTGTTCTCGGATTGACCCCAGACCACGAGCACGCCATGCCCCATGGCCACTGCGGCGCATCGGCGCAGGAATTTGCGCCGACGTGTGGCGGCACTGTCTTGAGCCTCGCTCTGAGGCGTCGCCAGGGTGGTTTCGATAAAGCGGATGAAGCGATGAATGGCGGCTTGCGAGTCTTCGAGGCCAGCCAACGCTGCACGTAAGTCCGACTTGCCATTGGCCAGTAACAACGTCTCATCGAAGACGTGCTTCTCGATCAGGGGTGTCAGTTGGTCGATGCCCCAGAAAGCGAAGGAGAACCCAGGTTGCGCGTTCACCTCATCGGCCAGTCCCGCAAATCCGGAAGTGGCTTCCTGTTTCACCACGCCGTTGGAGACGACGACCAGGCGCTTAGGGAGGGCTTTTTGAGCCTCGGTAAGCCGATGGCGTGCAAAATCGGTATAGGCCTCGCGCGCCGAAGGCAGAATGGCTTGCTGGCCCGTAAATAAGTCTTCACGACCGATGTCGCCAAATTTGATGAGGAATAGGTAGAGCTCTTCGTTTCCTTGAGCGTCCGTGTAGCTGGAAAGGACGTCCACCCCCGCCTGCCCCACCCCTGCCTGCGGACGGCTCAGGACCGAGTGCCCCATCGCGATCAGCAGCTCCGGGAGTAACGCATCAAGCTCGTCGCGTTCTTTGAGGCTGGATAGATAATTCTGCAGGACCAGTTGCAGGCTCATGCGAGTTTCCCTGCCCAGAGGCGATTGCGTCGACTGTTGCCCAGCACGGGGTCAGTAGCCTCCGACAGAGGAAGCTCTACCGAGAGTTCCTGCGAAACCATGTCGATCGCCGTGTCGGTGGTTCCTGCGGGCCCTTTGAGCTCAACAACGGGCTTCTCCCCGCCGTACTTGAACCTGATCTTTTTGGCGATTAGGCGGAATATGGATTGTTCTTCAGCGCCGCGATGGATGTCGCGCTGTTCGTTTCGTTTCAGTGTGGACAGCATGAGGCGCATGTCAGCCGCCATCTCGAACTCTCGAAGATGGGGAAGGGCGTCGAGCTCTTCGTTCTGCCGATTCAGGCCTTCGAGGGTGGTGATAGACGCATCAAGCGCTCGGAACACCGACTCGTTGGACGTCAAAAGCGTGTGCGTGCTCCCGGGCAATTCCGAGCTGTGATAGTCGAGCAAGGTGGTGAGGGCAGCGCCTACGGTCGAACTTGCGGGGAATTGGCGGGCGAGGCTCAGTGTCCAGCCCAGGGATACCGCCGGTGCCGCGTTCAGCGCACATAGGCGCAGGGCCGCGGTGACCACCTGCTGTTCATCGACTCCGATCAGGTCATAAGGCTGGGGGTGGGATTGGCTCAGATGGGCGACACTCGCCTGATGCTGAAGCGCTATCCCCAGCCGAGCATCTTCATCGCTCGACAGCCAGATGGACAGGGCCGTCGGAAAAAGTGTAGTGGAGTGAGCGATCGCATAGAGACAGTCGTTCATCATGCCTGAACTCAGCAGGTCAGAATCCGGCTCTGTTGGATCTTGGCGAGCGAGTTGTGCCAGGCGTTTAAGTAGGGCGGCATCCTCAGCGAGATTACGGTCGTCGCCGGAGATTTTTAGGAAGAGGTCGAGCAGCTCTTGATCTGTCATTCGCATCGCTCCGCGGGACGCAAGGTTCGATCAATGGTTTCTCTGATCATGTCGCTGCTCGTTTCAATCGGCTCTTAATTCTTGGAGCGACGAGTGTTCCCCATTGCTTGCCGCTATCGTCGCTGGGTGGATGGCTGCCGGATCGCCAACATCCTAAGTAGCAAGGATGCCCGCGACCAGATGATAGCGATTAAGAAGGGCTGCAGCGAAAAGAGTTCGCGATCTTGGCGGTCTTCTTGCGGCCGTTATTTGGCCGATCACTCAAAGTGCGATCACCCGTCAGCTGAAGGGGGCCTTGGCTTTGATCGATGCGTGTACGCTCGATCACCTCCTCGTCGGGAGCGCAACGGTGTCGCTGGCCGAACATCGTTGGATGTGGCCGAAAGGGCTCCGGTCTCATTCTTCTATGCGACCTGGTGGATGAGGCCTCTCATGGCGCCCGCGAATCCAGTCGTGGTCGGAAACGGCCAGTAGCCCGATCACGTCGTCAGTCTGCTGTGCGAGTCCTTGCTCATGCTGCGCAATCGAAAGCGCAAGCATTTGGATCGCTGACCTGGCCACGCGTAAGGCACGTAAGACTTCTTGAATGAATGGGTCTCGCCAGTGACGTTCGATCTCCGGCGTCTGCCTGCTGCGTGTGGGGTCACCCAAGTCATGCAGCACCAAGAATCGGTGCGTGCCCGTATTGCGCAGGTCTTTTT